>Ga0334890_1000776_pt1 | contig 51653 bp, 50 predicted proteins | sample GraSluR1_MG_3_FD_207220 | JGI IMG/M metagenome (GOLD analysis project Ga0334890, IMG submission 207220) | Sludge microbial communities from methane-producing bioreactor in Wageningen University, Netherlands - Granular Sludge_31_08-R1 | ecosystem: Engineered > Bioreactor > Anaerobic >... | reverse complement strand
AGATGGTTGTACGACATCGCGAGCACTCCGTAGTCTGAAGTCCTTGAACAACTCCAAGCTACCGGATGCCGCTCGCGATGTCTCTTCTATATCCGTGTTGCGCTTACCATGTGAATTCGCGTCTCGTATCTCAATTATTAGGGACAGCCACCTATTTGATTGCCAGTAATAGGTAGCTGTCCCTGTTTATCCCGAACGTGCCACATAGCAATTCTCCTTAATCGAGGTGTATTACACCCCGACCATTATCCCCGATCCTTCCCGTACCGGAAGGACCTCGGCAGGAGCCTTGCTTCATAGTCTCACCATACGCATTTCGGGTTCAGCCGGCGCGGAGCCTCTGCTTGAGGATCTCGCTGGCGAGTTGCTTGACCGGCTTGCGTTCCTTCGTGGCCGTCTCGCGGAGGGCGAGGAAACTCTCCTCGTCCACCTCGATTTCGAAATGGCGTCTGCGAAGGTCGACGTCGACTTCGACGGCTTCCAGCGCGTCCTCGTAGTCAGCAACGCTGTGCGTGTCCCAGAATTCCGCCGCCTCCTCGGGCGACGCGAACTCTTCCGGCAGCGGGTCAATGGGTCTATTTGTGTCTGCCATAATATTTCCTCTCTGTAGGACTCATATCGCGAGCTGAGATAGGCAGCGCCGTGCCCTGCTTCCTATCAATGAAGAAGACGATCAGGTACCTTCCGCCGAAAACCTGCGCCATCGCCGCATATACATGCTCACCCCCGGACGCGACCTGTAGCAATCTTCCGGATCACCGGAGCGGAGGCGAGCACCTCCTCGGCCTCAGAAACCGAGACGCCGTGTTTGGCGGCCAGCTTCTCAACAACGGCCTCTTTCCAGATGATATCCGTGATTCGCATGGCCGACCCTTACATACGCCGCTCGGCTTCCCGGCCTGCTCCTGTTCCCGAGCAGTTCGCATCCGATAGTGTAGCATATCTCTTGTGCTGCCGCCAGCCCGTACGTGGCAATGACGGTGGGCACGGCCCACCCTGCGCGGACTGTCCCGCTGGTCTGCCATTGTGGCAGGCTGGTGGGGCGTAGCGCGAAGGTTCGCGATGTTCGCGACTCGCCGCCTGTAACTTCCTATACGGCAAGGGCTTGCCGCCTCTCCTTTCGGGACGCAAAAGGGCTTCGCCATGGCACGTGGTTTGCTGGTAGAAGAAGTGACATGGTAGTATGGTAGTTAGGCAATGAAAGGTGAACAGGTCAGCAGTAATTGATAACCGGAGCTCTGCAAAATGGGAGATCAGGCCTACTTTGGGAAGGAAAAATCTCTCTCCTCGATTTTTCCTTCCCGAGCCGTGGCCGGCGGATCGATCGCGCCCTGGATCGATTCTTCAAGGAAATCGAAGAATGACGATTTCCTTGAAGAATATAGGCCTGATCTCCCATTTTGCAGAGCTCCACTGACAGATAAGGAGGATGCATCATGGCGAGTGTTGCTCAGATCCGGGCGAATCGGTTGAACGCGCAGAAGTCTACGGGGCCGCGTACGCCAGAAGGCAAGGCGGCGGCGTCACAGAATGCCGCCAAACACGGGCTCCTGGCCGAGCAGGTGGTCATCAAAGGCGAAGACCCGGCGGAATTTGAGGGCTACCGGGACCGGATGCTGGAGGAGCTGGCACCGGCCGGAGCGGTCGAAACGATGCTGGCCGAGCGGGCGGTGGGCCTGGCCTGGCGGCTTCGGCGGGCCGAGCGGCTCCAGAGCGCGGTCTTCGCCACGGTCTACCGCGAGAACGCCGACGACATCATGCTCTGGCCCAAACATGGGCTGCCGATCAAGCCCGGTCCGGGCGAGGACGAGGTGGTCCTGGGGCAGGTGGTGATGACGGACTTCGCCCGTTCCCAGATCCTGGACCGGCTGGTGGTCTACGAGCGGCGGATCGAAAACAGCCTGTACCGGACGATGGCGGCGCTGCGCAAGGAGCGGCAGCGCCACGTGACGGCGGGTCAATTGGCTTCGTTTGGCGCGGACGCGACGCCGGAGGCCGTCTCGAATGCGCCGTGTCACGTTTCGAGTGGGGACTGCGAAGTGTCGGGCGATGGCTCTGGCTTCACACGTGAGACTTCAGACTTGCCGCCTGGGAAGATGACGCCTTGCGGCCCGCGCGTTCGCGAGGGCAGGCTCACTATGAACGCGCCGGCGGTAGGGAATCAAGGGCGGGACGCCCTCGCTACGGAGGCATCATTCCACCATTCCGGCCCCATTGCGGACGTGGCGGCGGAGAAACAGTTGTGCGAAACGAACCCAATTTCGGCAGGCGACAGAGGGTGCGCGGCAGGCCCCCACGGCAAAGGGCATGCACGACCCGGCTGAGCGAACCGTTTGACTTTCCCATTCTCACCTCTTACTTTGTACAGCTATGCCGGCGAATCTAACACCAGATTACCATAAGGCGGAGCAGTGGTACCGCAGCGCTTCGACGAACGAGGAGAAGATCCTCGCGCTGGAGGAGATGCTGGCGGTGATGCCCAAACACAAGGGGACCGAGCATCTCCAGGCGGACCTGAAGCGCAAGCTCAGCCAGCTCAAGGACGCGGCCGCGCAGCCGAAGAAAGGCGGCAAGCACGTGGACGTCTTCCACGTCCCGCCCACGGGGGCCGGACAGGTGGTCCTGCTGGGGACGCCGAACACCGGCAAGAGCGCCATCCTCGCGGCGCTGACCAACGCGAAGGTCAACGTCGCAGACTTCCCCTTCGCCACGCACGCACCGGTGCCGGGCATGGTCAAATACGAGGACGTGCAGATCCAGCTTGTGGACATGCCGCCGATCACCGCCGACTATATGGCGCCGGGCCAAGTGGGCACGTATCGCAACTGCGATCTGATCGCGATCGTCGTGGACCTGTCGCAGGACGTGGAGGAGCAACTGCTGATCCTGCTGGACTTTCTGGAGACGCGCAAACTGCTGGCCGACGCGGAGACTCCGGCGGTGGACAGCCAGGGCAACGTCCTCGGTCGCAAGGCGTTCTGCCTGTGCACCAAGACCGACATCGCGGCCGACGGGGCGCTGGAGCTGGCGAGGGAGTCGTGCGATCATCCGCTGGAGTTCGTGACGATCTCGACGGAGACGGGCGAGGGGCTGGACGCCTTCCGGAAGTTCCTGTTCGACACGCTCGAGATCATTCGCGTCTACGCCAAGCCGCCGGGCAAGCCGGCCGATATGAACGACCCGTTCACGCTGCCGGCCGGGGCGACCGTGCACGATCTGGCGCGAACGATCCATCGCGAGCTGGCCGAAAAACTCAAGAGCGCCAAATGCTGGGGCACCGGCGTCTACGACGGCCAGAACGTCCAGCTCACCCACGTCCTGCACGACAAGGACATCGTCGAGCTGCACTTCGGCTAGACCTCATCCTGCGATCGAGAATGGGGCTCATCTGCCGGCGGGACGGACGCGGGGCAGATAGTCCCCGCGGGGTGGCGCGAAGACCTCGATGGCGACGCTGTCTTCGATCACCTCGGCGCCGTGGATCACGTCGGGCGCGATGCACCAACTGTCGCCGGGACGCGTGTCGTGCTGCTCCTGCCCTATCGTCAGTCGCAGCCTTCCGCGCACGAGGTAGCCGGTCTGCTCGTAGGGATGCTGGTGCAGGGGCAGAACACGTCCGCCCTCCAGACGGAACTCCGTCATCAACGTCTTGGCTCCATAGGCCAGAGTCTTCTGGTGGATGCCCTCAAGGGGCATTGCATAGCCGTTGTCGTTGCCCTGTGCAAACATGTCGGTATCCTCTCATTCTTCCTGTTCTCGCGTCCTGATCGAACCTTGGCAAAGGCGAGGGGAGCCTTACCCGTACGGGTTTCGAATCGTCGTCAGAGTTCGCATGGGTCAACCCGCCGGGCATCGTGTCGAAGGCGGACCGTCGAGGGTTCGGCGAATCTCGGAAGGGCTGTGACACATCCTGTCGGGGTTGGCGGCGGCGAGTTCTTCGGCGCTGCCGAAGCCGTACGTTACGGCGATGGTGCGCGTGCCGTTGGTCTGTCCGGCCAGGATGTCACTGGCGCGGTCGCCGATCATGACGGATCGCTCCGGCACAATGGCTCGTTCGCGCAGGATGTGGGCGACGAGTTCTCGCTTGTCGTCGAAGCGACCGTCGAGGTGAGGGCCGAACACCGCTTCGAAGTATTGCGTCAACTGGAAGTGATCGACGATCCGTTCAGCGTAGACCGTCGGTTTGGACGTGACGACGAAGAGCCGGAAGTCTTCCTCGCACAAGCTCTTCAGCAGCTGGGGAATGCCCGTGTAGAGTTCGTTCTCGAAGAGCCCGACCGTGGCATAGCGCTGTCGATACTGCTCGATCGCCGCCTCGACCAGGATCGCGTCGTCCGTCCCGAGCAAACGCGGGAAGGTCCATCGCAAAGGCGGACCGATGTACTGCACCAGTTCGGCCTGCGGCGGCGCCGGACGGCCCAGTTGCTCCAGGCCATATTGAAGGCAGCGGGTGATTCCCTCCCTCGGATCGGTCAGTGTGCCGTCCAGATCGAACAAGAGCGTCGTGCCGTGTTCTGCGTCTTGACTCATCTTCCCCAGCCACCCACCCATGTCAGGACCCTTCGAGGGCGTCCAGGAGTGAGTGACCGGCCACGTGGAGTACCTCGGCCAACTCGGCCAAGTCGCGCATGGTTGCGGCGGATTCAACGCGCGTCAGGATCTCTGCCAGTCGGGCGGCCCCATCCAGTCGATCGAGATCGTTGTTCCGCATCGTGGTCAAGAGCTGCTGCAGTCGAGCCGCCAGTCGCTGACGAAAGAACACAAGCCGATCTGCTTCAAGCGCACCGGCCGCCCATGCCGGCTCGAACTCGTGGAATGCGGTGCATACCTTCTGGAGATAGAGCAGAACCATGCCGCGCCGCGCATCCCCGGCCGTGAGGATGCGGGCCCACTGAAATTCCTCGTCGCGCCAGTGGGCGTCTTCAACTGTTGTTCGATACTCGGTGTCGCCAGAACTCATCTCTATGCCTCGTATGCACAGCGGATCTCAACAGCCGTTCTACCCCCATCGACCTGGCCGGCCTATCGCTCGCGGCAGGCGGCACAGCCCTCGACGATGATCTGGCAATGGCCACAGACCTCAACGGCGCCGTCGAGCTCGGCGCCCGTGTACGCCTCCACCGCCGCCTGTGTCGCGGCGTTCAGCGTGGTCACGGTCTTGCACGCCGGACACACACAGGTCGTATAGGTCAAGTGGGCAAGCGGCACGATCCGGGTCTGCCTTCTGCAAACCGGACAGGGTTGGCTGCCCCTGGTGGTCCGTTGCTGTGAGCCACAGCCGGTCGGCAGCAAAGACCATAGGACCAGGCCGACCATCAGTGCAACAGCCAGCGTTCTCCTTGTCGCCATCGTGCTCATCAAAGCTCTCCTTGCTTGGGCCGAATTTCAGGTTGCGGGCGGTGGTAGCCTCGCAGCCAACGCCGATATACATCGGCATGGGAGCAGCCGGTCATTGGAAGGCAATTCCCAAACCGTGCTTGAGGCCGCCACCGTCCGAGGTTCACCGGGACGATTGCAGCGAACAGAAGGGATTGTCCGGCCCGACCACCGGTTCGTCAAGGATTCAGAGAGGATTGCGGAGAATGGCCCGGCCCGACCGGCTCCGAAAGATTGCATTTGCGCCCATTTGCCATAGAATGGGGCCCTGGATCTCTGTCGTCGGTAGAACCCAATCGTTGAAAGGAGACGTGATGAAGTTCCGTCAGATCGCACTGATCGCCTTCGCTGGCACGTTCTTATCGAGTTCTGTCGCCGGGACCGGTCGCGGCGCCCTGCTGAACGTCCACGACATCCAAAGCGTTCGGACCCAGGCCGTGACGGGAACCGCCGACTGGACGAAGGTCGAAACCGAGTTCGATACGGGCGCGCATTCGACGATCGGAATCCACTGCCTCTTCGGCGGCTGGGGTCAATCGACCGGACGGGCCTGGTTCGGCGGCATCGAGCTTCAGCGGCTGGGCGAGGCGACCGACTCGCCGGTCCGGCCTGTAATGTATTACACCGACGACTCCTACGACCGGCCGTTCGCCAAGGATCCGGCTGTCGTGCGATTCGAAGGCCGCTATCGAATGTACTATTCGATCAACCGAGGCACGGACGGTTTCGCCATCGGCATCGCCGAAAGCGACGACCTGACGAACTGGAAGAAGGTCGGCGAGGTTCTGCCCGAAGCCGAGTACGAACGCAACGGCCTGGCCGCGCCCGGTGCGATGGTGCGCGACGGCAAGGTGCACCTGTTCTATCAGACCTACGGCAACGGACGCGATGACGCGATCTGCCACGCCTTCTCCGACGATGGCCTTCACTTCACACGGAACGCGAGCAATCCGATCTTCCGCCCCACAGGCGACTGGAACTGCGGCCGGGCCATCGACGCCGACGTGATCGAGTGGAACGGCCGGCTGCTGCTCTACTGCGCCACACGCGACCCGGCGATGAAGATCCAGAAGCTCGCCGTGGCCGCCGCGCCCATCGACTCTGACTGGGGCCGTGACAAGTGGACGCAGCTCTGCGACGCGCCGATCCTCGAACCGCAACTGCCGTGGGAGGGGCAATGCATCGAAGCCTCATCAGTGATTGAACACGATGGGAAGCTCTACATGTTCTATGCGGGCGCCTACAACAACGCGCCGCAACAGGTCGGCTGCGCCGTCAGCACAGACGGGCTCTCCTGGACGCGTCTTTCAAGGTACCCTCTGTTGCCCAACGGCGCTGCCCACGAGTGGAACGCCAGCGAGTCGGGGCACCCCAGTGTCTTCAGGGATCAGGATGGACAAACCTATCTGTTCTTCCAGGGCAACAACGACAACGGGGCAAGCTGGTATCTCTCGAAGATGAAGGTGGGCTGGGACGAGGCGGGCATTCCGTATCTGGTGCGGCCGAGAGACGGCCACGTGTTCCGGATCAAGGAGAGCATCAAGCCTGCGGTGACGATCGACGCCGACGCGCAGGGCGAGCCGATCTCCGAGTACATCTATGGCCAGTTCATCGAGCACCTCGGCCGCTGCATCTACGGCGGCATCTGGGCGGAGATGCTCGAAGACCGCAAGTTCTTCTATCCCGTCGGCCGCCGGCCTTCGGCGTGGGAGACGATCGGATCGACCAGCGGCGTCGTCATGGACAACGACTCGCCGTTTGTCGGCGAGCACACGCCCGTCGTTCATGCGGCCGCCGGGATGAGGCAGCGTCACCTGGGCGTCGTCGCGAACAAGGAGTACACAGGCTATATCTGGATCAAGCCCCAGTCGGAAGCCGGCGTAAACGTCGAGGTCTCCCTCGTCTGGGGCGAGAAGTCCAAGCAGCGCGAGTCAAACTACTTCACCGTCCACGGCAGCCGGTACGTTCGGTGTCCCCTTCGGTTCACGCCGGAGACCTCCACCGACCAGGCGGCGCTGGAGGTCCGCGTCAGCCGCGGCGCCGCGTTCGTCGGCACGCTCTCGCTGATGCCGGCCGACAATATCCACGGCATGCGGGCCGACACGCTCGAATTGCTCAAGCAGTTGAATTCGCCGATCTACCGCTGGCCGGGAGGGAACTTCGTCAGCGGCTACAACTGGCGCGACGGCGTCGGCCCGCGCGACAAGCGGCCGCCCCGAAGGAACCCGGCCTGGCAGGGCGTCGAACACAACGATTTCGGACTCGATGAGTTCCTGCTGTTCTGCAACCAGATCGGGACCGAGCCGATGATCGCCGTCAATGCCGGCTTCGGCGACGACTACTCGGCCGCCCAGCAGGTCGAATACGTCAATGGCTCGCCTGAGACGCTCATGGGCCGCCGGCGCGCCGAGAACGGGCACACGGAACCCTACGACGTCACGTGGTGGTGCGTGGGCAACGAGATGTACGGCGACTGGCAGCTTGGCCACATGGCGCTGAATCACTATGTGGTCAAGCACGATCTGTTCGCCAAGGCCATGCGGGCCGTGGACCCGGAGATCAAGCTCATCGGCGTCGGCGCGGTCGGCAGTTGGACCCGGGGCATGTTCGAGCACTGCGCCGAGACGATGGACCTGATCAGCGAGCACTTCTACTGCCAGGAGCGCGAGTCGGTGCCCGACCACGTCCGGCAGATCCCCGACTCCGTTCGACGGATCGCTGATGCGCATCGTCGATACAGGGACACAATCGACTCGCTCAAGGGCAAGGACATCCGCATCGCGCTCGACGAGTGGAATTACTGGTACGGCCCGCACGTCTTCGGCGAACTGGGCACGCGCTACTTCCTCAAGGACGCCCTGGGCATCGCGGCCGGCGTGCACGAGATGGCGCGCAACAGCGACCTGTACTTCATGGCCAACTACGCCCAGACGGTCAACGTCATCGGCGCGATCAAGACGACCAAGACGGCGGCCGCCTTCGAAACCACCGGCCTGGTCCTGAAGCTGTATCGGAACCACTTCGGGCAGATCCCCGTCGCCGTGAGCGGTGAGACCTATGGACTGGACATCGCCGCCGCATGGACCGCCGACAAGAAGGCGATCACCGTCGCCATCGTGAATCCCACCGAGGCGCCGTACGATGTCACGCTGAACCTGGAGGGGCTGGAGCTGACCGGCGAAGGACGCTGCTGGACCATCGCTCACGAAGACCCGATGGTCTACAACGATCCCGGGCAAGCGCCGAAGGTGACGATCGAAGAGGACTCCGTTTCGGAGATAGGCGACACATTGACATCGCCGGGCTATGGTGTTCGACTGTACGAATTGAGAACCCCGTAGGGGCGAATCATCATTCGCCCCCCACGGAACACCCGATGGGAATAGGGTATGCTTGTACGTCAGGACGACGGCGCTGTTGCCGGGTGGAGGTCCTATGGAACATATCGGGTGAGCATTGCTCGGTGGTACAACTCTATGAGATTGCGTGATTTGGGTTTCGACGAATGGTTTGAAGCGCATGCGGCGGAGTTGCGCCTCGACGGCTGCAGCTTGGCTCGCATCTCCGCTGTCGATCGCGGTTCCTACCTCATTCGGGACGAGTCGAGAGAAATCCCCGCGGAACTGTCAGGGAAGCTCACATACCAGATCGATCGCGGCGTCGACCGTCCCTGTGTCGGAGACTGGGTGACGGCGCAGTACTGCAACCATGACACCGCCGCGATCATCTGCGGGGTATTTCCGCGAAGGACGTTCTTGCGGCGCAAGACCGCCGGCAGAGACATCGATTACCAGATGATCGCCGCCAACGTGGACACCGCTTTTGTCGTTCAATCCTGCCATTTTGACTTCAATCCAAGTCGGCTGGAGCGGTACCTGATCATGGCAGCGGACGGACAGGTTGAACCGATTGTTATCCTCACAAAGACGGACTTGATCGGCCAGGATGAACTGGATCAGAAGCTGGCGATCGTCCATTCCGTCACCCCGGCCAGAGTGATTGCGCTGAGCAATGTCACTGGAATCGGGTTCGATGCGTTTCGACAGACGGTCTCGTCGGGAAAGACACACTGTCTATTGGGTTCATCGGGTGTAGGCAAGACGACTCTCATCAACCGTCTCTTAGGCCGGGACGCCTTGGAAACCAGGGCCGTGAGCAGCACGGGAGAAGGCGCCCATACGACCTCGCGCCGACAACTCGTCGTTCTCAGCCAGGGGGCGATGTTGATTGACACGCCGGGGATGCGGGAACTGGGCATTGTGGGCGCCGGCGATGGCGTCGACACGGGTTTCGAGGAGTTTGTGGCGCTTTCCGCACAATGTCGATACGGCAATTGCAGTCACGAGCACGAGCCCGGCTGTGCCGTCAGAGCCGCCGTGGAGAACGGTGAATTGGATCCAGACCGCTATGCCAATTATATCAAGCTCAAAAAGGAGTCGGAACATTACGAGATGTCGTATCGAGACAGACGCAAGAAGGACAAAGCCTTCGGTCGATTCATCAAATCGGCAAAGAAACGCATGAAGGACTGAGGACCCCGCCCCGAGCGCAAGCATCGACCAGGACGGCCGGAGCCGGCGGCAGTGCGTGGCGTTGGGCGGCTGTACAGGAGAGCCAGGCAGGCCGAATCGAGATGAAAATCCACTTCAGTCGATTGGAGGAAGCCAGCGGCTATTGCGGCAAGTGCCTCAAACAGGTGCCGGTCGGGCGGCCGGGGATTCGTCACGGCCCGCACCTGATTCTGACGTTGATGACCGGCTTCTGGGCGATTTTCTGGATCCGCGATGCCCGCCGGCCCCGACCGTGGAGGTGTCTCGAATGCGGGGCCGAGGTCTACAAGATCATGAGCGATCCATTCGCCAGGAGCAAATGAGAATAGGAGAGATCGGCATCATGGAATGCAACCAAGACAAGAACATGGCCAACTGCAACTGTTCCTACCCAGGCTGTCCGCGCAAGGGAGTCTGCTGCGAGTGCCTGAGCTATCACCTCTCGTCGAGACAACTGCCCGCCTGCTGCTTCCCCGACGACGTCGAACGGACCTACGACCGCAGCTTCCAAGCCTTCGCCAAGGCCTGGAAACTCTGATCGAGGCCCCGCGGGCTATTTCTTGTCCGGAGGCTGGACCTGCGGTTTCAATTCGTCGGGCAGTCGCTCATAGAGTTGAGGATGCGCCTCGACCAGACGAACGATATCCGCCAGGTCCTTGATCCGCTTGCTCTGCCTGCGCTTGCAGTCCGACCAGGCTCGGATCTTTCCGCCCAGCGTATCCTCCAATGAAGCGACGCGCATCAGGATGCCGTGGATGTCGGCAGGGACGCCACGTGAGGGAAAGTCGCGGTAGAAATCCTCGGTACTGAGCTGGATACTGACGGCGGACTGCCCCTTGAAGTTAATCGACCACTCAAATCGCTCGCAACGAAACCCCGCCTCCTCGAGCGATGAAACCACACGTTCGACCGCATCGGAGGCTACCACAAGGTCCACATCCTGGGTGACCATAGGCTGTTCGGCCCAGTGATTGACCGCCACGCCACCGATGACACACCACGCGATATCCGCCCGCTCCAGGCAATCGACAAGCTTCATGACATCGTTCGTGCCGCCGGATGTCTGCCAATCGTAGAACTGTTTCGAAGTCATGCCGATAGGTTACCGGAACAAGTACGGCAAAGCTATCCTTTTCCCGCCGCCTGCTGCTTCCTTTGGAGGAGATGGGTTGCAGCGATCTGGGTTTGCTCGGTGATTGTGATGCCGAACCGCGCCTCAAGCCGACGGCGGGCCTGCGCGATGCCTTTGGCGCCCTGCCACTGGGTCGTTGGTTGCGCGCCTTGTCCGCCAGCACCCAGAATGCACCGTCTTCGGTGAACCCCGTCTCGGCGATCCGACCGAGGAACCCGCCGATTCGCTCGTCCGGCCCGCGCAACGGCAAAGCCGATGCAACGTATTGAAATCTCACGCATCATGCACAGGATAGCGGAGGATCCGGGGCGGTCGGAATCGGGCGGGATCGTTACGTGCCGGCGTCGTAGTAGACGAGGTAGTCGCCTTCGTGGTTGCTGGCCGTCAGGTCGTTCCACTTGACGAAGCGGACGGAGCCGTCGAGGTAGCCGACGGCCAGGCCGTCGGGCGCCGGGTGCATCGGCCGGCCGACCGCATGCTGGAATGTGCCGCGGATGTGCGAGCCGTACCAGGCGGGCCAGTTGCCCGAGCCGCCGACGGCATCGTAGCGGTTGTAGCAGAAGCAGGTGACCAAGGTGTTGGACGTGGCCCGATCCGAGATTTTCTTCGCGGTGATGTACTTGCGTCCGGTGTTCGTGTCGGTCCAGTCGCCTCGATTGCCCCAGTAGATCCAGCCGACCTGGGTCGCCTCGACCATCGGGCGCGGGGCCGGCAGCGGGCTGAGCCAGCCTTCCTGGCCCTCGAAATGCCTGCGGGCCGTCTCGCAAGTGGCGTGCTTCTCGGTCAGCCCGTAGCGGCCGAAGGCCATCATCGTTTTGTAGTTGATCAGGGTCAGCAGATCGGCGCTGTCCCAGTCCTCGTTGTAGCCGGGAGCGGACTTGTCGATGACGTTGCCCTCCGGCAGAAACCCGTCATAGTCGCCGGCGTACATCTGGCCGACCAGCAGGCCCTGGTGCAGGTTGTTCTGGCAGGCAATCCGGCGGGCGTGCTCCCTGGCCCGGCCCAGAACCGGCACCATAATCGCCATCAGCAGTGCGATGATCGAGATGACGACCAGCAACTCAATGAGTGTGAACCCCCGCCTGCGTGGCTGTGCGGTTCTGTGGATAGACATTCCATGCCCTCTTTCGTCTATGTGTTTGTCATTCGGCGATGATTTTACTTTTCTGTGCGCTGCCGACGCTCCTGCAGTTCGCGCCAGGTCGTCAGGACGATGCCCTCGGATTCGATGAACGCCTTGATCTCAGGATCGGTCATCAGACGCAATTCCGCCTGACGCGCAGGGCCGGAGCCCGAGATGTGCGAAAAGACCTCCGTCGGCTCGGTGCAGTGGACGATGATCTGCGTAACGCCCGGCTTCATCTCGCGCAACAGGGCGATCAACTCGCTCTTTCGCTGCTCGTACTGGGGGCCTTTCGTCGGCTGCGTTACGAGGTCATCGATTACGGGCAGTCCGGCGTTCCACAGTTGCTCGGCCAGAGACCGCAGCAGAGGCTTGAACAGGCCGGCCTCGGCGCCGATGTGCTGCATGTGCCCGCCGAACATGAGGATCGGGATGTTCTTCTCGATGCCGACCTTCATGTAACGCTCGACGAACTGAGGAAGAAAGCAGGTCCCCATGTGACTGTCGAGGTGCGTCGGGCGAATACCCACGGCGAAGGCCTTGTCCACCTGGGCGCGCATCTCGGCTTCGACTTCGTCGGCGCCGGCGTGGGCGGCGACGTCGGCCACACCGCGCCAGAGGTAGCCATGTTCGTCCACAAGTCCCGGCACGACCGATGCGCCCGCGACGGGTCCCCATCGGTAGTTCTTCCACTCGCTCGTCAGCGTCAGATGCACGCCCGCATCGACCTGCGGATGCTCTCTGAGCCAGGCGGCGCATTCGGGAACCCACGAGCACGGCATCATGACGCTCAGCGACGTGGCGACGCCCTCCTCGACGGCCTTGCGCGCCCCGACGTTGGAATCGTGGGACATGCCCGCATCGTCCACGTGGAAGATGACGACCCTTGTGCCTGCCGGCCACCCGAGCCGCTCGGCATACGTCCGTTCCTGGCCGTGCGTCACCGTCGATCCTCCCGAAATCAGCTTCAGCGTAAGAACGCCAAGCATCGCCGGTCGTGCCATTGGCTTCATCAGATTGCCATCCTGCATAGTCGATTCCCTCTGAAGACAAACGGTGGGCATGGCCCATCCTACGGGTCTTGGTGATGTGGGGTCACAATCTGGCCGCCCGGGTCCTTGAGGAACATGTAGGCCAGACTCGTCTCACTGCGATCGGGGTCATGGAGATGGGCCGCAAAGGCATCGGCATCGAAGAACACCTCCGGCGGCTCCTTCGCATAGGTAATCAACACATCGACGCAGAACCCCTCGGCCGGGTCCCAGATCCGCAGGCCCACCGGCAGCCGGCTCTCGCGCAGCGCGTAGATCCGCACCCAGCCCGGACTGACCACCGACTGAGCATCGAACACGACCAGGTCCTCGCCGAGCGCCGCCTCAGCGTTCATCGCCGGCGTCACTTCCAGCAGCTTGCCCTCGGACAGACTGCGAATCACGGTCTCCAGCGAGAACTCGTCGGAGGTGGCCAGGATGCCGATGATGTCGGCGGCGGTCCGGTCGGCCTCCACTTCGGCGCGGCTTCGTACGTCGAACGCATGCGTCACCTGCCCCCCATTGCCGAAGAGGACCTGCGGTCCCACGCGCATCCGGGCGTGGCCACCCTTGCCCATCCACAACTCGAACTGCCGAGGCTCGGCCAGCGCGCCGTCCCGCATATAGATGGACGCATAGAAGAACGGGACCGACTGAAAGCGTTGGGTGACCTCGGCCCAGGCGACGCCGCCGCCGGAGAGCATCGTGCCGAATTGGCCGACGAGGACGCCCAGCGCCAGGAGGATGACCGCTGCCGCGGCCCATCGGACCGGTCGGCTCTCGAAGGCCAGGCCCCAGTAGTCCGGACGACGCGGCGCGGCCGAGCGATCGTATGCCTGGCGCATCCGCTCCCGGATGCGCCGGTCCGCCGCACCATCGACGTCGATCGACGCCTCTTTCAACACTCTCTCGATATCCTCATTGGGTTTCATTGCACTACCTCGTCATCCAACGGAAACAGCAAAAGGCAAGAATCAAAAATGGCGGAATCCGCCTTCGGCGAATGACTTCTTTCATTCTCCACTTTGCGTTTTGCACTTTGCACTTTGATCTTCATTCAGGGCCGACCGGAGCTTGTCCAGGCCGTAACGGTAGCGGCTCTGCACCGTCTTGATCGACGCCTGCTGCCACTCGGCGATCTCGCGAAACGTCATATCGCCATACACGTGCAGCGTGATGACCTCGCGCTGCTCGGCAGGCAGGTCCGCCATCGCGCCGCTAACGCGCTCGAACTGCTCGCTGATCACCATCCAGCGGTCCGGCGGCTCGCCCGGCGAGGCCAGACTGGCCGCCTCGTCGAGGTCCGTCGTTCTGCGCCTTGCGGCCGCCTTGAGCCGGTTGCGGGCGGCGTTGGCCACGCACGTGGCCAGATAGCCCTTGAGACGGCCGGTCAGACGAAACGTGCGGGCCGCACCGGCGAAGGCGACGAAGACGTCCTGCACGATGTCCTCGGCCGCCGGGCCGTCATGCAGCATCGAGCCGGCCAGACGGAGCAGATCGTCCCGGCACCGCTCGTACACCTCCGACAGGGCCGTCGCGTCGCCGCGATTCAGCCGCCAAACCAGCAACCTCTCTTCCAACTTCACCGAAAAAGCCCTTTCGTCGAGACCGTTCCCGTCTCACCAATATAACAACCAGAGAGCCTGCCATGCTCTAGCTTGGGGCGTGTTTTCTGTGGGCTCGGCAGAAATCGACCCGCCCCGACGACGATCTCGGGGCGGGAATGGGGTTCCTATACAGGACGGTAACACTCAAAACGTGGGGTGGCGGCTGAGTACTTGGAGATCCTCGTTGGCAAATTCAACGCGATAGCAGTAGCCCGATTCGACGACCAGGGCACCTTCCCCTCTGCGAGAAGTCCCATCTGGGCCGGTGGCGCTGTAGAGCAAACGTATCTTGCCGGCGGGAACGCCACGCAAGGTGAAGCGTCCGTCTCCATCCGTGTCGACTCGTGCAAAGGGCATGTGCCGCAGGTCGCCTGGCTGGCCTGTGACGTATGCTGCAACGCGGGCCCGGTCAATCGGAAATCCGGGATCGACCTTCCCCTCGACAGCGATGGGGCGATCGTCGAACGTAGCCTGGACGAGCGGTACGCTCCGATCCGTCGGCGCCGTGGCCGGTATGAGGTTCGCTACCTGCGGATTCCAGAGGTCGGGCGCGTTCGGGTCCAGACGTTTCAGCGCGATCAAAACACTCTCGCCCGGCAGCAGGCCGGAGCCGTGCACCAAGCCATCGGAATCGCTGAAGACCTGGTCCCCCAGTTGGTAAGAGGGGGGCGAAAAGGCACCGCCCCATTCGCCGTCCAGCAGACTGACGCATATGCCTTCGAGCGGACGGCCTTGGACATCAAGGACCTGGACCATCATCTCACGTTCATGGGGCAGCACGATGTCCAGGTGATATTTCTGCGCCGACTCGATGATGAACGGCTCACTGTGCACGCCCCGCAAGGGATACGGGCCATTGGGATCTTTGTGTCCCACGTACAGGCAGACCGGGCGATAGGTGGGCCAGATTCCGGAATCGTCGAACTTGCCATCGCGACGCGTATACTGGTGGCGTCGTTTTGTCGCATAGACAGATTGATGCATGTCGCCAGAGTCGGCGTACATCAGATAGGCGCTGACGTCTCGAATGGGTTGTCCGTCTTCGTTGCTGACCTGGGCCGTCAGTCGCGCATAGAATGCGTCCGGCTTGTAGACCTTGAAATCCAGGCCCGTATAGCTGCTCCGGCCATCGACGAGAACGCGTGGATCTTTGGACGTGCCGACATTGGTCGTAAACGTGGGCATCGCCGGCCATTCGAACTCCCAACTCCGTACGGAGATTCGGATGCCCCCTGCCGGTGCGCCGGAGACCTGCCAGTAACCATCCCGATTTGTCTCCGCGCGTACGAAGAATTCGCGGTCCCTCTTCCCGTCAGCAACAGCCACCATACGACCGCCGAAGAACGTTAGACGCGCCCCCGCAATGGGCTTGCCGTTATGAGCCCAGACGATCCGCCCGGAGAGGGTGGAGCCTTCCTCCTCGGCCGCCTGCGATGGGGTTGGCTGTGGCTCTTCCACCGTCACCTTCATCGTCGGGCCGGCTCTGAAAGTGAACAAGTCGTCAGACAATGGAATGTCGTAGTCCGTCACGAAGAACCTCAGATCGACTGAAAGCTCGTCGCCCTGTCCCACCTGGATGCTGAGTGAATGGAGCAAATGGGTTTCGGCGTCGACCAAGGCCTCGAAATGGGCTGGGCCCTCCTGAGCGGTGAAGTCCATGCGGTAGACGTCAAAGATCTTGCCTTCCTGGCGGGTGCGACCGACCGGCTCCTCCGAGAAAAAGCCCGACAACCCCTCGGTTATGCGAACCTGAAGGAAGTCGTCGATGACATCGAGGCCGCGGCGCTGGGCATCCTGGAAGTAGTGGGACGGTTTCTGCGTTGCCTTGTTGAAAGGGACATTCACCAGCGACAGCGTGGGCCCGTCGGAGATCTCGATGACGTCCTCATCATATACCCAGCGCAACCTATTGGGGCGCTTGCCCCAAATCTCGCTTTCCTTGCCATTTTGATATAGCTTGGCGTGAAAGGTCTGGATCTTGGCGGTCTGCTCAAGGACTTCGCCGAAAGCCAGTCCTCCGCTGGGATTGCCCCATCGAGACATGCCCACCCACAGCACAAGAACCAGGACGGCTGCAACGGCCACTCTGACCGCCGGACGTCTTGGCATCAATTCCATAAGGCGAATCCCTCGGCAGCTTCGAATCGGCTCACCAGAAATCTGGGCATTGAACTCGTCGATCTCCTCGCGGTGCTCCTGCTTCCATCTTTCGAAATTGAGTGCCGGATCATCCCCGCCAACGGCTTGGTGGAGCAGCGTATCGAGTCTTCTGTTGTTGTCGTTGGCCTTCATGGTCTATCTCTCCATTCCGTCATTTTGACGGAGCATCTTTGCGAGTTTGCGTTTGGCTCGTGTCAGGCGGCCGTTGATCGTCATTCGCGACAAGCCCAACACAGCGGACATCTGCTCATAGGAACAGTGGTTGTAGTAACGCAGAACCACCACCTCTTTCATCGACGCGGGCAAGCGATCGATCGCGATGCGAACCTGTCGAATGGGCTCGTCGTCCGGTCGGCCATCGGCGTTCTTGGCCCTTGGTTCCACGCGCACATCGCGGCGACGGACGCGGGCCATATCCGCTGCCACGTGGCGGCAGATCCGCGCCAGCCATGGTGTGAACTTCCCGGAGTCCTTCAGGTTCCTGAGATTGGTCAGACCCCGGGCGAAGGCCTCCTGGGCGGCGTCCTCGGCAAGCTGATGGTCGCCAAGGACACTGTATGCCACCGCGACGAGAGGAGCGTAGCAGCTCTCACACAGCCTGCCGAAGCTGTCGAGGTCTCCCGCTTGTGCGGCTCGAACCATTTCTTTCTGCGAATCGATCTTCTGCACTCCTAACGGGCCCGCACGACCTTGTTCCTACTCTATTGTCTGGCTTCCACGCGGAAAATAGGCGCGGAAAGTGGTGTCGTGGGCAGAGATCGCGAGAAATTCTACGAATGGAGGGTGACGATGATCTCGGTGACGAGATCGTCGTGGTTTTTGCCGGTGCAGTCGATGGTGATCTGGGCGTATTGGCGGTAGAGGGGTTCGCGTTCGGCGAAGAGCGAGCGGATGGTCTGGCCCTGGGCCATGACCACGCCGCGGGTCTGGAGGTTGCGGAGGCGCTCTTCGATCCGTTCGACGGGCAGGTCGAGGTGCACGATGACGCCGTGTTCGGCCAGGTGCCGCATGGCGTGCTCGCTGTAGACGACGCTGCCGCCGGTGGCGATGACGGTATTGGTCGCGTCGAGATAGAGGATGTAGTCCTCCTCGGCCTCGCAGAACGCCGCCAGCCCGTCGCGGTCGATCATCTCCTGCAGCGACTTACCCTGCATCGCCTGCATGAAGACGTCGGTGTCGAGAAAATGGCAACCGAGCGCCTTGGCCAGCAGCACCCCAATGGTGCTCTTGCCCACGCCCGGCATCCCGATCAGAACGATATTGCGATCCTGGTTCTCCATACTCGGTGCACAGGGTAATCGGGCGGCCTGCCAGCGGCAACCCCAAAGCCGCGCTCGTGGCGGATTGACAAATGGCCGGCCATCCTGTAACAACGGGGCGGCAGCGTTGGTGTATCGCGAAGCCGAAGCCGGTGCAATGGGTCTTAGGAGATGGTGGCATGAAGACGGGTTCGATGATTCTCGCCTTGTGTTGTCTGACGTTGGGACTGGCGACGGTCTCGCTGGGGCAGACGCGGATCACCGTGCAGGTCGATCAGCCGGGGGCCGCGATCCGGCCGACCATGTGGGGCGTCTTCTTCGAGGACATCAATTTCGGGGCCGACGGCGGCCTGTACGCCGAGCTGGTGAAGAACCGCTCGTTCGAGTTTCCCGACAACATCATGGGGTGGAGCCGAATCCTGCGATCGGGCTCCGAGGGCTACATCTACATCGAACGGTACCCGCAGGAGCAGACCAACGCACACTTTCTGCGGATGAAGGTCGGCAAGACCGGACAGGGCTTCGGGGTCTCCAATGGCGGATTCCGGGGCATGGGCCTTCAAGAGGGCAAGGACTACCGGTTCAGCGTCCGGGCCCGCCTGACGGAGGGCGGCCCGATGGCGCTGCGCGTCGAACTGGCGGGCCAGGGCAGGCGGCCGCTGGCGGAGGCGAAGCTGGAGGGCTTCACTTCGCAGTGGCAGAAGCACACGGTGGTGTTGCGCGCCGGAGGCACCGAGGCAAGGGCCCGCCTGAACCTGTTCGTCGAGGGCTCGGGCACGCTGGACCTCGACATGGTGTCGCTCTTTCCCGTCGATACGTGGAAGGATCGGGAAGGCGGCCTGCGGGCCGATCTGGTCCAGATGCTGGCCGACATGAAGCCGGGCTTTTTGCGGTTTCCGGGCGGGTGCATCGTGGAAGGCCGCACGCTCGACGAGCGATATCAGTGGAAGACCACCATCGGCGACCCGGCCGACCGCAAGCTCATCGTCAACCGCTGGAACACCGAGTTCAACCACCGCCTGACCCCCGACTACTACCAGAGCTTCGGCGTGGGCTTCTATGAGTACTTTCTGCTGAGCAAAGACCTCGGGGCCGAGCCGATGCCGATCCTCAACTGCGGCATGGCCTGCCAGTTCAACACGGGCGAGCTGGCGCCGATGGACGAATTGGGTCCGTATGTGCAGGACGCGCTCGACCTGATCGAGTTCGCCAACGGCCCGGCCGATCGCGGCTGGGGCCGCAAGCGAGCGGAGATGGGCCACCCCGAACCGTTCGGCCTCAAGCTGCTGGGCATCGGCAACGAGCAATGGGGGCCCCAGTACATCGAACGCTACAAGGTCTTCGCCAAAGCGATCAAGGACAGGTATCCGGATGTCCAATTGATCGTCGCCACCGGGTCGGACGCGACCATCTTCCCCAACGGCCCGCAGGAGATCGAGTACCTCTGGTCGCAGTTCCGCCAGCTCAAGGCCGATATCGTCGACGAGCACTTCTATCGCCGGCCCGACTGGTTCCTCGACAACGCCCATCTCTATGATGACTACCCGCGCGACGGGTCGGAGGTGTTCGTCGGTGAATACGGGGCCCAGAGCGTCGGCGTCGCCAGCCCCGACAACCGCAACAACTGGCACACCGCTCTGGCCGAGGCGGCCTTCATGACCGGGCTCGAACGCAACGCCGACCTGGTGACGATGAGCTGCTACGCCCCGCTGTTCTGTCACGTGGACGGCTGGCAATGGCGGCCTGACCTGATCTGGTTCGACAACCTCCGCGTCTTCGGAACGCCGAACTACTATGTACAGAAGCTGTTCAGTCTGAACCGAGGCGATCGCGTTCTGCCGGTGGCGGTGGCCGAGCCCGCCACGACGCCGGACGGCAAGCCGCGATTCTATGCCTCATCGGTCTACGATGAGACCTCGAACGAGATGATCCTCAAGGTCGTCAACGCGACGGGCGAGCCGGTCCGGGCGATCATCCAGACCAGGGGCGCCAAGGCGGTGGGGCTTCAGGCGAACGTGACGGTCCTGGCGAGCGACGATCTGAACGATGAGAACTCGTTCGAGGCGCCGCGAAAGATCGCTCCGGTCGAGTCGAGGGTTCCGGTGCGCTCCGCCGAGTTCCGCTACGATTTCCGGCCGTACTCGATGACGATCGTTCGACTGATGTGCCAGAATCGGTAGCCCGGGAGCGATTGAGCATTGATGATTGATTATTGATTGCTGGGCACTGACGATCCCAAGGGCGTCGCACCGTCCTGACGGTCAATCATCAATAATCAGTAATCAATCATCCTTTTCCAGGAGCTGCATGTCCTCGCAGCCCTGGACGTCCAGTTTTCGGTCTTCCCTGGTCCGGATCGAGACGTTGTCGAATCGCCAGCCCTTGGCGAACATGATCTGTCCGGCCGTTTCCGCTTCGATATGGACGTCTTTGAGGATGAAGTCCTTCAGAACGCTCGTGCGCATTCCGGACGCGGAGATGGCTCGTCTGGCTCGGGATGCCTGAAGCCGTGAAACGTGCACATCCTTGATCTCGGGAATCCCCCGCTCGGGCGGTTCGACCTTCTGGAGCAGAATCTTCCAGTGCGGCGGGAGCGTCTGGTGCGTGTACCCCTGCGGCAGCGTGCAGTAGCTATGGCTCGGGTTCCAGTTCACGGCCACATCGAGCACCGCACCGACGCCGTCGATCTCGATGTCTTCCAGATGGACGTCCTCGACCGTCCCCCCGCGAGTCTGTGCCGATCGGAATCGCAATCCGGCGCCTGTGTCCCTGGCCTTGAGGTGGTGGGCCAGCACGTGGCGAATACCGCCGGACGTCTCGCTGCCGCAGGCGATCAGCCCCCCGCCGGCGCGGCAAGTGTTGTTGCGGACGACGACGTATTCCGTGGGACGGTTCACTCTCAGCCCGTCGGCGTCCCGGCCGGCTTTGAGGCAGACGTTGTCGTCGCCGCCCTCGAAGTCGCAATTCTCGATCAGCACGAACGACGAGGAGTCGATATCGATCCCGTCGATGCCCGGCCCGTGGCCGTCCGCATTGCTGCGAATCGTCAGAGCGTCGATCGTAACGTGTTTCGAATACAGGACGTGGACCGTCCGGAATGCGGACTCGCGGAGCGCAAGACCCTGGATCGTGACGTTCGAGCAACCCGACACGAGAAGCGTGCGAGGACGCTTGCAGTCGTAGTCCACAACCCACCGAAGCCCCTGGGGTTCGTACTCCTCGCGTCGCAGGGTCCAGTACCTCTCCCGGAACGGACTTGCCTGCGCGTTGACGAGCCCCTCCCCGACGACGGCGACGTTGTCCTGATCGCAGACGTTGATCAGCGCCGCCGGCCAGCGCATCTCGACGCCGGCCACGCGGGTATCGATTTCGGGATAATCGGCAAGGTCCTGGCTGCCCAGGATTCTAACGCCCTCGTCGATGTTAAGCGTAACGCCTTCTTTGACGAAGACGGAGCCCGTCAGATAGGCTCCTGGACCGAAGCGCACAATCCCCCCGCCCCGATCGGCACAGGCATCGATCGCGGCCTGAATCGCCTGGGTGTCGAGCGTCCGACCGTCGCCGACGGCGCCGTAGTCATTCACGTTGACCGCCTGTGTCTTGTCGGGCCTCGTCCGAGCACCTACCTGCCTGGTCCATTCCTGCATCGACGTCGCCTCTTCCATAGAACACGCATTGCGTATGCGTCCGGCGGGCCTCATCCACGTTCCGAGATCGAACCCATATGCCCCGCCGCCGTAGGGGAAAGAAGGACCGAGCACGGTTCGCTCCGTCGGTCATGCCGACAGGCGGATCTATCCTATCGAAAGCGGACCGAGCCGACAAGCGCCGCAAGCATATGCCTCAATGGCCCGGAGGCGCGGATTCTCTTTGGCACGGTCAAGATCTGCCGGTACAATGGCCGATAGGAATCATAGCCGGCCAACGATAGGGGGCACAGCGATCACTGTGTATGGTGTCGATACGACATTCCAGACGAAGCGCCGTTCCAGGGGCAGCCACACGGCACAACGGCTGTCGGCGGCGGCGCTCGTTGTGCTGGCATCGGCTGCCCTTCAAGGCTGTCACGGGTGGCCCGGTGAACGGACCATGGCCATCGAGGCCGAGAGGATCTTTGAGGAGGTGGGCACGGTGGAGTCCGCTCCGGCGACCGACGTGCCGTGGCCGGCGGCCTACAAACGGCCTCCTGTCAAGAGCATGCAGATCGTTGGCGGAGTGGAAGAGTGGAAGCTGATCTACTTCTGTCGGTACCACGAAGCCCATCAGTTAAGGCAGATCGTTCACGAGCAGTTTGCCGCGAGAGTGTTCAATCAGACGGGCCAATCCACGGCCGTTCAAAACTACACTGTCACGGCCGAGCCCGCAACCAACCAACTGATCGTCCGCTGCCCTGCGGAACAGGACATCGACGCCGTTCTGGAAATCCTCCATGCAACGGACGTCCGCCCCATTCAGGTCCAGATCGACTGCATCGTCTCGGAGATGTCGGCCGGCATAACGATGGACCGGGAAACCACGGTGCTCATTGAGAACCTGTTCGGCGAGCAGATCACGCTCGGCGGCGCAGACAGCGGCGGCGAGATCCTGCCGGCCTTTCCCGGAGCCTCTCTGAGGGATCCGGCCAGAGGAAAGTTCGGTCTGAAGATCGGTGTCAGCCGCCCGCTGACCGGACACCAGGTGCAGGTTCTGGTCGACCTGCTGGTCTCACGAGGTTATCTCAAGGTCTTGTTGAGTCCTACGTTAACCGTCCTGAACGGACAAACCGCCAGGGTTCAGTCGAAACAGCGCATTCCCCTGCAGAACATCACGGTCCAGACAGGCGGCTTCGGCGAGGACACCATCCTACGAACCGAGACCGAATATTACAGCGTCATCGACTCGCTCCAGGTCACGCCCCACGTGTTCGCCGACGGGTCGGTCAGTCTGGAAACCCAGGTCCAGATCGCCTCCTATCTCGCGCCCCAGGGTGTTACACAGACCCCCATCGTCACCGAACGGGTGCTCACCACCAAGAACAGCCGCGTCCGACTTGGACAAAGCCTCATCATCGGAGGCCTTCGCAGGACGCAGAAACGCGATGTGATCCGTGGTGTGCCCATCCTCAAGGATATCCCTCTGCTCAATCTGCTCTTCTCCGGACGCGATGCCGAGGAAAGCGTCATGGAGGTCCTCGTCATCCTGACGCCGACCGTCTCGACCGATGGCAGACCCTATCAGGACGTCGCCGATATGCTCGAGCACCGCCACTCCTCGCCGATGGGTCGAAGTCCTGGCGAGATCGTGATGGCGGGCGATATTCGACCCGACGACCGGGTCGAGCCGGCAGAACGCAATTCCGAGACCTATCGCGATCGAAACTGAGCGCCGGACGCGATCTGTCTCATCGACCGGGCCCCGGTCGAATCCCACCGCCGATACGTGACTCTCCGTCGCAGCAGGGGCGATTGTCTCTACGGGCCGACGGCGGGGCCTCGGACGCCGCGAAAGCCCATGATGGAGCTTTCCTGCAGCGGCGATTGCGTCGCTCCCGTGACGGCGTCGCAGCCTTCGGGCACGGCCATCCAGGAGCCGCCTCGCACCGTGCGGAACCCGTCGAGACCAACGTGGTATGACGTCGAGTACCAGTCGAGCGTCCATTCGGCGACGTTTCCGGCCAGGTCGCAGATGCCGTAGGGGCTGGCGAACTTGGCGAAGCTGCCCACCGGCGCCAGACGCTCGAAGCCGTCGTCTTCGCCGTCGAAGTTGCAGCGGTACACGCCGCCCTCATCCGGGGCCTCGTCGCCCCAGGGATAGCGCCGCTCGGGCTTGGGGTTCGGACGGGCTTTGGTCTGGTCGCCGTCGAGGTAGAGTCCGCCGCGAACGGCCTTCTCCCATTCGGCCTCGGTCGGCAGTCGGAGGCCGCACCATCGAAGGAACCCCATCGCATCGTACCACGAGACGTATGTGACGGGATAATCCTCCCGGCCGGGCGCCACGCTGTAGGTGTGGTTGCTCTGCTGGACGATGCCGCAGCGGTCGGCCCGGGCCATTCGCGGGTTCCAGCCCGCGCCTTCGCCGCCCACCTCGTTGAGGTAGTCGGCATACATCGCGACCGTCGTTTCATATTTCGCCATGTGGTAGAGCGGCAGGTTCGTATCCGGACCGGTCTTTCTCGATTCGTCCCGTCCGCCGCCCGGCAGGGCTTTCATCACGAACCGCCCGGCCGGGATGCGGGCCATCGCGATCGCCCGGACGCGGACCTCGATCTGCTCCGGATCCGGCACTACGGTCTGATCCGTGCCCCACCAGAACACCTCCTTGCGTCCGGGTCGTTCGACGATGTCGAAGCCGTTGCCTTGCAGAGCGTCCATCGGGACCAGGTGCCAGTTGTCCCCGAAATCTTTGCTATAGCGCAGGAAGACGTAGGCGGGCGATTCGGGCGAGATGTTCGGGTCCTTCAGCTCGTACTCGACGGCGATCCGAGGGCCGCCCAGTTCCGTGTGCTCGACCCGCACCTTCACGTCGTGCGTCGGCAGCCACCGCGCCTGCACGGCAGAGCAGGCGGCAAGCATCACAACGGCAAAGCGAACGATCCGCCAGAAGGACGGACTCATACGTTCTCCGGGATGGCCCAGCCGGAGCGGTACTGGCGCTTGAGGTACTGATTGGCCTCGTCACAGTTCGTGAACGACTCGGTTGCCGGATCGAATTGCAGACGCTGGTTGCCGACGCGGTACGAGATGTTCGAGATGTGGAACGGCAGCACGGAGAGGTGGCCGATCTCGACGTCGGACGTCGGCCTCTCCCGGCTGCGAATGCAATCGATGAAGTTGTCCTGGTGCTCCTTGTCCGCCTGGCGGCCGAATTCCGAGTGGACCAGGTCGCAGTTGCCGTCGTAGGCCTGCCAGCCGCCGCCGTGCCGGCCGAAGACCATGAACCCTTCCGTGCCCAGGACTTCGACCTTCGTGCTGCAGAACGGCCAATCGGGGAACCGGTCGGAATCGCGAATGCTCGCGGGGATCTTCTTCATGTACGGCGTCCACAGCGAGGCGTCGAGCGTCATCGTCAGTCCATCGTATTCGAACAGCGCCATTTGCGTGTCGGGCATATCCCGGCCGTCGCGAAGCGAGCGGATGGCGCCCGTTTGCGAAACGGCGACGGGATAGAGCGGGTCGCCGACCAGGAAACGAGCCAGGTCGAACTGGTGGACCGCGTCGCCGGCGATGGGGCCGCAACTGTAGTCGAACTGATTGAGCCACTGACGCGATGGGTTGTACGGCCGTTTCGGGGCCGGGCCGCACCAGAGGTCGTAGTCGAAGCCGTCGGGGACCGGGCCATCGGGCGCTTCCCGTCGCTTGGGGTGCTGCATCATGTTGTACACGCGAACGAGGTGGACCTCGCCCAGCTTGCCCGAGCGGATATAGTCCCTGGCCTTGTGGACGTACGGAGCGCTTCGCGACTGCATGCCGACCTGGATCACGCGCTGGTACTTGCGGGCGGCCTCAACCATTTTGCGGCCCTCCCAGATGTTGTGGGCCAGCGGCTTCTCGACGAAGACGTCCTGGCCCGCCTGGCAGGCTAAGATCGAGGCCATCGCGTGCCAGTGGTCCGGCGTGGCGTTGATCAGCACGTCCACGCCCTTGTCGTCGAGCATCCTGCGGAAGTCCTGCACCATCTTCGGGCTGCGGTCCTGGGCCTCCTCGACGGCCTCACGCGCCCGGGCGAATCGCCGGGTGTTCGGGTCGCACAGGTAGGCGACCTCGACGTCGGGCCGCTCGGCAAACCTCTCGGCCAGGTACGTGCCGCGGCCGCCCAGGCCCATCACGCCCATCACGATCTTGTCGTTGGCCCCCAGCGCGCGGGCCGACGGCCACAGAGCCAGCGTGCCGACCGTACCGAAGGAGCGTCTCAGGAATGCGCGACGATTCAATGCGTCCATCGTTTGCACCTCGTCAATTGGCGTGAACCCTTCGTACCCGTGCCGGTCCGTTGGCAACCCCCACCCGGCGACCCCACAACCCTACACCAGCGCCCCCCGCCCCCGCAAGTGCATTTCTCATCGGGCGCCGGCGGCACAGCGCGTCGGCAAGCGGTGGATCGCATGGCGTAGCGACGACGCATCCGTCGCCCTTGGCGCAACAGGATGGCGCCGCGACGCGGTTCATTGGGCAGGCGGCACGTCGGCCCGGCCGTTGTATTGGAAGACCTCTTCGAGGGGCAGGCCGAAGGCGCGGGCGATGCGAAAGGCCAGAGGCAGCGACGGGGCATATTTGCCGGCCTCGATGGCGATGATCGTCTGACGCGTCACGCCGGCCTTGTCGGCCAACTGCTGCTGCGTCATCTCCCCATGCTCGAACCGCAGGCGACGAATCCGGTTCCGTATCTCATCCGTTGGCATCGCCTGTCCTCCAGCCGTATTGCGACAGAATCGCCAGCGAGTAGACGAGGTAGTGACTCAGGCCCGCGCCCCCGAAGATCATGGGCAGCCACGTGACGCGAATCATGGCGCTCGGTCCGAGGACAAAGAACGGGATCATGCAGGCGGCGCCGAAGACCATATAAGCGGCTCCGAAACCAGCCAGCGCCGCCCGGCGTTGGTACAACTGGTCCCGCTCGTCCCAGGCGACAGCGGCCTGATCCTTGCGAAACAGAAGCGGCGCAAGTCCAGCCAATCCCGCCAGGCCCATGAAGCCGAGGCCGGCCCACGCCCGCGGCATCCCCACATAAGAGACGAGAATGCCCACGACAACCAGGCTGAGAACCAAAGCCACGGAGATCGAAATCACCGTCATCCAAGCCATTTTTTGATGTCGATTCATCTACGTGTCTCCTTCAAGACAACTCGCCCAGCATGCAGCGGCGGCAATGTAACTCAGACCGGCCATAATGTATAGTATACATTACATTATGTCAAGCTCAAATTACATCATTTTGGCGATTGTCCAGGTGGTTGGCAGGAGAGACGGTAAGCTCTGGGCTATCGGGAGGCCCTTTGGCCTCCGGCGACAGCGAGTGGGAATTCGATATCGATCGTCCCGGCGTCTTTTCTCCAGATCGCCAGCCGGACAGACGTCCGCTGATCGGCCCGGAGCAGCGCCAACTCGAAGTCGATCGTATCGGCTATTGGGGCCGAATCGGCCGCTACGATCACGTCGTCGGCCATCAGGCCGGCTCGGCCGGCGATGCCGTCCGGCTCGACCGATTCGACGATCAAGCCTTCGACCACGCAGAAACCCTTGTTGGCGGCCAGCGCGGGAGTAACGGGCGCCAATTCACTGTCGATAACAGGGAATTCAAAATCCGAGACGAACTGCTCGACATCCATGCCAATGACCCGGCTGACGATCCGGCGAAGATCCCGGCCGTCCAAGGCATCCCGCGTAGCGACCTCAGCCAGGATGTCGTGGATCGCCTTCTGACCGAAGCGCTCCTGGATCAGAACGAACAGCCCAAGCGCAGCGTTGTACTTGTCGCGCTCGTCGTTGCCGCTGCCCGACTGAGACCAGGAAAACAGCCGCGTCCGGACCCGGCTCAAGGCCGAAAACGGACTGCTGTGAAGAAGGGCCGCCACAGGCGTCGCACACTCCGGGCAGTCCACCTCAGCCGAGAGGACCTCACAGGCCACGTAGCCGGCGTAGTTGGCCAGCCCGTCCCGGAACCACCGTGTGTAGTTGGTGGCCGTCGCACCGAAGCCGAACGGGCCCCAGCGCACGTCGGGCAGCACGCGCCCGCCCTGCCGGGCGACCAGCGACGTCTCGACCAGTTCGTGCATCAGAATGTAGGGATAGCTGCGGTTCTGGGCCAGGATCGACATGCACGACTCGTCGCCGGCGCGGACGAACAGCGGCAGCGGAAACTCGTTCGGCTCGACCGTCAGTTGGATCTCGAAATTCTGAGGCGGCTCATCGAATCGCAGCAGATCGATGGTGGTCGATGTGGTGACGGTCATGCCAATCTGTTGCTCGACCTGCTCGATCAGTCTCGTTGTAGCGTCGGCGATGCACTCGGCCTGGCCCTGCATGGCCCGTTGGTATCGTACACGGACCCGGTCTCGATCGACAAGACCTTCGAACTCGATCCTGGCCAGCCCCTCGTCGCCGAGGCTGTAGAAGCTCTGACTTCCATAGCGGATATGCCACTGCCTGGCGTGCTCGCCGTCCAGGACGGTCTCCGTCAGTCTTCTGTTGACCGTTCGGCAGCCGGCCAAGGCCAGGACCAGCACCGTCAGGAGGGCCAGCCATCCGGCGCTTAATGGGATCGAGACAGTTCGGTCTCTGCGGTCGAAAGGGTTCAACACATCCATAACAGTCCGCATGGCTCGGCCTGCCCTCGCGATCGGCACGCAAGTCGCTCGTGACGGAGCATCCTTTGTTTCATCTCGGTCCCGCCCGGGGCAGAGAAACCTCCAAGGCCGCCGTCGGTTCGCAGGACGCGGTGGCACGGCACGATCAGGGGGATGGGATTGGCCGCCAGGGCGTTGCCGGCCGCCCGGGCCCCGTGGGGCTGGCCGACGCTTTCGGCCAGGCCCGCATAGGTCTGCGTCCGGCCGGCCGGGATCTGTCGGCAAGCGTTCAAAACGGCCTGCGCAAATGGGCTGCGATCGGTCAGGTCAACGGCCGGAACAGTACTGAAATCGGTGTCTTCGCCCTCGAAATAGGCGATGATGCGCTGTTGCAGACCGCGGGCCAAGCCCTTCTCAAAGACGGCATTCTGCAACGATTGGCTCTCTAAGCCTGCAAGCAATGCCGTCTGGGCCGTTGCGGCATCCGGCACTGGGAGAATGGTCCGACAGACCCGCTGGCCGACACAGGCCAGGCCGAAGCAGCCCCAGGGGGTGTCGAAGGTTGTGTATCTCAGCATGCTCGCCTTCATGCCATCGGCCTCCTGCCTCAGATTCCGGCCCATTTGAACGATGCTTCCATTCCTACGTGTGTCGCACGCCGGCCGGTCGGCCCGCGCCGGGCATTTCGCACACAAATATTCACCTTACGGGCGAAATCCGTTGACGCAAGGGCAAAATCCTGATAAGAAAAGGAGTTTTCACGAGATCGAATTGAGCCTGTGAAGGGCGACCGGGCCGGGAACAGGGGTATGACCACGGGCAACCTCCGCGTGGAGTGACCAGTCTCTCTCCGCCGGGACGCTTCGCCGACTGAGTCGAGTTGGGTTTATGTCGTTGGATGACCTGCGCAATCGAATAGATGAAATCGACCTTGAGTTGGTCAAGCTGCTCAACGAGCGAGCGCAAGTGGTGGTGGACATCGGGGCGCTCAAGAGCCGCACCGACGGGCCGATCTACGCGCCGGACCGCGAGAAGCAGGTGCTGGACAAGATCCGCAGGTCGAATCAAGGCCCCCTTCCCGACCGCACACTGGTGGCGATCTGGCGCGAGCTGATGAGCGGGTCGTTCGTGTTGGAGAAGCCTCTTCGGATCGCCTATCTCGGTCCGGCCGGCAGCTTCAGCCACACCGCGGCCATGCTCAAGTTCGGCCAGAGTGTCGAGTACGAGCCCCTGGCCGACATTCGCAGCATCTTCGACGAGATCAGCAAGGAGCATTGCGACCTTGGCATCGTCCCGATCGAGAATTCGACCGGCGGCGGCGTGATCGAGACGCTTGACGCGCTGATCGACACGGACGTGAAGGTCTGCGCCGAGGTGCTGATGGCCGTCCACCACAACCTGCTGGCCAACTGCCTGCTGGAAGACGTCGAAAAGATCTACTCGAAACCCGAGGTGTTCGCGCAATGCCGCAACTGGCTGACCGCGACCTTCAAGGAGGCCAAGACGATCCCCGTCGCCTCGACGGCGAAGGCGGCGCAGATGGCGGCCGAGGAGCCGAACGCCGCCGCCATCGGCTCGAAGGTCGCCGCCGAGCTGTACGGGCTGAAGATGATCTGCGAGAATATCGAGGATATCGCCAACAACATCACGCGGTTCCTGGTTGTCAGCAAAGAGGACGCCAAGCCGACGGGCGAGGACAAAACGGCGATCCTCTTCAGCACCGCGCACAAGGCCGGCGCCCTAGCCGATGTGCTGGAAGTCTTCAAGAAGTACCATATCAACATGACAAACATCGAATCGCGGCCGAGCAAGAAGCGCGGCTGGGAGTACTACTTTTTCGTCGATTTCCTCGGGCATCACGCCGAGGAGAGGATTCAAATCGGCCTGGAAGAGTCCCGGCAGCATTGCCTGCAACTTTCGATTCTGGGCAGCTTCCCGCGAGCCACCGAGTTACTGTGACCGTGAAAGACCACGACAGGAGAGCCCAATGAGAAAGCCATTTGTAGCCGGTAACTGGAAGATGAATACGGATTGCCGTTCAGGTGTGGACCTGGCCAAGGCCGTCGCCGACGGCTCGGCAGGCCTGGCCGGCAGCAGCGTGGACGTGGCCGTGATCCCCCCGTTCGTCTATCTGTCGGCGGTGGAGCAGGCCATCGGTTCGTCGGGCGTGGCGCTCGGTGCCCAGGACGTCTACTTCGAGGCCAAGGGGGCCTTCACCGGGGAGATCAGCGCCGCCATGCTCAAGGACGTCGGCTGTACCTACGTTCTCTGCGGGCACTCGGAGCGTCGCCACGTTCTGGGCGAGAGCGACGAGTTGGTCAACCAGAAGCTGAAGGCCTCGCTCTCGGGGGGCCTGCTGCCGATTCTGTGCGTCGGCGAGCTGCTCGAAGAGCGGGATGCCTCGCAGACCGAGCAGGTCGTCGAGCGGCAGATCCGCGCCGGCCTGGCCGGGCTCAGCGCCGAGAAGGTCTCCGCTGTGACGATTGCGTACGAGCCGGTCTGGGCGATTGGCACGGGGCGAACGGCGACGCGGGAGCAGGCCCAGGAGGTTCATGCGTTCATCCGCAAACTGCTGGCGGGAATGTACGACGAATCTGTGGCCCAGGAGATGCGGATCCTCTACGGCGGATCGGTCAAGGCGGACAACGCCGAGGAACTGATGGGCCAGGAGGACGTGGACGGCTGTCTGGTCGGCGGAGCCAGTCTCAAGGCCGATGACTTCGTGCAAATCATCGAGGCGGCTGCTTGACGGACCGTCGTCGGGCCGGAGCGTCGCCAACATCCAATTGAATGATGTGTGTTTGGGGCACCAACATGACTGTTTTACCGATTCTGGCAGTAGGCATTCTGATGAAGCTGGTCGCCGTGCTGTTTGTCCTGGTGGCGCTCGTGCTGATTCTTGTCATCCTGGTCCAGAAAGGTCGCGGCGGCGGACTGTCGGCGGCCTTTGGCGGGGGCATGGCCGGGGGCCTTCTGGGCTCGAAGACGGGCGACTTCCTGACCTGGGTCACGATCATCCTGGTGGCGGTCTTCTTGACGCTGGCCGTGGTGATGAACAAGTTCTACCGACCCACAATTAGTGACTACGGCGCCGAATCAGCGATGACCGCGCCGCAGGCGACGACCGACGCACCGATCGTCGGCGAACCGGCCCCGCAGGCGACGACTCCGCAGCCGGTCCCCGACGACAGCCCCGATGCAGACGGATCGAACCCGTAGGCTGGGCGATGGGGATGCAACCTTAGCCGAGTCGGAAGCGATCCGGCCCGACGACGGGCCGTACCGTTCTGCGTTCTTGAAGGCAAGAGATTATGCTCAACAGCATGACCGGATATGGCAGCGCCGATGGTCAACTCGACGGGGTCTGCTACGCCGTCGAGATCAAGGCGGTGAACAACCGCTACCTCAAGACCATTATCAAACTGCCCGAGGCCGTCGCGTTTCTCGAAGACGACATCGACAAGCTGTTGCGCAAGAACCTGTTGCGGGGTACGATCAACTGTGTGGTCCGACTCAAAGGGATCGCGGCCAGCGCTCTGTTCGAGATCGACGAGGTCGCCTTGCAATCCGTCGTCGAACGGCTCAACCACATCGGTTCGTCCGTCGGCGCCGGCGGGACCATCGACCTAGCCAGCCTCCTGGACCTTCCCGGCGTTGTGCATCCGGTGCTGCCCGACGAGCAGGAGAGTCGCCAGATTCGTGATGTGGTGCTGTCGATCGCCCGGGAGGCGATCGGGAGGCTCCAGCAGATGCGGGAGGCCGAGGGGCGATTCCTTCAGGCGGACTTGAAAGGCAACTGCCAGGCCATGGCGCGGGAGTTGGAGGCCATACGCGGCAAGAGCGGCAGCCTCATCAACGAATACGCCAAGCGGCTGCGAAGGCGAGTCGATGCGCTGCTGGCCGAGGCAAAACTAAGACTGGACGAGGACACGTTGTCGCGAGAGGTGGCGATTCTCGCCGATCGATCGGACATCTCCGAGGAGGTCGCCCGCCTCGATGCGCACCTGCAACAGTTCGGACAGATCTGCGAAACCGAGGGCCAGGCCGGCCGCCGACTGGATTTCCTGAGCCAGGAGATGTTGCGGGAGGCCAACACCATGGCGAGCAAGGCGGCGGACGCCGAGATCGTGCGTCGCGTGGTCGATATGAAGTGCCTTATCGAAAGACTGAAGGAGCAGATCCAGAACGTGGAGTAACACGTGATGCTCCCGGCCGCCTCGCGTGCCGGAGCGGACTGTGACTATGAGATCCAACGGGAACCAGCAGACTCAACGGCGCGGCAAGGTGATCGTCATCAGCGGTCCGTCCGGAGTGGGAAAGAGCACCATCTGCCGCGAGGCACTGCGCCGTGTGAAGAACGTGCACTTGAGCGTTTCGCTGACGACCCGCCCGCCGGGACCAGGCGAGCAGAACGGACGCGACTACTGGTTTGTGTCGAAGCGGGAGTTCCGCGAGCGAATCGAGCGGGGCCTGCTCCTGGAATACGCTGATGTGTTCGGAAACCTGTATGGAACGCCGAAGGACAAGGTGGATGAGTCGCTGAAGGCCGGGCAAAGCGTTGTTCTTGAGATCGACGTTCAGGGGGGCAAGCAGGCCAAGGCGGCCTATCCGGATGCCGTGATGATCTTCATCCTGCCGCCGGATGAGAAGGCCTTGGCCGATCGCATCGGACGACGAGGCCGTGACAGCGCCGAGGTCGTCCAGAAGCGCCTGGACAAGGCCGGTGCTGAGATTGCCTCGGCCTGGGAACACTACAACAATATGGTCATCAACGAGAATTTGGAGCACGCCGTCGACGAGGTGGTGCAGATCATCGAGCGCGCTCTCGATGGCGAGGCGTCATCGAGTGGACCGGGCGACTCCGTTGGAGAACAGTGATGCTGGACGAACTCAAGAGTGCAGAAGTCGTGAACAAGGTCGGAGGTCGATTCAAACTGGCCGCTCTCGTACAGAAGCGAATGGCCGAGTTGCTCCAGGGCTCGCGGCCCCTGATCGAGGACACCTCCGGCCTGACCTTGCTGGAGATTGTTGCCCAGGAGATTCTGCAGGACAAGATTACGATTGAGGCGGGCCCGGACGCCGGCAAAGGCGATGCGGACCAGTGGAGATTGAAGCTGTAAGGCCGCATGAGGACCCGTGAGGTCCGGGGCGATCCCCGCGTTTCTATGGTCGAGAAACACAACATTCTGCTGGGCGTCACCGGGGGCGTCGCCGCCTATAAGGCGGTGGACCTGGCGAGCAAGCTGACGGCGGCGGGCGCCGCCGTGCGGACGGTGATGACCGAGGGGGCCCGTCAATTCGTGGGGGCCAAAAGCTTTGAGGCCGTGACATGCGGCCCTGTCTTCACCACGCTCTGGAGCGCCGCCGAGGAGCACAGCAGCGCCCACATCGCCCTGGCCGACTGGGCGGACCTCGTGGTCGTGGCGCCGGCGACGGCCAATATCCTCGGCAAGGTCGCCGGCGGAATCTGCGACGACCTGCTCAGCGTGACTCTCTGTGCCTGCTGGGCCAAACCGATGCTGTTCGCCCCGGCGATGAACAGCCGGATGTGGGCCAACCCCATCGTTGAGGCCAACGTCGCGGCGCTGACGAAGGTGGGTTTTCGGATGATCGGTCCCGGAACGGGACGCCTGGCCTGCGGGACCGAAGGCACCGGCAGGATGGCCGAACCGAGCGAGATCATCGCGGCCATCGAGGCCCTGATTGACAACCATCAATAGGTCCTACCGGTCCCATAGGTCCTGTCGAATGAGCGAGAATCGCCCATGCGTTTTCTCATCACAGCCGGCGGCACCCGCGAACACATCGATCCGGTCCGCTTCATCTCCAACGCCAGCAGCGGCAGGATGGGTTATGCCCTGGCGTCGGCGGCGCTGAAGGCCGGCCATGAGGCAACGCTGATCTCGGCGCCAACGGCGCTGAAGCCGCCGGCCGGCGCCACGTTCGTCGCCGTCGAGAGTGCGGCCGAGATGTTCGCGGCGGTAAAGGAACATTTCCCGAGATGCGATTGCCTGATCATGGCGGCGGCCGTCGCCGATTTCACCCCGGCCAGGCCGTCGAAGACCAAGATCAAGAAGGAAGGTGGGCTGAAGCCCACCCTACGGCTCAAACCGACGCCCGACATCCTCCGCTGGGCCGGACGGCAACGTAGGGTGTGCACCGCACACCGTTCCAGGATTGTCGTCGGCTTCGCCCTCGAGGACCGCGATGTGCGCGCCAACGCCGAACGCAAGATGCGCGACAAGCGCCTCGACATGATCGTCGCCAACACCCCGGCCGCCATCAACGCCACCACTTCAATTCTACATATCAAAGCCATCGATTCCGACTGGATCGAGATCGAGGAATCGCATAAGACCGCCAGCAGCCGACGCATTGTCCGAGAGATCGAAAGACTCTGCCGTCGGCAATGATCCGCACAATTGCCCGCCCCCGACTTGCTCAGGTGGGCAGGTCGGGGAAGGCATGGGCGACGGCGGGGTTGGTGAGGCGGAAGTTGCGCATGTTGACGGCGGCAGCGTGTCCGGCGTCGGTTGCGGCGAACGCATTGACGCCCTTGGAGGCCAGCTCTCGCAGATAGGGCAGCGTGGCATTGCACAAGGCGACGCTCGAAGTCCGGCTGACGGCGCCGGGGATATTCGCCACCGCATAGTGGACCACGCCATCGACGAGGTAGACCGGGTCGCTGTGTGTGGTGGGCCTGGAGGTTTCGGCGCACCCGCCCTGATCGATCGAGACGTCGACGATCACACTGCCCGGCTTCATCCTGGATACGAGCGTGCGGCGGATAAGACGCGGAGCGCGGTCGCCCGGAATCAGGACGGCGCCGATGACCAGATCGGCCTCCATGGCGTATTCCTCGACCGTATGCGGATCGCAATAGATCGTCGTGACGTTGGCGGGCATGACTTCGTGGAGATAGCGGAGCCGGTCGAGATTGATGTCCATGATCGTCACGTGCGCCGCCAGGCCCGCGGCCATTCGCGCGGCGTGGGTGCCGACGACACCGCCGCCCAGGACCAGGACCTCGCCGGGCGCCACGCCGGGGACGCCGCCCAGAAGCAGGCCCCGCCCCATCATAGGCCGCTCCAAGCACTTGGCGCCTTCCTGGATCGACATGCGTCCGGCGATTTCGCTCATGGGGGTCAGCAGGGGAAGCCGGCCGCGCGAATCGGCCAGGGTCTCATAGGCAACCGCGGTGATGCCGGACTTGAGGCAGTCCAGCGTCAGAGATCGCGAGGCGGCGAAGTGGAAATAGCAGAACAGCGTCTGGTCCGGTCGAAGCTGCTCGATTTCGGACGGCTGGGGCTCCTTGACTTTGGCGATCAGATCGGCACGCCGATAGATTTCTTCAGCCGACTCCACAATCTCGGCGCCGACTTCGGCATAGGTCTCGTCGTCGAATCCACTGCCCAGTGCCGCCCCTCGTTCGAGCAGCACCGTATGGCCGTCGCTGGTCAATAGACTGGCTCCTACCGGCAGCAGTGCCACGCGGTATTCGTCCTTCTTGATCTCTTTCGGTACGCCAATAATCATTCAGCCTGTCCCATTCTCGGTGGTCCGTCGGTAATGCCCAGGTCGGTCTTGGTCAGAATCGACTCGAAGACGTGGCCGGCGGCGGTGATGTTCTCTTCGGCGCCCTGGCGGCGGTCAATGACGCAGACGATCTTCTTGACAGTCGCGCCGGCGTCGGCGATGATCTTGGCCGCTTCGAGGACCTGACCGCCGGTGGTGGCGATGTCCTCGACCAGCAGCACGACGTCACCGGGCTTCAGAACGCCCTCGACCATCTTGCCGGTGCCATAGCCCTTCTTGCTGTTGCGGATGATGACCCAGTTCTTGCCGGTCTCCATCGCGGTTGCCGCTGCCAGGGCCACGCCGCCGAGCTCGGCGCCGGCGATCAGCGTCACGTCGTCGGTCATGTGTTTGGCGAACTCGGCGCCGAGGGCCTTGAGGATGTCCGGGCAGGTCTCGAACAGGTACTTGTCGAGGTAGTACTTGCTCTTCTTGCCGCTGCGCAGTGTGAAGTCGCCTTCGAGATACGCGGTCTCTTTGATCCGCTGAATCAGTTCTTCTCTGGTCACGGGGAACGATCTCCTTAGACGTTGAGTTCAACTCGGTGGTTGAGGTGTTTGCTGTATCGCTTGCGGACGGGGACCACGACGGCCTTGATGAATTCGTCCACCTGCTGGGGCGCGCGTCCGATGTAGGCCTGGGGGTCGAGCACTTTGGCGAAGTCGATCCTGGCGAAGGCGACGTCGGCCCGCAGGCGTCCGATCAGGTCGTTGGGTTTGCCGAACGTCTTGACCTGGGCGGCGGCGGCCTGCGAGTGCAGGCGGATCTTCTCGTGCAGTTCCTGCCGGTCGCCGCCGGCCTTGACGGCCGCCATGAGAAGGTTCTCGGTGGCCATGAACGGCAGCTCAGCCTCGACGTGAGCCTCGATCACCTTCGGGTACACCACGAGTCCGTCAAAGACGTTGATGAGGATTCGGAGGATGCCGTCGACGGCCAAGAACGCCTCCGGCAGCACCACGCGCCGGTTGGCCGAGTCGTCGAGCGTGCGCTCGAACCACTGCTCCGCGGCCGTCATGGCGGGGCTGGTCGCCAAGCTCAGCACGAGCCGGCTCAGCGAGGTCACGCGCTCGCACCGCATCGGGTTGCGCTTGTAGGCCATCGCCGACGAGCCCACCTGCGACTTCTCGAACGGCTCCTCCATCTCCTTGAGGTTCGCCAGCAGGCGGATGTCGTTACAGATCTTGTGTGCCGATTGCGCGATCGAGGCCAGGGCGTTGACCACGAGAGTGTCGATCTTGCGCGAGTACGTCTGGCCGGTGACGGGGCAGAGCTTCGCAAAGCCGAAGGCCGCGGCGACGTCCTTGTCGAGCTGCTTGACCTTGCTGTGCCGGCCGTCGAACAGCGCCAGGAACGAGGCCTGTGTCCCGGTCGTACCTTTGACGCCCCGAAACGGCAGGTTCGCGATGCGGTACTCGATCTCCTGGAGGTCCATCGCGAATTCCTGGCACCACAGCGTCGCGCGCTTGCCGACCGTGGTCAACTGGGCCGGCTGATAGTGCGTGAAACCCAGCGTGGCCATCGCGCGGTGCTTTGCCGCGAACTCGCCGAGCAGGTCGATCACCGAGGCCAGCTTGCCCGCAACCATGTGCAGGGCCTCGCGCATGAGGATCAGATCGGTGTTGTCGCCGACGTAGCAGCTCGTGGCGCCGAGGTGGATGATCGGCGCGGCTTTGGGGGCCGCGTCGCCAAACGTGCGGATGTGCGCCATCACATCGTGACGCAGCTCCTTCTCATACCGCGCCGCCTTCGCGAAGTCGATGTCGTCGAGGTGGCGGGCCATCTGGTCGATCTGGCTCTTCTTGATATCCAGTCCGAGCTTCTTCTGGGCCCTGGCCAGCTCGAGCCAGAGCCGTCGCCACGTGCTGAACTTCTTCCGGGCGCCGAACAGGGCCGCCATCTCGGGCGAGGCGTTCCGCTCGACCAGGGGACTGGTGTACAGCCTTTTGTCCTCTGCCATTTCTTTGTTCCCCAATCACAGGTCCAATTCGACCTATAGGACCTATTGTTCTTTCGCAAGAAGCCTCTCGATCTGCTCGACGTCGTCGTCACTGAGATTCCAATCGGCGGCTTGCGCGGTCTCATCAATCTGATCGGGCCGGCGGGCCCCGACGATGGCGGCGGTGACTTCCTTGCGCCGCAGGACCCAACTGACCGCCAGTTGAGCGCAGGTGTGTCCGCTGCGTCGGGCGATCTGCTCCAATCGCTCGACCAGTTCCAGTGTCGCACTGAATCGAGGCTCCTGGAAGTCCGGATGGCGTCGGCGATGGTCGTCCGGCGCCAGGGCCGCCAGCCTTTCACGACTGAACCGGCCCGTGAGCAGGCCGCGCTGCATGGGGCTGTACGCTACGACGCCGATGTGGTGCTGGGCGCAATAGGGCAGCAGTTCGGCCTCGGCCTCGCGGTGGAGCATGCTGTACGGCGGCTGCAACGACGCGGGCGGATGGATCCTGCCGATGCGTTCGAGCTGGGCCACGCTGTAGTTGGAGACGCCGACGTATCGGACCTTGCCCTCTTGCACGAGGCGAGCCATCTGCTCCCAGGCCGCTTCAATCGCATCATCGGGTTCGGGCCAGTGCATTTGGTACAGGTCGATGGTCTCGATGCCCAGCCGTTCGAGACTGGCATGGCATTCGCGACGGAGGCTCTGAGGGTCGAGGCAGGGGACCTTCTGACGCCTGTCGTTCCAGAGCAGGCCGCACTTTGTGGCGATATAGGGCTTGCGCCGGGTCTGTTTCAGCGCCTGACCGACCAACTCCTCCGAATGGCCGAGGCCGTACACCGGCGCTGTGTCGATCCAGTCGATCCCTCGCTCGAGCGCCGCCAGAATGGCGGCCACGGCCTCCTCGTCGTCCTGTGGACCCCAGCCGAATTCCCACGGACCGCCCATGGCCCAGGTGCCCAGACCCACGGTGGTCAATTGCAGTTCGGTATCACCCAGTTTTCGTTTCTGCATATCGGTTTCCCCAAACGTGATGCCGGCGCCCGCTGCGCTGTGCCGGTCGTAGAATAGTCGGCCGAACGTGCGATTTCAACAGCTTTGTCCATTTTGGCGGCCATCGCAGTCTTGAGACCCGCGAGGACCAGCACCTGGACACCGTGAACCTGTGGATTATCGGGGCATGCCGCCGCGTGTCCCGCCCCAAAGGGACCGCCCCGGCTCTCCTGTACCCAATCCACAGGCAAGGCGGGATTTGGCTTAACGCTGGCCTTGCCGATGGCCGATTGTAATTTATGCTTTGTTGGGGGATTCCGCCCGGAGATTGGAGCCGGGATGTCGCACCCGGTTCTCCCACGAGAGCACGAACTTCAGATGTAGGTACGGGAGGTTGACATGAGCGAAATCGTCATGCTCGAGGGGCACGAATCACAATCCGTGCTTCAGACGGTAGTCGGCGAACGTGCGCCGGCGATCATGTCGTATCTGTCCAAGGACAAGTGGCACGTGGCAAAGGTCCTCATGCAGGAGCTTTCCGGCGACAGACTGTGCGTGGAAGGCTGCCACGCCTCCCGCAGGCCGCACCCGATCAACATCCGGGTCGATCAGCCCGTTGGGGTGAATTTCAAACACGCCTACGGCAAGTTCATCTTCGATACCACCGTCGTCGCGCTGGAGCCCTCATCCAATCCGGAGGCCGGCGGGACGATCGTCCTGGCCGTGCCGGATCGCATCGGCGTGGTGCAGCGACGAAGTTATTTCCGCGTCGACGTACCCGAGTCGCTCAAGGTCAAGGTCGTTCTCTGGCATCGCACGAGCCAACGGAAGTCGAGCGAATTGGATCGCACGTACTTCGAGGGCCGACTGAAAGACATCTCGGCCGGCGGGGCCCAATTGACCCTTCCGATGAAGAGCGCTGGAAGCAACGATGTCTCCGGCGTGAATGAGTCGGAGTTTCGCAGAGGGCAGTTCGTCGGGGTACGGTTCACTCCGATGCCCTACGAGACGCCCCTGATGTTCAGCGCCCAGATCCGCAACGTCCTGCCAACAGCCGACCGCACAGGTCTGTGTCTGGGGCTGCAAATCGTGGGCCTCGAAGCGAGCGACGAGGGTCGCGAGGTCCTTTCGCGATTGGCGGCAGTTGTGGACCGCTACCACCAGATCAACCAGTCGGCCGGATCGCGCCAGGAAGCACCATTGCAGCCGCAGCCGGGTTCGCATCCCTCACACATCCCCGCCGGGGCCCTGCAATAAGCGAGCCTTACCCCTGCGTCTGAGAATCGCCTGAGGGCTCGGTCGCAATGGTCGGCCGGTCTGTTACGACGGGACGGCCCTTGCCGGGATGGACTCTGGAATAAGCCCATCGGACCGCCCCACTCGCCGCGAACGCCACGAAGATCAACAGCAGGGCCGTCTGCACACCCAACCACAGCACCACACCCAAAAACAGCAGCACCCTCGTCAGGTAGCTGAACGGTTGCCTGCCTCGGAGATACTGATTCAGAACGTGCGGATACGGGATGCGGGTGACCATGAGAACGGCTGTGCCCAGGGTCAGGACCGGCAGCAGGAACACCGCTGCGTCCAGAGTGGGCATGACCTCCTGATGAAAGATGACGAGGCTGACAATCGCGCCGGCCGCCCCGGGCGTCGGCAGACCGGCGAAGTTCATATGTGCGGCTTCGCTTTCCTCGTTCTCCACGTTGAAACGGGCCAGGCGGATAGCGGCGCAACTGATATAGGCCAGAGCGGCCAGCCAGATGAAGCGGTGAAACAGCCCCCCGCCCAAAGGGGTCGTCAATTCGAGATGGACCTGGATCGCGTTGAGCATGAGAAATGCGGGCGCGACGCCGAAACTGACCATGTCGCAGAGACTGTCCAACTGGCCGCCGAAACTCGAGGTCGACTGGCTCATCCGGGCCAGACGGCCGTCGAGCATATCGGCGATCATCGCCAGCAGAACCATGTAGCCGGCCAGCGCGAAGTACGACAGTCCCGCAAGACCCTTTTCGGCACCCTGACTGGCGAAAACGATCGCGATGAAGCCGAAGACCCCGTTGAGGACGGTGATCAGCGAGGGCAGCACGGTGATGTACTTGACCCGCTGACCTCGCATGCGCTTCAGGAATCGGCCTTTGTCTGGTTTCGCTTTCGATCTGAGCTTTCGCACTCTCGATACCTCAGAAGTGGCGTCATGCCCGCTTTGACGTTGTCTCCTATGCGAACCAGGCACTCAATGTGTTCGCCGGCCGGCACATAAAGTTCGGTTCGCGAGCCGAATTTGATCATGCCGAATGGCTGCCCCTGACTCAACCCGTGCCCTTCCTTGGCCTCGCAGACGATGCGTCGGGCAATGGCCCCGCTGACCTGCCGCACGACAATAGGGTCCCTGGGCTCGTCGGTCCGCACCATGATCAGAGTGTTCGATTCGTTGAGCTTGCCCGAAAGCGGATTCATGGCATTCATATACCTACCTCTTCGGTAGGTGGTCTTTTCGACGGTGGCGCTGCACGGAGCGCGATTGATATGGACGTTAAAGATGCTCAGGAAGATGCCGATGCGAAGGGTCGGGCCGGCGACGAACTCATTCTCCGGCAGTTGATCGATGTTGGTCACTTTGCCATCGGCCGGGGCAACGAACAGGTTGGTGTCCTGTGGCCCGTTGCGCGCCGGGTCGCGAAAGAACATCAACGCCCAGACCAGGACGACGCCAAGGACAATCACCGTCGCGACAACAGCCCACGAGGGTGCGCGGCCCACCCCTCCCAGGGCGACCGCCAACATGGCCACGACCAGAAGGGCCGGATAGACGGCAACCTGGGGCCATCCGTACTTGGTCAATGGTATCCTCATAAGCCGATATGATAGGTCCGGCAGATCGTCCGGGCAACAGAAAAGGCCGATCCTCCGCCGAATCGGCCCTCTCAGAGCAAAGATGATCGGATTGTCCGCCGGAGGGTACGGTCCTACCCGGTATCTGCTGCTGTGGCTTCGAACGCCCTCACCATAGACAGACGCAACACAGCCCCTGATGTTACAGGTTTTCTTGTGAAAACCTCACCGGAACAGGCGCAAAAAAAAGACACGCCCCGTCGCGTGTCCCGACAAGGCGTGCCTGGCTTTCGCATTGTGGCCGCCCGATTGGTGGGCTGCCCAACGGCTGCTGAACGGCGCTCAGGAGCGGCTGAACGGATTGCTGAACGTGGCGGCCTTGCCCAACTCGGCCTCGATTTCGAGCAGTCGGTTGTACTTGGCGATTCGTTCGCTGCGGCAGGCCGAGCCGGTCTTGATCTGCCCGCCGCCCATCGCGACCGCGAAATCGGCCATGAACGTGTCCTCGGTCTCGCCGCTGCGGTGTGAGATTACGTATCCCCAGCCGGCCTGGCGGCACAGGTTGATCGACTCGACGGTCTCGGTCACCGTGCCGATCTGGTTGAGCTTGATGAGCACGGCGTTGGCGGCCCGCTCCTTGATGCCCCGCGCGATGAACTTCGTGTTGGTGACGAACAGGTCGTCGCCGACGACCTGAATCTTCTCGCCCAAGGCGGCGGTGTGCTTCTTGAAGCCGTCCCAGTCGTTCTCGTCCAGCCCATCTTCGATGGAGACGATCGGGTACTTCTCACACCAGGCGGCGTAGAGCTTCGTCATCTGGTCGCTGGTCTTCTTGCCCTGACCGCTCTTGGCGAGGTTGTAGGCGCCCTTCTCGAAGAACGAGCTTGCTGCCGGGTCCAGCGCAATCGCCACGTCCTTGCCCGGCTTGTAGCCGGCGGCTTTGATGGCCTCGACGATCACCTCGCAGGCCTCGTCGTTGCTCTTGAGGTTCGGGGCAAAGCCGCCCTCGTCGCCGACGCTGGTGGCATAACCCTTCTTGGCCAGAATCTTCTGGAGGGCGTGGAAGGTCTCGGCTCCACACCGCAGCGCCTCGGCGAACGTCGGGGCGCCCACGGGCATGGCCATGAATTCCTGGAGGTCGACGCTGTTGTCGGCGTGCTTGCCACCGTTGAGGATGTTCATCATGGGAACGGGCAGCCGCACGGCCCCGGCGCCGCCCAGATACTTGTAGAGCGGCAGGTCCGCCGCCACGGCCGCCGCCCGCGCTACGGCCATCGACACGCCCAGCATGGCGTTGGCGCCGAGCTTGCCCTTGTTGGGCGTGCCGTCCAGCTCGATCATCAGCCGGTCGATCTCGGCCTGCCGGCTCGGGTCCATGCCCACGAGCTTCGGCGCGACGGTCTCATTGACGTTCTTGACCGCCTTGAGGACGCCCTTGCCGAGGTAGCGCTTCTTGTCGCCGTCGCGGAGTTCCACCGCCTCGTTTTCTCCCGTCGAGGCGCCCGACGGCACCGAGGCCGAGACGCTGACGCCATTGTCCAGCTTGCAGAACACCCGCACGGTGGGGTTGCCTCGCGAATCCAGGATTTCCATCGCGCACACGGCCGAAATCGTCGTCTTCATGTTTTCTACTCTCCTTGTCTGTTGTCGTTGGTGTTGCTCCCGCCATACGGCGTCTGGCCGCGGTCAGGGGTTGGCATCCAGCATGGTGGGCACGAACACCCCGGCGATCGACCCGCGCCACCGCAGCGGTTTGCCCCACGTCCGAGAAACGACTTTGTGGGGTCCCTGGCGGCGAGGCGTCATCTGGTCGTGTCTTCATGCCCCGATGCAATTCCGGACCATGCTAACGCAACGACCCGCCGGTCGCAAGCGGAATCTCATCCAGGTCGAACGGACCTTGACTTGGCCGGCCCAAGCGGGTATGGTCCGGCCGTCGGCGGGCAGGCAAGGCATGCGCACGGGCGTCCCGATGTCCATCTGGGGTCTTCGGCGCGGCCGAAACATTCGAGCGGCTCGCGGTGGCCTGCCGATAAACCCGGTAAGGTAGGGCCCTTCAGGGTGAAGGACCGACGGAACGGTTGAACGGAAGACAAGATCGGCGTATGTGGCTGTCCCCTCGGCGACGCCGGGAAGGGCCACCCTGTCGCGGCTATGACTGCGGGCGATGCTGGGTCAGAAGATTGTTCACTTCCTGCTCTTTGTGATCTTCTTCAGTGTGGGTGCCGGCGCACTGGGGGCGGCGGCGTTGTGTGACGACCTGATCGTCCACTGGCGAAACGAGCAGCTCGTCAAGGAGGCGCAGTTGGCGCTGGAGCGTCTGAGATCTCTCAATGAGGAATACGATGCTCTCATCAAGGAACTCCAGGACGATCCGAATCTCCTGCGTCGCATTGCCCCGGCAACCCTGGGCACCCTGCCGGAGGATCCGAATGCCGTCTATCCGAGGGCGAGGGCTCGGGAATTGGCCATGGCCCGCCGAGCCCTGATCGACCGCGCCGAACGGGAGTCGAACGAGGCGGTTCTGCCGGAGTGGCTCGAGCGGTGCAGCGAACCGCGACGCCGAATCGCGCTGTTCCTGGCCGGCGCCGGCTTGGTCCTCATCTCGCTGGTATTCTTCACTCCCAAGCCGGAGACCGCCAGTTGAAGGCCTTCGCAGCAGAGCAACCCATCCGAGCGGCTCTCCGCAAGAAAGTGGCTTGCGACCCGGCAAATTCTCTTGCATCGGCTGCGTGATATGCTAATCTAAAGGTTTAGGATGTGCCGGCGGGCAGGTAGCTCAGTTGGTAGAGCACCGCACTGAAAATGCGGGTGTCGGCGGTTCAAATCCGCCCCTGCCCATTACCCTGAGGCAACGCAATGGCCGACAATCGTGTACGGTTGCCGGCCATTTTTCGTCTGGCAGCGGCCGACGGTCGGCGCGTGGCCCGATCTGCGGATATGCCGAGACGCCCTACGGCTTGGTAACGGTGGTGGTGTAGCGATTGGTGATGGGCAGCCGACGGTCCTTGCCGAACGCTTTGGGGGTGATGCGGACGCCGGGGGGCGACTGACGGCGTTTGTATTCGTTCTGATCGATCAGGCGGATCACGCGTTCGACGTCCTTGGCGGGCAGGCCCGAGGCGACCAATTCGCGTGCGGACAGATCCTTCTCGACGTACCCCTTGATGATCTCATCGAGCAGATCGTACTCGGGCAGCGAATCGGCGTCCTTCTGGTCGGGTCGCAGTTCGGCGCTGGGCGGCCGGGTAATGACGTCGGACGGAATCAGTTCGCGGCCGGCCGTTTCGTTCATGTATACAGCGAGGCGGTAGACCATCGTCTTAAGCACGTCCTTGAGCACCGCGAAGCCGCCGGCGGTGTCGCCGTAGAGCGTGCTGTAGCCGACGGACGTCTCGCTCTTGTTGCCCGTGGTCAGCACAAGCGCGCCGATTTGATTGCTCAGCGACATCAGAATCGTGCCGCGGATGCGCGACTGGAGGTTCTCGTAGGCGATGCCTCTATCGTCCCAGCGCGGGTCCGCCTGGAGCGACTTGCTGAACGGCGTCAGGATCGGCTCGATCGGGATCGTCAACAGCTCGATGCCCAAGTTGTCGGCCACCTTCTTCGCATCGGCAATGGTCTCGGGGCTGTTGAAGCGCGACGGCATGGTGATGCCAAGCACATTCTCGGCGCCGAGGGCCGCGACGGCGATAGCCGCCGTCACCGCCGAATCGATCCCCCCGCTCAGGCCCAGCAGCACCTTCTTGAACCCGTTCTTCCCTGCATAGTCCCTGGTGCCCAGGACCAGCGCATGATAGATTTCGTCGAGCGGATCTTCCGGCAGCGCGGCGTTCGGCTGAGTCGGCGCGACGGCGACGTTCTCCTCGGCCCGCGTCACGTCGGCGATCAGCAGATTCTCTTTGAAGGCCCTGGCCCTCGTGACGATGTGGCCGGTCGAATCGGCCAGAATGCTCTGGCCGTCGAAGACCAGCTCGTCCTGGCAGCCGACGAGATTGCAGTAGGCCACCGCGCAGTTGAAGGCCTTCGAGCACCGCGTGATGATGCGGCCCCGCTCATCGAACTTGCCCATGTGGAATGGTGACGCCGAGATGTTGAGCAGCAGATCGAAGGGTCCGGATTTCGTGAAGAATCGTTTGAGCCATTCGATTTCCCAAATGTCCTCGCAGATGGTCAGGACGATATTCAGGCCGGCCAATTCCACGAGAACGGGTCGATTGCCGGGCCGAAAATAGCGTCGCTCGTCGAAGACGCCGTAGTTAGGCAGCTCTCGCTTCTGGTACGTCTCGGCGATCCGCCCGTCCTGGATCACCGCGGCCGCGTTGAAGGCGGTGCCGTTGACGCTCTCAACGAAGCCGACCACGAGGGTCTTGGCGGGGCAGGCGGCCGCCAGCGTCTCGACGGCGGTCCGGTTGTCTTCGAGGAACTGTCGCTTGTAGACGAGGTCTTCGGGTGGGTAGCCGCAAACCGCCAGTTCGGGGAAGACCACCAGGTCCGCGCCCGCCTCGACGGCCCCGGCCCACATCGACGTCATCTTCTCAATATTGCCCGACAGATCGCCGACCACCGCGTTGAATTGACCCAAAGCGATTCGCACCGAACAAAGCTCCAAACAACCCGATACACCGAAAGCCCGGCGGCAGTTGCTCTTGCAGTCTCCCACCGAACGCTGGGGATGGATGTCCTACAGGGGCCCTATTCTATCGGTCTCTGCGGGGGCAGCAATCTTTTTTGTTGTCCGCCGCCCATCGAGCGGGAACACACGACCCTTTCGCTGGTTCAGCCTGAACTCCACAGGGACGTTGTGGATATGGGGGCAATCTTGTAGAATGGACCTCTCGATAGAATCCATTTGCAGCTGGGTCCGGAGGTGTCTATGACGGGTCGCCATCAACTCAATCGTCGCGAGGTTCTCAGGGGGTTCGGTGCCGGAGCGGTCGCAGCCACCCTCGGTTCGCTGGGTCTCAAGGGTCGCGTCGGATTGGCGCAGGGTGCGGTCGAGCAGCCAGCAGCGCCGGGTGGGCCGCTGTTCAATCGAATTGCGCCGCCGGCGAAGGTCGGTTTGGTCAAGGGCAACGACCGGCGGGACATCGTCTATCAGGCGCTCAAGCATATCGAGGACGAGGTCCTGGCGTCGATCGGGGACAAGAAGAAGATCCTGATCAAGCCCAACTTCGTCAGCACGCGCCACGAGCTGTGCGCGACGCACGTCGACGCGGTCAGAGGCATCCTCGATTTTCTCACGCCCCATTACAAGGAGCGGATTACGATCGGCGAATCGACCGCCTTCGGGGGCGGCACGCGCGAGGGCTATGTCAACTACGGCTATCTGGCCCTGGAGAAGGAATACAACGTCAAGCTGATCGATCTGAACGAGCAGCCCTGGGTGTATCGCTACGTCTTTGGCAGGGGGCACAAGCCGACGCCAATTCGGATCATCTCGGCGTTCCTCGATTCGGACACCTACGTCATCTCGGCGGCTCGCATGAAGACCCACGACCGCGCCGTTACGACCCTGGCGCTGAAGAACGTCCTGCTGGCGGCGCCGCTGAACGACTATAAGACCAACGACAAGTGGCTCACACACGCCGAGTACAACTTCTCGCCCAAAGCGCTGATCCACTTCAATATGTTTCACTTAGCCCAGGAGATCTACCCCGATCTCGGGGTGATCGACGGGTTCGTGGCAATGGAGGGCAACGGCCCGATCGGTGGCACGCCGGTCGACGCGCGAGTGGCGTTGGCCAGCCTCGACAGCTTGGCACTCGATGTGCTGACGACGAAGCTGATGGGTTTCGACCCGAACAAGATCATGTATCTGACGTCGCTGGCCGAGGCGGGCAAGGGACAGGGTGACTTAGCGAAAGTCACCGTCCTGGGCACGCCGGCGGAAGAATGTCAGTTCCACTTCAAGCCTCACGAGAGGCTCATCGAACCCTACGGCCTGGGTTGAGAATGGAAGGAACGATTATGCAGCAGGAATCGGATCGGACGCGCACGAACGAAAGGTTGTCTCGCCGGGACTTCATGAAACACTCGGCCGCGACGGCTGCCTCCGTCACACTGGCCTCGCAGTTGACCGGCCGGGCCTACGCGGCCGGGTCGGACGAGCTGAAGCTCGGCCTGATCGGTTGCGGCGGGCGCGGCACCGGCGCCGTCACCCAGGCCCTGATGGCCACCGACACCCCGGTCAAGCTCTGGGCGATGGCGGATCTGTTCCGCGACCGACTCGACAGGAGCTACACCATGCTCCACGACGGGGCCGAGGCACGCTACGACCGCGTGGCCTTCGACGGTTTGGCGGCGCAGATGGATGTGCCCGAGGAGCGCAAGTTCGTGGGATTCGATGCCTGTGAGAAGCTGCTGGCCAGCGGCGTGGACATGGTGATCCTCGCCTGCCCTCCGGGCTTTCGGCCCCGGCACTTCCGGGCGGCCGTCAAGGCAGGCAAGCACATCTTCATGGAGAAGCCCGTGGCGGTCGATCCGGCGGGCGTCCGCGTGGTGATCGCGGCGGCCAGAGAGGCCGAGCGCAAGGGCCTCTGCGTCGTGGCCGGCACGCAGCGACGGCACCAGAATCACTACATCGAGATCATGAAGCGTGTCCACGACGGCGCCATCGGCGAGATCCGGGCCGCCCAGGTGTATTGGAACGGCAGCGGCGGCTCGCTGACACGACGGAAGCCGGCGGGCATGAGCGACATGGAGTGGCAGGTCCGCAACTGGTACTACTTCTGTTGGACCTGCGGCGACCACATCGTCGAGCAACACGTCCACAACATCGACATCATGCACTGGGCGATGCAGGGCCCGCCGGAGTTCATCATGGGCATGGGCGGTCGCGAGGTGCGTAGAGGTGGCAACATCTGGGACCATTTCGCCGTCGAGTTCGAGTATCCGGGCGGGGTGCGCGTCCAGAGCATGTGCCGGCACCATTCCGGCTGCACCGATCGGGTCTCCGAACACATCGTCGGGACCAAGGGGACCGTCTACATCGACGGCAGCACCGGGTGGATTCGAGGTGAGAATCCGTACGAGCCACCGGCCTCGCCCAACCCCTACGTCCAGGAGCACGCCGATTGGATCGGCGCCATCCGGACGGCCGAACCGATCAATGAGGGCGTGCAGGTCGCCGAGAGCACGATGGCGGCCATTGCAGGAAGGATGAGCGCCTATACCGGGCGGGCGATGAAATGGAGCTGGGCGCTGAACCAGTCGAAGCTGGATCTGAGCCCCCCGAAGTACGAGTTGGGCCCGCTGCCGGTCCGCCCGGTTGCAGTCCCGGGCCAGACTCCGCTGACATAAGAGGCGGTTCGTCAACGGCGCCGGGACCGATGCGCAAGCCGTACGACTACGACATGGTCTGACGGCTCGTCTCGCGGCGGTCGGCGTGTCACCAGTCGCCGAGAAGCCGGTCGGGCCGGATCAAGACGCCCACTCCAACCATCCAGGAATCGCCGGTGAGTTGGCCTTCGAGCCAGCCGACGAGGTTGGGGCCCAACTCGCAGTCGGCGCCGAGGCTCACGCCAAAGCAGGACTTCTCTTCGACGTCGCCGGAGAATTTGCTGCGGCCCGTGTCCTCGCCGACGGAATACCGTACGTCCAGGTCCAGGTCGCCGTCGATCATCTGGAAGAAGGGGCCGGCCCACAGTCCCCAGGTCTCCGTCCGGTAGACGGCGGCCAAGCCGAACTGGCTATGCAGATAATCCAGCTTCGCCGTGCCCACATAGTAGTCGTCTGCAATGCCAGCCTTATAACGTCCGTCGTCGGGGTTCACCCACGTCACCTGCGCCAGGCCGTCGATCTGCCACGGTCCGGACCGATACAAGGTGGCTCGCGTCCCCAAACCCCCGGAGAAGCCAAAGCCTCCGTCGAGGTCCGCATCGCGGCCGCTGATGCCCGCATCCGCGTCGGCGACCCCCAAACGGACGAACACGTCCCAATCCTTGCAGAGGGCATACTCGATGCGTCCGAAAATCATGTTCGTCTTCATCCCGGACAACGTGAACTTGTCCCGGTAGCGCTCCGATGGTCCATCGACGATGCTGTCCACATTAGTCCCTTTGGACGTGAGGTCCGCATCCCCATAGGCGTATTCGACCCCCACGGCCCACTGTCCCTTTTCGAGGATCGGCATCGCCGGGCCCATCGGCACGCCGGCCCATGCCGACGATGCAGCGACAGCCAGACCTATAGACAGGCTCAAGAACGCCATTTTCCCACTCATCGAGAACTCCTTTCAATGCAAACCAATGTTGTCTGTGGCAGCCGCATCAGAAGGCTCTCCGGCCGACCACCAGTACGTTCCCTTCTCCGACGAACGGGTGCTGCGATCGCAGTCTGCCGCTGACATACAACGTTGTGGTTCCGTTATCGGGTATCGCACCGAGAACCTCGGCCAGATCAAACACCGCGCGAACCCGCACGGTTCCGTCGACGACAGTGAGGGTCCGCGAACGGGTCAAGATGTTCCCGGGATCGAGCGAGATGGTCTCCAGGTCAATATCGCTTGCACCAATCTGCGGCGGAAATTCCAGCACGGCCGTGATCTGGGTACGGTTGTGGCCTGTGCGGCCGATGATCAGTGGGCTCAGCGTCAGTGCGACGTCCAACGGGGCTTCGATCACGCGAGCTTCGACACTGGTGCTGCCCGGTGGGACTTCGTCTGCGTCAATATGGACGGTGTTGACAACCATCCGTCCGGGATCGACGTCATGGGCCAGTCGGACGGTCAACGTCACGTGGCGTCTGACCCCGGGCGCCAAGGTGGGATAGATCCACGTGTAGGTATGGGCGGCGTGATCGTACGATCCGGCCACCCCTTCGGCCGAAACAAATGTCACCCTGGCCGGAAGCGTGTCTGTAATGACCACGTTGTTCACGGACCGATCATTGTCATTTCGTACGCTGATCTGATAGGTAATCTCCCGCCCCTGGGCCACATAGGCAATCCCTCGTTCGTCACGGCCACGGATTCCCGCGGTGATGGTCTTGGTCAGTTCGAGCGGCTTGGGCTTCGGCTGCGCGACCACAGCCGAGACGCTGGCCCTCTGGGTACTGGTATTCACACTGTCGGCGATCACGTGGTTTGTGATCACGGTGTCCAGAGCCGTATCACTGCGAACCCGTGCGACCAGCGCAACGCAGACTGTAGACTCGGGCATCAGCGAGGGAAATGACCATGTGTAGACGTGTCGGTCTCGATCGTACGATCCCGCCGCTCCGTCGGCCGAGACGAACGTGACTTCGGCAGGCAGAATATCGACGACAGAGAGCCCCTCCACCCGCTGCGTGTCACTGTGGTTGTTGATGCAGATCTGATAGGTGATCTCAGTTCCAACGCCTACATACTGCGTTCTCTCGTCCTCGCCCAGCATGGCTCCGGCGATGATTCTCTTCGTGAGTCCGAGTCCCTGGAACTCGTAGGCCCCCATGTCGACGGCCTCACCGTGAAGTCTCGGCAGGCCGTCCAGGTCCGTCATGCCAACGGGCGGCACGTAACGCGGGTCGCCGGCGTTCACACACGGGGAGTTCGATGACAGGCGGAAATCGTTGCCGGACGGGTCTGCAAACAACGGATCGGCGTCGATGTTGCCGGCGGCCCAATTCAGGATGTTGCCCAGTTCGACGGCGACGCCGGAACGCCCGAATTGTACGTCGCTGTACTCGATGGTGGCTTGAGACGGCGCGCCGCCCACGATATCCTGCACGATGTACACGCTACGCCCTTGGTTGGCCTCGTTCTGCCACAGGATGCTCTGGCTGATCAGCGGGTGGCTGTTGCGTATACTGGCCACCGCGCCGCCCTTGGCGGC
>Ga0334890_1000771_pt1 | contig 52014 bp, 40 predicted proteins | sample GraSluR1_MG_3_FD_207220 | JGI IMG/M metagenome (GOLD analysis project Ga0334890, IMG submission 207220) | Sludge microbial communities from methane-producing bioreactor in Wageningen University, Netherlands - Granular Sludge_31_08-R1 | ecosystem: Engineered > Bioreactor > Anaerobic >... | reverse complement strand
TGACCATCGACTCTTTCTCGATCAAGGACGTCAAGGACAATCAGGGCTACCTGGCTGCCCTGGGCAAGCCGCGCACCGCCGAGGTCAAGCGCGACGCCGCCATTGCGGAAGCCAATGCCGCCCGTGACGCCCAGAAGGCCGCCGCCGGAGCCAGCCAGGAAGCCGAGGTCGCCAAGATCGAGGCCAAGACCCGGATTGCCGAGAAGGACCGGGACTTCCGCATCCAGCAGGCGGAATACAACATCGCCTCCAAACAGCGCGAAGCCGAAGCCGACCTGTCCTACGACCTGCAGAAGAACATCTCGGCCCAGAAGGTCAAAGAGCAGGAAGTCCAGATCCAGGTGGTCGAGAAGCAGAAGCAGATCCAGGTCCAGAAGAGCGAGGCCGAGCGTCGCGAAGTGGAGCTGGTGGCCACCGTGCGCAAGCCGGCCGAGGCCAAGCAGTATGAGATCCAGACGCTGGCCACCGCCGAGCAGTTCAAGCTGAAGACCACCGCCGAAGGTCAGGCCGAGGCCAATCGCCTGACCGGTTTCGCCAGCGCCGAGATTCGCCAGAAGCAGGGCGAAGCCGAGGCCGCCGCCAACAAGGCCCAGGGTCTGGCGCACGCCGAAGTGGGCCGAGCCCAGGGTCTGGCCGAGGCCGAGGTCATCCGGGCCAAGGGTCTTTCGGAAGCCGAAGCGATGGTCAAGAAGGCTTCGGCCTGGAGCACCTACAACCAGGCGGCCATCATGCAGATGCTGATCGATCGGATGCCGGAGATCGCATCCGCCATCTCGGCGCCTCTGGCCAAGACCGAGAAGATCGTGATGATCAACTCGGGCGAAGGCGGTGGTGGGGCTTCGCGCCTGACTCGGGACGTCACCGATGTGGTGGCCCAGATGCCCGCCGTGCTGGAAGCCCTGACGGGCATCGACTTGGGCGATCTGGCCGCTCAGTTGCCTGGCTTGGGCCAGAAGGCGAAGCCGGAAATCAAGACCGCGTCGCCGGCCGTTCCCGTCGCCAGGAAGGGCGTCGAACCACCGATCGCCCTGGAGGGTCCGGACGCGAACTCCTGACCAACCTTCCGATTGATTGGAGGCCTCCCGGCCCTTGTCCGGGGGGCCTCTTTGATTCGTGCCGGAGGCTTCCCGGATCTCGGCCGGGGGACCTCTGCGCTTCCTGGCAGGGGCTTCTCAAGCGGTCCCGATCCAGAAATTTTTTCACGTTGTTCGACGGGGAATCGACGTCCGAATCTGGAGGAAACCCTGCCATTCACCGATTCGGAGCCTTGAAAACTCAATCGTTTGTTCGGGCTGACCTGGCCTATTGTCTATGCTAAAATCTTTCAATAAGGGCCTTCTGGTGCCCTGTTTGTCGGTTCGGATCCCTGGTCCATCGCCGCGCTCGGGAGGAACGATTGAAAGCCATCGTCTTCGAGTTGCCTCATCCCGAGGATTTGGAGGAAGGTCGTCTCGACCGCATCCTGTCGGACCTGCACGAAGCCCTCGCGGAGCTGCCACGCGACCGGGTGCGTCAGGTTCTCTCCTATCGGGGGCGCCCCGGTCTGTTGCTGCAGTTGGCCAAGGAGGAATTGGCGCCGGCCTGCGCCCGCGTCCGCAGCGTGTTGCAGACCGAGCAAATCGAATACGTCGAGCACCTGTACTATGGTGTCCCGCGCTCCATGCCCATTCCCGCCGGAGGGATTCCTTCAGAGCCGGAGCCGGAGCTCAGCCCGGTCCGTCGCCGCCGAATGGTCCGACGCTGTCTGCGGGCCGGACACGCGTTCTGCCGCATGGACTTCTTTGCAGACGCCCAATCCCAGTTCCAGAAGGCTCACACCCTGGACCCGGATTGCGCCGAGGCCCTGTACGGTCTGGGTCTGGTCGAGGCGCGGGAGGGACACGACGAGACCGCGGAGCGCCTGCTGCGTCGGGCCATCGCCCTGGACCCGCAGAAGGCCGCCTATCAACTGGCCCTGGGGCGCCTGCTGTATCGTTGCAGCCGCCTGGAGGCCGCCGAGGAGGCGGCTCGCCGGGCCATCGCCCTGGACCCGACCGATGCTTCGTGTTTCGACGCGTTGGGGTGGACCTGTCTGGACCTGGGGCGGACCGAGCAGGCGCTGGCCGCCTTCCGGGAGGCCCTGGAGCTCTCGCCGAGCCTGTCCAGTGCCATGAGCGGCATGGGGGCGGCTCTGTTCGCCGAAGGTCGTCTGGAAGAGAGCACGGCACTTCTCGAACAGACCCTGCTGGAGGACCCGGGCTACCTGACGGCCCGTCTGCAGTTGGGATGGTGCCGCTTCCACACGGGGGATTCCGAGCGGGCCGAAGAGGACTTCCTGCAGGTCCTGCACGGTCCGATCCACGAGCTGCGGGACCCGGCGGCCTTCGGGCTGGGACGTCTGTACCTGCAACGAGGCAGTCTGGCCCTGGCCATCGAGCACCTCCAGCGCTGCGCCGGGTCCTGGGGCCAGGCTCGTTGGCTTCTGGGCGAGGCCCTGTTCCAGGCCGGCCGTCTGCCCGAGGCGGAGGCCGAGCTGCTTCGCGCGCTGGAGCTCGACCCCGGGTTGCAGGAGGAGGTCGAGACCCGCCTGGTCTTGTGTTGCCTGCGTCAGGGACGTCTGGAGGAGGCCCAGGCCTGGGTCTGCAAGGCTTTGGAACATCAGGGAGCCCAGGCCCCCTTGCTCGAGCTCCTGGCTGCCATCCACGGAAGCCGTGGAGACTGGCCCAAGGCCCGGCAGGTTCTGGAGGAGGCCTGTCGACTGGAGCCTGACTCGGCACCCGCCTGCTTCCAGTTGGGTTGGGTGGACGAGAACCTGGACGAACCGGAGCGGGCTCGTGAATCCTACCAGCGTGCCCTGCGCCTGGATCCCGAGTTTTCCGAGGCGGCCTTGAACCTGGGGTGGCTCTTCTTCGATGAAGGGCGCCTCGGCGAGGCGGCCGTGCTATTCGAGAGCGCCCTGCAGCAGAACCCCCAGGACGGCGAACTGCTCTATGCCTTGGGGCGGGTCCTGTGTCGCGAAGGTCGTTTCGACCGGGCCATCGCCAGGTTCGAACTGGCCCTCGTCCAGCAGCCGGAGCGCGCCGACACCCGCGCCTGGCTGGGGGCGGCCCTCTGCTCGGCGGGGCGTGCCGAGGAGGGACGCAAAGAACTCCGTCAGGCCCTTCGCGAAGGCCCTGACGAGGAGACGGCCACCTTCATCCGACGTCAGTTGCGCCAGAGGGTCCCGCGCCGCACGACGCACTCCGAGGCCGTCGGTGTACGGACGCGAAAGAGGGGCCAGCGGCTGCCCAGCGCGTCCTGACCCCGCAGGGCAGGACGCCTCCCCGAGGGGGCGAATCGGGGGCGATGCCTGAATCGATGGAAATCCTCCCCTGGGCGGATCGCCTCACCGAGCGCCTGGAGGAGGAGCTGGAGCGACTTCCTGCCGAGGCTGCCGTGGTGCTGGAGCCTCTGGACGGTACCCGTGGGTGGGTGCACCGGCCCGACGAGGTCTTCCCCGCCGCCAGCGTCGTGAAGGTACCGATCCTCCTGGAGCTCTTTCGCCGTTTCCAGAACGGCGAGGAGGACCCCGGGACCCGGGTGACGTTGCGTGCTCGGGACCAGGTTCGAGGCGCCGGGATTCTCTTCGAGCTGCATCCAGGCATCCGGTTGACCCTGCGTGATCTGGCGCGCCTGATGATCGTCGTCAGCGACAACACCGCCTCCAACCTCCTGTTGGATCGGCTGGGATGGGCCTCGGTCAACGAGCTGCTGGCTCGCCTGGGAGCCAGGAACACGACAATCCGCCGCAAGTTCATGCATCCGCCCGGGCCCGCGGGGGACAACCTGACCAGTGCCGCAGATTGCGTCCGGATCCTGCGTGCCCTGTGGGAAGGGGAGGTGCTCCGGGGAGCCTGGCGCGAGGAGGCCCTGGACATCCTGTCCCGCCAGCAGTATCGCGAGAAGATCCCGGCCAGGCTTCCCTTCAGCGCGCAGGTCTACAACAAGACCGGCGAGCTGGACGGAGTCCGCCACGACGTGGGTCTCGTGGAGGATCGTGGGAAGGTCTGGGCTCTGGCGGTCTTGACCCGAAGAGGGCGAGAACCCTGGGAAGTGGACAATCGCATCGCCCGGATCTCGCGTTGGTGCTACGACCAGGTCGTGGAAGGGAGTCTCGAACCGTCATGAGCCAGTCGGAATTCCGCAGCGGGTTCATCGCCCTGATAGGAAAGCCCAACGTGGGCAAGTCCACCCTGCTCAATCGTCTGGTCGGCACCAAGGTGGCGATCACCTCGCCCAAGCCCCAGACCACCCGAAGGCGCATCCTGGGGGTCCGCCACGGACCGGGGCATCAGATGGTCTTCGTGGATACCCCGGGCTTCTGTCCCGCAGAGCATGTGCTGGGCAAGCGGATGCTGGAGTCTGCCCAGACCGAGGGCAAGGAAGCCGACATCGTGGTGCTGGTGACCGACGGCACCCACATGCCGACCGACGAGGACCGCCGGGTGGGCGAGTTCCTGGCCGGTGTCTCGGCCTGCAAGCTGCTGGTCGTCAACAAGGTGGACCTGGTCAAGCCCAAGGAGGCCCTCTTGCCACGCCTTGTGGCCTACCAGGAGTTGGCCGGGTTCGAGGAAGTCTTTCCCTTGTCGGCGCGCGAAGGCCAGAATCTGGACCCCTTGATCCACTGCCTGTTGTCTCGGCTTCCTCCAGGCGACCCCTATTTCCCGGCGGATCAGGTCTCCGATCAGAATCAGGAGCTCCTGGCGGAGGAGATCATCCGAGAGAAGGTCTTGCGGACCACGCGCCAGGAGGTTCCCCACTCGGTCGCGGTCCGACTGGAGGAGTTCCGCCCGGGCGACAACCCCTCCACCTGGTTCATCCGTGCGCTGGTCTACGTCGAGCGGGAGGGGCAGAAGGCCATCCTGGTCGGCAAGAACGGGACCATGCTCAAGAAGATCGGGAGCCAGGCCCGCGCCGAGTTGGAGACGCTTCTGGGCAAGAAGGTCTTCTTGGACCTGTGGGTCAAGGTCAAGCCCGACTGGCGCGACCGCGCCGACTGGCTCCGGGCCCTGGGATACGAGTGAGTCCTCCGCAGGCTGGAGGAACCCGAATCACCCCGTCGAACGCAGAGCGCGTCCCGGTGGCCGGAATCACGGGCCACGGGCCGTAGAAGTCTTGTCTCTCGGGCCCACGAGGCGACGGGAGAACGTCCTGAAAGGCGGTAGGCACAGAGTTGATCACCACCTACGAAGCACTCGGAATGATCGAGACCAAGGGCCTGGTGGCCATGGTCGAGGCGTCGGACGCCATGGTCAAGGCGGCTAACGTCAAGCTGATCGGGTATGAGAAGATCGGCGCCGGCTACGTGACGGCCCTGGTCCGCGGCGACGTTGCTGCGGTCCGTGCGGCCACCGACGCCGGAGCCGCCGCCGCCCGCAAGGTGGGCGAGCTCGTGTCGGTGCACGTCATTCCCCGCCCGCATCGCGACCTGGACGATGTCCTGCCGATTGCCCCGCCTCGCGAGAAGGCCAGCCAGAAGTAGCTGGCGCCTGAGCGATGGACCACGACTCCCTGGTCGCCCTGATCACGGAGCGGGTGGTCGAAGTGCTGGCTCAATCTGCGGTCGGGGGGGCCCCATCCGCGCCCACGCAAGAGGTTCGGACCCAGGCTCCGGTCTCACCGGGCCGTCGGGTCCTGCTGTGCGGGGCTCCCGGTGCGGCCGCAGAGTCCCCTGCCTGGCAGGCCCTGCGATCCGTCGCAGGAGTCCGCTGGGTGGGGGTGGACTGGCCCGGCTATCCCGTCGACCGGATCACCCAAGGCCTCGGTCGCTGCCCGGATGAGGTCGTCCCTCCACCTGAGGTGTGGGACGACCTGGTCCGCTCGGTGGAGGCCGTGGTGCTGCCCTTTGCCCCGCTGGACGTGCTGGCTCGCACGGCCCTGCTGCTGGTGGATTCGCCCCCCGCGGCAGCCGTGGTTGCCGGCTTGATCCAAGGGGTTCCCGTCCTGGCCGGAGGGGACGACGCCGAGCGTCTGACCCGGCACTCGTCGCGCATTCCCGGAGGGATCCTGGGGGTCGTCCAAGGACACGTCCGCACGATTCAGGGGATGGGATTGCGTCTCGAGCCTCCAGCGCAGATCGCCACCCACCTCGCGCAGGGGGTGTCTCGCCTGGCAGGTTCCGCCTCCGGCGGGAGGGATGTGGTCACCAACGAGGATGTGCTGGCCGCCGCCCAGGCCGGTTTGAGCGTGCTGGAGGTGGCCAGCGGCAGCATCGTGACCGCCCTGGCCCGCGAGACTGCCAACCGCAACGGGATCGAGGTGCGTTTCCGATGATCGTGGCACGGGTCCTGGGCACCGTGGTGTGCACCCAGAAGGACCACAAACTCGAGGGCGCCAAGCTGCACCTGGTCCAGGCCGTGGACTACCAGACCCTGAAAGGGGAGGGCAAGCCCCTGGTGGCGGTGGACTCGGTGGGGGCCGGGCAGGGCGAGATCGTCCTGGTCGTGGCTGGAAGCTCCGCGCGGCAAACCTCGCAGACCCAGAATACCCCGGTGGACGCGGTCATCATGGCCATCGTCGACACCATCGACATGGAAGGTCGAACCGTCTACCGCAAGGACGCTCAGTAGCGCTGTTCCAGGAGGAAGACCATGGACGTGGATCGAGCCCAGATCGCCCGGATCGTTGAAGAGGTCGTGCGTCGCTGCACGGCGGGCGCCACCCTGCCTGCCCCCCCGCCGTCGCGCGCCGCGGTCGGGGCCTCGCCGCCGGATCCGCGCCCCGGGGTCTTCGGCACGTTGGACGAGGCGGTGGCTGCCGCCCGGAAGGCGCAGCAGCGCTGGATGGAGTTGTCTCTGGAAAAGCGGGCCGTGTGCATCCGAGCCATGCGAGAGACTGCCCAGGAGAACGCCCGGGCCATGGCGGAACTGGCCTGCGCCGAGACCGGGATGGGCCGGGTTGAAGACAAGTATCAGAAGAACCTGGTCGCCATCCACAAGACCCCGGGCCTGGAGGACATCGAGCCGACGGTCTACACCGGGGACCACGGGCTGACCCTGATGGAGAGGGCGCCTTTTGGCGTGATCGGGGCGATTACACCGACCACCAACCCGGTGGCCTCGATCATCCACAACTCCATCAGCATGGTGTGTGCGGGGAACGCCGTTGTCTTCAATCCCCATCCCCGCGCCAAGGGTTGCTGCCTGAAGATGATGGTCCTCCTCAACGGAGCCATCGCGCGCTCGGGTGGACCGGAGAATCTGCTGAACAGCGTGGCCGAGCCCACCCAGCAGACCAGCCAGGCCCTGATGAAGCACCCCGGCATCGACTGTCTGGTGGTCACAGGCGGGCCCGGGGTGGTCCATGAGGCCATGCGTTCTGGCAAGAAGTGCATCGCCGCCGGCCCCGGCAACCCGCCCGTGGTGGTGGACGAAACCGCCGATCTGGCCCAAGCGGCCCGCGACACCGTGGCCGGCGCCTCCTTCGACAACAACGTGATGTGCACGTGCGAGAAGGTCGTCTTCGTCGTCGAGCCGGTGTATCGCGAGTTTCTGCAGAGGGCGCTGGGGGAGGGCTGCCATCTGTTGAACCCGCGTCAACTCGAGGAGCTGACCCGGGTCATCTTCCTGCCTCCGGCCGTCGGCCGCACCGGGGTCATCCTGAATCGCGACCTGGTCGGCCAGCATGCGTGCGACATCGCCAAGACGATCGGCCTGGACCTGCCCCGTGAGACGCGGTTGCTGCTGGCCGAGACGCCCGCGGATCATCCCCTGGTCCGTGAGGAACAGTTGATGCCGGTGCTTCCCGTGGTCCGTGTCCGCGACGTCAACGAGGCGATCGCCCTGGCGGTTGAGGCCGAAGGGCGCTGCTACCATACGGCCGTCATGCATTCGCGCAACATCGACAACCTCTCGCGCATGGCGCGTCTGGTCAACACCAACATCTTCATCAAGAATGGTCCGAGTTACGCCGGGCTGGGCTTCGGTGGAGAGGGCCACACCACCCTCACCATCGCCGGGACCACCGGGGACGGGCTCACCTCGGCAAGATCCTTCACCAGGCAGCGCCGCTGCGTCCTGGTCGATCGCTTCCGGATCGTCTGAGTGTGACGGCTCCGGTTCGAGGCGGCCCCCACCCGCTGGGAGGCCGCCTTTCCTTGTCCTGGGCCCTGGTTGCCCTCACAGCCGTTGCCGGGGCCCTGCGCCTGGCCGAGCTGGGGGCCGCCAGTCTGACGGTGGACGAGGGCATCGGGGTCTTCGTCGCCTTCCTGGCCGGCCGTGAACCCGCCGGGATCCCGACGCTCATGCGCGAGATCCATGAGGTCCACCCCCCCGGGTGGTTCCTGGCTCTTCACCTCTGGGCCCGGCTGGGTCACTCCGAGGCGTGGCTGCGGGCCAGTTCGGCCCTGGCCGGGCTCCTGGCGGTCCCCGCCACCGTCTGGTTGGGGATCGAGCTTCGAGGGGGGCGGCGGGGGCTGGGTCCCGGGGTGGTGATGGCCGGTCTGCTCCTGGCCACGTCGGCCTGGCACATCCAGTACAGCCGCGAGTTGCGCATGTATCCGCTGCTGGGGTTGCTGGTCCTGGGGCATCTGGCGGCCTTCGTGCGGTTCGCCCGCACCGGGGGCCGGGGCTGGCTGGCCCTGGCGGCGTTTTCCGCGGCCGCCGCCTTCTGGGTCCATTTCTTCGGATTCTTCGCTCCCGTGTTGAGCGGGCTGTGGATGCTGCGACATCGCCGGGACCGGATGGCGGCCTGGCTGGGTGCCACTGCGCTTGCCTGGCTGCTCTTCGGACCCTGGATCCCCTCCTTGCTGGGACAACTGGGCGCCCAGGATCTCGAGCTTCGCGGCAGGCCCGGTTGGTGGGCCCTCCCCGAACTGGCCGGGCGGATGGCTTCAGCCGATCTGCTGGAGGCGGGAGCCCCGATCTATCTGCTCCTGGCGGCCATCCCGCTGGCCTTCATGCTGGCGGCGCTGCGCCTGAACCGAGGGCTCGATCCGCTCTTCTGGCTGGTTCTCCCGCCGCTTCTGGCATGGGCGGTCTCCCAGTTCACCCCGCTGCGGGTCTTCGAGTTCAAGTACTTCGTCTGGTGCGCCCCATTCCTGGCCCTGCTGCAAGGGGAGGTCCTGGACCCCCCGGGCCGCTGGACGCGGTCCATCCTGTGGGGACTCGTGCTGGTCCATCTCGTCTTCTGGGGCCTCCTGGTCCTCCATCCCTCGGCGGCCAACCAGGACTGGCGAGCCGTCGCCACCGAGATTCGGCGCGACGCTCCGGTGGACGCGGTCATCCTGGTCCAGCCGTCCATGATGGCTGCTCCCCTGCTTTACTATGGGGTGCCGCCGGCCTGGATGACGCCCCTGGACATTCCGGACCAGGACAACCTGAAAGCTCTGCGGGGCCGCCAGGTCGTCTGGCTGGTGACCACGCCCCATCATCCCCTGGTGGTCCGCACCGGCCTGGAGAAGGCCCTGGATCAGGTGCTGTGGCGTGAGCGGGGGCGCCAGCGGCCGGACGGGAAGGCCTGGCTGCCCTCGGCCTGCACCCGAGTGGTCCGCTACAGAGGAGAACGCCCCCCGAGGGCGGAAGTGTCGCCCCGCCTGGCGTCTTCCTGGCGCCTGCACGGAGGAGTAAGTTGCGAGTCATCATCGGCAGCGATCACGGGGGCTTCGCCCTGAAGACGGACCTGATCGGCTTCATCCGGGAACTCGGCCACGAGGTCGTGGACTACGGGACCCACAGCGTCGATCCGGTCGACTATCCCGACATCGCCCTCCTGGTGGCCAGCGCGGTCGCTGCGGATCCGGAGCGCACCCTGGGCATCATGGTGGACGGCGCCGGGATCGGTTCGGCCATGACCGCCAACAAGGTGCCCGGTGTCCGAGCCGCTCCCTGCTACGACCCCTTCACGGCCAAGAACTCTCGCGAACACAATGACGCCAACGTCCTGACCCTGGGCGGTCGGGTCACCGGGGTCGGCCTGGCGCGGGACATCGTCAAGGCCTGGCTTTCCACCCCCTTCGGCGGACAGCGTCACGCCCGGCGCATCGAGAAGATGCTGCAGATCGAGCGTCGCTTCCTGGCTGGTCCGGTCTAGATGTTCCTGGGCCTGGTTCGCGGGAGTCTGGTGGCCACCCGAAAGGTCCCGGACCTGGAAGGCGCCGTCCTGCGCGTGGTGCAACCGGTCAATCATGATGGATCCCACCAGGGTGGGTTGATCGTGGCTGTGGATACGGTGGCCTCGCGAGAGGGCGACCTGGTCTATCTGGTCAAAGGCCGGGAGGCGACCATCCCCTGGCCTCAGCCCCTGGCACCCATCGATGCTGCCATCGTCGGCCTGGTGGACGGGATGGACCTGAGATGATCCTGGGGCGGGTGATCGGCAGCCTGTGGGCGACGGCCCAGCATCCTTCCTTCGACCCGGTCCGCCTGGTCCTGGTGGTCCCGGAAGACCCCCTGACCGGAGAAGTGGGCGGTCCAACCGTGCTGGCCGTGGACTCGGTCGGCAGCGGCTCGGGCGACACGGTCCTGGTCGTCTACGAGGGCAGCTCCTCCCGGCAGGTCCTGGCCGATCCCCGGACTCCGGCCGAGGCCGTGGTGGTGGGCATCGTGGATCGCTTGGACATTCAGTCGACGGAGGCGCTCGTCTCGGCTTGCGCCTCCGGTGCGCAGGACGAAGGCCCCTGTGCGGCGAAGGCGGCCAGCCGCCGTGCCCGTCGGACTTCGAAGCCGGCAGGGTAAGGTTCTGGAGGGGGCCTCGCCCCCCCAAGACGGGGAACGACAAACCCGGAAGTGCGGTCATGTGGAGGTGAACCCGGTGGACATTGAAGCCTTGGTGGCTCGGATCACCGAGGAGGTCATGCACGAGCTGCGCGGGGCGAATGCCCCTGCGCCGGTCCCGGCGGTTGCCCCCTCGCCTCCACAGTGGAGTCCCACCCTGACCCCTTCCTTGCCTTCGGGCGGCGCCGCTGCCGCTTCCTGCGTCGGTTGCGGACAGGGGTGTCCGGCTCAGTTGACCGGGGAGTGCCTGGGCATGGGACACTGCGCTACCTTGATCCCCCAGAAGGTGCAGGCCGTCATCGAGGCTGGCGCCGACCGGGTGGGCAGCGGCCTGGGCAACCGGATCACCGGACGCGAGGTGGGGGCGATGATCGACCACACCCTCCTCAAGCCTGATGCCACCCGCGAAGAGGTCCTCCACCTGTGTGAGGAGGCGCGCACCCACAGCTTTGCGTCGGTCTGCGTCAACCCCGCCTGGGTGCGGACGGCGGCCGAGGCCCTGCGGGGCAGCGGCGTCAAGGTCTGCACGGTGGTCGGCTTTCCCTTGGGGGCCACGACGACCATCACCAAGGTCATGGAAACCCGGGATGCCGTCGCCAATGGCGCCGACGAGATCGACATGGTGATCAACATCGGGGCCTTGAAGAACGGTCAGGATGACCTGGTCGAGAGCGACATCCGCGAAGTGGTGCTGTCGGCCGGAGGCCGTCTGGTCAAGACCATCCTGGAGACGGCGTTGCTGTCCGATGACGAGGTGGTCCGGGCTTGCCATCTGGCGCGCCGAGCCGGGGTGGACTTCGTCAAGACCTCCACGGGTTTCGGCCCCGGGGGGGCGACCGCCCACCACGTGGCCCTCATGCGTCGGACGGTCGGCCGCAACATCGGGGTCAAGGCCTCCGGAGGAATTCGCGATTTTGAGACCGCCCAGAAGATGATCGAGGCCGGGGCAACCCGCATCGGTGCCAGCGCCTCGGTGAAGATCGTCAAGGGCGAGTCGGCCGGCGCCGGGACCTACTGACCCGAGACTCCGCCCCCGGTTGAGGCAAACTTCAGGACCTGATGAGCAGACTCTACAAGGCGTTGGTCCTGGTCCTGAAGCGTCGCCCGCTAGGCGAGGCCGACGAGATCGTGTCGCTCCTTTCACCCGACCGGGGGCGTTTCGAGGCTGCCGTTCGGGGGTCCCGGAGGTCGGCCAGTCCCCTGGTCGGTCGGATCGAGCCCTTCACCGAGTTGTCCGGACTCTTCGCCCGGGGACGCTCGTTGGACCACCTGACCCAGGCCGAGGTGCACTGCGCCCGTCCCGCACTGCATCGGGATCTGGAGCGGTTGTTGCTGGCCAGCTACCTGGTGGACCTGGTCGGCGGCGCGTCGCCTCCCGGCGAGCCCTGCCCGGAGCTGTACGGATTGCTGGTCCAGGCCCTGGACAACCTGCAGGCGGCGCCGACCCCGCTCCTGTGCCGCTGGGTTGAGCTGCGCCTGGCCGATCTCCTGGGTTACGCACCTCAGCTCGAAGCATGTGCGCTGTGCGGTGCTTCCGACCCGGGGTGGTTCTCGGCCGAAAGCGGGGGGACCGTCTGCTGGAACTGTCGCGGTGCCAGGACCCCGGGGGGCACGGCCCTTTCCCCCCCCGCCCGCGCCGCCTTGCGCCACCTGCGCGATTGTCGCCTGGAATCGGCACTCCGGGTACGCCTTCCCCTCCAGGCGACGCGAGAGGTCGAGCGCGCGCTCTTCGAGCACCTGCAGTATCACAATCCTCAGGCTCTGCGCTCACGCGAGGTCCTGCGCAGTCTGCTGGGACAGGCATGAGGATCCTGGGAATCGATCTGGGCAGGCGCCGGGTCGGCCTGGCTCTTTCTGATCCCTCGGGGGTCCTGGCAACCTCCTTGGAGACCCTCGACGGCAGGGACCGCGACGCCCTGGTGGCACAGTTGCGGTCCAGGGTCCGCGAGTTGGGGGTGGAGGAGGTGGTGGTGGGCCTTCCCCGACGGACCGATGGCACCCTGGGCCCCGAGGCCCTGGCGGCCCAAAACTTCGCCGACCGGTTGGCGAGGGTCCTGGGATTGCCGATCCACCTGGAAGACGAGCGCCTCACGACCGTCCAGGCCCACCGGTCGATGCAGGAGGCGGGGGCCCGGGGGGCCGAGCGGCGGAAGGCGGTGGACCGGGTTGCCGCCGTGCTGATCCTGCAGACGTTCCTGGATCGGCGCCAACCGCGTCCGGAGGATCCGTGGTGAGTGCCAGGAGGGGCTGCCGCCCGTGGTCCAGAATGCAGGCGGCGTGAAGTTGCTGCTGCGGCTGTTCCGCCTGGGCTGCCTGGCCTTCCTGATCGGCGCCGGGTTCGCCTTCTACTTCCTTCACACGGCCCTGACGCCTGCGGACCCGGAGGGGGTCCGCAAGTCCATGGTCGTCGAGATCCCCGAGGGGGCCTCGGCAGCCGGCATCGCCCAGAGCCTGGAGACCAAGGGCTTGATCCGCTCGGCCCTGGCCTTTCGCATCCTGGTTCGTTTTGGCGGACAGGAGGGGGCCATCCGGGCCGGACACTACACGTTGAGCGCCTCGGAAAACCCCGTGAAGATCCTCGACCATCTGGTGAAGGGCGATACCCTGCAGCGCCGGGTGACCCTGCCGGAGGGGCTCACCCTGGTGGAGGTGGCCGAGATCCTGGAGAAGAACGAGGTCTGCCCTGCCGAGGACTTCCTCGAGCTGGCTCGGACGCGTGGGAAGGATTTCGGTCCCGGTTTCCCCGAGAACCTGGAGGGTTATCTCTTCCCCGACACCTACGACCTGCCTTGGGAATGCCCACCCTCGGAGGTCCTCGGCGTCCTGACCTCACGCTTCGACGAGGTCTTCACCCCGCTGTGGTCCGAGAAGGCCCCCTTGGGGCGCGCCGAGACCGTGGTCCTGGCCTCCCTGGTGGAGCGCGAGGCCCAGGTTCAGTCCGAACGGCCCGTCATCGCGGGGGTCTACCTCAACCGTCTGGCCGAAGGCATGCTCTTGCAGTGCGACGCGACCGTGCAATACGCCCTGGGCCGTCAGAAGTCGGTCTTGATGCATCGGGACCTGGAGATCGATTCTCCCTACAACACCTACCGCCATCCCGGGTTGCCCCCGGGGCCGATCTGCAATCCCGGACGAGCGGCTTTGGAAGCCGCCGTGCGGCCCCAACGGACGGAGTATCTCTTCTACGTCCGCAATGATGTGAAAGGGGACGGCAGCCACGTCTTCTCGAGAAACTACACCGAACATGAACAATCCATCGACCGCTATCAGCGCTGAGAGCCAGGGGAGCCCGGGGCCCTTCTATGGGCGGGCGGTCCCTGGCCGAGGCGAGCGGCTGATCATCGGCGTCGCCGGAGGCACTGGCTCCGGCAAGACCACCGTGGCCCGGAAGCTGCGTCAGAGCTTCCCCCCCAACGTCGTGCAGTTGATCCCCCAGGACTCCTACTATCGAGACCAGACGCACATCCCTTTCGAGGAGCGTCTCAAGACCAACTACGACCATCCCCTGGCTTTCGACAATGACCTGCTGATCGAGCATTTGGATGCCCTGATGCAGGGCGAAGCCGTCGAGCAACCCGTCTATTCGTTCATCACGCACACCCGCGCCCAGGAGACCCGGCGTCTGATGCCCAGCCAGATCCTGGTCGTGGAAGGGATCCTGGTCCTGGAGGATGCCCGGCTTCGAGAACGGATGGACATCAAGATCTACGTCCAGACCGATGCCGATGTCCGGTTTGTCCGCCGCCTGCGTCGCGACCTGGTCGAGCGCGGGCGTTCGGTCGACGCGGTCATTGAGCAGTACCTCGGAGTCGTCCGGCCGATGCACATGCAGTTCATCGAGCCGACCAAGCGCTATGCCGACGTGATCGTCCCCGAAGGAGGGGATAACGTGGTGGCCATCGACCTCCTGTGCTCCAAGATCCACTCGATCCTGGAGCACCCGGAGACCCGGCAGCCCTCTTCCATGCCTGCCGGCACCGGGATGGAGTGATCCGCGCGGGCTCTGCGTCGTGTGGATTGGTGGGAGGATTCGGAATCCCGGTCACGGGGAGGTGGGTGGGTCCGAAGTGAAGGAATGTTCCGGAGGGGGTTGAAAACTGCCGGCGCCAGTGTCTTGGCTGGTTGGTCGGGCCTTCATCGCCGGCTGGATCCTGGCCCTCGGCAAGGGCTTGAAAGCCCGTTGACGCGGGTCGCAAACATCATGTTATACTTGTTAACGGTCTGTTACAAGATGCAGTCCGGGACGGAGTTATGTCGATGATTACGCGGTCCAACGAAGACCTTGGCCGGTTGCTGGTCGAGGAAGGCTTCATCACCGAGCGTCAGTTGGAAAAGGCCAAGGCGGACGCCGAGCGCCGGGGGGAGCCTCTTCAGAAGACCCTGGTTTCGATGGGGTTCGTGTCCGACAAGGACATCGTCGAATCCATGGGCAAGCAGATGGGGGTCGCCTTCGTCGACCTGGACCGCATCGACCTGGATGTGGACCTGGCCAAGTCGATTCCCGAACACCTGGCCCAGCGCTACAAGGTGATCCCCGTGGCCCAGAAGGACAACCGTCTGACCCTGGCCATGGTCGACCCGCTGAACGTCCTGGCCATCGACGACATCCGGCTGATCACGGGTTTCGACATCGAGCCGGTCATCGCCACCGAGGAGGAGATCCTCAAGGCCATCGCCCGCCTCTTCGGCGTGACCGACATGGTCGCAGTCGAAGACACGGTCAAGGAGATCTCGGCCACCGAGTTCGGCGCCATGGAGGTCGAGGACGAGATCGAGGAAGAGATCGCCCTGGACAAGCTCAAGGAGCTGGTGGACGAGGCGCCCATCGTCCGCGTGGTCAACCTGATCATCTCCCAGGCCATCAACGACAAGGCCTCGGACATCCACATCGAGCCCGAAGCCCGCTCGGTTCGCGTCCGCTATCGGGTGGACGGCGTGCTGCACGACGTGATGAGCCCTCCCAAGCACATCCAGGCGCCCATGGTCAGCCGAATCAAGATCATGGCCACCATGGACATCGCCGAGCGCCGGATCCCTCAGGACGGCAAGATCCACCTTCGCCACGATGGTCGCGAGTTTGACCTGCGCGTCTCGACGGTTCCCACCATCCACGGTGAGAAGGTCGTCATGCGAATCCTGGACAAGGGCTCGGTCATGCTCGGTCTCAACAAGCTGGGCTTCTCGGAAGAGAACCAGCGCATCTTTGAAGAGATCGTCGAAAAGCCCTACGGGATGATCCTGGTGACGGGGCCGACCGGGTCCGGGAAGTCGACAACCCTGTATTCCTGCCTGAACAAGCTCAACACCGGCACCACCAACATCCTGACCATTGAGGACCCCGTCGAGTACCAGTTGCCGGGGGTCAATCAGGTCCAGGTGAACACCAAGGCGAACCTCACGTTCGCCTCGGCGCTGCGCTCGTTCTTGCGTCAGGACCCGGACATCATCATGGTCGGTGAGATTCGCGACCAGGAGACCGCCCGCATCGCGGTCGAGGCCGCCTTGACGGGCCACCTCGTCCTCTCCACCCTGCACACCAACGACGCGGCCGGCGCGGTCTCGCGTCTGATCGAGATGGGGGTCGAGCCGTTCCTGGTGGCCTCGTCGGTCATCGGCGTCCTGGGTCAGCGCCTGGCCCGGACGATCTGTCCGAACTGCAAGGAATCCTATGCTCCGACTCCCGAGGCGATCAAGCGCTTCGGCCTGGCCATGTACTCGGATTCCGAGTTGAGTTTCTATCGCGGCCGGGGTTGTGACCACTGCAAGATGACGGGGTACCGCGGAAGGACGGGTATTCACGAGATCATGCCCATGACCGACCGGGTCCGTGGCCTGGTCCTGCAGCGGAGCTCGACGGCGGAGATCAAACAGGCGGCCACCGAGGATGGCATGCGCATCATGCAGGAGGATGGCATCAACAAGGTCCTGGCCGGAGTCACCTCCATGGAGGAATGTCTCCGGGTGGTCTATGTCGAAAGCTCTGGCGAGTGGTAGTTCTTCTCAAGTCCGCGTGGCGGACCGATTTCCATTGACCCAGCCGTCCGGTCGTCCGCCTCAGGCGGAGGACTGGAGGGGTGGGTTCTACGCTGTTTGGAGGATATAAGATGGCTCTGCCTCAACCGCTTCGCTACACCATGGACGACCTGCTCAAGAGCACGGTCGAACGCGGCGCATCGGACCTGCACCTGACGGTGGGTTTGTCGCCGATCTTGCGGATCAGCGGGAGGTTGACGCCCACCGAGTATCCCCGGCTTGGTCCGGACGACACCAAGCGCCTGATTTACAGCATCCTCAATGACAAGCAGAAGGAGAGGTTCGAGAAGACCTGGGAGTTGGACTGTTCGCACGGGGTGCGTGGTTTCGGTCGCTTCCGGGTGAACGTCTTCCGTCAGCGCGGAGTGGTCGGGGCCACGTTGCGAGCCATCCCCAGCTCCATCCCCACGCGCCAGGAGCTCAACCTCCCCCAGGTCATCGAGGAGATGGTGTATCGGCCGCACGGCCTGATTCTCGTCACCGGGGCCACGGGTCAGGGAAAATCGACCTCCCTGGCCTGCATGCTGGACCTGATCAACTCCGAGAAGACCTACCACATCCTCACGATCGAGGATCCCATCGAATACATCCATCCTCACAAGAAGTCGATGGTCAATCAACGGGAGTTGGGGCAGGACACCCAAGGATGGCTGCATGCGCTGCGTTCTGCCCTCCGCGAAGACCCCGACGTCATCCTGGTCGGCGAGATGCGGGACCTGGAGACCATCTCGGGTACGCTGACGGCAGCCGAGACCGGTCATCTGGTCTTCTCGACCCTGCACACTTCGGATGCCTCCCAGACCGTCGACCGCATCGTCGACGTCTTCCCGCCCCATCAGCAGCAACAGATCCGCATTCAACTGGCGGCGGTCCTCGAGGCCGTCTTCTCCCAGCAGTTGATTCCGCACTCCTCCGGCGTGGGTCGGGTCCCCGCGATTGAGGTGATGATCGCGACGTCGGCCGTGCGCAACCTGATCCGCGAAGGGAAGAGCCATCAGATCTACAACGCGATCCAGACCGGCTCCAAGCACGGGATGCAGACCATGGAACAGTCGCTTCTGGACCTCTACACCAACAAGCAGATCACCCTGGAGGACGCCCTGAACCATACCATGCATCCGGAGGACCTGCGCCGGATGATCGAGGGGCAGGGGCGGAAGTAGTCGGATTGACCTGAAGTTCCCCGGGGTAGGAAGAGGAGGAACGGGCTTCCTCCTGGAAGACCCCGCTGGAAGTCCAGGATCACAAGGGTGCCGTTCCGGTCAAGGTCTGGTGCCCCCGGGCTGCGGGCGACGGTCTCGCAGCCGAAAAGTTCAATAGGAGGTGGTTTCAATGAGCGTTCTGTGGTGGCTCCTGCCCATGGCAATCATCATTGTCGGCACCCTGTCCAAGATCTGAGATCTCGGTCGGGTCTAGCCGCGAAGGAGGTTGGGGTCGGATGCCCGTCTTTGTCTACGAAGCCCGCGATGCTGCCGGGCAATTGAAGAAGGACAAGATCGACGCTCCGAACATGCGGATGGCGACTCAACGTCTGCAAGAGCAGAAGATGACCGTCATCAACATCAAGGAACAGTCTGGCGGCGTGGCCCAGGCAGATGTCCTGGGCTGGTATCAGAAATTCAAGAAGGTCAATGAACAGGCCTTGACGGTCTTCAGTCGTCAGTTCGCGACGATGATCAACGCCGGCTTGGCAATGGTTCGTTGTCTGGACATCTTGTCCGAACAGACTGAGGACAAGAAGCTTCAGCAGACCCTGATCCAGGTCCGCCGGGATGTCGAGGGTGGCTCGACCCTTTCGAACGCCCTTTCCAAGCACCCGACCGTCTTTTCCACCCTGTATACCAGCATGGTCAAGGCGGGGGAGATGGGCGGTGTGCTCGACGAGGTCCTGGAGCGCCTGGCCGGGTTCATGGAGAAGGACTACGCGCTCAAGAAGAAGGTCAAGTCGGCGCTCACCTATCCGGTCGTCATCTTGATCATGGCGCTGGGTATCGTCTTCTTCCTGGTGACCTACATCCTGCCGACCTTCGTCACCCTCTTCGAGGGGATGAACCTCGAACTGCCGTTGCCGACCCGGGTCTTGATCGGAACGACGAAGGCGGTTCGCAATCCGATTATCCTGATTCCCTTGATCGGTGTCGTGGTGGTCGGGGGAGTCTTCGTCAACCGCTACATCAGCACTCCGCTCGGAAAGAAGCAGTACGACCTCTTGAAGCTGAACATTCCGGTGTTCGGCTTGTTGAACAAGAAGGTGGCCATCTCGCGCTTCTGCCGGACATTGGGAACTCTTCTCTCCTCGGGCGTGCCGATCATGCAGGCGCTGGAAATCGTCGGCAAGGCGTCCGGCAACGAGATCATCGCCATGACGGTCGGCAAGATTCGCGAGAGCATCCGGGAAGGCGAGAGCATCGCCTCGCCTCTTGGAGCCTCGGGCATGTTCCCTCCCATGGTCACCCAGATGGTGGCTGTCGGAGAGGAGACCGGAAACCTCGATGCGATGCTTTCCAAGATCTCCGACTTCTATGACACCGAGGTGGAGTATCTGCTGAGCTCGTTGACCTCGATGCTGGAACCCATCATGATCGTTGGAATGGGTGCCATCGTCGGTTTCATCGTGGTCTCGGTGTTCCTCCCGCTCTACCAGTTGATCGGCAACATGGCCTGACGGTCTGTCCGGTCGAACCAAACCAGAACGGCCCTCCCGCGCGGGGAGGGCCTTTCTGGTTGACGGGGGCCTGGCTGGTCTCCTCCCGGTGGGTGGTTCGCCTCGGTCGAATGGCGAAGTCTGGACTCCTCTCGCCCCACCGAGCAGCCGTGAAGCCCGTGGAACTGGTTTCTCTGGATGTATAGCCCGTCTTGGCTAGTGTGGTTCATTGTCGGAGAATAGTTCGCTCGGACGGTATCCCCTGAAGACGCCAGGGAACTAGAATGGCGTAGCAGGAACATGTGGGACTCCGCAGAACCTGACTCTATCCAAGTCCAGGAAGGAGACGAAGCAAGAATGATGACTCGTCTGGTCCGCCGTAAGAAGTCTGGTGGCTTCACCCTGATCGAGCTGATGATCGTGATCGCCATTATCGCGATCCTCGCTGCCATCCTCGTACCCAACTTCATCCGCGCTCGCGCTCAGGGTCAGTTCACCGCCTGCAAGTCCAACCTGAAGAACATCGCCACCGCTCTGGAGATGTATTCGACGGACGCCCAGGGTCGCTATCCGACCACCCTGTCCAAGCTGTCTGAGGACCAGAAGTACCTGCGCACCATCCCGACCTGCGCGTCGGCTGGTTCGGACACCTACACCGCCGCTTACAAGGCCGAGTCCAACCCCGACCGTTACACCGTGTATTGCACGGGTGACAACCACGCTGCCGTGGACGCCGGTGCTGGCTACCCGCAGTACAACTCGGTTGCCGGTCTGCTCGAGAAGACCTAGACTCTCGGCTGCCTGGTTCCGCAAAGGGGCGCTCCGGCGCCCCTTTTTTCGTTGGCGCCGCCGGCCGTCTGGTGCGAAGCCCGTTCTGGGCAGGGCTTCCTGGAGGTCTTCGGGAATCGCCCAGGCCACCATGTCCCCCCAAATCTGTCGCAAGGCCACTCACCTGGCCTGTCTGGTCACCGCCATCACGGGGGTTGCTGCCCTGGCTCTGCCTCGGATCCCCGCGGCCGACACCTGGTGGCATCTGGCTGCAGGGCGCTTCCTGCTGACGTCTGGTCGGATGTCCCAGGCAGACCCCTTCAGCTTCGGCACGGGCCGCGGCGACTGGCTGAACCATGAATGGCTCACCGAGATCCTGTTCTACCTGGTCCATCAGGCGGTGGGACTGGACGGGCTCTTCCTGCTTCGCACCCTGGTCGTGGTCCTGGCCTTCGTCGTGCTGCCCCTGTGGAGCGCCCGCAGATCCCTGGTGTCGACTCCATGGGCGTGCGCGACGGTCCTGGGATGTGCGGCGGCTGCTGAAGGCTGGGCGTTCTTCGACGCCCGGGCCTATCTGATCACCTATCTCGGGCTGGCGGGGACGCTGTTCCTGGTGAACGAAACCCTCCGCACCGGGGACTGGCGCTTCCTGCTCCTTGTGCCGCCGGGGACGGTCCTGTGGGCCAACTGCCACGGCGGCTTCATCCTGGGCCCGCTGGTCCTGCTCCTGGTCGCGCTGGGCTGTCTGTTCCCACCGCGCTCGACGCGTCTGGCCCGGACCCTGGCCCTGGTCGCGGCCGGTACCCTGGCCCTTTGCGCCATCGCCACGCCCTTCGGCTTTGGGATTCTGGCCTTCCCTTTCAGCCTGATCGGTCCGAGCGCCTTCACGGTCGGCCTCAACGAATGGGCACGGCCCGACCTTCTGCGGCAGGTTCCCTTCCTGGGGCTCCTGCTGGTGTCGATTGCCCTGATCCCCCGACTGGACTGGCCACGCCGCCTGTGTCTGGGCTGTTTCCTGGTCGCAGGGCTGGTCGCCTGGCGCCACGCTCCCCTGGCGGCGATCATGGCGGCGTTCCTCCTTCCCGGCGTCATGCCCCGATGGGAAGCCAGGTCCGCGTGGGCGATGCGCCTGGGGCTGTTCTTCTGGGTCCTGGCTGCGCTGGCGATGGGCTGGCTGGTGTCTGTCCGCGTGAAGGGCGGAGCGTCAGAGTGGACCATGTTGAGGACGCATTTCCCAGTGGCGGCCGTCCGCTTTCTCCAGGCCAATCCGCAACTGCCCCGGAATCTGGTCAATCCCTACGAGTGGGGAGGGTACCTGGAGTGGACAGCATGGCCCCAGCATCGCGTCTTCATCGATGGGAGGGCCAACACGGTCTATTCGCAGCAGCGATACGCCGAGGCGCTGGCAGTCCAGTTCGGCCCGCCGTGGGTCCGGTCCCTGGAGCGTGCCGGGCTCGGTGCGTTGCTGGCCGGTCGGGGACATTGGGAGGACATCCTGGACCGTCACGACGTCCGCCTGGTCCTGTGCACGCGCCTGCAGGGGGATCTGGTGGCCAGGATCAGCCGGTCGGAGCGCTGGTTTGAGGTCTATCGCGACCCCCTGGCCGTGATCTTCTTGAGGTCGGAACCCGAGCTCGTCCGACTGGCGCAAGACCTGGTCCATCCGGTTTCCCAGTGGACCTTCTTCGAACAGGCCCAGCTCCGGCTTCGCGAGGGCCGGGAGTCCGAGGCTCTGGAGCTGGTCTCGCAGGCTCTGACCCTCGACCCGCGGTGGCCCCAGGCTCTGGTCTTCCGGGCCACCCTTCACCTGCGAGCCCGGCGTGACGCCGAGGGAGAACGCGATTTGCGGGAGGCCCTGGCCTGGGACTCGGGCGTCCCGGATGCCCATTTCAACCTGGCTGTTCTGGCCTGGTCGCGAGGAGAGCCGGAATGGGCCCTCCGCGAGCTTCGACGCGAGCTTGATTTGAACTCACGGCACGCTCCGGCGCGCGCACTCCTGAGGGAGATCCAGGGCCGGTAGGGGATCCTGCGTTCATCCCTGCTCTCGGTGCGGGCAGGGTCTGGGATCTGGACCGTCGAACCGCGGCCGGGTGTTCGACGACCTTCTGACCACCACGCCTCTGAGCCTGACCGTCGTTTTCCTCTATGGGAGCCTGTTCGGCAGCTTCCTGAACGTCGTGATCTATCGGATGCCCCTGGAGAGGTCCATCGTGGCGCCAGGTTCGGCTTGCGGCACCTGCGGGACCCCCCTGGTCTGGTGGCAGAACATCCCCATTCTCTCCTATCTGCTGCTGGGAGGTCGCTGCCACACCTGCGGCGCAGGTTTCTCGGCCCGCTATGCCGGAATCGAGGCTTTGACGGGCCTGGCGGCGGCTTTGCTGTTGTGGCATCACGGGGAGATCGGATTCCCCTTCTTCCATCATTTCGTCTTCTTCTGCTTCCTGGTCGCCGTCTTCTTCATGGATCTGGACCACTGGATCATCCTCGACCAGGTCTCTTTGACCGGATTGGCGGTTGGGCTGTTGGGATCAGCCCTCATGCCCTTTCGCGAGGACCTGATGATCGAGGGACTGGGAACCCCTCTTCTCAACGTCGCCTCCTCCTTGCTGGGCGCCATGCTGGGGGCGGGCTTCTTCTGGAGCGTCCAGGTGATTGGGACCCTCATGGCCCGGCAGGAGGCATTGGGCACGGGTGACATCAAGCTGGCGGCCATGATTGGCGCCTTCCTGGGGTGGAAGATGGGCATGATTGCCTACTTCTTGAGCTTCATCCTGGGGGCGGTCGTGGCCTTGCCGATGATGCTGCTTCACCGTCGGCGAGGGAAGGATCCCGTCCCGCTGGGGACCTTCATGGCGGTTGCGGCCTTCTTGACTGCAGTGTGGGGGCACCGCATCTTCGAGTTCCTCCTGGCCTGGCCCGAGCACCTCGGCGCATGGCTATAGAGTCGGGTTCTCAGGTCCGCCAGGATCTTGTCCGGCCAGGAGGCATGCCCGCTGGACCTCGCGAAGCTTGATTCATTCTTGAGGAACCGTTCGGGTCGGAGAGTGAGGTGAGGAACATGCGGAGACTCAGACAGTCTGGTTTCACACTGATCGAAATGATGGTCGTCATCGTCATCCTCGGGATTCTTCTGGCCCTCCTTCTTCCCAATCTGGTCCGCTCCAAGCATCAGGGGCAACTGGCTTCTTGTGAGCATTCGTTGCGAGCCATGGCCTCGGCGATGGAGAACTACAACGCTCAGAACAAGCGGTATCCGGAATCGTTGGAAAGGCTGACGAAGGCCAATTACGTCCAGCAGGTCGTCTGCCCGACCAACCGCTCGGAGTATGGACTGGTGGTGACGTCGGAGGGCAAGGACTATACCCTCTTCTGCAAGGGCATCCACCATCTGGTCCTCGGGGACATTGTCGACGAAGGATTCCCCCAGTACTCCGGGGCAGCGGGCCTGTTCCGCAAGTAGCAGCTTCGAGATGGGCGGGGTGCCGGCAGCCCTGGCGGGTTTTCGCTTCTCGTGCCGGGGGTGGACGCGAACGAACACGTTTCCCCCTTGACCTCGCCGGAAGTCCGTGTTTCCAGGAAGCCTGGTGTTCGGCAGGGCCCACGTGCAATCGAAAGGGTTTTCAAGGAGGGGCTCGAAAGACCGGATCTCGTAAGGCACCGTGAGATTTTTCAAGTCCTGGCGTTGTAGGAGGTCTGACATCAGGATGGTGGCCTGAAGCGACCCGCCCGGAGGTGTTCCGAGGTCCAGGCAGGTTGCTGGGGGCGGTTTCCGAACGGATGGGCTCGCAGTTGGCTGCGAAGCCTGTCCAGTCGCAGGAGAGGAGGTGAACCCAGGTAGATGAATATCCTGAAACGTTGGTTCGGGCACAAGGAAGAGGTTGCCGGTCTGGATATCGGGAGCAGCACGATCAAGATCGCGCAGGTCACCAAGACGCCCAGTGGGTATGCCTATTCCCGATTCGCCTCGTGTCCGACCCCTCCCATGACGATCAAGGACGGTTCCATCGTCGACGCCCGGGTCCTGGGCGAGACGATTCATCAGTTGATGCAGAGTCAGGGGATCACGGCAACCCGTCTGGTCAGCGCCGTGTCGGGGCAGTCGGTGGTCATTCGCCCCATCAGCATGACGCAGATGACCGAAAGGGAGTTGCAGCACGCGATCAAGTTCGAGGCGGAGCGCTATCTGCCTTACTCGGTCGCGGAGGCTCAGATCACGGGTCGGATCCTTCCCGGGAGCGCGGAGGGAGAGGACAAGATGATGGAGGTCCTCCTCGTCGCAGCGCCCAACGAGATGGTCAAGAACACCCGCGAGGTCGTCACCCTGGCCCAGGCGACCGCCGACTCGATCGACCTCGAGCCGTTTGCACTCTTGCGGGCCCTGAACCGCGGGGTGGATCCCGAGGCACGTCGTCAGACCATCGCACTGATCAATCTGGGGGCTTCCTCCAGCAGCATCAACATCTTCCACGATGGAACCCTGCGGCACAACCGCACCATCACCGTGGCCGGGAACAATTTCACCAAGGCGATCGGGCAATCCCTGAACCTCTCCTTCGAAGAGGCCGAGAAGATCAAGAAGGAGAAAGGTGTGATCCGCGTCGAGAAGGATGCGACTCCCGTCGCCCCCACGACGATGCGGATCTTCAACGTCATCATTCCTGTCCTGACCGAACTGGTCACCGAGATTCAGCGGTCTTTCGACTACTATCGCAATCGTTTCAAGGGCGAGTCGGTCGATCTGGTGGTCCTGTCTGGCGGGACGGCCAAGTTCAAGAATATCGATGTCTTCATCTCCAGTGAATTGAGCATCGACTGTCAGATCGCCAATCCGTTCCGCAATATCTCTATCCAGAATGTTCAGGGAATCTCGCCTGACGATCTTGAGGCTCTGGCGCCGATGGCCATGGTGGTGACCGGGCTGGCGCTTCGAAGTGAATAAGGAGGTTCCGTGCGCATCCTGAATAACTTGAACCACCCCACGGTCCAGGAGGAGGTGCCATGACCATCAAGGTCGACCTGCTGCCTACCGAACGCAAGAGGTTCACCTTTGACCCCATGATGGGGTTCTTGTTGGTGATCATCATCATCTGCACGGTAGGCTTCGTCATCTACGGGTCCAAGCTCCAGAACAGCATCGAGACGGAGAAGGCCGGGGTCGCTGAGATCGAGGCCGAGATCAAGACCATCGAGAACAGCCTGCCCCAGATCGAGGACCTCAAAGCGGATATTGCCAAGATCAAGGCGGAGATCAAGGTGATCGAGGGCCTGGTCTACGACCCGGTCCGTTATGGCAATCTCCTTGCCGAGGTGGGGCGCGTGCTGCCCTCCAACGTGTGGGTCGATAGCCTGGCCATCGAGCCTGGGACCCGGTCCATCACGATGAGTGGGACGGCGGCCCAGATGGGGGCGAACCATCCGCTGGCCACCATCTCTTCGCTGTTGGAGAGGATCCACCAGTCCAAGATCTTCAACGACGCATCCCTCGGGTCGACCGGCCAGGTCAAGCTTCTGGATGGGAACCTGATTGGTTTCACCTTCCAGATCGAGGCCCGATACGATCCCGACCAGGCCGCCGGCCTGGCAGAAGTAGTGCCTGCGGGTGGCGAGTCGTCCGCAGAGGCGGACGGGGTTCCAGCCGAGGGAGGAGCTGAGGCTCCGCCCGCCGCTGGAGAGCCTGCCGCTCCGGGAACCTAGGAGGAAAGATGACGCTCACCACCCCGATGAAGATCATCCTGGCCCTGCTGGTCATCGCCTTGATCGCAGTCGGCTTCTGGCTTCTGGACTGGCAGCACAAGCACACTGAACTGGCTGGCGTCAAGCAGCAGAAGGCGGATCTGCAGGCCAAGCTGGAACAGAATCGCGAGCTGGTCAAGGCCCTGCCCGTCCTGACGCGCGAGAAGGCGGATCTGGAAGAGAAGCTCCGCCAGGTCGTGCAGACGGATCTGGTGGCCGAGAAGCCTGAGCTCTTCGTGGCCAACTACATCAAGCAGATCGAGAGGGTGATGTTGGAGGAGCGGGTTCGCATGTCGGATCCCACCTTCGACATCGTCAACATTCAGCCCGGGGCGCTGACTTCGTCCTCGCCGGCCGGAGCGGCGCCAGAGGAAGGGGCGGAGGGGGCTGATGCCACTCCGGATGCCTTGAAGTCCTTCCCGACGCGTGTCTTCAACATGAGCATGCGGGGCAAGTACGCCACCCTGATCGACTTCCTGTACCAGTTGGGAGCTTTGAAGCTGGAGCGCCTGGTGACGATCGACAAGATCGCCTTGAGCCCCACCGAGAAGAACCCGGCCGGCAGCCCCACGCTGACGATCACGATCCCCATCACCGCCTACATGCGGCAGGGAGGTTAGACGATGATGAACCTGCCCGAGATTGCTACCAGGTTGCGTCGGGGCAGTGCGGCCCTGGCGCTGGCGGGAACGCTGACGCTGTGCGCGGCTTGCGGCGGAGGGGGTGGCACGGAAGAGTCCGGGACCACCGACTCCGGTACACCGCCTGCGGTGAGCGGGGAGGTCCAGGTCACCGAGGAGGAGATGGCTCAGCAGCCGGAGACTCCCGAAGCGACCCCCACCCCCGAGCGTCGGGCTCCAGAGGTCCGCGCAGTCGGTCGGGTCCGCGACCCGTTCATCAACCCGTTGCAGGCCAGCGTGGTTCCGGTGGAACCCCAGGCCGGCGCACCGGCGATGGCGGCAGGGGGTGCCAGTGCGGCTGCACCGACGAGCGCGGGTTCCTTTGCGGCATTGAAGAAGCCCAAAGCCCCCGTCATGCCGACGCCGGACGTCACGGTGACCGGTCTGGTCCGTTCCGGGTCCGGATACCGCGCCATCCTGACCGGCCCCGACGGCTCGTTGATCGTCGCCACGGGTCAGAAGGTCGGTCCGTTCCAGATCGGCTCGATCAGTCCGAAGGGTGTGGTCCTGACCTGGAAGGGTCAGAAGGTGACCTTGCCTTTGGAACGGGAGCAGTTCGGCCCCGACGGTCTGCCTCGCCAGGCGGAGAGTCGGCGCCCCTAGAGAACGTCAAAGCAGAGTCTGCCGGGTGGACGTCGGTGCCATTGGCCGGTCCCATCAACCACGCGGCAGATGCCAGTGCCCCGTCTGGACGGAGTCCGGCGCCGGGCAGAACAGGTGAAACGCACGGTCGGGCTGCGAGGGTGCCCGTCCGAGCGAGACGACAGCGGCCAGCCAGGCCTCGAGGCCCGGGGAATCCCTGGGACGGTCCCGGAACGGGGCCTCCGCGCGGCCGGCCCCTTCGGCGGAAGGTGGTGATCACAGCTACGGACGGAATCGACCCTCGTGGAATCCGAGGCAGTCGGCTGCCGGAAGGCGCCTTCAGCGCAGACCAGTCGCTGGCTCCTCACCCAGAATGATGGCCAATAGGAGGTGGGTAAAAACCAATGCTCTTGTCGAAGCCTAGAAGCTGGAAGCTTCTGCTCGCGTGCCTTCTGGCCGTAGGACTGTTGCTGCCTGCGACCACGACGGCCCAGGCTGCCAGCGCGACCGTGAGTGGAGTCAAGATCACCGACGGCACTGGAACGCTGAAGGTGGACGTCCAGGCCACGGCCCCGGTGAGCTTCCGTTCCAAGCGGCTCGCCGAGCCGCGGCAGATGGTAGTCATCGACGTGTGGCCGGCGGTTCTCGGAAGCGGTGCCCGCGCGCAGACGGATGTCAACCGGGGCCTGGTCGAGAAGGTTCGCCTGGCCCAGTACACGCCCGACACGGTTCGCGTCTACCTGGACGTGATCTCGCAACCGCAACTCCAGGTCAGCCCTGCGCCCGAGCGGCGTGGCCTGACGGTGGCCGTTTCCACGTCGCAGATCGCCGAGGCGAAAGTCACGAAAGCCCCGGCGGCAACGACTGTGGAAGCCACTCGTCCGGTTCCCGTTCACAAGCCGGTGGCCCAGACCGCGCCCGCTCCGAAGCCTGCTCCCCAGGCCAAGGCGCAGTCTCGTCCCGCAACTCCTGCGTCCGTGACCCGGACGCCGACCTCGTCGGCCTCGGCCCTGCGGGCCCAGCGCCCTCGTCCCCGGCCCGCGCCGGCCCCCAAGACCGTCTCCATCGATTTCGTCAATGCAGACCTGGTCTTCGTCGTCAAGGCTCTGGCCCAGGAGATGGGCCGGAACGTCTTTGTCGCGCCCAACGTGATGGGGACCGTCACGGTCACCCTGAACAAGGTCCAGCCCGAAGGCGCCCTGGCGTTGATCCTGAAAATGCAGGAGAACGACTACAGCTACAAGATCGTGGACGGCACCATCGTGGTGGCCAGTCCTGAGAAGCTGGCCCAGGTTGCCGATGACATCCTCACCCCGCGGACCAAGTCGGCCGCCTCCCGTCGTGACCTGATCTCCCAGGAATTCCTGCTGGAAGTGGCTCCGGCCGCAAAGGTGACCGAGTTCCTGAAGCTGCAGTATCCCGACGTGGAGTTCACCCAGCACCCGACGCTGAACGGCTTCTTCGCCAAGGCGACTCGGGACGAACTGCGCCAGATCAAGGCTTCGATTCCTGGCCTGGATCAGGTTCCCGAACCTCCGCCTGCACCGCGTCGTGAGTTCATCCCCGTCAAGTACGGCGATCTGCGTCAGGTCCAGGCTCTGGCCAAGACCCTGGTTCCCGACCTGGAATACAACACGGATGACCGGCTCAACCTGCTGATCGTCGAGGGCGCGGATGCCTCGATCGAAGCTTTGCAGGAGCTGCTTGCAACCATCGACCGGCCGCAGGACCAGGTCATGCTCGATGTCAAGGTCGTCGACCTGACCGAGAGCGGTGGAAAGAACCTCGGTGTCACCTGGGGTGCCCCCAACGCGCCGGGTTCCTTCCAGACCACGTTCGGCGAGGTCGTTCCGGTGCTGAATGCGCCGGCAGGCTCGATCACCAACGACCAGCTCGACCTGGCCGAGATGACCGGCCTGGCCATCGGACCCTTCGGGCGCACGCCTTTTGTGGTCCAGACGACCCTGGCCTTCCTGATCACCAACGGCGAAGCCAAGATCCTGGCCTCTCCGAGGGTGGCGACCCAGTCGGGCGGCGAAGCGAAGATCCACGTCGGAGACAAGTTCCCCATCGTGTTCTTCGATCCGCGTGCCGGTCAGTTCCAGGTGACCTACGTCAACATCGGTGTCACCCTGGAGGTGAAACCCCAGGTGAAGGCGGACGGCTACATCGTGGCTGAAGTCAAGCCGGAGGTTTCCAACCTGGTGGACCTCGTGAACAACCAATACCCGCGGACGACGGTCCGGACCGTCACTTCGACCATGCGCGTCAAGGACGGAGACACGATCGTGCTGGGCGGGCTCATTTCCGAGAGCCAGCGCCACAGCGTCAGCAAGATTCCGCTTCTGGGCGACCTTCCGATTTTCGGCCCCCTGTTCCGTTCGGTGACCGATTCGGCGGATCGCAACGAAGTGATCTTGATGATGACCCCGCACATCATGAAGTAGGTCGACTCAGGCCGCTTCCCAGGAGGGTGGTGCTTCGGCACCACCCTCCTGCGCTTTTGCGGGACTGACGAGGTGTGCGAGAACTCTGCCTTCGGCTCGCTGCCCGCAGGGGAGGAGGTCGGTCCTGGGGAACCGAACAGTCTGAAGGTCAAAGCCTGTCTTCTCGGCGCGGGGGCAGATCCGTCCCCCGGTGGGCAGGGCCCTGGACGCGGACGGTCGATTGATGAAACCCGGCAGGGCGGGGCTCGGGTTTCGGGGGACGCGTCCTGGCATCTACCCGGTTTGTCGATAGGGCGGGTTTTCTAGAAGCCCCTCCGGATTCGGAGCGGGCAGTCGGGGATTTGTCTTGTGACCCTGTGGCAGCGCGTGCCACCGGGCCCCAGAAAGTGGTGTGAACGCAAGTGGCCGATGACGTCCGGGATTTGATGCGGGAGGCCGAGTCGCTGATCGAGGAGCGCGACTGGGATTCCGCACTGGAAAAGCTCAAGAGGGTCCTGGAGCTTGATCCTGAGAACGCCAAGGCATGCGAGAGACGAGCGCATGCGTTTGCGGTTCGTGGGATGATCAAGTCGGTCATTCAGACCTATTTCCGTCTGATGGACATTCTCGAGGCGCGATCGGAGCTGGACCCCGCGATTGAGGTCGCCGGCTGGATCCAGCGCCTGGATCCCGAGTCGGATGCGGCTCGGATGCGGGTCATCCAGATCCTCCGGAAGAAGGGGGACCACGCCGAGGTGGTCCGTCGGTCGCGCGAGCTGGCTCGGTTGTATATCGAGCTGGGCCAGGGCGACCAGTCGATCTCGTTGCTGAAGAGCGCCCAGGAATCCGATCCGGACAACCTGGAGATCGGGCTTGAGCTGGCGGAGATGTTCGTCAGCCATGGGCACATTGAGGATGGAGCCGCCCAGTATCGCCGGGTGGCGGCAGCCTTCCAGGAGAAGGGGCAGGTCGAAAAGGCGGCCGAGGCCTACCGGCGCATGAAGGTGATCGTCCCCGACGATCCCGGCGTCTTCTTCACCCTCGGCAAGCTCTTCCTCACGTTGGGCCGCTTCAATGAGGCCGAGCAGGAGTTCCGCGCGATCCTCCGTCATGACCTCAATCACGAGGAGGCCTTGCTGGCCCTGGGGGATGTCTGCCAGAAGAAGGGGCAGTTCCGTGACGCCATCCTGGCCTTCAACAAGATCCTGACCATCAACCCCCAGGAGAACTCTGCCAAGGAGCGTCTTGGGGAACTGTACCAGGCGCAAGGGATCTCGGCGGAGGCCGTCAAGCACTATCTGGCTGCAGCGCACGCGTGGCAGCAGCTTGAGGACCATCCTCGCGCAGTCAAGCTGTATCAGCGCGTCCTGGCCCTGGATCCCACCAACCCGACGGCCTGTCGCGAACTGACCAATCTCGGTGCGCCGTTGACGCCGGATCCCGGGGACTTTGCGGTTCCCGCCCAGCCGGCTCCGGCACCCGAGCCGCCGCGGTCGAAGCGTGGCGCGAAGTCTTCCTCTGGAGAGTCGATCCAGGTCGGCAAGAAGCGTCGGAAGGGACTGGAGTCTCCGGATGCCGCGCCCGAGGCCGACGAGCGCGTTCGCAAAGGTCTGGTGCGCAAGGAGGGGGCGGGTTCTCGGGGGTTGACCCGGAAAGTCGGCGGCAAGGCCGGACTGGTCGCTGCCGGGACCGAGAAGCCGGTCCTGGGCCGCGGTGGGGCGGGCCCGAGGCCAGGGCTGATGAAGCCGGGACTGGGCCTGCCTGGTGCAGAGAAGCCGGTGCTGGGCGGCAAGAGGACGCTGCGCCGCCGCCCGCCTGCGGAAGAGGCGCCCGAGGAGCTCGCCGAGGAGACCGTGCCGGAGGTTCCCGAAGTCGCCCAACAGCCGCCACCCGTCGAGGAACCCGTGGTCGAGCTGGTGGAGGAAGACCTCCCGGTGCTCGAGGAGCCAGCGCCCGTTCTGCCACCCCAGGAGCTGAAGCCCGTCGCGGCCCCTCCGGATGAGGCCGCGGCTGCGCCGTCGCCGGCCGATTTGCCGTCTTCGGAAGCAGATTCGGGTTTGGAGCCGATTCCCGCGGGGGCCGAGGAAGTGCCTGCACCTCCGCGTGCCGCGGTCGTTCGCCCCCTGGTGCCGGTTCAGGCACCGCGTGGAGAACTCCAGGTTCCGCCTCCTGTCCTCTTCATGGCTCGACCGGATCGATTGGAGCAGATCCGTGAGCAGGTCTTGGAGGCTCCCGACCCGGAGGTTCTTCCCTGGACCCCTTTGCTCGAGGTGGATGGAGACAAGGTCCGTGAGGTCCGCCAGAAGAAGGTGGATGCTCGGGTTTCCCAGGTCTCGCCCGAGAAGAAGTCCGGTCCGATCGCGTCCAGGTTCAGTGGGACCAAGGGGGGATTGAACTTCTCCGGCGGGTCCCTGCTTCAGGGGATGCGCTCCTCGGCCGGTCAGAAGTCCCGCCGCCCCAGCGTGCGGGCGGAGGAACCGCCGGAACCGGCCCAGGATCCGGTCGGCGCGCCCGCGGGGCGGCCACCATCGGCTGCCGGGACGCTGGCCGACCGGATCGCGCGGATGCGTGCCGAGAAGGAGGCCCTGGAACGCGAGCAGTCTTCCCGCCCTTCGGCAGCGGAAGCGCCGCCCAAACCGCCAACCCCGGCCAAAGTGCGGCCGGGCACTCCGCCTCCGGTCGCGCGGGGACGGAAGGCCTTGTTGGGCGCGGCGGCTGCCACTCCGCCCGTGACCCCGGCGCCCGAGAGGATTCCCGCACCGCAGGTGACTCCGGCACCGGAGAGGATCCCCTCGCCTCAGGTTGCCGAGCCCGGCGAGCAGCCGGTCCAGGAAGGGCGACCTGCTCCGGGCAGGTCTTCGGCTGCGAGGCCGGGACGTCCGGCCTTGGAAAGGCCGGTGGCTCCGGTCGCGGCGGAAGAGATGCCGGTTCCCGAGCCTGTGCCCGCGCCGGCGCCGCCGCCCCCTGAGGAAGCGGTGGCGCCGCTCGTCGAGGTTCCGACGGCAGAACCCGCCGTCGTGGCCGAGGCCGCGGAGCCCGTCCCCGTGGTGCCCGAGCCGGCCCTGGAGGGCCCGCAGCCCGAGACCGAGCCGCAACCGGTCTCGGAGGAGGCGGATCTCTTCGCCGGGCCGGAGGCCTCCGAGGAGGACCTCTTCGCCGGTCCGGCAGCGCAAGAGCCTTTGCCAGCCGGAGCAGTCGAGGAGGAACTCTTTGCGGGCCCGGCGTCGGAGGAGGAGCTCTTCGCAGGACCTCCATCGGACCAGACCACGCCGATCGAGGCGGCCCAGGAGGAACTCCTGGGGGGACCGCCTCCGGTTGAGGAGGCCCCGGCCGTCGCGGAACAGGTCGTCCCGTCGGAACCGTCCGAAGCCGCGGTCGGGGGATCGTCCGCGGAGTCCGGATCAGCGCCGGAGGCACCTGCCCCGCCGGCCGAGGCCGCCGGCGTGGCACCACCAGAGCAGGACCCGTCGGTGGCGGAGCTCGTTCCCGAACAGACCCCGCCGGCGGGGTCCGAGGATGGGGCCCCTGCAGAGCCTGTCGAGGAGCCCGTCCCGGCCGTGCCGTCCACCTCCGAGGCGCCGGAGACCACTTCCGAACCCGACGTGGTCGAGCCGGAGGCCCAGGAAGTCGCTGTCGCCGAATCCCTGTGTTCGTTGGCCGTCGAGTCGGAGTTCCCGCCCGAGCAGATTCAGGAGGCGCGCAAGATCCGCGAGAAGCTCGGCGGGGCCGACGTCACCACCGCGGTCAGCGCCTATCGCCGCGCTGTCGAGGAGTCACCGGAGAACCTGATGCTCCGGACGGATCTGGCGGACATTCATCTCCGTTATGGTCTTCTGGACGATGCGGTGATGCAGTATCGTCAGATCCTGATGCGCAAGCCGGAGTCCATCGCGCTGCGGCATCGTCTGGCGGATGCCTACCTGTGGAACGCCGAGTATGAGGAGGCGGCTTCGACCTTCCTGGAGCTGGCCGAACTGCATGTCCGGAATGACCGTGAGGCGGATGCCGTCGACATCCTCCAGTCGGTGTTGAGCCTGGACCCCAACCACTTCCTGGCGCGCCGTCGCCTGGTGGATCGCTTCTCGAAACTGGGACAGAAGAACCTGGCGGTCCACCATCTGCGCCAGCTCGCGGAGATCGCCCTGGCACGGGGAACGGTGGAAGAGGCCATCGGCGCGTTCCAGCAGTTGATGACCCTCTCAGAGGACCCGACCTTCCAGGAGCGTCTGGCCCAGGTCTATGAGTCCCAGGGCGAGGTGGCCCAGGCGCTGGTCAACTATCGCGCGCTGGCTCACCGCTACCGGGAGGCCCAGATGTGGAGCGAGGCCACCGGGGTCACCGAGAAGCTGGTGGCCCTGGATCCGGACAACCTGGCGGACCGGCACGCCTTGATCGAACTCTATGAGAAGCTGGACCGCTCGGATCGTGTCTTGGAGGGTCGCTTCGAGTTGGGATGCCGCCACGAGGATCAGGGGGCCATCTCGGAGGCGAGTGCCCTCTTCGAGCAGGTTCTGGAGAAGGACCCCGCTCATCACGAGGCGCGTCGTCGCCTGGTGGACTGCCATCTGCGCAGCGGCGATCTCACGGCCGCGCTGAGGGATTCTCAGCCGCTGACGGAGCTCTACCTCGAGACCCGGGACACGGGCCCTGCCATCGACCTGTATCGCCGGCTCACACAAGCCGATCCCCGCTCTCTGGACCTGCGTCGACGCCTGCTGGAGTTCTACGAGATGGCCGGGCGGCACGAGGACGTGCTCGAGCAACTGCTGGTGCTGGCCGACCTGCACGAGGCTTCCGGTCGCGAGCGTGAGGCCGTCCAGGTTCTGCAGAGAGCGCTGGAGGTCGCCCCGACGCGAGATGACCTGCACTATCGGCTGGCCCGTCTGTATGACGAGAAGCTGGGCAGCCTGCCGGGAGCGCTGAACGAGTTCCGGAGGGTCTTCGAACTGAATCCGGGCCACGCCGAGGCCATGGATCGCTACGCCCGGCTTCTGATGGAACAACGGAAGGCCCGCGAGGCCGCCGAGGTCCTCAACCGGCTGGTCGAGGTCCAGCCCGAGGCGGGGCAGGCCTCTCGGGATCGGATCCTCGGCGAATACAAGGAGAGGATCGGGGCCGATCCGACGGACTGGACCACCCGGTTCGTCTACGGAGAGGTCTGCTACTTCCTCAACCGGGTCGAGGACGCCGTCGAGCAGTTCCAGAAGACCCGTTCCGACCGGGACCACGAACTGCGTTCCTACAACATGCTGGGGCTGGCGTTCGCCCGGAACCCCCGCTTCGGCCTGGACCTGGCTGTCCGCCAGTTCCGCCGGGGACTGGAGACCAAAGGGCACGCCGAGCAGGACTACCTCGAGCTGCGTTACAACCTGGCGATGCTCCTGTACCAGAACCATCGCATCCAGGAGGCGCTGACCGAGCTCAAGGACATCCTGGCGGTCGATGTCGCCTATCGCGACGTCGACGAGTGGGTGAGGCTGCTCCAGGAGGAGATCGCGGGGGGAGGCAGCGGGAAGACCCCCCGACTGCCGCCCCGACGGGGAGTCTGAGGCCCGTCTCCTTGACCCCAACTGAGCGCAGACCGGAGAAGACATGGCAGACCGCAAGAAGATCGACACGTTGATCCAGCAAGGGGACCAGTTGGCCACCCAGAACCGTTGGGATCAAGCCATGGGGGCCTATGGCCAGGCCCTGGAGCTGGCTCCGGAGGATGTTCAGCTTCGGGACCACATCCTGGAGGCAGCCACCCGTCGGGGCGACTATGGCGAGGTGATCAGCCAGTGCATGGCCCTGGCGGAGCTCTTCGCCGCACAGGGCGAGGTCGACCAGGCGATCGAGCGCTACAAGATCATCGTCAACCTGGAACAGAGCGTGCGCAAGAAGGGGTTCGGCGGCGAAGAGGCTTCCGAGATCCAGAGCCGGGTGGCCCAGGTCAAACCCGAGATCTTCTCGCGGATCGGGCGGTTCTATCTGGACAAGGGAGATCACGACGAGTCCGTGGCCTGGCTCCGCTCCAGCCTGGACATCGATCCCGGTCGATGGGATACCCACATGGCTCTGGGCCGGGCCCTCATGGCCCAGGGCAAGGACAAGGAAGCCATCGGCGAGTTCCAGGAGGTCGTCCGGCTGGCGCCCAATGAGGCGGCCCAGGCCTACGAGATGTTGGGCGAGGTCTTCATCCGGGCCGGCCGGCAACCCCAGACGACCGTGGTCTGGTTTCGCAATGCGGGCGAGCTGTACATGCAGCGCAAGCAGATGGTGGACGCCATCCGGACCTATGAGCGCATCCTGGAATACGAGTCTCGAAACAAGGACATCCTGGTCAAGCTGGCCGAGATCTACGCCTCGGAGGGGCGGACCGAGCAGGCAGTCGAGACCTATCGCACCCTCGCCGGGATCTACCAGGAAGAGGGGCTGCTCGACAAGGTGATCGGCTTCTATGAGAAGCTGCTGGATTGTGACCCCCAGAACGAGGAAGCCCGCAACCAGGTCATCGACATCTACCGCAACATCCTGGCTCGCGACCCGTCGAACACCTCGGTGCGCCTGCGGCTGGTCGAGAATCTCCTGCGCCGGGGCATGACCGCGGAGGCTGGCGAGCAGCAACTGGCGCTGGCCCGTTCACATCTGGAGCGGGGCATGATCGAAGAGGCCCTGCCCGTGGCCCGGAAGCTGCTGGAGTTGGACCCCGGGAACATCGAAGCCCGCAAGCTGATGGGGGAGGTCTACCGAAAGAAGGACATGAACTCGGAGGCCCTGACCGAGTTCCAGCAGGTGGTCCGACTGTACCAGGACGCTGGGGACGAGAGCGCCGCGATGGACTTCCAGCATCGCCTGGTCGAGTTGTTCCCCGAGGCTTCTGACCTGCAGTATCAGGTGGCCCTGACCCTGCGGGGACAGGGGGACCACGAAGGTGCTGTTCGCGAATTGCTGCGGTTGCTGGGGGAGCGTCCGGAGGATCTGCTGGCCCGGGTGTACCTGGCCGAGGAGTATTCCGCGCTGGACCGCTGGGAGGAGGCGGTCGAGACCTATCGCACGGTGCTGGCCCAGGAGCCTGGTCGCTTGGATGTGCGCAAGCGTCTGGTCAAGTATTGCCTGGAGTCCGGCCGACGGGACGAGGCTCTCCGGGAGATCCAGGCGTTGCCCGAGGAGGACTCTGAGCGCAGCAACCTCCTTTGCCGCCTGATCGAGAAGGAGCTGGCGGAGGGGCACCTGGAGGAGGTGGAACGCCACCTGGACGGCCTGGCCGACGAGGACGAGCGCAAGGTCGGCTTTCGCAAGGACCTGATCAAGCGCTACCTGGATGCCAATGACCTGCAGAAGGCCGACGCCGCCATGCCCCTGGTGCCGCGCTCAGACAAGGAGCGCAACCGGCTGGTCACCCGTCTGATGGAGATGTATCTCAGCTCGGGGAACCTCGAGACGGCGGCCGAGTTGATCAACCGGCTTCCCGCCGAGGATCCCCTCCGTCTCTCCTTTCAGAGGCGTTTGATCGGCTCCTACCAGGAATCCGGCCGATTGGAGGAGGCGGCGGCCGAGCTGGCTCGTCTTCCAGAGGCGGACGAGTCGCGTCCGGACTTCCTGGGCCGGCAGATCTCCGGCTTGTTGACGGCAAACCGGCTTTCCGAGGCCATCCGGGAGATCGAGCGCCTTCCCGAGGCGGATCCGGCGCGCAACTCCTTCATGGGGCAGTTGATCGAGGCCTATCTGCAGAGCGGAGACATCGATCGGGCTGCGGAGGAGGTTGGCCGCCTCTCGCTGGAGGACGAAATCCGTCCCCGCTATCGACGCCGGATCATCCAGGCCTACCTCAACGCCAACCGCCTGGAGGACGCCGAGCGCGACATCCATGCCCTGGACCCCGCCGACCCCGAGAAACGCTCCTTCCTGCGCCTGCTCCTGCAGAAGTTCGAGGCCACCGGACAGATGGACCGTCTGCGTGAGATGGTCCTGCACCTCCCCGACGACATGGATGAGAAGCAGCAGTATCTGGACGGGATCGTCCACAACTACCTGATGTCAGGAGACCTGGCCCAGGCGCGCCAGGAGGTCTACCAGATGGCGGAGTCGGTTTCTGCCACGGGAAACCATCAGGAGGCGGAGCGCCTCTACCGCGAACTTCTGGCCTATCATCCTGCGGACGTCGAGATCCGGCTGCGCCTGTCCCACGAGGTGGCGTGCCAGGGCAAGTTGGAGCGAGCCCGAGAGGGCATGCTGGTCCTGGCCGGTCGTTTCCACAGCGAGGGGAATGCCACGTCGGCAGCAGACATCTATAGCCGCCTGCTGGAGATCGACCCGGAGAACCTCAATGCCCGTTATCGACTGGGCCATATCTGGGCAGAGCACGGCCAGACCGCGCAGGCCCTCGAGCAGTTTTCGCAACTGGCCAAGGTCTACCTGTTGCAGAATCTCCCCGAGGTGGCCCAGCGAGTTCTCAACCGGATCCTCGAGCTCGAGCCCAAGGATATCCCCCATCGGCGTCAGTTGATCCAGTTGCTGACCAGGAACCTCCGCTTCGACGAGGCGACCGAGCACTATCGGATGCTGCTCGGCATCCACCTGGACCGCGGCGAGATCGACGAGGCCCGCTTGTGCGTGCGTGAGATCGTCAACCTCCAGCCGCTGAACCTGGAACTCCGCCAGCGGCTGGGTGAGATGTTCCTGAAGGCCGGCTTCCTGGAAGAGGGCCAGAAGCTGATGGAGGAGTTGGCCTCCACCTACAAGGGCCGGGGCGATCACGAGCACGTGATCCAGGTCTTCTGGACCCTCTCGCGGACCTTTGAAGACAACCAGCAGTGGGAAACTGCCCTGGAGTACCGTGAGCGCGTGGCCGACGAGCTGGTGGAGGCGGAGGATTGGAAGGAGGCCCAGGAGCAGTATCTGCACACCCTGGAGCAGTATCTGGTCCGAGGGCGCAAGGAACGCACCGATCCCCTTTTCGTCAAGCTGATCGACGGGTTCTTCCGCCACAAGAACGTGCCCGAGGGCATCTCCCGCATCGAGCGCCTGGAAGAGTCCTTCCTGGATCAGGGCCGCAAGGGCATCTCCTTGATCGTCAAGGACCGTCTGGCCGGGATCATGGAGAGGATGGAGGAGTGGGACCGCGCACTGGAGCTGGTTGAAGCCATCTCCACCCGCTACCTGGAGCTGGGCGAGCACGAGCAGGCCATCGCCTATTGCCGCCGTGCCGCCGACCTGGCCTTGAACCATCAACGGGTCGAGCACGGCCTGGGTCTGTTGTTCCGGCTGGCCGAACTGGTCCTGGCCTATCGGGGAGTGGAGGCGGCACGGCCCGTCCTGGAGGAGATCGGCCGTCGCTCCGGCGAGGAACCCCGGGTCCTGGAGCGGATCGGCGACCTGCTCTTCAACGCCGAGCACTTCGAAGAGGCGCGCCCCTACTACGACGAGGTCCTTCAGAAGGAACCAGGTTGTGCCGGGGCCCTCTCGCGGGTGGCCATCATCTATGCCCGGCAGGAGCGCCTGGAAGAGGCGGCCGGCGTGGCTCGTCAGATCTTCGCCAAGGGTCTGGTCGGCCGGATCGTCAGCGAGTATCGGCAGGCTGTGGGCTATTCGCCCGAGGATGCCGGTTCCCAGATCAAGATGGGTGAGTTCTATCGACAGATGGGCTTCCTGGAGGAGGCCATCCAGGAGTTCTACCGGGCCTCTCGGGATCCGGGCAAGATGCTGCTGGCAGTCAACCACCTGGCTTTGGCCTTCAAGGAGAAGGGGTACCGGGACCTGGCCATCCGCCAGTTCCTCAAGGCCCTGGATCAGCCCGGGTTCATGGACGAGGACTTGTTGGACCTGCGCTACAACCTCGGCCAGGTCCTGGAGGAGGAAGGGCGCTTCAACGAGGCCCTCCAAGCCTATCAGGAGTGTTACGCCGTGGATATCCGCTTCCGCGATGTCTCGGATCGCATCGAGATCCTCTTCGAGCGTCTGCAGTCCGATTCGGAGGGCGCAGGCTTTGCAGAGTATGGGGAATCCTCCGACAACTGGGGCAGAGAGGTCTAGCAGAGTCGTGAACAGTGAGTCTCACGTGAACGTCTGGACTGGCCCCTCCGCAGGGCCACGCGCTCTGGCATGGGGGAACCTGCTCCTGGCCTTCCTGGCCTTGTCGGGGACCGCCCTGGCGCAAGAGGCCCCAGGGGGCCTGGGAGCGCACACCGGAGCCTTGTTGGGAGCCTTCTGGGTTCTTCTCGGTCTGCTGGTCGCGCTGGTCGCCTGGGAAATGGTGGACCGCCGGTCTGCGGCCCCGCCCCTCCTGCCGGCGCCAGCGCCGGCCGCGGAGGGGGCCCCGGCTGCCGGAGAGGAGGCGCCTGCCTCTCTGGAAGAGGAAGACCCCTTCAAAGCCCTGCTCAGGAAGACCTCTGTCGCCGAGAAGGAACCCGCCGGGCAAGGGGCTTCGGGGGCCCTGGAAGAGCCCTCCCTGACCCGGCCCGCCGGGGCGACCGCTCTCACCCGCCTGCAAGAGCCCGTCCCCTCCGAACGCGCGGAGGAGGTCGAGGAGCTCAGCCCCTTCCAGCGTCTGGCCCAGATCGGCTCGGAGGAGACCGCCCCGGTCCCATCCGTTCTGCCCGAGAGTCGCCCGGACGTCCCCTCGGCGGTTCCGGCCCCCTCCTCTGGTGGGGACTGGGCGGCGTTGTTGAGCAAGGTGCAGGCCGAGGAGGAGCCGCCGGCACCTCCGGCGCGGGTGTCGCTGAAGGGTGTCGAGGAGGACCCCTGGAAGAAGCTTCTGGGACAGACGGCTCCCGCAGAGCCCCCTGGCGCGCCGAAGGCCGAGGTGGAGGAGGACCCCTGGAAGGCCCTCTTGAGCAAGGCTTCGTCCGAGTCTCAATCCCCGCCCGCGTCCGAGCCTCCCAGCGGTCAGCCCTCCGGGCCTCCGGCTCCTCCTCCCAGGATTCAGTTGGGCCCGACTCCGCCCCCTCCCGTCGCGGCTTCAACCCCGCCGACACCCGTCGATTCTGAGACGGGGCGCCCACGAACCATCTCCCTCGAGCTCAAGCGTGAGGAGGGGCGGCCCAAGCCTCCCCCGCCTCAGACCGAAGAAGAGTAGCCCCCCAGTCTATCCAGGAGGATTCGGAACTTGCAGGTCCCCAAAGGCAACATCCTGATCGAGGACGAGACGCTCCCGTACTCGGACATCAACACCATGCTCACCAACCTGGTGGAGGATGGCTTCACGGGTTACGTGAAGCTGGACCTCCAGGATTCCTCGGGGCTGGTCTTCTACTCCGAGGGGAACCTGGTCCGGGCCATGGAGGTCGATCCGGCCAGCGGAAGTGCCTCGGTCCACCTGCTGCCCCGTCTTCTGAACCGGATCAAGAATCGCGACCTGGCGGTGTCCAGTTACGTGGCTTCGGGTCCGATCGTGAGCGTCTTGGGCGGGCTCTTCGCCTTCCAGCCTCTGTACCTGGACTATGAGGTCAAGCGTCGCGAGCTCAAGAAGGTCCTGACCAACCTCGAGACCGGGGAATACAGCGGGATCATCAAGATGGCCAGCCGGGAGGGGACCCACTTCCTGCTCATGAATCGGGGAGAGCTGGTCACCGACCGCTTCAGCCGCGAGTATGGTCAGGTCCTGTGTGGCACCGACGCCGTCAGTGAGCTGCTGGACTACGTCCACAAGAACGGGGCCACCCTCAACGTCTACGCCGAGAAGGCGACCGAGATCGAGAACCGCCGCCGTCAGAAGGAGGAGGAGCTTGAGAAGATCAAGCAGCTCATCGCACGGCAGGATGGGACCTTCTTCCGAGCCGGCGACATCGTGAAGGTGGATGAATACATCGTTCGCGAGTGGGGCCTGGACGCCAAGACCACCTTCAACGTGGAATTGGAGACCTCGGACGGTGATCTCTACGAATACAAGTGTCAGGCGGCACGCAAGATGGGTGGCTATGCAGGCCTGGCCCCGGCGATGATCAAGAAGATGGGCATCAAGGAGGGGGACCTGATCACCATCCGCCCCGTCTAGGAGTTCGAACGGAAATCTCGACCGAGGGGTTTCCGTCTGGGTCCCAGGGGGCCGCACCCCTCGATATCACAAGAACGAGGCGCCCCGCAGGGCGCCTCGTTCGCTCACGTCGGGCTCTCAGGCGTCTCAGGATTCGCGGCGGGGCAGGCGGACGCCACCGATGACGATCCAGTCGTCCCCCTTCTCGATGGTTCCTGCCTGTTCGGGAGGGGCCGGGGCCACGAGGTCCTCGGGACGGGTGCTGTGATCGACCTCCAGGTCGGTCAGCCGCGTCCAGGTCGCCGAAGTCGGGTCACATGACCACAGCACGGGGCCTTCGCGGAACAGGATCCGGCCGTCTTCCAGATCCCCCTCCAGTTGGAACTTCGAGCGCGACGGGTCCAGCCGGACCTCGGCCAGGCTGGCTCCGTCGGCTCCCAGCCGGGCGATGCGGTCCTCGTGCCGGACCAGCAGGGTCCCAGGTCGGACACCGCTGCGGAATGCGTCGGCGCGCGCCGAAAGGTCGGCAACCTTCGTGGGCTTCCCCTCGGGGTCGACGATCCGGACTTCCTTGCCGCCGTCGTTGAAGAAGAGGCTGCCGTCCGGGTTGACCGCGAACCGGGTCGTGTCCGAGAACTCTCCGGTCGCCCATTTCTGGGTCCCGTCTGCGGCCAGGCGGATGAAGGCCGTGCGCGTCAGGGTGGTGGGCATGCGGCTGTCCGGATCGAAGTGCCGTCCCATTCCGGGCATTCCAAACATCCCGCCGCGAGGAGAGCGCATGGTCAGGTAGCTGTTGCGCTGCACCAGCACGTCTCCGTCCTTCAGGCCCCACGCCCTCTCGGTGGAGTAGCTGAGCCTGTCCTCCGCCGGCCAGGTGGGGAGGGGCGTGGCCGTTGCGCTGGCACCGCCGGGGGCCAGGCGGACCGCGTGGCCGCTCGTCAGGACCATCAGGCCCCCCTCCGGAGTCGGCTGGATGGAGCGGGCCCGAACGCCGAGGAGCGGGGCAGGAAGGGCTACCTCCTGTCCGTCCGGCGAGACCGCGCGCAAGGCCTCGCCGTCTTGAAGGTGCTCGAGGCGCATGCCGGTTCCATCCTGGTGGTGCGCTCGAATGGCGGGGCCACCCGTGCGCGTTTCAGCCAGGCGTCCATCGGCCGTGCAGATCAGTTGACCTTCTGGGGTTCCCAGATGGATCCGGCCATCGGGAGCAACCCCCACGTGGGAGATCCGGTTTTCGCCGAGAGGAAGCTCCCAGGCGATCCTTCCGTTGGGGTCCACGGCAGCCAGGTAGGCCGACTTGCCCTGACCACTCTGGCCATAGCTGATGTAGAGCGTTCCGTCCGAGGCGCGCGACCAGGCCGTGGGTCGGTAGTTGGATTCCGACTTCTTCAGGCGGTTGCCCTGGGTGAGGGTCCTGGCCGCTCGTCGCAAGCGGTCGGGGTCTTCGGCCGACGGCGCGTTCTCGAAGCGGTCTGCGGGGCCGGAGGCCGGAGCCGGAGGCTTGGCGGGGGTGGTTTGGGGCGGACCCAGGCCGATTGCGCTGGGGTTCAAGTTCACGTTCATGGCGTCACCTGGCTCCTTGGGATTGCGAGCCCGACTGGGGGCGGATTTCCTGGACCCAGTTGTAGCCTTCGAATTGCCGGGTCAGGAGGATCGTCTCCGGAGAGTCGCCTCCTCGGATGCTGCCCGTGATCGGGCGGCCATCCAAGGTCCCCTGCAGGTGGGTGACCGAACCCCGCGGATCCGGTTGACCGGCGAGGTGCAGCGCGACCGAACCGAAGTGGCCCGTCAACTGGAAGCCCAATGTCCAGGGGTTGAGGCCCAGTTGCTGGCGCACCGGGATGTCGCCGACCTGACCGGAATAGCCGAACCCTCCCATGAGGGTGTCGATTCGCATCCGGTCCTGGGAGTCTCCGATGCGACCTTGCACCTGGAGACCCATCGGATGGCTCAGGACCGTCTCCTCCAGGGGCTCTTCGCCGGCCTGGCCGGAAATCCGGAGCCCCTGAAAGGTCTTCTCCAGCCGGTAGTTCACCTGCGTCTCGGTGCCGTCGGGGGCCTGAATCCGGTTGAAGACGTCCACCACGGGGGTCCGGTTCAGCATCTGGCCGGTGACCAGATTCGACACGGCATCGGCGGAGGGGGACGCCATGGCCTCCAGCGCGTTGTCCACGCGGTTGAAGTGGACGGGGTAGGGGTTCGAGCGGATCTGCATCTCCTGAGCCGCCTTTTCAAGAATCGAGGACTCTCTTTGACTATAAGAGGGGAGCCCCCTGCCGTTGGTGAACTGGATGTGAACGATGCCCGAGGCCCGGCGCACGCAGGATCTTCCCTTTTCTGCAAGAATGAGCCCCGCCTGAGTCTGGAGGTCGCCCGTGTCCGATACCGCTGACATCCTCGAAGCCTTCTCCCGCCTGGACGGTGTCCACGGCGCGGTGGTCCTGTCTCGGGATGGCCAGGTGCGGGCTCATCATCTGGTCGACTTTCCGGATCGCCAGCTCCTGTCCGAAGCGGTGCATCGCAGTCTGGGCATCGCGGATCGACTGACCGGTTCCTTGAACCAGGGGACCTTGACCCAGCAGGCTCTGGAGTTTGAGGACTTCCAGGTCATCGTCGAGATCCTGGAGGGCGGCCACGCCCTGGCGGTGGCGGCTGCCCCCACGGCGAACCTGGGCCGCATCCGGCTTGAGCTGCGCAAGAACAGGAAGGCCGTCGAATCCAGCCTGGCCTGAGGAATTCCATGCCCCACCGGATCCTCGTCGCAGACGATGAAGCCCATATCGTCGAACTGGTCCGGGTCAGCCTGGAAGAGTTCGGCGTTGAGGTCCTGGACGCCCCCGACGGGGAGGCGGCCCTGGCCGCCGCGCGTCGCCATCAGCCCGAGATCCTCCTCCTGGATGTGATGATGCCCCGGGTCGACGGCTTCGAAGTGTGTCGGCGCCTCAAAGCCGACCCGCTGACCCGCGGAATCATCGTGATCATGTTCACGGCCAAGGCCATGGAAGCTGACCGGCAGCACGCTCGTGAGGTCGGCGCCCAAGGCTACGTGACCAAGCCGTTCAGCCCCCTGCAGCTCGCCTCGGTGGTCCGGGAGCACCTGCGGGGCCTCTCGTCTGCGGACGAGTGATGGTCGGGGGACAGGAGAGCCGGCCCCGGGAGCAGTTGGCTGCACTCTACGAGATCGGCCGGGCTTTGAATTCCACCCTGGAGCCGGATGAGGTGCTGGATCTCATCCTGGGCATGACCCTGGACCTCTTCCAGGCGGACGCCGGTTCGATCATGCTGATCCAGGACGACCACCTTCGCATTCGGCGCGCGCGGGGATTGCCCCCGGAGGTGGTCGAGAACACCGTGGTCCCGTTGGGCCAGGGGATTGCCGGATGGGTGGCGCGGACCGGTGAGATGCTGCTCCTGAACGGCAGGATCGAGGATCCGCGCTTCCGCAACCTGGTTCCCCGCCAGGATGAGATCTCATCCTCCTTGTGCACGCCTCTGCGCAGCCGGGAGGGCGTGATCGGGGTCATGATGGTCCGACGCGCCGGGTCCACGCGATTCAGCCGCAGCCAGCTCGATTTCTTCGCTTCGGTGGCGGACCAGGCCTCACTGGCCCTGGAGAACGCCAGGCTCTTCCAGAGCGAGCAGGAGCGGTCTCGGCAACTGGCGCTCGAGCAACAGAAGTTTCGGGCCATCTTCCGGGACATGGCCGACGGCGTGCTGGTGGTCGACCTTGGGGGAGGGGTCACGCATCTCAACGATGCGGCTCGGCGTCTTCTGGGGCTGCACCAGGACGCGCCCGGGATGCCTCTCTCCGACATCCTCCCCCACCTGCCCCTGCACGTGGTGCGTCAGGCGGCCTCGGGGCCGGGCGGGGTCTTTGAAGCCGACATCAAGCTCCACTCGGAGGCGGGGAACACGGTCCTGCGCGTCACGGCCACCTCCCTGGGGGCAGACCCGGTCGCTCCCGAGGGGCTGGTGCTCCTTCTGCACGATGTCACCGAACGGGTGCGGGTCGAAAGGATGAAGTCGGAGTTTCTCTCTGCCGTCTCCCACGAGCTGAAGACCCCCCTGACCACGGTCTCGGGCTTCCTGGAGCTGATGCTGAACCGCGAGTATGACCGACCTCGCCAGGAACAGTACCTGTCCATCAGCCTGACCGAGGCCCAGCGCCTGCAACGCTTGATCGAAGACCTCCTGACCCTGTCGCGCCTGGAGTCCGGGCAGTTCCGCCTGCAGCCTGCTCCGGTTCTTCTGGACCAACTGGCCGCGTCGGTCCTCGCTGGATTCTCGGAGCGCTATCCGGGGTTTCACTTCGAGTTGCGGGTGGAGGGAGAGCTCCCCCCCCTGGAGGCGGATGGGGACCTGCTCACCCAGGTCCTGGTCAACCTCGTGTCCAACAGCGTGAAATACAGTCCCGACGGGGGGGACGTCCGAGTCCTGGTCCGGGGCGAAGCCCAGGGCATCCGGGTTTCCGTCGAAGACCAGGGAATCGGGATCCCCAGGGACAAGATCCCCTTTGTCTTCGACAGGTTCTACCGGGTGGACAACTCCCTCACCCGCAGGACCGGCGGCACGGGCCTGGGGTTGGCCAACGCCCGTTATATCGTGGAAGGGCATGGGGGGACCATCTGGGCTGAGAGCCCTGCAGAGAAGGGGAGCCGGTTTACTTTCGTCCTGCCCTGCAAGCGGAATGAAGTTGGAGAGAGCGAGGCTTGACCAGGAAGATGGAGACATTGACCACCATGGAGCAACAGCTCGAAGAGGCTCGAATGGCTGCCCGCGAGGCGCCGGGAGACCTTGAGGCCTTGCTGGTCTGCGCCCAGATGTGCCTGAAGCGGGACCTGCGTCTGGAGGCCTTGCAGCATTTCCAGACCGTGCTGGGAAGCCAGCCCCGGATCGAAGCCCGGTTCGGCCTGGCGCAGCTCTTTGCCCGCCAGCGCCATTTCCTGGAAGCCTACGACGAACTGCGACGGCTTTTCGAGCTGGAGCCGCTGCACGTCCTGGGCCACGCACTCCTGGTGGCTCTGAACTCTCGCGAGCCGGTGCCTGCGGATCTCCAGCCTCGGCTGAGTTTCGTCCCCTCGCGGAAGGACCTGGCGGAACAGCGTCGCCTGTTGGAGGCCGAACGGGAGGCCATGGCCAGTGAGGTCGATCAGTATCGAATCCTGGCCTCTGCGCCGGATGCCGAGCCGATCCTCCAATACCATCTCGAGGAGTCCCGCAAGCGGGTCGAGCGGGTCCAGGTCTTGCTGGAATGCCTTGAGGGTTGGGAGAAGCTGGCCCTGGAGGTGGAACCCGCGGAGGTCGCACCCGCGGCCGAACCGCCGGAAACCGGCCCGTTTCCCGAGACCGCCAAGGCTTTGCCATCGGACGAGCCGCTCGCCATCGCGGCTTCCCCCGAGGCCTTGCAGGGCTTCTATGCCGGGATCAGCCTTCAGGTCGACGAGGTCCTGGGGCGGCTGGGGCGGACCCGAGGGGTGCTGGGCTCGCTGCTGCTGGCGGAGGACTTCGGCCTGGTCTGGAAGGTGGGCTTCCCGGAGGAACTCGGCACCCTGCTTCAAGACGTGCTGGATGGGGTCGGGGTGCTGCGCGCCTATCGTCCGGACTTCAAGAGCTGGGTCCTGGAATCCGGGGGAGGGCTCTTCGTGGTCCAGCAGGTAGACGCCCGCCACCTGCTGGTCGTCTCGGGCAAGGCCGGGGCCAACCTGGGAACCCTGCGCTACACCATCGAGAAGAACCGGACCGACCTGGCTGAGCTCGTCGCAAGTCGGCCTGCGCCTTGAGGATGTCGGGACTTTGACACGGTCCCGGGTCCTTTCTGGCGCTCTGGATGGCCTGGCTTTCGCCGGGCTTTTCCTGATCCTGCTCTTCCCGGCCGTCACGGCCGTGACCAAGATGGGCCAAGGGCAGACGCCCTCCGCGCTGGCCGCCGCGGCCGCCTCGGGGGGCGGGTGGGGAGTGGTCCTGTCCATCCTGTTCCAGGGGGACTCGGGAGGACAGTTGCCGGCCGCGGCGGGCCTGCTCCGGGGGATCCTCTTCCTGGCGGCCACGTTCTGGCTTCTTCGTCCCCGACGGCTGGATGGGCAGCTTCGGCTCGGGATGCTGTGTGCGGTGGCCTTCCTGCTGCTGGCGCTGGCCTCCGCCCTGGCCTCCCCGCACGTGCGCGACGCCATGACCGGTTGGGCCAACTTCCTGGGGATGTTCTTGTGTTTCGTGCTGGCGGCGGATCTGGCCCGGGAATACCGTCGTTTCCCTCTGCTGCACCTGGGCTCGCTGCTCATGCTGGGGGCCATCGCCATGGTGCTCCCTGCCGCATGGTTCATCTTCGTCCTCAGCCCCCAGCCCGATGTGGCCCTTTTCGGTTCCTTCTATCAGCCGAACATGCTGGCGGGCTATCTTCTGCTCGGAGTGCCCCTTGCTGCCGCCTGCTTCTTCTTCCCCCAGGGAGGGATGCGTGAGGCCCGGATCCGCAGTCTTCTGGGCGGGCTTTTCCTGGCTGCCTTCCTGGTCTCGCTGTACTACACCTATTCGCGGTCTGCCTGGGCCTTCGCCTTGCTGGGAACCCTGCTGCCCCTGGCGTTGGGGCCGGCCCAGGGAGGCGGCGCGACGTTTCGACGTCTTCTGGTGGCGTGTGTGTGCCTGGGAGGGTTGGGGGGAGGCGCCTTGATGGGGTTGAGGGGCGAGACTCTGTGGGCCGGGGGACTGCTCATCCTGGGTGGGGGGGCCGCTGGCTTCCTGGTGGCAACGCTGCCCAGGGTGCGACTGCTCTTGCCGTGGATGGTCGTGGTTGCACTCCTGGCGCTGGGCATGGCCTGGACCCTGTCCAAGAACCAGACGCTGGTGGCTCCTCATGCCGTCGAGCGCGCCGGGCAACTGGCCAGTGGCCAGGACAACTCGGGAGCTGCCCGGGTGGAGTTCTATCGCGCCGCCTGGAAGATGGCCTTGCGAAATCCCTGGTTGGGAGTGGGGCCGGAGGGCTTTCAGCGGCATTACCCTTCGCTTCAGGGGGACCTGCGCTGGTTCGCCAAGTACGCCCACAGCCTGACGCTGACCCTCCTGGCCGAAACGGGGTTTCCTGCGACCGCCTTCTTCTATCTGGCGGTGCTCGCCTGGGGGGTGGCCGGCTGGCGACGTTTGTCGTGTCCTGAGCCCCCGTCGGACCTGCCCTATTCCGGTCGCACCTTGAGGTTGGGGTTGGGGTTGGGGGCCCTGGTCTTCCTGGGGCACGCTCAGTTCGATGTCGACTTCAACTTCCTGGCCCTGCCGTTTTCGGCCGCCCTCATGGCGGGTCTGGCGGTGGGTTTCCCGCACGAGGGGGAGGTCCTGGAAGCGCCGACTCCTCAGCCTGCCTCCCCGTGGTCGGTCCGGCCGGGACTGGCGCTTCAGTACCTGGGGAGCCTGCTCTTGTTGGGCCTGGTCTGGGTCGGAGCGCGTTGGGGATTGGGCGACTATCTGGCCGGCCAGGCACGCCTGGCCGGGGATGCCCATCGCGAAGAGGTCGCCCTGGACCTGTATCGGGCAGCAGCACGCTGGGATCCCTTGCAGGGCGAGCACGAGCGCCAGGCCACCTTGATCCTGCTGGAGTCGTCCCTGGGGGAGGATGCGGATCCCGACAGGACCCGCGAGGCCTTGCAGAGATCCACTCGGGCCGTGGAGCTCGATCCTCACCGGGCCGTCAGCCACAGCGCGCATGGTCGGGTTCTGGAAGCCCTGGGACGCTTCCAGGAAGCCGAGGCCAGCTATCGCAGGGCTCTGGAGATCGACCCGGTCAACTTCCCTTCCTTCTACCTGGATGTCGCCCGGATGATGGCCCTCGGCCGCGATCTCCAGGGCGCCCGGAGATTCCTGCAGCAGGCCCTGGAGAGGTACCCGACCGAGGCGTTTGCGGTCATGTTCAACTTCCGCTCGGCGGCCCTGGACCAGCAGCTCGCCGAGGTCCACCTGCATCTGGCCTTGATGTACCCCGTCGGCGCATCGCAACGCTTGGAGCATCTGGAGAAGGCCGGGAACCTGAATCCGATGTCCTCCCAGATCCGTTTCGTCCTGGCGACCGAGCGTTTTCAGGAAGGTCTGCGATTCGAGGCCGAGGGGGACCAGGAGAAGGCCCGTCCGCTCTTCGAGGACGTGACTCGAACCATGCTGGATCTGTACCGGAGCGATCCGGGCTACCTCCCCTTGCAGAACTTCCTCCGGGAGCTGCGCCGGCGCGGTTTCGGAGACTGATCCCCCAGCAACGAGAAAGCGCACCCTCCAGGGTGCGCTTTCCAGAAAACGGATGGGCCGACTCTGGCGATCAGCGTGCGGCCATGTGGTTGCCATCCAGACTGTTGCGAACGGCATAGAAGATGAAGTTCCCGTCCGGATGGGAAGGGGCAGAGTTCATCGCCTGCTTGGTGGTGGTCCGCAAGGTCCCCGTGGCGGGATCGGCGAAGGTGACGTTGTCCCCTTCGGTCTTGACGATGGTGACGATGTGACCGCGGCCCGAAGGCGAGAACTCGGGCCCGTTCAGGCCGACGATGACCGGAGTCTTCTCGTTGTTGACCTTGTGGTCGATCAACTCCCACGAAGAGGCGGAGATCTCGCCACCATCCCGCCAGCGGAAGCCCGCCGAGGCCGACTCGCTGTTCAGCGCGTTGAGCAGCTCGAATCCGTAGCGGCCATCGATGTCCAGGTCACGGAGGTTCTTGCCGGTCAGGGTGTTGACGGCCATCGCCACGCTGGTCTGACCACAGGAGATGTCGTTGTTCTGGGCCAGGCACTGGAGGTTCATCGAACCTGCCCGGGTGGCCCCGAAGATGGAGGGGTCCATGCCCGCCGGCTGACGCATCAGACTCCAGAGCTGGGGATTCACTCCCTGGATGCCGCCCAGGGTGAGCGGCGAGTTGCCCGCTGGAGAAGGCGCCAGGGAGGGGGGCATCGGCGCGCGATCCGCACGTTCAAACGCGTGCTGGAAGGCACCGGAATCGATCGGTGGACCCTGGCTGAGCCGGTTCTCGATCTGCTCGATCCGGTTCATGACCTGGTTGATGTTCTCGAGCATTCGGGCCTCCTCGATTCTTGGAAAGCGATTGAAGTCTCGCAACTTGATTGTAGTCCATGGGGACGGCGGCTGCCCATGCAGGGGTGTAAACCTTTTGTGAACATGGGCGTCCGAACAGGCTTGAAGGCCCGTGGGAACGGCGTTTCCGACGGTGATATACTGAGGGAGGAGACTCTGGAGGAGGTGGGCCGCGTTGTCTGGTTCCTGGGTCGTCGAGGCACCGGTGCGAGTGGGGGGGGAGGAGTGTCCCCGCTGTGTGGATTCTGCGCTTCAGGGGTTGAGGACGAATCCAGGGGTTCGCGCCGTCGAGCGGGATCCGCGGGGCCGGATCCTGGTCCGATATGACCCCGATCGGGTCACCCAGGAGGAGCTGCAGCGGATCGTCGGCGCCGCGCCGGAGGGCCTGGATCACCGTGTCATCCTGGTTCGAGGAATGGACTGCCCGGACTGCGCGGCCACCATCGAGGCCGTGCTGAACCGCACTCCCGGGATCCGCTTCGCGTCGCTCAACTACGCGGCCCAGCGACTCCTTCTGGAATATGATTCCTCCCAGATCACCCTCCCCAGCATCGAGAGGGTCATCCGCCGTCTGGGCTACCGGGTTCCGGCCCCGGAGGACCCTGCCGGCGAGCGCCTGCTCGATTTTCAGCATCTGGAAGTCCGCCTGGTCCTGGCCTGCGGTCTCCTCCTGGCTCTGGGGGGTGGGGCCTGGGTGGCCCTGGAGCCCGTGGCATGGTCCCCCTTGCTCCTCTGGGCGGCCGCCGCCCTGGTCGGGGTCTGGACCCCGGCTCGCCGGGCCTTTGGAGCCCTTCGCGCCGGCCAGGTCGACATGAACTGCCTGATGGTGCTGGCGGTTTTCGGCGCCTTGGCCCTGGGTGAGACCGCCGAGGCCGCCACGGTGGTCTTCCTGTTCTCGGTCGGGGAGATGCTGGAGGGGTTTGCGGCCCGGCGCTCGCACCGCGCAGTCGAGTTGTTGCTGGAGCAACGTCCCGAGGTAGCCAGGGTCGAGCGCGAGGGCGTGCTGCTGGAGATTCCGGCTCGGGATGTCGCTGTGGGAGAGGTGATGTCGATCCGGCCGGGGGAGCTGGTGCCGCTGGACGGGAGGGTGCTCCAGGGGCGCTCGACGGTGGACCAGGCCTCGGTGACGGGTGAATCGATCCCCGTCGAGAAGGGGCCCGGCGAAGATGTCTTTGCCGGCACCTTGAACCAGGGCGGGGCCCTGACGGTGGAAGTCCGCGTGCCCTACGAGGGCTCCACCTTGGCGAGGGTCCTGCAGGTGGTCGAACAGGCGCAGGTGCGCAAGGGCGACCAGCAGCGCTTCGTGGATGCCTTTGCCGCCCGCTATACGCCCGCCGTGGTCCTGGGGGCGATCCTGGTCGCCGCCCTGGGACCTCCGCTGCTGGGAGGGGCGTTCTCCGAATGGCTCTATCG
>Ga0334890_1000769_pt1 | contig 52096 bp, 42 predicted proteins | sample GraSluR1_MG_3_FD_207220 | JGI IMG/M metagenome (GOLD analysis project Ga0334890, IMG submission 207220) | Sludge microbial communities from methane-producing bioreactor in Wageningen University, Netherlands - Granular Sludge_31_08-R1 | ecosystem: Engineered > Bioreactor > Anaerobic >... | reverse complement strand
CGGCAAGCCCTTGGTGCTCGAGGAGTTCGGCCTGGCCCGTGACTGGGAACCGGGGCACGACGGCTACGATCCGGCGGCGGGGGTCACGTATCGCGATCGGTTCTTCGCGGCGATGTACGAGTGCGTGCTGGAGTCGGCCTCAGCGGGCGGCCCGGTGGCCGGCTCGAATTTCTGGGCGTGGGCCGGCCGCGCCCGGCCGGGGGACGCATGGATAGGTGATCCACCGCACGAACGGCCCGGGTGGTACTCGGTGTACGATGCGGATGCATCAACGCTGCAGTTGATTGAGAAACATGCGTCGGCGCTGAGGAGCGTGGCCGGGAGATGATGCTCGTGGCGATGGACGATGCCGCGCGGTTCCGTTGATCGACGAGCAATCCATAGCCACGCGGGAACCTCTCCAAGAGAGTGGCGATTCGGTCGGCGAGGTCAACCGCCTTCTGGTAGACCGCCAGGTTCTCGAACAGGAAGGCCATAACCCGGCCCGGGGCTTGGACAGGTGAACAGTTGAGCAGGTGACCGCCGGGGAGCAGCCCGGCCGGCTAGCCCAGGTCGCGCAGTTTGGAGGAAATCGAAGCGATTCTCGGTGCGATTGACGAGGTGAATCCGCCTTGGCGGCAGCGTCAGGCGTAGTGCCTGGCGTCGGTTCCGTTGTAGTGAAGACCTACCGGCTTGCCCGGCCCTGAATCCGTGCCACACTGGTCGTGGAGGCTCGGATGTTCCTGCGCAAGCTGCATCGCACCAAGGACGGCAAGCGGCACACCTACTTTGCCTTGGTGGAGTCCCATCGGACGGAACGCGGCCCGCGGCAGCGCGTCGTGGCCCAATTGGGTGAGCTGACCGAGGACCAGGAGCGGCGCTGGCAGCGCACGGCCGTCTTCCACACCCGGCACGAGGACGTGTGCGTGCCGGCCTATGCGTTGTGGAAGGCCCTGGCCCATATGCTGCGCAACGCCCGACTCCAGACGCGAATCCGCAAGAAGGACCCGGACGACCCGGACGCCGGACCGCAGGATCGTGCGATGAGTCCGGCCGTGGCCTTGAAGGTGCTGCACGACGTGCAGATCGGAGACATCCTTCTGGAGACGGTGGAAGGCCGGACCCTCCGGCTCCGCCGGGTGGCCCGGCCCAATGCCGAGCAGGCCCAGATCATCACCGCCTTGGGATTCGGCTTACCGGAACGTCTCTGCGCCGATCGCGACGTGACACCGCGGAAGTTCCCCACCGACCCGCCGCCGGGATCCGCCTCCACGTGACCGCCCCGACCGGTCGCGAGGCGACCCCTCAAAATGTAGTGAAGACTTCTGGGGAAAAACCCGCCTGCCGCCCGCGCCACGCCCGTTTCCATCGCCAAACTGCGCAATCCGGGCTGGAGAACTGAAAGCGAGAGACTGGAGAGTGGAAGACCGGCTGGTCTCCGCAGGTCCCGGCGCGCCGGGATGGCGAGAAAGCCGGTCCCACAACGAGAAGGCCGGTCTATCCTCGCGCCTTCCTACGGCCGCTGCCTCGGGGCGTCCGGCCGCCGCAGGCGGATCACTTCGTCCCTCCGTCCCTGTTTTCCGCGTTTTTGCACTGCAAACGCCCGAACTCTCCGCGTCCCGCGCAAATACTCCCGCCCGCCCCGACGCAGATCCTTCGTCGCGGAGCCTGCCCCGGCGCACCGGGGTCGCTTCGGTTGCGTCCGCAGCCCGCACCCGGGCTTCATCTTAACGACCGCCAAGGCCGACGCAACGCAAAGGCCCCCGTGGGCGACGGAGAACGGAAGCCCTGTCTCTGTATCTCCGTACTGGAGCGCGATCAGCGGCAGAGGATGTCCGGGCGAGTGCCGCACAGGGGCCAGTCGGGCATGGCCGTGAGGTTCTCGCCGCTGGAGAGCGTGGTGTCCTCGGACTTGGTGCCGGTGATGGTCGGGTTCCAGCCGACGACCTGATTGGGCAGGACGACGCGGGTTTCCGAGGGCGTGGCCAGGAAATCGCGCGTTTCGTACCCCATGGGGCCGCCCTGGTGGTGTTTTTTCCATTCGTCGGGAAAGCCGGTCTCCTCGTACGCCCGAATGCCGGCGGCGAGGGCGTCGCACCAGCGGACTCCGGGCCGGGTCGCGTGTTGCAACGCCTCATCCACGCGGCAGACGGCGTCGTGCCGGCGGCGCAGATCGGCCGGCAGCGGGCCGAAGTGAACCATACGGCTGATGCAGACGATCAGGCCGTGACGCTGGGCGCACAGGACGACGAGCACCGCTCTCTCAATCCGTTTGGAGGTGGGAATGGGGTGTCGATAGAGCGCGATGCGCTCATCCGCCGCCACCAGAATCACGGGGCAGAAGATGGCTTCCCGTTGGAGATCGGCCATCAGGTCGGCCGCCACGTCCCGCTCGGTCTGGCCGGTGCGGATTCCCCGCATCACGCGGCTCATGATGTCGGCGGTGTCGTGGCCGAGGGCCTGCACCTGCTCCAGCTCACGCGGGGTCAGGGAGAAGCGCAGTTCGGCGATGTTGTCGTCGGGATAGTCCGTCGCGAAGGTGCCCGGGGGGCGTTCGTCAGCCGTCCACCAGGGTTTGGCGTGGATGTCCCATTCCCCGTTGAATTCCTCCGCGGCGAGCCGGGCGTCTTCGATGTTGGTGGTCAGAACCGTCTTGCGCTGCGGCGTCCAGAGCAGGGATGCGACGCCCAGCGGCGTGCCCCGGTTGCAATGCACGTCGGCGCCGTCCGCGGCCCAGGCAATGTTGGATCGGCGACGGATGAGTACGCCGTCATACCCGTGCTTCCGGCAGAACTCGGCAAGACGCCGGTTTTTTTCGTTCATTGGCCGCAGCCCTTCTTCGTCCTTTCAGGACGGCACATCGTGCATGCCCGTGCGGGTGCAGGCCGGCGCGAATGCCGCCCGGGCAAACCGCGCCGGGTGCGCATGCCCCTGTTCGATGGCGCCCGGTTCCATGTTCATACTGTCGATGGCCGGGACCACGCGTTGGGACATCCGTCATCCTCGCGTTACGGGGCCGGCTCCAGCCGGAACTGAAGCCGGGAGTCCCCCTCAATCTGGAAATGCTCGATGCGGACCTTGTACCGGCCTGCGTCGAGCGACTGCTCTGCCGTGTTCTCTTTCCGTTCGTGTCGGGTCCAGCTATCCAGCACCAGCGACTCGTCGATCCAGACCCGGACGCCGCTGTTCGAGATCGTGCAGACCCTGTATCGCCCGGCCGGCAGTCGGAGCCGCGTGGTGGCCAGCGTGCCGAACCGGTCGGCCGGCAGCCCGTCAGCCGGCGCTCCGTCCGCCCAATGGAAGTTGATCCGGGGCGTCTCAAACTCGACGTACGGCCCGGCCTCGGCGCGGGCGAGCCATTTCTCCCGGTCTTCCCGTGGGTCCTCATCGGGTCCCCAGGCGAAGTGGCGGACCTTCCAGTCGGCGTAGTCCAGGGTGCCCTGCACGGTGTGCTCTTCCCCGTGGATATCGACGGTGAGCGTGAACGGCGCAATGCCCGGTTCCTTGGCTTCCAGCGTGAGAACGGCCGGCGTTTCGCCCTCCAGAGGCGTGGCCGCGATGGCCCCCTCGGCCTTTACCAGCCGAAACGGCCCCGGCGGCGCGAGCAGCAGGACAACCGCCTCCTTGCCTCCCACAACGACGGCCGGCTGCACGAAAGTTCCGGTGAAGCCATACGGGCCGTACTCGGTGAGCAGGATTCGATGGCGGCCGGTCAGGTCCGAGCGTGCCCCCACGGGCCGGCGTTCGCCGGACGGGGTCGGGGCTGCCACGGGCTCCCGTTCGTACGCCGCGCCGTTGGTCAGCACGGTGCTGGTCGGGTCGGCGTCCAGTTCCACGCCCACGCCGGACACCGCGGAGTCGGCCAGCACGGTATCGGCTGCGTACCGGAGGCGCACAGCGGTTTCGTCCTCAACGAACCGGTTGGCGAGCACCACGTTGTCCGCCGAGCCGCGGCCGTGGGCCTGGGCCCAGGCTGTGGTGGCCAGATGGGCGTCATCATCGGTCCAGATGGACACGCCGCACTTGTTGGCGCGAAATCGGTTGTCGTAGATGCGATTGTCTCGCCCGTGTTCCAGGGCGATGCCGGCCCAGGATTGGATGCGTTTCGCTCGACCGTTGTGCTCGATGGTATTGCCGGTGATGCGCGTACCGTGGCAGTAGGCCAGCCAGAGGCCGGCGATGCCGTTGTCCACGATGCGGTTGTCCGCAATCCAGTTGTCGAACCCGAAGGCCAATTCGAGGCCGTACGCCGCACAGTACGAGAAGTCGTTGCCGATGATGCGGTTGTCGTTGTGTCCGGCCCGGTCGGTGCGGGCGAGTGTCTCCGGGCCGGGGTACGCCAGAAGCCCGCAGCCGCCGTGCGTGGCGGAGTTCTCCAGAATTTCGTTTTGGGTGCAGTGCTCGACCAGGAGGATTCCCGCGGCGTTCTGCCCGCGGCTGTAGCGTCCGTCGCTGTATCCGCGTATGCAGAAATCGAAGGCGTTCCGGCTGATGTGGTTCCGGCTGCTTTGCCAAAGCGCGAGGCCCCAGCCGGACAGGAACGAACAATCGCAGTCGACGACGGCACTGTCGTTCACGCGGATGAGCACGATTCCGTTCTGCCCGTTGCGGGCGGCAATGCGGCGGAGCGTGACGTCGCTGGAATCCTGGACGCAGAGGCCGGCCCCGTATTGCGTGATCCAGTCCTCGTCGGCGTTCCGGTGAATCCAGAGCCAGTCGTGGCCGTCCTCGCGCGACGGGGTGGACGTTAGTTTCTGCCGGAAGTTCCCGGACACGTCGACGTCTTCGATGACCAGGCCGGTACAGCGGCGGGCGTGGATGCCGACCTTGTATCCGCGGAGCCGGAGGTTTCGCAGGGTGATGTCCCGACCTTCCACGATGACCCCCGTGCCGGCGAAGGTCTCCGGGCGCTGCCCCTCGTCGGCGCCGATCAGTTCGGCGCCGCCGAAGTCCACGACCAGACCCTCGCCCTCAATGCGGACGGCGCCGTCGGCGTTCGTATCCGGAACGCGAAACACGCCGCCGGGGACGGTCACCGCCTCCCGGATGATCAGGTCATCGCGGACGGTTATGCCTTGCGCACACGCGAATGCTGCGACCCCGAGCCCGCAGACGGCTGGCCCCAGCATCCGGATCACGGCGCAATCCCGCCTCTGCATTTTGCGTATCTGACGTGGGAGGTCCTTCACTTTTGGCTCGCTTCGTTACCAGTGAGTCGGCGACCCGTCGGTAGTTCCCGCAGTTCGAGGCGTCCTGGAATGAGTATTCCATAGTAGAAAAAGAGCCCAGGTGCCACGGGTATTCCATGAGTATCCCTTACCATTTTGCAGAATCGCGGGTTATTGGCGAGTGGAATTTCCTTCCGGTGCCGGCGGGCTGCCGTGGCCCTTTGAGGCTGCGATTCGCCCATGTGGCACGCACGATCCAATTCAAGGTTCAAGTGTGGGTTCATATTCGAGTGGAGTCCACGATGCGTCGATATTCGGGGAGCGCGGGCGTCTTTGGCGGGATTTCCGCTAGGCAGGGCGGGATTCGCGAGAACAAAGCCGCGTGGGGCCGCTCAATTGCTTTGGAGCGGTGGGGAAGGCTCGTCGCGCGACGTGCGCGGAGGGCCCGTCGGGAGAAGCCTGCCGAACGGGTGCAGACGATCATGACAAGCCTGAGCAGCATGCCCGGAGTATCTGCCGAAGAGCTTCGGCACAGTTTACGCCGCAAGATCGATTCCCTGTCGTACCTGCCGACGACGGCCGCGGTCGCCGTCAAGTTCGTGGAACTGGGCAGGAATCCGGAGGCCGAGCCCTCCGACTACGCGAAAGTGATCAGCGCAGACAGCTCGCTGAGCGCCAAGCTTCTCTCATTGGCGAATTCCTCGTGGTTCGGCGTGCGGAACAAGGTGACGACGGTGAAGGGAGCGGTGAACCTGCTGGGGCTGTCCACCGTGCGGACGCTGGCGATCAGCTACTGCATCACCGGCCTGCACAACGAGCTCGGATTGACGTCGGACGAGTCGCGGTTGTTCTGGGAGGCGTCGTTGTGCAAGGCCGTCGCGGCCAAGGAGTATATTTCTCTGACGGACGCCAAGCTCGGGGATCACGCTTTCGTGGGCGGGATGTTCCAGGATCTGGCGCTCACGCTGCTCTATTCGACGGCCAGGGAGCCGCTGCTGGCGATCCTTCAGAACCCGGCCTTCGACGCGGAAGCACAGTTGCAGAATCAGCGTGACACGTTCGGCATCGACCATGCGGAGGCCGGCCGGATGCTGGCCCAGAAGGTGGACCTGCCCGAGGCGCTCGTGGACTGCATTGCGTTTCACCACGACCGGGAGAGCCTGGCTCAGTTCGTCGACGAGCCGGCCGTCGCGGAGGCGTACGTTGTGGCGTCGCTGTTTCCACACATTCTGAATGCGTGGAACCGGCACGACGCGGACCGGCTGTGCCGGTTTCTGGAGGAGCACGCGCAACCGAAGGGAGTCGATTCCGCGACGTTCCTGACGCGAGTCCAGGACGCCTTCGAGAAGCTCTACCAGTTCTTCGAGGAGGGCAAGACTCCCCAGGCCGAACTGGTGCAGCTTCTGCAACAGGCCGCTCACGAGGCCGCCGAGAACACGGAGGCGCTGGTCACGACCGTGCATCAGCTTCTTCAGCAGGCGGCCCGGGCGGGCGCCACCGTGAACCAGCTTGTGCAGAAAGCGAGTGAGCTGGAAGAGCGGGCCATCCGCGACCCGCTCACCGGCGTGCTGAACCGGGACGGCTTTACGGAGCAGGCGGGTGAGTTGATCAACCGCGCCGTCCGCTACGGCAGCAACTTCGCGGTGGTCTACTGTGACGTGGACCGCTTCAAGACGCTCAACGACCAGCACGGGCACAAGACGGGCGACACGGCCCTGAAGCACGTGGCCGACCACCTCCGCAAGTCCGTGGGACCGCAGGAGCTGGTGGGTCGGCTCGGCGGCGACGAGTTCGTCTTGCTGTACTACGACTGCGAGGAGCGGGATGCCGTTCGTCGGGTGGAGACACTTCTGCGGGACATTGCCGCTGAGAGCGTCGGCGGGGGGAATCGTCGCGTTCGGGTCACCGTGAGCGCCGGCTGTCTGAGCGTACGTCCCGCGGGCGGCACCTGCACGCTTGAATCCGTCACCAGCGCGGCCGACAAGCTCATGTACCAGGCCAAGCGCGCCGGCGGGAACCAGGTCCAGACTCGCACGATCTGCATCTGACGTTTCCCGACGAGCCGGGTCACGGTTGCAGGCGGCGCCAGGCGCCGGCGAGCTCGGCTACAGGCAGATCGATCAGCGGTCGACCCGCCGTTTCGATCATCAGCCGTTGGGCGCCGGTCACCTGCCCGATCGGCGTGATGGCTTCCTCGGGAACGGCCAGTTCCGCGAGGGCGTCTTCCTCGCACTCCACGATGTAGGTGGTCAGGGACTCGTCGAACAGCAGGCAGGCCGGGTCTTCGTCGCCCCACGCGTCCAGGGACACGCGGGCGCCCAGGCCGCCCGCCAGGCACATCTCCGCGAGGGCCGCGGCCAGCCCGCCGTCACTGACGTCATGGACCGCTCGGGCGCACCCGGCCGCGATCCATCGGGCCATCGCGGCATGAAGCCGCGCGGCCGGACCCAGCCCCACGGCGTCTGCCGGGGCCGAAATCACGGCCAACGCCGAGCCGGGTTGTCTGAGATCGGCGGTCACGCACCGAGTCACGTCCTCGACCATGCCCAGGGCACTGATCAGGAGCGTGCCCGGGATCATGATGCGCTGGGGCAGCCCACAGCGCTGCGCTTCCTCGGCGCTCTGGGAGAACTGGTTGTTCAACGAGTCCTTGCCGGAGATGAACGGCAGGCCGAACGCGATGGCCGCGTCCCGCGCGCCCACGCAGGCCCGCACGAGGGTGCCCATCGCGTAGTCGTCGTCAATGGAGCCCCAGCAGAAATTGTCGAGGATGGAAGTCCGGGCCGGGTCGGCCCCGACGCAGATCACGTTTCGCAGCGCCTCGTCCACCGCGGCGACGGCCATCCAGTACGGATCCTCGTCGGCCCGGGACAGGGCCAGGCCGCATCCCAGGGCGATGCCGCGACGTCCGTCCAGCCGCGGTCGGAGCACCGCCGCGTCGGCCGGCCCGTTGCCGGGTCCGCAGAGCGGTTTGACCACGCTTGCCCCCTGGACTTCGTGGTCGTACTGGCGGATGACCCATTCCTTGGACGCCACGTTCGGGTGGGACAGAGTTTGGAGCAGCCGGCGGCCGAGGTCGCGCTCCGGCGGTGCGACGTGGTGCGGCACGGGTGGCTGCCAGGACGCCCGTCGCGTGCTCCTGGGCAGTCCGTGGTGCAGGAAGTGCATATCGAGCTCGCCCACCGTCGTTCCCTTGTGTCGTACGCGCAACATGCCGTCGCCGCTGAACTCGCCGATGACCGTGGCCTGGACGTGTTCTTCGCGGAAGATGGCGAGCAGCGCGTCCAGCTTTCCCGGCGGCACGGCGAAGACCATTCGTTCCTGGGCCTCGGAGATCCAGATTTCGTCGTAGCGCAGGCCGGCGTATTTCAGAGGCACTTTTTCCAGGTCGACCGTGGCTCCGGTGTGCTCTCCCATCTCGCCGACCGCGCTGCTCAGCCCGCCGGCCCCGCAATCCGTGACGGCGTGGTAGAGGCAGCCGTCCGCGTGGTCGCGGGCTCGCAGCAACGCGTCCAGCACCTTCTTCTCCTCGATGGCGTTGCCGATCTGGACGGCGTGCGAGAATTCGTCGGCGTGCGTGTCCGTCAGCTCTGCCGAGGAGAAGGTGGCCCCGTGAATCCCGTCCCGGCCGGTCCGACCGCCGGCCACGACGATCGCGTCGCCCGGGCAGGCGGCCTTGGCGATCCGATCGCGCGGGATGAGCCCTACGCATCCGCAGAACACGAGCGGGTTGGCCAGGTATCGTTCGTCGAAGTGGATCGCCCCGTTGACGGTGGGAATGCCCATTCGGTTGCCGTAGTCGCGGACGCCGCTGACCACGCCCTTGAAGACCCGGCGCGGGTGCAGCACGCCTTTGGGCAGCCGTTCGTCCGCGAAGTCCGGCGGGGCGAAGCAGAACACGTCGGTGTTGGCGATCGGCTTGGCGCCCAGCCCGCAACCCATGATGTCGCGGATCACGCCGCCCACGCCCGTGGCCGCCCCGCCGTAGGGCTCGATGGCCGACGGGTGGTTGTGCGTCTCCACCTTGAAGGCGACGCCATATTCCTCGTCGAATGCCACGATGCCGGCGTTGTCCTCGAAGACGGACAGGCACCACGGCCGGTTGAGCCGCCGGGTCGCCTCGGCGATGGTTTCCTTCAGGAGGTTCTCGAAGCGCACCTCTACCTCGCCGTCCCGGCCGAAGTCCGCCCCGCGATAGACGACTTCGCTCTTGAGCGTCTTGTGTACGCAGTGTTCCGACCAGGTCTGGGCCAGCGTTTCCAGCTCGAGGTCCGTCGGATCGCGCCCGACTGCATCGAAATGCGCGCGGATGGTCTCCATCTCCGCAGCCGACAGGAACAGGTGGGCCTCCCGAGACAGGGTCAGAAGCCGGTCTTGATCCAGGTGCCGCAAGGGAACGGTTCGCGGCTCGGCCGAGGCTTCCGGCGCCACCGGAAATGCCTCCGGCAGCCCGTCGTGTCGCCCGAAGCCCTGGATGTAGGCCGCTTCGATGCACTCGTTGGCCAGCACGCGCCGGGCCATGCGTTCCAGGTCCGTCGCGTCGCGGGCCCCGTCAATGACATAACGCCGGGCCGTCCGCACCGCCACCCGGACGCTCGGTCCGAGCAGGTCTGCCACGGCCTCTGCCGTGCTGATGGCGACCGGGTCCATCACGCCGGGCAGGCAGTGGATTTCGACGGCCCGCTCATCGGGATCGCGATGCGTCATGCCTTCGGCCAGCGTGAACGTCTCCGAGACCGGATCGGCCAGCAGTTTTCGGCCGACGGTCTCGGCCGCCGCCCGATCCAGCGGGCCCCGCACGAAGTAGAACGCGCTTGCGGAGACGGCCTTCACGTGCGCCAGCGAGGGTATTTGTCGGGCGTCGCTCAGCCGTTGCCGGCCCTGCGGGTCCAGGTCCGGGCTTCGCGGCCGAACGTGTATCTGCCAGATCCGGTTGCCGTCGATTGAAGAACGTGTCATCCGTTCACCAGGTCCCAAACCCGCAGCAACTCGGCCACGCTCCAGGCCTGGGCGGCGCAGCCGCCGGGCCGGTGCGGCGGATCGCCGTCAAAGTTCTCACTGATGGATCCGAGGCAGGCTTCGGACAAATGGTCAATCAGCGGCCGGAGCAACTGCCGTGCCTCCGATTTGGCCTCTGCGGTGAAGCCGTGGACGCGCAGGTGCGCTTCCACGAAGGGGCCGATCAGCCAGGACCAGACGGTGCCGTTGTGATACGCGCGGTCGCGCACCGGCTGCACGCCTCGAAACCGTCCGATGTAGTGCGGGTCATCCGGCGCCAGGCTGCGCAGCCCGAACGGCGTAAGAAGGCGGGACCGCACCGTCTCCAGCACCGCGGCCTGCTTCTCCGCCGACAGAGGCGAATCGGCCAGGCTGACCGCGAAAATCTGGTTCGGCCGGATGGCGGCGTCCCGCTCGTCGTCGCGGACGCAGTCAAACAGGCAATTCCGCGCCGGGTTCCAGTATGTGTCTTCGAAACACCCGGCGACCTGATCGGCCAGGGCGCGGCAGCGCTTGGACAGGCGTTTGTCCGTATCGGCGAACCGCTGCGTGAGGATGCGCAGCGTGTGGTGCCACAGCGCGTTGACTTCCACCGGGCGGCCGTGTCGCGGGGTGAAGACGACGTCTCCGCATTTGGCGTCCATCCAGGTGATCTGAACCTGCGGATGTCCGCACCAGATGAGTCCCTTCTCGTCCAGGCGGATATCGAAATCCGTTCCTCGGACGAACGCGTCGACAACGTTCCGGCACGCGGAGGCAAGGAACCCGCGCCACGCCGTGGTGTCGCCCGTTGCCGTCAGGTACGCGTCGGCCGCATGCACGTACCACAGCGACGCGTCCACGCTGTTGTACTCGCAGTCGCCGCCGTAGTCGTCGAACCGGTTGGGGATGAGTCCGTTGCGTTGCACGCCGGCGAACGTCTCCAGCACTTCCCGCGCCTCGGCGTGCCGCCCCGTCCGAAGCAGCAGGCCCTCCAGGCAGATGAACGAATCGCGGCCCCAGTCGCCGAACCACGGATACCCGGCGATGATCGTCGCCTGGTCTCGGTGCCGGTCCGATCGCCGCCGCACCACGAACTGGTCCGCCGCCGCCGCCAGGGCGTGTCGAACGGGATCGCCCGCCGCCACGCTTGACCGCGTGCGGGACGGCCGAACCGCGCCTTCCGCCGCCTGGGCCGCCGCCTCCGGCGTTGGAGCGAACCCCACCGCCACAAACTCGACGGCCAGCGAACCGGTCCCCGTCGCTCGGAACGTCCCCGCCCGTTGAAGGTCTTCACCCCCGAGATACTCCCGTTCCAGTTCGATGCGGTATCGGATGTTGTGCCACCAGGTCCTCTCGGGTGTGAAGCGGGCCTGCGAAAGCCCCTCTCCCTCGCGGGAGAACAGGGCGAGGGTCTGGTCCGGCTGGGCCCGGTCCTGGACCCAGAGCCAGTGGCCGTCGGTGTTCAGTTTCCACGGGTCGACGGCCGCCTGCCGCCGCAGGCTGTGAAAGTCGCGCATGGCCAGCATGGGCGCAACCTCCAGGAGAATCGGTCGTTTGGCGGGCGCCTCCACGTCGTACCGGATGCGGGTGACCTGCCGGTCGGTGACGAAGGTGATCTGGCGGCGGACCGAGACCCCGTCGCGGGCGTACGTCCAGCGGACCCACGGATCAGGGCCTGCGGGGTCGAAATCAAACGCCACCAGGTGGGCATAGCCCGCCGGCTCCACCCCGTGGTTGAACTCCCAGGACGACAGGTCCAGAAGCACGTCCCCGGTGTGAACGCGATCCACGGCCCCGGCGAGCAGCAGGTGTCGTTCCAGCGGTGGTCGTTTGGAGGCGACCAGCCATCCGTGGTACTTCCGGGTGGGGCAGCCGATCACCGTGCCCGACGCAAAGCCTCCCAGCCCGTTTGTGAGCAGCCACTCCCGGGTGAGAAGATCGTCCAGCGACCCCTGCAACGCGCGGCAAGACGACCTCGGGCAGGCGGCCGTCTTGTCCGGGGTCCGTTTCATTGCGATGCCTTCCAAACGAGCCTCCAGGTCCATCCGCAGACGGGGCATTCTACACGGCCGGAGCCGGATTCCCATCCCGGCGCTTCCGCCCGCTCCAGAGGACGGCGATACTGGCGGCCGTCGGCGGGGCGGGGCGGCCCGGCCTGCGAGTCGATCAGCGGGTGGAAATGGCGTCTGACGCGGGAACGTGGCATACGTGATGGATCGGACCGAGGAACACGTCACTTGGGCACGGCTGCTCACCCCACCGGGCGTTGGGGCGATCGCGGTGATTCGGGTGGCCGGTCCGGAGGCGCTGCGGATCGCGGAGTCGCTGTTCGAATCCGATCGGTCCCGGGACGGGTTGGCCGAGGATCCGCAGCGGCTTTGGTATGGACGATTGGTGGAGGGTGGTGAGATCCTGGATCACGTGATTCTGGCGCCTCGACGGACGGCCGACCCGTTCTGGGAAGTCGACATCAGCCTTCACGGTGGAGTGTGGGTGGTGACCCGGGTCTTGCTCGCCCTGGAACGCAGGGGCGCGTGTGTGGCGAGCACGGCCTCGGCCCCGCAGACGCCTTTGGCGTGGCGGGCCGGCCATTGGATCGAATCGGAGGCGGATGAGGCCATGATCCGAGCCCGAACACGCCGGGCGGTCGAAGCCTTGGCGTGGCAGCGACGGCATCTGCCGACTGTCCTGCGGAGCATTCGCGACCTGGCCCGGACCGACCCCGCAGGGGCGAGCGCGGCCCTGCAAAACCTGCGGGACGGGTACCACGCGATCCGGCTCCTCGTGGAAGGGGCCCGAGTGGTCGTCGTGGGACCACCGAACGCCGGCAAATCCGCGCTGACCAACCGGCTGGTCGGGCAGGAGGCGGCCCTGACGGGCTCGGAGGCCGGTACCACGCTCGACTGGACCACGCATGAAGTGTCGATTGACGGCATCCCGCTGACGGTCGTGGATACGGCCGGCGTACACGAGTCGGGGGATGCGCTGGCCGGGGAGGCGATGGACCGGGGCCTCCGCGCGGCGGCGGATGCAGACCTGGTGCTGGCGGTGCTGGACGGCAGCCGTCCCGTTTCGGCCGGCGTCTGGCGAGCTTGTCGGGACACCCTTCGTCCGGGCCGCTGGTTGGCCGTGGTGAACAAGGCAGACCTGCCGGCCGCGTGGTCGCCGGACGTGATCCCCTCGGGGTTTGTGGATGTGATTTCGGTTTCCGCGTGGACGGGGGAAGGGCTGGAGGGGCTTCGGACGGCGATTCTCCGCGGGCTGGGGTTTCGGGGCATGCTGGGGGTGGAGCCGGCGTTGTTCAGCCTTCGGCAGGTGCATCTCGTGGGGGCGAACCCCGTGCAGATCACGACGGATCGCGTGCGGGCGCTCGTTTCGGAACTGCTGGGCGAGGCCTGAGGGCGGGTTTGGTTGGCATGGGGGGGCAGCAGTCCTTTTCCGATCGGCGGGTGCGGGTGTCCTGTTGGGGTCGGGCCGTGCTATAATGGAGGGCCCAGGGCAATTTCGCGGACAATTCCGGACGATCGGCTGTTGCTGAGTGGCAGGTCGGCTCGTATAGTCTCGGCGTTTTGTCCGATATCGTATTGGCGGCGGTCTTGGGCATAGCAGAGGGGTGGGTTCCGGTCGCGACGGCGAGATTGTGATGGCAAGCGGCGAAGACTCACAAATCGGTCGCAAGATCATCGAATACAAGCTTGCCACAGCGGACGAGCTGGCGATCTGCAAGCAGCGTCTGAAAGAGCAGCAGGAGTCCGGCCGGCGGCTCAAGCTGGCGGATGTGCTGCTGGAGGGGGGGTACATCACCCGGTCCCAGTTGGAGCGTCTGACCAAGTCCCTGGACGACGATTCCATGTATCGTCCGGCCCAGCAGATCCCGGGGTTCCAGATTCTGGGCAAGCTGGGACAGGGGGCGATGGCCACCGTGTTCAAGGCCAAGCAGCTCAGCCTGGACCGGATCGTGGCGATCAAAGTATTGCCCAAGCGGCTCAGCGAGAACCCCGAGTTCGTGGACCGGTTCTATCGGGAGGGCCGCGCGGCGGCCCGTCTGAACCACGCGAACATCGTGCAGGCCATCGACGTGGGGGAGGCGGGCGGCTACCACTACTTCGTGATGGAGTTCATCGACGGGGACACGGTGTATGATCGCCTCTCGGACAACCGGCGGTTCGAAGAGAAGAACGCGATCAACATCGTCCTGCAGGTGGCCCGGGCCCTGGCCCACGCTCACTCCCGCGGCTTTATCCACCGCGACGTGAAGCCCAAGAACGTGATGATCACCAAGGACGGGCAGGTCAAGCTGGCGGACATGGGTCTGGCCCGCGAGGTGAACGACTACGAGACGGCGACCGCCGAGGCCGGCCGTGCCTACGGCACCCCGTACTATATCAGCCCGGAGCAGATCCGGGGTGAGATCAACATCGACTTCCGGGCGGACATCTACTCGCTGGGCGCGACGTTCTACCACATGGTGACCGGCAAGGTCCCGTTCGACGGCCCGACGCCGTCGGCGGTGATGCACAAGCATCTGAAAGAGCCGCTGGTTCCGCCGGATCATCTGAACACGTCCCTGTCGGCCGGCATCGGTGAGATCATCGAGGTCATGATGGCCAAGAAGCGGGAGGACCGCTACGCCACCACGACCGAGCTGATCGACGACCTGGAGGCGATCTCACAGGGCGGGGCGCCCTTCCAGGCCCGCAAGAAATACGACCAGAGCATGTTGAAGAGTATCGCGGACACCGGTGAGATGGTGTCCATCCCCACCGCGGAAGATCTGTCGCCCACCCCTCCGAACACCACCAACTGGACGGCCATTCTGATGCTGGCTGCGTTCCTGGGCCTGTCCGTGCTGCTCAACCTCGCCCAGTGCGTGATGAGCGGGAAGTAGTCGCGGACCGGGGAATGGCGCATCCTCCGTCGCGCGGGCGCGTTTTGTGCACGCCGCCGACGGCTGGGGCCGGACGCGGTCTCCCAGGCGTCCGGTGGCGGACGACTTCGCGTGTTGCGCCGCAGGCTTTGCTACTCCGCATCGCCGGCGGGTGCGACAACCTCTCCCCATCGAACGACCATGCAGCGCCAGTCTTCGGACGTGCCCAGATCGACGCCGGGGCGGTCGTTGTGGGGAACAATGGCGATCCGCTCGGTGTGCGTATCGTTGAACGGGATGGGCAGGTTGAACATGTGCTCGCCACACCGCTGCTGCGGGCGCTGGCCTTCGGGCAGATCGGGGAACATGTCCTTGTGCCAGAACGCGATGGTGGCGGCGTCCACCCACCAGCCGTGGATTTCGCGGACGGACAGCCAGGCGATTTCCTTGTTGCCCTCCACGCCCACCTCGATGGAACACTCAAACGCGGGGTCCGTATCCGGCGTGCGGCCGAGCGGGGGCTTGTGGAGATGTTCATCGGGGTTGCTCTCCTGGAAGTGCTTCCGGGCGACCTCTTCGTCGGTCTCGGTCGGCGGCCCGGTTTCCACGGTGGCTTTGTATGCGAAGATCGCTGCGGCGGCCAGCAAGCAGACGACGATGATCCCGATCTTAGCGTTCATGGAGTGCCTCCGGAAAAGAGCCTGGCGGTCGTTCAGTCGGGCCGGAGCCGTCGGGCGGAAAGGCCGCAGGCGGCTCAGCCGGACCCCCGGCGATGCGGGGGAAACAGGGCGAAGGCCGCCGTCAGGACACCGCCGCACAACAGGATGACGATCGCCCGGGTGGAAGGGTCGCAAAAGACGGCGTCGTAGTCAAGCGCGGGCAGGTTCCGGACCAGCCAGCGGACGGGCGCGGGCGGGGCGATCGGCGCAGGGGCCACGGTGGATTCGTCGCTTTCGGCGTCCATCAGCGGCTCGGTGGGCACGACCGTAATACGCTGTTCGCCCGGTCGGATGTACTCCAGCTCCCGCTGGGCGGCCCGGGCCATGACCGAGGGATCGGAACGCAGGGCCTCGGCCAGCCTGCGCTGCCGGTCGAGGGATTCGTTCATGCGGTCCAGGGCGGCCTGTTCGTACTGCTCTACGAGGCGGGCGTTCTGATAGTCACGCCAAGCGGGCAGGAGTACGCACGGCGCAAAGCCGATCACGGCCATCGCGAAGAGCGCCCAGAACACCCATCGGCCTTCGCGGGCCGGAGACGAAGAGATCTCGGGTTGCGGCTCCGTCTGCGTCATGGCGTCCCAGCCGTTCGCCGAGGTCGGCCTCGGCAAACGGCCTGATCGGGTGCGACGCGGGGTGTCGGAACTCCATCTGAGTCCCCGCGTGGCTCCGCCGCACGGTCCGGGGAACCGGCTACTTGTTCCAGAGCGCGCCGCCGAAGACCGCCGCCTGGCCGAGCTCGTCTTCGATCCGCAGCAGGCGGTTGTACTTGGCGATGCGGTCACTGCGGCACGCGCTGCCCGTCTTGATCTGGCCGGCGTTTGTGGCGACGGCCACGTCCGCGATGGTCGTATCTTCCGTCTCGCCGCTGCGGTGGCTGATGACGGTCGTCCAGCCGTTGCGGCGGGCCATGTCGATGCACTCCAGCGTTTCGGTCAGGGTGCCGATCTGGTTCAGTTTGATCAGAATCGAGTTGGCGCTGCCTTCGTGGATGCCGCGGGCGAGGCGCTCGGTATTGGTGACGAACAGATCGTCGCCCACGAGCTGGACCTTGTCGCCGTAGCGGTCGGTCAGCTTCTTCCAGTTGGCCCAGTCGTCCTCGGCCAGGCCGTCCTCCAGGCTGCGGATGGGGTACTTCTCGAACCATTTGCCCCAGCGGTCGATCATCTCGTCGGCGGTCGCAAACGTGCCGGGGGCGGACCGGAAGTACTCGTACTTGCCGCCGGACTTGTTGAACATCTCGGACGTGGCCGGGTCGAGAGCGATGAAGATGTCCTTGCCAAGCTCGTAGCCGGCCCCGGAGACGGCGGTGGCGATCAGGTCCAGGGCCTCTTCGGCGCTGCCCAGATTGGGTGCGAAGCCGCCCTCGTCGCCGACCCCGGTGCTGTAATTCTTCTTCTTGAGCACCTTCTTGAGGGCGTGGAAGCACTCCGCTCCCATGCGAAGGGCCTGTGCGAAGCTCTCGGCGCCCCAGGGCTGGATCATGAATTCCTGGAAGTCGACGTTGCTCTCGGCGTGCTTGCCGCCGTTAAGGATGTTCATCATGGGCACGGGCAGCACGCGGGCGTTGGGGCCGCCGAGGTATCGGTACAGCGGCTGGCCGGTGGACTGGGCGGCGGCCTTCGCGGCCGAGAGCGAGACGGCCAGCATGGCATTGGCGCCAAGACGTGACTTGTTCGGCGTGCCGTCCAGCTCGATCATCGTGTGATCGAGGTCGTACTGGTCCAGGGCGTCGAGGCCGATGACGGACTCGGCGATTTCGCCGTTGACGTTCTGCACCGCGGTGAGGGCGCCCTTGCCGCCGTAGCGGGACTCGTCGCCGTCCCGCAGTTCACAGGCCTCGTGCTCGCCGGTGGAAGCCCCGGAGGGAACGGCCGCTTCGCCGTGGCTGCCGTCTTCGAGTACGGTGATGGCGGCCAGGGTGGGGTTGCCGCGTGAATCCAGGATTTCCCAGGCTTCCACATGAACGATGGTCGTGGACATGGCGTTTCTCCCGTCGGCCGGCCTGCGGGCGGGCGGCGTACTGTTTTCAAACGTCGGTTCGCGGGGCAGTAACACTTTACCTCCGCGGAGATACGGGCCATGATAAGACAGGAAAGATAATTACGTCAAGGAATGGCGGTGGTCCGTCCATGCGTATCGGCGTCAACCCCGTCCTCCTCGAACAGATGGGCTTAGCAGGGGCCCGCCGATGCGGATGGCAATCGCGTTGATCCGGGTTTATGATACGCCGCGGGTCAGAGGCGGTCGTGCCATAGGAGTCGGTGGCGATGGACGCGGAGACGATGGAGATCCTCCGGGGGGTCTTGGCCGTTGCGGTGGTGGACGGGGAGATCCGCCGGAGCGAGGCGGGGGTGGTCCAGCAGTTGGCCGGCCGGCTGGGGATCGACCGGGCGTGGCTGGACGAGATGATCCGCCAGGCGGAGAGGGGGGCCACGGTGGAAAGCACCATGTTCCGGCGGATTCTGTCGGACCCGGTGCGGGCCATGCGGCTGATGGTGGGCACCGCGGCCATCGACGGAGAGATCACCGACCAGGAGCGGTCGGTGCTTGTGGATATCAGTCTGAAGATCGGGCTTCCCCCCGGGCAGTTCGGTGAGGTCTTTGCAGAGGGATTGGCAACGGCCGAGCGGCTGCGCCGGGAACGAAAGCGCCCGGGCGGGCCGTAGCCCGAACCGGCGGGTCGGCGCGGAACGAGGCGGAACCTCACACCATGGCGTTGGCGCGCGAGGGCATACGAGAGATCGCGATCGGCACGGTGGTGCTGGGGGGCCTCACTGCGCTGGCGGTGTGGCTCTACCCCTGGGTGGCGGTGGCGCCCGTGGCGCTCTGGGTGTTTGTCATTGCGTTCTTCCGCGATCCGAAGCGGATGGCCCTGTTTGCCCGGGGAGAGCTGTGCGCTCCGGCGGACGGGCGCGTGCGGGACATCACGCGGCTGGAGCATTACGAGCCGGTCGGCGGTCCGGCCATTCGGATCGGCATTTTCCTGAGCATTTTTGACGTGCATGCCAATCGCGCTCCGTGTCGGAGCCGGGTGGTGTCGATAGACTACCAGAAGGGGTGTTTTCTGGACGCGCGGCACGAGGATGCGGGGCACCGGAACGAGTCGAACACGCTGGTTCTGGATCCGGACCCGCCGGTGGCGGGGCCGATCGTGGTGCGGCAGATTGCCGGCCGGATCGCCCGTCGGATTGTGTGCCACGTGCGGGCAGGGGACGACCTGATGCAGGGCGAGCGGTTCGGCATGATCAAGTTCGGCTCGCGAACGGAACTGATCGTTCCGGATCGGCCGGAGACGGATATCAAGGCGTACGTGGGCCAGCCGGTGCGGGCGGGGGTCACGGTGATTGTGGTGCAACGTTCCAACCTGAATGCGGGGGTGCCGCGTGTCCGTCATCGCGAGGCTCAATCAGCCGGATAATCCGCGTCCGCCGCGTCGGCGGCGATTGCGGACGATTCAGACGCTGCCGACCCTGCTGACGCTGGGAAATCTGATCTGCGGCGTGGCCGCCGTCCACTTCTGCATGAGCGCCGTGCTGGACCCGGGAACGGGGCCGACGTTTCTGCGCCGCGGCGGGGTGGGCAGCGGGCTCGTCGAGAATTTCCTTCCGACGTTCGTCTCCATCAGCGGGCTCATGATCTTCGTCGGCATGTTTTTTGACGGCATGGACGGGCGGGTGGCCCGCTATGCCCACCGGACCAGCAATTTCGGCGGGCAGTTGGACTCGCTGGCGGACATGGTCACCTTCGGGGTGGCGCCGGCCGTGCTGATGATCACCGTGTTGACCCGGCTGCCCAAGGAATCGGAGCTGGTGCTGATGCCGGGCCGCGCGATCTGGGTGGTCGGCGCGATCTACACGTGCTGCGCCGCCCTGCGGCTGGCCCGGTTCAACGTCGAGCACGCCGAGGAGCCGTCCGGCCACAACACGTTCCGCGGGCTGCCCAGCCCGGGAGCGGCGGCGACGGTGGCGGCGCTGGTGATCCTGCATCAACTGCTCATGATCAGCAAGCTGGGTGGAGCGGCGGTGCTGGCGAATGTGCTGCCGTACATCGTGCTGGCCTGCAGCCTGCTCATGGTGAGCAATGTTCCGTACGTTCACATCGCCAACCGGTATCTGAAGGGACGTCGGCCGTTCGAGCAGTTCGCCATGATCGTCGTGGCCCTGGGCGTGTTTCTGTGGCACCCGGCGCCGGTGCTGGTGCTGTTTGTGTGCGGCTACACGGCCAGCGGGCCGCTGGGCGCGGGACTGGCCCGGCTGCGCGGACGTTCGGTCGGGACACGGACCCATACGGAAACGGCGGCCGGCCCGCGGGAGGAGTCGCGGGGCTCCGCGTCTCTGTGAGTGGCCGGCGTCCCGGGGGTGGCCGGATCAAACGGAAATGGACCCGAGAGACCAATCAGGGGAAGAGTGGTGACATCGTCTGCACTTCGCGTTCGTTTTGCCCCGTCGCCGACCGGCTATCTGCACGTGGGCGGGGCCCGGACAGCCCTGTTCAACTGGCTGCTGGCCCGGCAGTGCGGCGGGACGTTCATCCTGCGAATCGAGGATACGGATCAATCCCGCCACGTGGCGGGCGCGGAGACGAAGATCCTCGACGACTTGCGATGGCTCGGCCTGCAATGGGACGAAGGGCCGGAGGTCGGCGGCGACTGCGGGCCGTACTTCCAAAGCCGGCGGCTGGACCTGTACCGCCGGCACGTGCAACGGCTTCTGGAAGAAGGGAAAGCCTACTACGCGTGGGAGACGCCCCAGGAGCTGGAGGCCATGCGGGCGGAGGCTCGCAAGGGGCAGGGACCGGCCAAGTATCGCCGGCCGGACCCGCTGCCGACGATCGCCCAGGGCCTGGCCGCGCAGCAGGAGGGGCGGGCGGTGGTGGTGCGGTTTGCCATGCCGCCGGGGGACATCGTGGTCGAGGATCACATCCGCGGCGAAGTGCGCGTGCCGCAAGAGGAACTCGAGGACTTCGTCATTCTCAAGAGCGACGGCTGGCCGACGTACCACCTGGCCTGCGTCGTCGATGACGAGCTGATGGGTATCACGCTGGTCTGCCGCGGGCAGGACCACCTGTCCAACACGCCCAAGCACGTGGGCCTGCAGCGGGCCCTGGGGTTCCGCACGCCGGAATATGCCCACCTCCCGCTGATCTTCAACATGTCCGGCAGCAAAATGGGCAAGCGTGACAAGCATACGGCCGTGCATGAGGCGGTCACGCTGAAGATGCGTAACGCCGGCTGGACGGCGGCCTCCATCGGCGAACACGCCGGTGTGGATCTGGAGACGGCCGAACGCTGGTTCGGTGACAAGAAGGCCGGCCGCAAGCCGGAATTCCAGGTGCTGGAGATGGAGGCGCTGCGGCGGCTGGCCGTTGCGGCAGGCGTGGTGCTGCCTGAGATTGACGTGCACGATTTCCGGGCGTCGGGCTACCTGCCGGAGGGGCTGAGCAACTTTTTGAACCTGCTGGGCTGGTCGCCCGGTGACGATCGCGAGCAGATGACTCGCGAAGAGGCCGTGGCCGCGTTTTCCGTCGAGCGGATCATCAAGTCCAACGCGAAGTTCGACCGGGAGAAGCTGCTCGCGCTGAACACGCAGTGGGCGGCGGCGGTGCCGGCCGAGCGGCTTCTGGAGGCGTTTCGCGATTGGACGCAGGTCAGCGGGTCGGCCATGGCGGACCTGGACAACTCGACGGCGGGGCGTGTGCTGGAGTTGTGCCGCGGATTCCGTACGTTCCGCGACGTGGGGTCCAAGGCCGGTGCGTTGTTTGTGGCCGACGATCGGCTGGCGTATGACGCGGGAGCGGTCCGAAAGGTGCTGGAAAAAGGTGAAGGCAAGGGGTACGCCATGCTGGCGGCCGTGCTGCCCCTGCTCGAATCGGCGGACCCGTGGTCGGCCGCGGAGCTGGAGGCCCGGGTGACGCGGTTCTGCGAAGAGCAGGGGGCAAAGCTGGGCGACGTGGCGCAGCCTCTGCGGGTGGCCCTGATGGGCGGGACGGTCAGTCCGGCCATTTTCGAGACGCTGGAACTGGCGGGGCGGGCCCGCACGCTGGCCCGCGTACGCCGCTGTCTGGAACGCAAAGGAGGGTGACAAGAGATGTCGCTTCTGGTGACGGGAACGGTTGGCATCGATACGGTGATTACGCCGACGGGTCGGGCGGACGATGTGCTGGGCGGTTCGGCGGTGTATTTTTCGCTGGCCGCCGCGAAGTTCGCCCCGGTGCGGCTGGTGGCGGTGGTGGGCGATGATTTCCCGCCGGCGTTTTGCGACGTGCTGGCGTCCAAGCGGATCGACCCGGCGGGCCTGGAAACGCGCGAGGGCAGCAAGACCTTCCGCTGGACGGGCAAGTACCTGGGCGACATGAACGAGCGGGAGTCGCTGCGGACGGACCTGAACGTCATCGCGGAGGGCCCGCCGGCCATTCCCCCCGCGTTTTTGGACAGTGACCTGGTCTTCCTGGCCAACACGCATCCGGCCCTGCAATTGAACATGCGGCAGCAGTTGCCCTCGGCAAAACTGGTCGTGTGCGACACGATGGACCTGTGGATCAACAGTGAACGGGAGGCGCTGGCCCGCACGCTGGCGGCGGTGCATGGCGTGGTCATCAATGACAGCGAGGCCATCCAGCTTACCGGCCAGACGAACGTCATTTCCGCCGGCCGGGCGGTGCTGGCGATGGGGCCGCGTTTCGTGGTGGTCAAGAAAGGGGCGCATGGGGCGCTGCTGGTGACGGGGGACGGCGTGACGGCCATCCCGGCCTACCCTGCCGAGCGGGTGGTGGACCCCACCGGCGCGGGCGACAGCTTCGCCGGCGGCATGTTGGGATACCTCGCGGCCGAAGGGCGGTTTGACTATGTCACGCTGCGTCGCGCGCTGATCCGCGGAACGGTGGCCGCTTCATTCACCATCGAGGATTTTTCCGTGAAGCGGCTGCAATCGCTGTCGGAGACCGAGCTGCAGCAGCGCATCGCCGAGTTCACCGGGATGCTGGCGATCGGGTGACGGCTCGCGTCGTCGGCGCGGGTCTGCGCCGGGCGTTCCATCGCCCGGGGCTACGCCCTGCCGTTTCCGAGCCGGGCTACTCGTGCCGCAGGGCCTCGATGGGGTCCAGGGCGGCGGCGCGGACGGCGGGGTACATGCCGAAGAAGATGCCGATCATCACGGACACGCCGAAACTGATGGCCACCGCCTCCGGTCGGACGATGGCCTGGCCCCACTCGGCGAAGTGGGTCATGATTTTGGAGCCCGCGTATCCCAGACCCACGCCGAAGAGCCCGCCGGAGGTCGAGAGGATGACGGTCTCGATCAGGAACTGGGCGACAATGTGCCGTTTCTTCGCGCCCAGGGCGCGGCGGATGCCGATCTCGCGGGTGCGCTCCGTGACCGTGGCCAGCATGATGTTCATGACGCCGATGCCGCCGACCAGCAGGGAGATGCCGGCGATCAGGCCGAGCTGAATCTGCGAGTTGCGTTTCTTCCGCTCGGCCATCTTGAGCTGGGCCAGGGGCACATGGACTTCGTAATCCACGGTCTTGTGGTGGTGTTCGAGGATCCGTTTGACCATTTCCGAGACCGGCTCGACGTACTCCAGGTCCTCCACGTTGATGTAGAGATTGGAGTAGTCGTACTTCAGCATTTCCCGGCCGCCGCTTCGCTGGATCAGCAGGACGTCGCCGTACCGGCTGGCGGCGGCCTTCAGGGGGATGTAGATCTCGCGGTTGAGGTTCCGCTGCTCCACGCCGCGGGCGGGCGAGCCGGCGACGATGGCCGGCTCCAGGACGCCCACCACCTCGTAGGCGACCGTCACCTCCCGCCGCTCAACCAGGATCATCTGCCCGATGGGGTCCTCGTAGGCAAACAGCTCCCGACGGACCTCGTCGCCCAGAACGCAGATGCTGCGGGCCTCCCTCTCGTCCACGTCAGTCAGCACCCGGCCGCGGGCCGGCCGGATCCGCACGATGTCGAAGAACTCGGGGGTCGTGCCCACGACGGGTCCCTCAAAGCGCTTGTCCGCGCGGCGGGCGCTGTGGGCGATGGTTCGCAGCGGCACGATTCGCCGGATATGCGGCAAACTGCTCTCGATGGAGCGCAGGTCCTGGGCGGTGATCCCGTATTGGAGCAGGGACGTCGTACCCTGGGTGGCGTCCGTTCCCCCCTGCGGCCGGACGGAGTTCAGGATGATGTTGTCGGTACCGAGGAACCGGATCATCCGCATTTCGTCGGCGGAGGCGCCCTCCGTCACGGACAACATGCAGATGACGGCGGCCACGCCGAAGATGATTCCCAGGGCGGTGAGCAACGACCGCAGCTTGTGCAGCCGCAGGTTCGTCAGCCCCATGCGCATGGTTTCGAGATTGAACAGGCTCACGCCGGGCTCCCTCGAGCGGTTGGTCCCGCGGGGCATGGTAGCAGAAACGCCGGACGTTGCCGCAACGCCGCTCGCCCCCGGATTGTATGAAAGTGTGGCGGCGGAGTCATGGAATTCGGTCATGACGTTGATTCAGGGGGGACGATGCTTGACAAGGCGAAGTCCATGACGCACCTTTGCGGGGCGATGTGTCGATTCCGCGTTCTGTGGGCAGTGGTCGTGCTGGCGGTTCCTGTTGCGGGTTGCCAGGAGTGGTTCCTTCGTCAGGCCGATCGGCAGGTTTACCAGGTTGTTGCCGAGAGACAGGAGCAGGCCCTGGGCGAGACGCACTCGCCCGACCTGGGCCCGGAGGACGGACGCCTTTTGCCGTCGGGGTCCATGTACGACTTCGTGCCCCATCCGGTGCGTGCCGAGGTGCCGGAGGCGTTTCGGACCCGGGCCGTGGCCGAAGACGGGCCGGCGCTGCCGCAAACCACGCGGCCGGCAGTGGAGCGACAGGTTCTCACGTTGCAGGACGCCGTGGCATATGCCATGCGCCACTCCCGGGAGTTCCAGTCGCAGAAGGAGGACCTGTATCTGGCGGCGCTGGCCCTCACCCTGGAGCGGCACCTGTGGACGCCCCAGTTCTTCGGCGAGGTGTCCTACGAATACGCCAACTACGGGCAAGTGCGCGATTTCGACCACGCGATGACGGCGATCGCGCAGATCGGGGCGACGCAACGGCTGCCGTACGGCGGCGAGGTCACGGCGCAGATCATCAATTCGCTGATGCGCGACCTGGGGGCGCGCATTACGTCCGGCGAGACGGGCCGGATGATTCTGTCCGCCAACATTCCCCTGCTTCGCGGGGCGGGGAAGGTGGCGTACGAGTCGCGTTATCAGGCAGAGCGAGACCTCATCTATGCCGCCCGGCGGTTCGAGCGGTTCCGCCGTGCCTTTCTGGTGCAGGTCGCCAGCTCCTATTTCGACGTGCTGGCGATCAAGGCGGGGATCGAGAATGCCCAGGCCAGCGTGGAAGCCCTGGCGATCGACAGGCAGCGCAGCGAGGGTCTCGCCGCAACGGGGCGGATCCTGCAGGTCGACGTGGACCGGGCGCAGGTGGAGTACCTGGTGGCCCGGAACGACGCGATCAACGCCCAGGCCGCCTATGACTCCGCACTCGACCGATTCAAGCTCCTGATCGGCATGCCCACAACGCAGGCCATCGATGCCGTGGAGCCGGACTTCGAGGTGGTGGCGCCGGCCGTCGACGAGGATGTCGCGATCGAGACGGGTCTTCGATACCGGCTGGACCTGTTGAATGATCAGGATGCGGTGGATGACGCGCGACGGGGCGTCCAGGTGGCTCGAAACAACCTGCTGCCCGATCTGGACCTTCGAGGCAGCGTGACCCTGGATACCGATCCGAACCAGAAGAACTCCGTGAGCTACAACACGGAGCGCGCCACGTGGCGGGGGGAAGTGGCCATGGAGATCCCCTTGAACCGCGTGGCGGAGCGAAACGCTTATCGTGCGTCGCTGATCGATCTGCGGCGAGCGGAGCGGAGCTACGATCGGCGGCGGGATGAGGTGCGACTCGACGTGCGCGACGCCTTCCGCGGGATCGAGCAGGCCCGGCTTTCGCTGGCGATCCAGGCGGAGAACATCAAGATCAACGACTTCCGAAAGCGGCAGGCGGAGGAACTCCTGAACCGCGGGCTGCTTTCGTCGAACCGGGACAAGATCGAGGCCGAGACGTCTTGGCGGCAGGCCAGGAACCGGTACGCCCAGGCCGAGGCAGACTACCGCACCGCGGTGCTGACGTTCCTGCGGGACACGGGGACGTTGCGGGTGACGGATGAGGGGCGGTTGGCGTCGTTTGAGGGCGCCGATTCGCCGCGATCGCCCGGGGGACCCGTCGCCGCCGGCGACGGTGCGTAACGGCTGACGGGAGGCGACAGGACCTTACAAGAGCATCCCGGCGGCGGGATGGCCTTTGGAGGGGGTTGGCCGTATCATCTGGAAAGTGGAGTTCGTTCCTTCGCTTGCCGTGGGTGCCCATGACGATTACCGCTTCTCCAACACGACCGGACACCGCCCGGCCGGCGGCCGGCGGGGCGCGGCGCAGGCCGCTGGGACTGCCTCTGAGCACGGCGGGCGCGGTGGCGCTGGTGGTGCTCGGGTTCCTGGCGGTTCGGACCTGGTGGCCGACCGGTGCCGTCGACGATCCGACGTTGTTTGTCGTGCAGCGTCGTGACTTCTCCGTGGACCTGCCGCAGAAGGGGGAACTGCGAGCCGCCCAGTCCGTCGACGTGCGCTGTGAGGTGGAGGGCCGGTCGACCATGATCTGGCTGGTGCCGGAGGGGACGCGGGTCCAGAAGGGCGATTTGCTGGTGGAGCTGGCCAGCAACGAGATCGAGGAGCGGATCAAGTCGGAGGAGATCAACGTGGCCAACGCGGAGGCCAATTACCTGACCGCGAAGACCGACCACGAGATTCAGATTGACCAGAACGCCAGCGACATTCGCCAGGCAAACCTGGCCCTGGACAACGCCAGGGACGAAAAGAACAAGTATGAGGAGGGCGACTGGATCCAGCAGCAGACCAACGCGCGCATCGCGGTGCAGCGCGCGGAGAAGGAACTGAGCCAGGCCCGAGACCGATTCACGGACTCTCAGGAGCTGCGCGAGCAGGGGTTCATCACGAAGCGCGAGTACGAGAGCGACGAATTCGCGTTGTTCGTTGCGGAGAAGGAGCTCGAGCAGGCCATCCTCGCGGAGGAGATTCTGCACAGGTACACCCACCGGCAGGCGATGCGGCAGAAAGAGTCCGACGTGGAGGAAGCGGAGAAGGAACTGGAACGGATCGTGAAAGGCGCCGAGGCGAAGGAGAACCAGAAGAGACAGGCGTTCGACTCGCGAACCCGCGAACTGGAGATCGCACGGGATCGGCTGGCTCGGTATCGGCAACAGAAGGAGAATACGCGCATCCTGGCCCCGGCGCCCGGCATGGTGGTGTACTACTCGGAAGCCCGCCGATGGGGCGGCGGAGATGAGATCAAGGAAGGCGCGGAGGTACGCGAGCGGCAGACGCTCATCACCCTGCCCGACACGTCCCGGATGAAGGTGGTCGTCCGCATTCACGAGGCGGCGGCCACGAAGATCAGCACGGGGCTGTCCGCCACGGTCGAGATCGAGGGGCACCCGGGCCGGGTGTTCGGGGGTACGGTGACGAGAGTCGCGGACCTGGTCGATTCCCAGGACCGCTGGCTGAACCCGGATCTCAAGGAATACGAGACGGAGATCACCCTGGACGAAATCAACCTGGATCTGAGGCCCGGGGTGACGGCCCGGGCCCGCATTCACATTGAGAACGTGACCGGTGCCCTGGCGGTTCCCGTCCAGGCCGTCTTCAGCTCGGGCAACCGGCATTACGTCTTTCGCGACAGCGGGCGCACGGTCGAGGCCGTGCCGGTCGTCATCGGTTCCTCCAGCGATCAGTTCGTGCAGATCACCGACGGCCTGAAGGAAGGGGACCGCATCCGACTGGCGGTTTCCGACGAACTCAAGCGCCAGATTCCGTCTCGCGGAGACCAACCGAACAACGGGTTGCCGCCGCAAGCCTCCCCGGCGGATCGCCACGCGGCGGCCCCCGCGGCGGAACGCTCGCCAGGGGCGCTCACCGACCAGGGTGCATCGGCAGGTCCGGCGGCCGGAGGTCGGCCGAAGGAGCCACCGGCCGGAGCGCCACCCAAGGCACCGCCCGCCGGACGTCGGCGAGAGGCGCCAGCGTCCGGCCGATCCTGATTGGGCCGATTGCGCCATGTTCCAGCCGTTGCCCGCAACAGAGGCCGCTGCCGTGTCCGAGAGCATCGCGTCCCTGCACAATCTGACGAAGGTGTACGGGGCGGCGGACTCGGCCGTGGCCGTCACGGCGCTGAGGGGCGTTTCCATTGACTTTCGGGCCGCGGAATCGGTGGCCATCCTCGGCCCCAGCGGGTCCGGCAAAAGCACCCTGATGAACATCCTGGGCTGCCTGGACCGCCCGAGCGACGGACGTTACGTGCTGGGCGACGTGGACGTGTCGGAACTGGATGATGACGCGCTGTCGGACATTCGCGGACGTCGGGTGGGGTTCGTGTTCCAGAACTTCAATCTGATTCACCAGTTGACGGTCCTGGAAAACCTGGAGGTGCCGCTGTTCTACCAGTCCGTGCCGGCGGCGGAGCGGCGTCAGCGGGCGCTGGACGCCATTGACATGGTGGGTCTGGCCGACCGCGGGCACCATCGGCCGATGCAGCTCTCCGGCGGCCAGCAACAGCGGGTGGCGATTGCCCGGGCGCTGGTCAACGATCCGCTGATCATCCTGGCTGACGAGCCGACGGGGAACCTGGACACGGCGACGGGGGAGTTGATCCTGTCGATCTTCGATCGGCTGCAACGGGAGGGCCGAACGATCATCATGGTGACCCACGAGGCGGACGTGGCTCGAACGTGTGATCGCAGCATTACCCTACGCGACGGCCGGATCGCCTGCGACGAGAGAACGCCGCGGACCTGAGGCGGCGCCGCGCCGGCGCATCGATCGCCCGTCAGGCGGGAGCCGTCTTGAGCAGCCACGCCATCGCCGTGGCGTACACGGACATCAGGATCGCAACAAAACCCAACAGCGACACGCTTGCGCCTCCTTTTCCTTTCGCACCGCTCAAGGGGTCCGCTCCTGGGTGAGCCGGCCGCGGGCACAGGATCAAAGGGACGGGGGGCGCTCGCGCGCCCTCCCGACGGATTGTCGCAGATTCGCGTGCGTTTTTCCAGTTACTGGACCGGCTGAATCCGCACCTGAAGCTGGGCCACGCCGGTCAACTCGAAGTGCCGCGGAAGCACGGGCTAGAATGGGCCGGGCGGCGGCGCTTCGTAGCGTGGCAGCGGGCCGAACTGCGTTTTCATCTCGTTGATCAGGCGGATGGTGCGTCGACGGTCATGTACGGCTCGGAACTTTCCGGTCAGCTCGACCCGGTCGAAGAGGGAGGGTCCCTGGCCGATGCGGCGGACCGGCCGCAGCGCAGAGGATTCGACATTCCCGGTGAGGGTGTCCCTGCTGTGGTTCTCCTGGGAGAAGACGAACCCGCCCCCTTCGAGGGCTACCCCTCCGAGGGGCCCGAGGATCCAGTAACTGATGGTGGCGTTGACCTGCGTGCTCTCCACGGCTGTGCTGCCGGGGACCGGCCTCCAGATGCAGTGGAGATGGATGACCTGGGTGGTGGGCTCCTCCTCCTGCCCCATCAGGCGTCCGCGGCGTCGGGCCACCACGTCCACCGTGCCATTCGGGTGGCGGGCGTAGCAGCATTCGTCAAACTCCTCGAAGAACCGGCCCTGCTCGCCCGTGGGTCCGTAGTCCACAACCTGGAATCGCGTGGATCGGGGTTCGCAGCCGGTCGTCGCGAGAATCAGCATCGCGCACACGCACGCGTGCGTGGCGCTTCTGACGCTTCCGTACAGACTGGATGCTTCGCTGTGCATGGGCGGCATCATCTCCGTCCGGAGGAACAACGTATGCGGCGTTGACGGCTGCGTCAATGTTCCCACGTCAGGACGTCAGGGTGGCGGGCAGGCCGTGCCTGACTATAATGCGCAATCATGCGCGGGCCGGGGGAGACGGGGGACTTCGGAGTGGCCATGCCGGAACACGATGGGCAAATGGGCGCGAACGAACCCGCGCGGGACGGCGACCGGCCCTTCCGCCTCGGAGCGGTGGCGTACCTGAATTCCCGCCCGCTGGTGTGCGGCCTGGCGGATGACCCGGGCGTGGACGTGCGGTACGACGTCCCGGCTCGCCTGCCCGCACTGCTGGACGATGCATGTGTCGACGCCGCCCTGACCCCCGTAATCGATCTCCTGGATCCCAAACGCGCCTGGAAGGTTGTGTCCGACGCCTGCATCGGGTGCGACGGCGAGACCATGACCGTCCGCGTGTTCTCCCGGGTTCCGCCGGACCGCGTACGCCGACTCTGGGTCGACCCCGCGTCTCACACGTCCGTGGTTCTGGCCCGGCTGATCTGGCGTGAATGCCACGATTGCCGGTTGGACGTGGAGCCGTTGGCGGACCCGAGTGGCGCGGATGGCTGTGGAGCCGTGCTGCTCATCGGCGATAAGGTGATCACGGCGGCCCCCTATGGGTTCACGTATCAAATGGACCTCGGAGCGGCCTGGAAGGCCCTCACGGGTCTGCCCTTTGTTTTTGCGGTGTGGGCGGCGAAGGCATCCACCCCGACGGAATCGCTGGCCGCTCGCCTGGCGGCGGCCCGGGACCGCGGCGTGGCCAGTGCCGCCGCGATTGCCCGGGAGGACGGGCCGCGCCACGGCTGGCCGGCAGGCGTGGCGGTGACGTACCTGACCCGCAACCTGTCGTTCACGCTCAGCCCGCGTCACCGTGCGGGCATGAAGCGGTTTCTGGCCCTGGGTCAGGCGCACGGCATCCTGCCCTGTGAACGGGATCTGGTGTTCGCGTGATGTCTCCGATCGAATCGACGGACGCCCTGGCATGGCCGCGTCTGAGCGATGCGGAGGCCCTGGATCTGTATCGGGGGGCCTCCATCCACGAGTTGGGCCGGTTGGCCCATGCCCGAACGCTCTCCCTGCACCCCGAGCCGTATCGTACGTACGTGGTGGACCGGAACATCAACTACTCCAATCTGTGTACGGCCGGGTGCATGTTCTGCAATTTCAAGGTCGGGCCCGGGGACGCGGGGGGGTACGTGCTGGGGCTGGACGAGATCGATCGCAAGATCGAGGAGCTGGCGGCGATTGGCGGGACGCAGGTGCTGATGCAGGGCGGGCTGGTGCCTCCGGAGGATCTGGCGTTTGAGTGGTACCTGGACCTGCTTCGGCACGTCAAAGGCCGGTTCCCGGGCATACATCTGCACGCGTTCAGTCCGCCGGAAGTGTTTGCGTTTCACCAGGCCTGGAACATGCCGGTCCGAGACGTGCTCCTGCGGTTGCGAGAGGCGGGCCTGGATACGATCCCGGGGGGCGGCGCGGAGATCCTGGTCGACCGGGTTCGCCGGCGGATCAGCCCGGGCAAGACGAACACGGACGAGTACCTTCTGGTCATGCGCGAAGCCCATCGGATCGGGATGCGGACGAGCGCGACGATGATGTTCGGGCACGTGGAGACGTGGGCCGAGCGCATCGAGCACCTGGGCCGGATACGGGATTTGCAGGATGAAACGGGCGGCTTCACGGCATTCATTTGCTGGACGTTTCAGCCGGAATACACCCCGTTGGGCCGGCTGCGCTCGCTGCCGGCGGATGGGGCGGAGCCGGACGGGCGACACCTGTGCCTGGCGGGTTCGCACGCGTACCTGCGCACCCTCGCCCTTGCTCGGCTCTACCTGGACAACGTGGCGAACATTCAGGCAAGCTGGGTGACACAGGGCCCCGCGGTGGGTCAATTGTCACTTTTTTTTGGCGCGAACGACATGGGCTCGGTCATGATGGAGGAGAACGTCGTCTCGGCGGCAGGCACTGTTTACCATCTGACAGAGCGAGAGATACGGCAGTTGATCGAGGACGCCGGCTACCAGCCGCGGAAGCGCGATTGCTATTACCGGTTGTTGGATTGTCCGGAGGCGGCGACTGCGGGGGCCGCCGCGGCGGGTGGGTAAGCGTCGGCGGCTGAACAGATTACGCTTGCGTCGGCGGGCGAGAATCGGCTAAGGTGGTGGAGAAGCAGGAGGGGAAACGCACATCTGGTAAGCGGTGCGTTCGCTCTGCTGTCGACAGATCGTGATCCGTTTTTCGAGTTCATGCCGTCGCGGGCGAGGAGGTGATTCACGGCGCGCGGGAGAATCGGACCTCCGTGTCGATCGGTGGCGCGCGATGGAGCCGGCAGAGCGGGCCGCCAACGGTGAGCCGACCGGGGCGGTATGCATGGAACGCAGGATCCGGGCCGGGCGGTCGTCCGGCGCTACTCAGAGCGAGTGTGGCATGGCGTGTCTGGAGGCCATCTGGCGGCAGGCCAAAGCCGATCTTGTCATTCGCGGCAGGAAGGGCGAGGTCGACCCGTTCCTCTGGGAGCACTCCGTTCGCGTGGCGCGGGCGGCCACGATGATTGCGGGGCTGCCCGACGTGAGCGCGCGGCCGGTGGACGGTGTGGCTCTGACCGTGGCAGCCCTGTACCACGATGCAGGCTGGGTTGTGCAGCATCGGGAAGGTCTCTGGCATGCTTCCGAGATTCTGAGCCGGGCCACGTCGGATCTGCAGCGCGAACTGGCGGCCGCGTTTCTGGAGGAGCGGATCGGCGGGATGCTAAGCGTGCGGAGCCGCGAAACCGCGGTGGTGACCGTTCGTCGGTGCGGGGAGCGCGAGGCAGGCATTCCGGAGGCGCAAATCCTCGCCGAGGCCGTGGCGCTGGATGGGATCGGGATCATGGCGTTCTGGCAGACGGTCCGCCGATGCACGTGTGAAGGCAAGGGCATCCGGTCGGTCATCGACACGTGGAAGCGCCAGAAGGAATACCATTTCTGGGAGGCTCGCGTGGCCGACGCCTTCCGCTTTCCGTGCGTGCGGGACTTGGCCTGCCGGCGATTGCAGCGGTTCGCGGCCTTCATGGATGAGCTGGAGCGGCAACACGCCGGCGACGACCTGGCCCAACTCCCCATCCGTTTGAACGGCTCCATCCTGGAACACCTGCCCATCACATGATGCCGTGCCTGCGGTGTCCCAATCGACTCGGATGGCCCGCACGGCCTGCGACGCGCTGACCGGCGCCGCCAGCCGTCCCAGCAGCACTCTGCGCTCCGCGATTTCAGCCGGCCATCCCCTCATTCAGCTTCCGGTTCTTCAGTCTCCAGTTCTCCAGTTTCTTGCGTCCAGTTCTCTGGAGTTTGTGGCCCCGGCCTCTGGTGTGGCCCCGGCCTCTGGTGTGGGACCGGCTTCCGGTGTGGGACCGGCCTCTGGTGTGGCCCCGGCCTCTGATGTGAAACCGGCTTCTGATGTGAAACCGGCTTCTGGTGTGGGACCGGCCTCTGGTGTGGCCCCGGCCTCCGGTGTGGCCCCGGCCTCCGGTGTGGGACCGGCTTCCTCGCCATCCCGGCGCGCCGGGACCTGCGGAGACCAGCCGGTCTTCCGCCCCTTCCAGCTTCCAGCCCGTTAAATGGCCTTCAGCGTCTCCCGCTCACGCCGTCCGTTCGGACGCCATCCTCCGCCCCCGTTCGGGGGCGGGGTGTTGGCGGGGAGCGCGCCTCCATCCACGGGTCCCGCTCCGATTCTCATCGGGACTTCACCCGTGGCCACCCGCCCCGACCCCGCCGGGGTCGCATTCAATTCGCAGCGCAATGCGTTCTCCCGTTCGCCGAACGAAGCGTCGTTTGCCGGAAAGTCGGCGTATTCCCAGGCCCGTTCACGGGCCTTCCCCGCCGCAGGCGGGCTTGCAGGCCGGTCCTTCGAGGACCGGTTGATTGCTCCCCCAACCCCTCCCTCTCCCCCCAGCCCGTTTCAACGGGCTTTCGGCCTGCCGGTCGCGCCGACGTTGGCCGACTAAGACGGTTGAGGATGAGGGAGAGTGAAGTGGTGGGAAGAACGAAAACTAGCTGCGTCCCCGTTTCGATTCCCGCCCCCGTTCCACAGGCCCCACCTTACACGCCCCTTTTGATTGCCAAGACGTCAAGAACAAGCGTATCCGCAAATTCATCCAGCGCCGCCTCGGTGATCAACTCCTCCTTGTAGCACCGGCCAAGGAGGTGGTACATAACATCCGCAAGCCGACGGCGCAGATCTTTGAGTTCGTGGTCCCGGATGCCTCGCTTCAACGGCGGTCCGGTGCCATGACTGTGCGTTTTCTTCGGGTCCCTTTGTCTTTGGCGTTCAACGTACTCCCTCTCGCTCCGCCCCATATTCGCGAATCGTTGCGAGTACCCATCGATGACGTCAAAGGCGTGTCTGACCTCGCCGACCCAGAAGCCGAGGTTGGCTGCATGACCGGCGAGCTGATGAACGGGCAGGCCACCGGTGTGGTTCATGGTCTGAATCAGCGGTTCCGTTATGTCTTCAATGTACGACATGTCTTGCTCCACGTTGCTGCTTCGCAGCAGTGCAAGGTGGGCTATTGCGGGACAGCCACCCCTTGCGAGCGATAGTGCCATCGCATTGGCATCGGAGTTCCTGGTGGCCGTTGGCTGAGCACCTTGCCCATCCTCTTCGCACTGATGTTTTCCCAGACGCCCATCCCCCTCCGGCCAGCGACAAACCGGTCCCCCGGAGTGTAGCACATGCCCCCGCGGGCACAACGCCGAAACCCGACCCGCCCGCCCCCTCCTCTTTTTTTCTTGTTGTTTGCTCTTTGCCTTCCTGCGCCCCCGGCCTCTGCACGCGCGGAATCGCGTCGGCCCTGAGGCCGAGAGAGATGCCATCGAGCCGGAAGCCCGTTGGAGAACGGGCTGCGGCGGTGAGGAACACGTGGGTGGTGCATGCGGGGCACCTCAACCGGCCCTCAAAGGACCGGCCTAAAAGCCCGCCTGCGGCGGGGAAGGCCCGTGAATGGGCCTGAATGCAGCGCGGGGGACTCGTCCTATCCGGGGGGGACGAAATGAAGGTTGGCGGCACCGGGCGGCGAACCCGGCCTTAAAAGGCCGGTCTATCCTCGCGCCGGCTCACGGTCGGGCTCTCCTTCTTGTTTTTGCTTTTTGTTTTCTGCTTTTTGCTTTTTCCCCCTTGCTGTCCCTGGCCCCATTGGAATTCCGCCGTTCCCGCCCCTACACTACCGTGCTCGAAACGCCCTGACCGGAAGGAGAGTGCCGCGTGAGCGTGCTGAAACGTCGACCGTTTGTGCTGATCATCCGCGATGGCTGGGGCCACAACCCCGACCCGAAGCAGAACGACACCAACGCCATTCACCAGGCTCGCAAGCCGGTGGATGACCGCCTGATGAAGAACTACCCCAACGTCCTCATCCGCACCAGCGGAGAGGCCGTCGGCTTGCCGGACGGCGTGATGGGCAACAGCGAGGTCGGGCACCAGAACATCGGGGCCGGCCGGGTGGTGGACCAGGAGATCATGCGGATCAACAAGGCCATCCGCGGCGGCGAGTTCTACAAAAACGAGTCCTTGGTCGGTGCATACGAGCAAGCCCGCAAAACGGGCGGCGGCATGCACATCATGGGCCTCTGCTCCGACGCGGGCGTACACAGCATCCTGCCCCACCTCTACGCCATCCTCGAAACGGCCAAACGGCTGAGCTTCCCGCCGGACCGCGTGTACCTGCACGCCTTCGGCGACGGGCGCGACTCCCCCATCGATGCCGGCATTAAGTACATCCGGCAGATCGAAGCGAAGATGAGGGAGATCGGCGTCGGCCGGGTGGCAACGGTCAGTGGCCGGTACTACGCGATGGACCGCAACAACTTCTGGGACCGCGTGGAGCGGGCGTATCGCATGTTCACGGCGGGCGAGGGGCACCGGGCGGCTTCTGCGGAAGAGGCGTTCCAGTACTACTACGACCATCCCACGCGCGACGAGCAGCGGGGCGATGAGTTCATCGAGCCGACGGTGGTTTGTCCGGGCAACAGCGAGCCGGTCACCATCCAGGACGGCGACAGCGTCGTGTTCTTTAATTTCCGCGGCGACCGCCCGCGCGAGATCACCAAGGCGTTCACGTTCGACGAGTTCCCCTTCACCACGAAGGACAAGGAAGGCAACGAGGCGCGGCTGGGCTTCGACCGGCCGAAAAAGCTTGACCTGTATTATGCGACGCTCACCGCATACGAGCAGGGCCTGCCCGTCCAGGTCATGTTCCCCAAGCCGCCGAAGATGAAGGACATGTTCGGCGACTACGCGGGGCGGCTGGGCATCCGGCAGCTTCGCTGCGCCGAGACGGAGAAGTTCGCCCACGTCACGTTCTTCTTCAACGACTACCGCGACGACCCCTTCCCCGGCGAGGACCGGATCCTCGTGCCGTCGCCACGCGACGTCTCCACGTACGACCAGAAGCCGGAGATGTCCGCGCCGCAGGTGACGGAAGAAGTGCTCAAGGCCATCTCAAGCGACAAGTACGACGTGATCGTCGTGAACTTCGCGAACGGCGACATGGTGGGGCACACCGGCGACATTGCGGCCGCAAAGAAGGCGATCCAGACCGTTGACGCCGGGGTCGGCCGGATCGTCGACGCCACGCTGGCCAAGGGCGGGCACCTGATCATCTCCGCCGACCACGGCAACAGCGAGCAGATGATCGATCCGGCCACCGGCGACGCTCAGCGCGCCCACACCACGTTCGACGTCCCGCTGATCGTGGTGGACGACCAACTCAAGGGCCGCCGCCTGCGCGAGGGCGGCACGCTGGCGGACATCATCCCCACCGCCCTGGAAATGATGGGCCTGGAGAAGCCGGAGGTGATGACCGGCGAATCGCTGCTCGCACCGTAGGGTCCGCCATGCGGACCATCCGTTCATGATGCCCGGCCATCGTAGGGTCCGCCGTGCGGACCAACTCTGACGATCCGCGCTAGGGCGTGTTCGCCGGCTTGCCTATGTCCGGCTCCGCCACCGCGGCGATCACCTTCTCCATGAGGTCTGGTGACAATGGAATGGTCCACGTCGAGTCCGAGCATGACGCTCCGGGTTTCGACGAGAATAGGGGTGCGTTCTGCCCGCGATACGTATCCACGCCGAGCTTCGACTTCACCGTTCTGCCGCTTCCGGGTTCGGACGCCCTCTTCCAGATCTGGGTCTGGACCAGACGGTACCGCGAGATATGCGCGCGGGTGCAGTCATTCGTCGCGTCCAGATCGCCTTCAGGGTCATTGGGTGACGGAAGAGGATACCCGTCCACGATCGAGGTCGGGAAAAACTCTTCCTGCACGCTGTCGTCCTCATCCCGCCACCAAGACATGTGGTCGTCGGCAAACCAAGAAGCGAGAGGCATTTCCAGCAGGCGATCGTCCGGTCCGACCACCACATGCAGCCTGGGGATGGTCCACGTTCGGTTGTCCAGTGTCAGCGTCCGCTCAACGGGGCTGAAGAGGAGCGCTGCGGCAAGATCGCTCGCGGGAAGGTTCTCCGGCCAGTCCACGCGAATCGTGGCCCGTGTCCAAACGTCCGCGGATGGGCAGACCAGCACGAATTCCTGCAGCGCGCGAGGATACAGCGTCAGTATCTCCCCGCCGTCAAGTCCCTGCACAGTCATGCGCAGGCCGTACTCTCCCGGCCGAATGGGGCCGAACATGGCCATCCCGGAACCATCCGTGATCTCCCTGAGCGCGCAGTACCCCGTGCCGAACGCATCGCCCTCGAGCGTCACGGAGGTTCCAGCGACCGGCGGGCCGTCGGCCGAACCCTCGCGGAGGCGGACCACGACCTTGACCCAGTCCGCTGTGGTCGACTCGGGCTCCGGTCCCTTGACCAGCGACTCCAGCTTCGCAAGCAAGGCACGATTCACTGCCTGGTTTTCTCGCACCGCCGTCCAGGCGACGACCGCGGTGACGATGCAGGCCAACGCCGCAACGACAACGCCGGCCATCACAATGCGCTCTTTCATGATCGTCTCCTTCATTGCCGCGAACCACAGTTGGCAGGCAATACGCACGGGGTCTCCAAAGCGGGCGAGAACCGCCTTTCTGGCCTGGGATTCATCTGGGGTCCGGCAGAACTCACGCGTCATGGCGCAGGAGAGATGGTCGGAAAGCTCGTCGATAATGTCCTGCCGCAGGCTCGGCGGCTCGCCGCTGCGCGGATTCGGAAGCCCCTTCGCGATTGTCTCAGGCCATTCCACGGCTCGTCCCCAGTACGCCGTCCACACCGGCCGAGAACTGCTGCCACTCCTGCCGCTTGGCCTCCAGGGCGGCCTGGCCCTCCGGAGTCAGCCGATAGAACTTCCGCCGCCGCCCCTCCGGCGTGTCCACCCAATACGACGAAAGCAGCTTCTGCCGCTCCAGCCGGTGCAAGGCCGGGTACAGGCTGCCCTCTTTCAGCTCAAAATACCCCCGCGACTCGGCCAATACCGTCTGACTGATCTGATACCCGTAGCTGGGCCCCCTGGATATCACATTCAGGATGAGCATCTCCACCGTTCCCCAAAGCAGACGCGAATCCATGACCGGGGCTCCATACATAGAACATCTACATATATACATAGCACGTCTATGCAAATTGTCAAACTCCCCCCCTGGTTTCCCAGGGCCGAGCCGCCCCAGGAACCGCTCAAGTGCAGCGGAACGCAACCATGGTCCGCACGGCGGACCCTACAAGCTGGTTGGTCTTGCAGGACGGTCCGCGTGGCAGACCCACCTGCTCAAGAGAAGTGGCACACATGTACCAACCTTGCCTCCGAATCCTCCGGGCGACGTTTCCCGAAATCACCACGCGGCTTGATCGAAGTTGCCATTTGCCGATATTGTTGACGAGGAACCACATTTCGGCGTGTTTTCTGGCCGTATCGCCCGATAAATGATGCGATCTAGCATCAACCCAGGTTCCCATAACGCAACGTCCGAAACGCATGGCTGATCGCGACAACATCCCGCCGAATGCTGGCCAGATCCCTTCGAGCGTGGCCGAGCCGACGCCGATCCCATTGGCCGGCATCGCCGAGGAGCTGTTCCACAGCCTCCCGGTTGGCGTGGTCATCTTCGACCGAGCGTTGCGGATCGTGCATCGCAACCAGGCGGCGGGGACGCTCTTCCCGGAGCATCCCAACATTGGCGAGACGCTGGCGGCCGGGACGGTGGAGGGGCAATACCAGGACTGGTCGACGGAGCTGCGGCGGGTCATGGATACCGGCCGGCCGGAGCGGTACGACAGTGTGCTCTATTCCGAGGACGGCCAGGACGAGCGGTTGCTGAATCTATTCTGTGCTCCGTTGCGGTCGGACGGCGGCGCCGGCGTGGCCGGCGCCGTGCTGGTGGCGGAGGACATTTCGCCCCGGGCATCGCTGGAGCGGCGGTTGGCCGTTTCCGAGCGGCTGGCGGCCGTCGGCAAGCTGGCCGCCCGGGTGGCCCACGAGTTGAACAATCCGCTGGACGGCATTCTTCGGTACCTGAGCCTCGCGCGGCGGCTCGCGACGCAGGCCCCCGTGGACTCTGAGAAGATTGCGGATTTCCTGGACCGGGCGCGGTCCGGGCTGTTGCGGATGGCGGACATCATCAGCGAGCTGCTGGAGTTTTCACGCAGCGCGCACACGGAGGCACGCGGCGGCAACGTGAACACGGCGCTGGAAGAGGCGATTCGAACGCTCAGCGACCAAGCGGACCGGAACGGCGTGACGGTGGCGGCCCACTTTGCGGATGCGCAGATGCCGCCGGTGCGGGGCAGCCGGCTGTTCCAGGTTTTCTGCAACCTGATCAAGAACGCGATTGACGCCATGCCGAACGGCGGGCGGCTGATCATCACGTCATCCGTGCAAGACCGCGACGTGGTGGTCCGCTTTGAGGACACCGGTTGCGGGCTGCCCGAGGACACGAACAAGGTCTTCGAGCCGTTTTTTACCACGAAGCACGAGGGCAAGGGGACGGGGCTAGGGCTGGCGATCTGCAAGGACTACATCGAGCGGCTGCACGGGCGGATCACGGCCGGCAATCGACCGGAGGGCGGCGCGGCGTTTCTCGTGGAGATTCCCGTGGACAGCCTGGCCACCGAGGTGGCGGACCGGTGACGGCCCGCCGGGCTGCGGAGCGACCGATGAACGAAAAGACCAAGGCGACGATCCTGCTTGTGGATGACGATCCGATTATCGTGGACTCGCTCAGCGAGTTTCTGTCCATAGAGGGCTACCACGTGGATCGGGCGGGGAAGTTCGATGAGGCCCAGGGGCTGCTGAGCCGCAAGCCGTTCGACATTGTCATCACCGACGTGAACATGCCCGGCTCGGACGGGTTTGAGCTGCTGCGGCTGATGAAGCAGCGGTACGCGGAGACGGTCACCATCATGATCACCGGCTACGGCACCATCGACAGCGCCGTGGAGGCGATCAAGATGGGGGCCTACGACTACCTTACGAAGCCTATCCACGACGACGAGTTTCTTCTGGTGGTGGAGCGGGCGCTGAACCAGCGGTCACTGATCCGGGAGAACCGCAATCTGCGCCAGCAGTTGGACGCCCGCTACGGGCTGGACAACATCATCGGCAGCGACCATCGCATGCTCAAAGTGTTCGACCTGATCGAAGCAGTGGCGGACGCCAGCGTCACCGTGCTGATCCAGGGCAAGTCGGGCACGGGCAAGTCCATGGTGGCCCGGGCGATCCACCATCGCAGCGACCGGCGCGACGGGCCGTTTGTCGAGGTGAGCTGCGGGGCCATTCCGGAAACGCTGCTGGAGAGCGAGCTGTTCGGCCACGTGCGGGGCGCGTTCACGGGCGCCGTTACGGACAAGGAAGGCAAGTTCAAGGCCGCCAACGGCGGCACGCTGTTTTTGGATGAGATTTCGTCGGCGTCGCCGGCGCTGCAGGTGAAGCTGCTGCGAGTGCTGCAGGAGCGTCAGTTTGAGCCGGTCGGCAGCAACACCACGCAGACGGTGGATGTGCGGGTGATCCTGGCGTCGAACATCGACCTGGAGGAAGAAGTCGAAAAGGGCCGGTTCCGGCAGGACCTGTTTTACCGGATCAACGTGGTGACCATCACGCTGCCGGACCTGTGCGAGCGGATCAGCGACATCCCGCTGCTGGCCAAGGCGTTTCTGAAGAATTTCTGCGCGAAGTCCGGCAAGGACATCCAGGGCCTGAGCGAGGAGGCGATGCAGTACCTGCAGCGCTACAACTGGCCCGGAAACGTGCGCGAACTGGAGAACGTCGTCGAGCGGGCCGTGGTGCTCAGCCGCGGCCGGATGATCACCGGAGCCGACCTGCCGCCCAAGCTGGTACAGACGGCCATGACCGCGCCCGCCGTTCCAGCCGGCGAGTACCGCGCGATGCCACTGAAGCTGGCGTTGGAGGGGCCGGAGAAGCAGATCATCGAGTCTGCACTGCGGGCCCACGGCTGGAACCGGCAGGCCACGGCCGAGGCCTTGGACATCAACCGCACCACGCTCTACAAGAAGATGAAGCGTTACGGCCTGGACGTCGACGGCGTCGATCCGTCCATTCCCGAGGCCGCCAACGCGTCATAGCTTGTCCACCGCGCCCCTGGGATCGATGTTGCCGCGTGTGAGGACGGCGGAATGCTCGCTCGCACTTGGCGTTCGACAGGACGTCTTGCCTGCCGGCCACCGGTCCGGGATTCTGCCAATCTGACAGCACGCCGGATTGTGGGGAAGGATGTAACTGTCTGGAAATTAAGAGATTGCGGCATTTGTCTCTCGGCACGCGCCGTGCTGCTGGGTTCCGTGCGGGCCGATGGGTCCGGGCGGAGTGCGTGCAGACATGACGAATGACCAGTTCACCATCAAGGCGGCGGAAGCCCTCAACCGTGGTCACCAGATGGCGTCCGCGGCGGGCCACGCGTACCTCACGCCCCTGCACGTGCTCAATGCGCTGCTTCACGAAGAGAACGGCGGCGCGGTCCGTCCGCTCCTGGAGAAGGCGGGCATCCGTGTCGATCGGCTGCGGCAGATGGCCGAGTCCGAGCTGGGTCGGCTGCCCCGGGTTTCCGGCGGGCAGGTGGGCGGTGATCCGAGGGCCAACCAGGTGCTGGAGGTCGCTCGCAAGCAGGCTGACCGGCTGAAAGACCAGTACGTCTCCACCGAGCACCTGCTGCTGGCGCTCTGCGAGGTGGACTCGACCGCCAAGGAACTGCTGAGCGTCAACGGTGTGTCCGCCAAGCTCATCCTCGCGGCGTTGAAGGAGGTGCGCGGCGGACAGAGCGTGACCTCGGACAATCCCGAGGCCACCTACCAGGCGCTCGAGCGATACGGCGTCAACCTCGTCGAGATGGCCCGCAAGGGCAAGATAGACCCGGTCATCGGGCGCGACGAGGAAATCCGCCGCTGCATGCAGGTGCTCAGCCGGCGAACGAAAAACAACCCCGTGCTCATCGGGGAGCCGGGCGTGGGCAAGACGGCCATCGTGGAGGGGCTGGCCCTGCGCATTCTCGAAGGCGACGTGCCGGCCGTTTTGAAGGACAAGAAACTTGTCGCTATGGACATGGGCGCCCTGATCGCGGGGGCGAAGTACCGCGGCGAGTTCGAGGACCGGCTCAAGGCCGTCGTCCGCGAGGTGGTGCAGAGCGACGGCCAAGTGATCCTGTTCATCGATGAGCTGCATACCGTGGTCGGTGCCGGCCGGGCGGAGGGTGCCGTTGACGCGGGCAACCTGCTCAAGCCGGCCCTCGCCCGGGGCGAGCTGCGCTGCATCGGGGCCACCACGCTGGACGAGTACCGCAAGCACGTGGAGAAGGACGCGGCCCTGGAACGCCGGTTCCAGCCGATCCACGTGGGGGAGCCGTCGGTGGAGGACACGATTTCCATCCTCCGCGGACTCAAGCCGCGATATGACGCGCACCACGGTGTGCGTATTCAGGACTCGGCGCTGGTTGCGGCGGCCACGCTGTCAAGCCGGTACATCACGGACCGGTTCCTTCCGGACAAGGCGATCGACCTGATCGACGAGGCCGCTTCGCGGTTGCGGATCGAGAACGATTCCCTGCCGTCGGAACTGGACGAGATTCGCCGGCAGATCATGCAGCTCGAGATTCAGCGGGAGGCCCTGAAGAGGGAGAAGGACGAGGGCTCGATGGAGGAGCTCGAACGCATCCAGCGGCAGCTCGCCGACCTGAACGAGAAGAACCGCGCCCTCACCGGCCAGTGGGAGAACGAGTCCGGCATGATCCGGACCATCAAGCAGGCCAAGCAGGACATCGAGGCGAAGCGCAACGAGCTGGAAAACGCCCAGCGGGCCGGCGACCTGGAGCGGGCCGCCCGGATCCAGTACGGCGAGATTCGCGAGCTTCAGGCCCGCGTGGATGAGCTGGAGAGGAAACTCGCCGAGATTCAGTCCCGCGGCAACGCCCTGGTGCGGGAGGAGGTGACGGCCGAAGAGGTTGCCGAGGTGGTTTCCCAGTGGACGGGCATTCCCGTCGCCCGCATGTTGGAGGCCGAGCGCGAGAAGCTCGTCCGCATGGAAGACATCGTACGCCGTCGCGTGGTGGGCCAGGACGACGCCGTGCATGCGGTGGCGGACGCCGTTCGCCGGGCCCGTGCCGGGCTGGGCGATCCGAACCGTCCCATCGGCTCGTTCATCTTCCTGGGGCCGACCGGCGTGGGGAAGACCGAGCTGTGCAAGGCCCTGGCCGAGTTTCTGTTCGATACCGAGCAGGCCCTGGTCCGCGTCGACATGAGCGAGTTCATGGAGCAGCACGCGGTGGCGCGCCTCATCGGGGCCCCGCCCGGCTACGTGGGCTACGAGGAAGGCGGCGTGCTGACGGAGGCGATCCATCGCCGCCCGTACGCGGTGATCCTGTTCGACGAGATCGAGAAGGCCCATCGCGACGTGTTCAACGTGCTCCTGCAGGTGCTGGACGACGGCCGCCTGACGGACGGACACGGCCGCGTCGTGGACTTCAAGAACACGCTGATCGTGATGACCAGCAACATCGGTTCGGACGTCATCCAGGCGATGGCCGACCAGAACGTGCCCGAGTTCGAGATCGAGGCGAAAGTCAATGAGCTGCTCAAGCGGGCGTTCCGGCCGGAGTTCCTGAACCGGGTGGATGAGACCATCGTCTTCCACCGGCTGCGTCCGGAACACCTGCGCGATATCGCCCGCATCCAGATCGGCCACTTGGTTTGCCGCCTGGCCGATCGGAACATTGTGCTGAGCCTGACGGATGCGGCAGTGGACAAGCTGGCCACCGACGGCTACGACCCTGTGTACGGCGCGCGTCCGCTCAAGCGGCTGATTCAGCAGTACGTGGAGAACCCGCTGGCCCGGCGAATCCTGTCCGGCGAGTTCAACGACGGTGACGCGATCACGGCGGACACACGGGGGGATTCGCTCGTGTTCGAGAAGCGATGAAGCAGCGGAGCGGCGCAGGCCGCGCCCGGCGGCCACGAACCCCCGCGGGCCGGGACCGCATGTCTGACACCGGGGTGGTGCGTCGCCCGACTAGGAGCGCAGCAGCTTCAGCAGATCCTTGGACACCGTGTATTCGCTACCGGTCAGGGTGATGTCGATCCCCGCCGACTCCAGGTGGTTCAGGTAGCGGAAGAGCGTGCGGCGGGAGCAGCGCAGTTGCCTGCCCATCTGCTCGATCGTGGCTCCCTTCTGCATGAGTTGGATCATGCGGAGTTGCCGGCCGTAGGTGGATCGTTCGCCTTCCAGAATCTTGACGAGTTTCTGAGCCGCGCCGAGCACCTTGGGGTCGCGCTTGAACAGGCTTCCCCGAAGCGCCTGCCGCAGCGCCGCATGAACGGCCAAGGTCTGGGTAAAATCGGACTTGTTTCGCAGATTCGCTGCCATGGTCACTTTCCCAATAAGCTTCTTGCGTGCTCGCCAAACGCGTGCCCGTTCGAGAATGATCGCCATCTCTCTGCCGGCGCGGCCCTGGTTCAAGGGTCGCCGTGTGGCACCGCGTACGAAGTCTGTAGACTACACGTATTCCCGCGTCCAAACAAGCGCCGACGGAAAATCCGGCGGGGCCCTGGGGCCTCGGGGAGGCTGCGGGCGTCCCGCCGCCCCTGGCGCCCCGGCCTGCGGACTGGGTTTCGCCAGGGGGGCGACAGACCGGGCGAGACCGGCTTGTCGCCGCGTCCAGTGCCGCTGCGCGGCCCGGCCGGCGTGGACTCAGGCGAGCCCCTGTCCGGTCGTGGACGTGACCAGACGCCCGTGCTTCACGCCGCGTGTGGCGATGAGCCGGTCCGCCAGCTCCTGCAACTGCCTGGGCTTGCCCTTGAGGATGATGACTTCCAGGCAGTCCCGGTGTGTCAGATGCACGTGGAGGGTGGAGACAATGGAGTCGGCGTAGTCGTGCTGGATTCGGGTCAGCCTGCTGCTAAGTTCCGGTATATGGTGATCATACACGAGACACAGGGCCGCGGCGGCCGGACCCTCGCCTTCGTCCCAATCCGTCTGGACGAGGCGGTCCCGGACCAGGTCGCGGATTGCCTCGGAGCGGTTGGCATAGCCTTTTCGCCCGATCAGCCCGTCGAACGCGGCCAGGAGTTCGGCGTCCATGGATACGCCAAATCGCACCAGTTCCGGCATCTGCACTCCCTTCCGTCGAGGCGGGCGTCCGGGGCGGCGCCCGGCCGCCGATGGAGAGCGTACTGACGCCGTGGGCGGGGCGTCAACACCTCGTCAACGCGGACGGCCGATTCCAGGACTGCTGCGGGGGGCTTGACCGGCCACGCCCATCGTCGATACTAACAGCAGAAATGACCGGGGCTTGCCTGCATTCCGGGGTCGTCCGGGGCGGCAGGCTGTGCAGTAAACGCAACGACGAGAGGTAGAACGTGTTCCAGAAGCCATTTTTGCCTCGGCACCTCCTGTTCGTAGGGCGGGCGCTTCGCGCGGGGGTCCGATCGGCCGTTCTCGTCGGTCTGGGCCTGGCCTTGGCCGGTTGCGACGCCCTCAACCCGGCGTTTGTGGAGGTCATGCTTCCCGCGGAACGGATACCCTCCCAGGTTCAGGCGGCGGACAACCCGCGGGGCCACGTGCCGATCTTCTTTGTCAGCAATGCCCGGTTTGACGGGGCGTTGCTGCAGTACATGGCCGCCCAGGGCCTGGACGTGTCTGACGCGAACCTGCGTCCGCGCGTCCGGGTTCAGGCGAATGTTGAGTTCTCGGATGGCTCCGCGCGCGTCATGGAGTTTCTGGACGGGGCCCAGATCAGTCAATCGGCCACGGTCGTGGAGGGCGAGGCCGAGGTGGCCGTGATTCCGCCGGATCTGAACCGGCCCTCGCTGAACAACCAGGTTACCCAATGTGACGTGGTCAGCGTGTTGGTGGCGCCCAACGCGATTGAGGTGTACATCCCCGTCTTCTGGGGCGAGTTCGAGCAGGTGGACATTCAGGACGTGGGAATCGAGATCCGGTTGCGAGAGCTCTATCCGCCGCAGTTCTATGTGCTGCAGTTGGACGAGGTGGACGCGCGGGGCGACACAGTGACCCTGCGGAACATCGGCGTCCGTGACGCCGCCGGGCCGATCCTCGATCTGACCTGCGGGTCGGTCGTCCTGTACTCGCTGGAAGGCACGCTGCAAATGTCATTTGTGAGCGGGTTTCCGGGGTACTTCACGGAGAATGAGGCCGCCATAGCGGCGTTCCCCGGTCGGTTTGCGGTGAAGACACAGGTCCGCTGACCCCGGCGGCGATGCGGAATGCGCAAGGTTGCAGGAGCACCTGACGATGTTGCGAATACGGGCGTGTTTGACGGTCGTTCTTCTGGCGGCCTCTGCGGGCTGGACTTCGGGGTGCGGCGAGAATGCCTACATCCTGAACCGGTCGTTTGTGAACTACACGCAGGGCGGCGTATTTCCGCTGGCGCCGGGTCAATCGTCCGGCTTCAACCTGATCCGCCTGGTGAACCTGACCGACAACCCCGTTCAGTTCATCGTGACGGTGGAGCGGTTTGTCGTTGCGCAGGAAGGGGAAGAGGAGACGACCCAGGTGGAGACCCAGACCTATCAACTGGACACATTCCCCAACGGATTGACCAACGAGGTGGGTCTGCTCGTCAATTGTGGGTCCATTCGGATCGGGCTCGGTGAGAACCTGAACTTTCCGCAGGACGAGCCGGGGCTTTATGTCGGCGTCAGCGCGGGGACCGACGAGATTATCGCCGGGTTCGGCGTTCCGGCCAGGGTGAATCCGCTGGATGCGCGGGCGGGGAATTACGGCTGCGGAGACACGTTGATCTTCCAGGCAGCCCGCCAGGACGGGGTGCCCGGCAACATCGCCGTGAAGTCGTACGTTCTCCCGGCCGCCAGCCAGCCGACGGAGTACTCCGGCCCGGATACTTTCAACAACGCTCGATCCCTGCTGAATCGGGTAGGCGGGGGTTCGTGATCCACCCGCGGTTTCGGCGCGGAACCGAGGGGGACGAGTCGCTTCTGCAGCAGCGAGGTTCGCCATGAAGGCACATCATTCGCGGCTTGGGCGCTGGACGGTGCTTCTGACCGCTCTTCTGTCCGGTGGGACGCTTTTCGGGACCTGTGAGATGCGCGTTCGCGACGCCTTGGTGGACGGCTCCAAGTCGTTTCTGCTCAGCGGCTTGTTCAGCGGGCTTGACTTCCTGCCCGACGAGCCCACGGAATAGGCGTTCGATCCGTGGGCGCCGAACATCGTCTCCGGAGCGTCGCGTTCCGTTCCCCGAGAGTCACGGCGGTCGGCGTTCCTTCCATCCACCGCATGGCGAGGGGTTTCTCCCGATCATGAAGCCGACCGCTCCCAAAGTTGTCTTGGTCACCGGCTGCAGCACCGGCATCGGGCGGGCCGCCGCCGACGACCTGGTTCGCCGCGGCCACGTCGTATACGCCACCGCACGCCGCCCCGAATCCGTGGAGGAGCTTCGCCAGTGGGCCGCGAGCCGAGGGCCTGGGGCCCACGCCGCTCGGCTGGACGTGGAACACCCCCATACCGTCGACGCTGCGGTGGCCCGCGTGTTTGACGAGCAGGGCCGGATTGACGTGCTGGTCAACAACGCGGGCTTTGGTCAGGCCGGGGCGTTTGAGGATGTTCCGCCGGAGCAGTGGCGGCGTCAGTTCGAGGTCAACCTGTTCGGGCTGATCGAGGTGACCCGCCGGGTGCTTCCGGGCATGCGCGAGCGTGGGTCGGGGCGGATTGTAAATGTTTCGAGCGTGGTGGCCCACGTGGTGGTGCCCTTCATGGGGGCGTATGCGGCCTCCAAGCACGCGTTGGACGCGGCTTCTGCGGCCCTGCGCATGGAGGTGAAGCGGTGGGGCATCCAGGTCGTGCTGATCGAGCCCGGCCCCATCCAGACGGAGTTTCGTCGCAACGTGCTCGAGAACGTTCAGAAGGCCGTGGGCGCAGACTCCCGGGCTGAAGATTCCCCGTATGCCGAGGGGTACCGGGTGATGAGGCAGCGCCGTTCGGGGCCGGAGCCCGGAGCCGGAACGGCGGACCAGGTGGCCGTCGCCATTCGACGGGCCGTGGAGTCCCGCCGGCCTCGAACGCGATACACCGTTACGCCCATCGCCCGCTGGGTGCCTCTCCTGGCCCGCCTGTTGCCCGACCGCGTCTTCGACGCGATCATGATCCGTTCCACGGGTTTGTCCGGCTTCGTCGCCCCGATCGACCGGCCGTCGCGCTGATGCCGGGAGGGTGCATGGAGAGACCTGCGCACTTGTCTCCGCTCCGAGTTGATCGGGTTCCCGCGTTGCGAATTTCGCCAAATCGTTTGGAGAGAACGGGGGCTCCGTACAAATCGGGTTCGCGGTTGCGTTTTGGCGGCGATTGACCGCGTCCGGCCGGATTGGACGGAACCAGGGCTTCGTTCGCGTGACAATCGTTTCCGCCGGAAGAATCGCTACGAATTCGCCAGGTTGCCGGCGAACGGCGGCTCGAAGTGCGCAACGGAAAGGGGCAGTGTTCGTGCTCTCTCAGGCCGGACACTGCCCCTTTTCCCAGGCTTGGTGACTGTTCTGGTGCGCTGCATTCACAGGGTGGCGTCTGACGCCGTGATGCTCTCTCTCTCGTACGCTCTCTCTCTCGTGTTGGCCGGTGCTCTCTCACCTTCACCGGCCGGGGGTATTGGCTCTCTCTGCTCTTGGAGGATAGAAAGTGGCTGACACTTTCTTGGAGGAAAGTACAGCGCACCGCCACCAGCTATGCAAGCGCGCAACCGCGCGTTTACACACTAAGGGTTCAGACCAACCGACTTTCGTGGGGTACTCTCTCTCGCAGGCGGGTGCTCTCTCTCCGCCTTGCTTTATACCCCGCTCTATCAGAACACAGTATAGGACGAAACGAATTCCGATTCAAGCCCTCGGCTCGCAAAATTTCCGATCCTCAGGGGCCAAATCTGGTGCGTCCGCGGGTTTTCCGAGACCATTTTGCCCAGTTCCACACCGGGTGAGGGATTCAGCGACGGAGCGATCCTTCCGCGCCGGGAACGAAGCCACGGCGGGGAAAGAACTTGCGTCGGGGGCGGCGTCGGAATCCGCGCGGCGAACGAAGCACGAGCGTGTCCGTCGCCCGTACGAATGCGGATCCGGACCGGTGGGCGTCAGGAAGCCGGGGTTGTGCCGGGCCGCGGGGGTGGCGCTGTGAAGGCCGGATCGTCCAGATGGGTTCGCGCTGTTTCCAGCGGCTGCACGGCCTGGAGCGGGTCGCGCAGTGCGTCCAGCGCCTCCAGCGTCCACGCGGACTCCGCGTGAAACGGGCCCACGCGTGTACGAACCAGTTCGGTGAGGCATCCGCCGGCGAACAGTGCCAGGCCGATGTCACGCACGATGGCGCGCACGTACGTTCCGCGCCCGCAGGCCATCTCGAATGTGACGCGGGGCCAGGCGTACTCCACCAGGTGCAGCCAGTACACGACGGCCGGGCGCGCCGGCATAGAAACGTCTTCGCCCTCTCTCGCCCTGCGGTACGCGGGCAGGCCGTCCACCTTCAGCGCGCTGAATTTCGGCGGCACCTGTTGGATCCGCCCTTCGAACGTGGCCATCACGGATTGAACCTGCTCTCGGGCCGGGACAACCGGAACATGCACCGGTGTCACGGGGCCCTCGCTGTCGTAGGATTCGCTGGTCACGTCCAGCCGGGCCGAGGCCCGGTAGACCTTCGGCAAATCCATGAGTTTCTCGACCAGCTTGGTGGCGCCGCCCAGGCAGATCAGCAACACGCCTTCGGCGATCGGGTCCAGCGTGCCGGCATGTCCACTCTTGCGGACGCGGGTGATCCGACGGACGCGATATACCGCTTTGGCCGATGTGATTCCGTGTGGCTTGTAGAGATTGATCAATCCGTCCACGCCGGTCCTCGGGTCTGTTTCCGATGGTGTTTTTCGGGGATTACGACGCGGGCTCGGCCGGCGCCGATTCACGCACCAGCACCGCGCGAAGCTTCGGCCCTTTGTCCATCCGAGTCACGACGAGTTTCCGGTCCATCCGGATATACCCCCGGTAGAACTGGGTGGTCGATCCTCTCGGTGTCAGGTGAAGCGTCAAAAACGCCGGATTCCAACTGTATTGGCCGACGTTCGGTTCTCCTTCCTCGCCCGGCTGTGGCCTGTCGGAGTATGTGCCCTCGTTGCCGAACGTGACGTGGTGCAGGGGAAACTCTGCTCGGGCGGACGGCGGGTCGACCGATTGCACGCGCCACGTCCCCGTGACGCTGCAGCCCCCGCTCGCCAACGCCAGAACCGCGACGATCGCCGACTCCCCGCGAATGGACATCGGGATTTCTCCGGCCGAAAAGGCCCGCCTGCCCCGCCGTCGCCGATGGTTGACCACGGTGCGGCGAGTGTGTCTTCCGTCGTCAGTATCGCCCACCCGGCAGCCTTGTCAACGCGGTTCGTGCGGTTCCGCCGGCTTGCTTGCGACCCTGCGGCACGCCCCCTATACTGCCCGATCGGCTCTCCGGAGGAGGTGAGTTCGTGCCTGTGTACGAGTACCTGTGTGGCGCGTGCGGAACGCGCTTCGAGCATCTGGCCCGATCGATGCAGAGTCGCGAGACGCCGCGCTGCCCCCGGTGCGAGTCGCCCCAGGTTGACCGCCAGCACTCCACGTTCGCCGCCCGGCAGGGAGCGCCTGCGTCAAGAGGCGACGCGAACCCGTGCAGCCGCTGTGTCGACGGGCAGTGCCCCCGGAGAAACATGGACTGACTCGGTGCTCCACGCTCATGGCTGCCTCTCGCCTCATGGATCAACCGTTCGCCCGCGTTTGTCTGGCGGGTTTCCTTTCCTGGCTGCTTCCGGGCGCCGGGCACGTGGCGATCGGCTGCCGCACACGCGGCATCATTCTGATGGTGACGATCGCCGTCACGTTCTGGACCGGCGTGGCCATCGGCGGCGTGCAGGACACCGTCCAGCCGAAGAAACGATTCACGTGGTTTCTCGCCCAGACCTGTGCCGGCGTCCACGGGCTGGCGGCCTACTCCTGGAGTGAGCACGCGCGGGCCGCCCCGGACGCTCTGGAAAACGCCAATCCGTCGTACGCTTCGGTGGACACGGGCGTCGTGTATTCCGGCATCGCCGGGCTGTTGAGCCTGCTGATCATCCTTGATGCGATCGGCCGGGCCGACGCACCGAGCGAAGAGGCCTCTGCTCCGGCCGGCCGATCGGCAAGGGAGCGCGCACCATGACCCTCCCGCTGACGGCCCTGCTGGGATCTATCGTCATCAGCGGCGTATGGCGGGTGGCCATGCTGATCCCGCTTTCGTTGTCGGTGGCCCTCGTGTACAAGACGACGCGCTGCCGGCAGGTCCGGGACATCCCGATGGCCGTGGTGGGCCTCTGGCTCACCATCGTGCTGGGGATGTACGCCGTGGGCGTTGCCGCCTGGCTGGTGTTCATGATCTGCGTGGAGTGGACCGCCTGAGGGTGGTCCACGGCGTCAACCCTCCTGTGTGAACGAGACGGCGTCCGCGAGCCGTGTTCTCGAAGGTGTGACCGACGGGACGCCGGCACAGGCGCATTTGCCGACGCCCCGTCGGGGAAGGAAGGAGACCGAGTCCGTCCGTCACGCCGCGGCTTCCTCGCGATCCCACAGGTAGTACACCGGGCGTGAACCGATGAGTGCCTGGAACGTCCGGGCCAGGCAGGCCGGCGACTGCCCCGCCGCTCGCCGGCGACCGCAGCCCGTCGTCGCTTCGTACCAGCGAAGTACGGTGCGCGCCACCACCGCTCGTACCTGCGGTCGGCGACAGACCTGCGTCACGAAGTCCCTTGCGAGCGCGTCCACGTCCAGGTCGGCCAGCGATCGGAGCGCTCGCTGCACGTGTGTGGGCAGCGGACAGACGCCGACCGGGGTCATGCCGGCCCGCTCAAACACCGGGTTTACCGAGCCCATCGAGGCCAGGCACTCCACGTATCGCGTGCCCACCTGCGGAAGGGTCTGGCGGACCAGCCAGTGACCCAGGCCACAGCCGCGCACGTCCGGGTGAATCACCAGACGGCGCAGAATGCGAACCTCGCGATTGAGTCGGTCCGGGCGGTTGCGGAACCG
>Ga0334890_1000764_pt1 | contig 52372 bp, 41 predicted proteins | sample GraSluR1_MG_3_FD_207220 | JGI IMG/M metagenome (GOLD analysis project Ga0334890, IMG submission 207220) | Sludge microbial communities from methane-producing bioreactor in Wageningen University, Netherlands - Granular Sludge_31_08-R1 | ecosystem: Engineered > Bioreactor > Anaerobic >... | reverse complement strand
CCATGATTGGGCCCTTCCTTTGCAGGTTCCTGGAATCTCTTGAAATCCTTCGATCCTACAAAAAGGGCCCGATTATTCTACCCACAAACGTGCAGTGCACCCCTGGAGCGCTGGAGCCGGCGGAGCAACCGGGCACCGGAGCAAGGGAGCAAGGCAGCCGTTGAAATCGAACCGCACAGTATGCTATATATAACGCTCGGCGTGCGGGAGCACACCCTGACGGGCCTTCCGTGGGTTTGCGGCAAATCACGCAGGCAGGAGCGCACATGAAACGACATCGACTTCTGATCGTTGGCCTTGCGACGGTGATCCTCTTGATAACCGCATCGCTGTTCGGGGCCTGGCAGATCTGGCGGATTGTGCATGGCCCACCCCGTCTGCCGGGCCCGGTGGAGACGATTCCACAGGCCGTCTCGAGCCCGCCTCCGCTCCGCGAGGGTCATGCCGACTGGCTCCGCTGGCGCGGGCCAGATGGCGACGGCAAGAGCCCCGTCACGGGGATCCGAACGGACTGGACCGGCGGCCTGACGAAACTGTGGGAGGTGAGTTTTCTGTGCCAGGGAAGTCGTACCGCTGCATGGTCGGCGCCGGTCGTACAGGGAAATCGCCTTGTCGTTCCGGGCCGAGACAGCAGGAACGATCTGGTCTTCTGCCTGGACTCCGACAGCGGCGAGCTGATCTGGTCCGGCTCGTATCCGGCCAGGACCGGGACCAGCCATGGTCCGGGCCCACGGGCAACGCCCGCCATCGACGGCGACCGCGTCTATACGTTCGGGCGAGGCGGCGACCTCGCCTGCTGGCAACTCCTCGACGGCGCCCTCCTCTGGCGACGGAACGTCCACGACGTGGGAGGCGAGGAGCCGCGATGGGGTCACTCCGCTTCGCCTCTCGTGCATGAGGACAAGGTACTCGTGCAGGGAGGAGGCCAAGTCCTCGTGATCGCCTACGACAAAATGACCGGGGACGTCACCTGGACGTCGATGGAAGGCACCGCCGGCTACGCGGCCCTGGCCCTCATGGAGATGGATGGCACCGCTGGACTGCTCGTCTTCCACGGCACGGGTCTGGCCTGTCTCGACCCATCCGACGGAACGGTGCGGTGGACGGTACCGTGGGAGACCAATTACGATGTCAACGCAACGACACCGGCCGTGGCGGACGGAATCGTCTTCATCACATCCGGCTACCGGGTCGGCGGCCAGGCGATCCAGGTGCAGAAGGACCGTGCAGAACCGCTCTGGCGGAGCCGAGCCATTGCGTCACACCACTCCGACCCGATCATTATCGACGGCTTCCTCTACGGCTACTCCGGCCAGAGCAACCAGAATGCCGGCCACTTCAAATGCGTCGATCTGCGGAGCGGTCAAGAGCAGTGGAGCACCCGCGAGATCGGTTGGGGCACCGCCATGTACGTTGACGGCCATTTGCTCTGCATGGACATCGAAGGCAATCTGTTCCTGGTCGAGCCCGACCCCGGCGCGTTCCGGCTGGTCACACAACTCACGGGTGCCCTCGGAGAGGTCACACAGCCGGCCTGGACCATTCCAGTGGTCGCCAACGGCAAGGTCTATCTCCGCTACATGCAACGTCTGGTCTGCTACGACCTGATGCCACAGTGACCTCTCGGGGCCGACGTCTCATTCATCTCGGCCCCCGACGCTGCGACCGGACAGGTCGGACAAGAACGATCGGGCCGGCGCGCCATCCTGGTCACACGCACCAACTGGAGCGCGTGCCGCAATCCGTTCCAGCAGTTCAGAAGGACAAACACGGCGAGAATGCCGAGCCAAATCGACCGCGCCCAGAGGGCCAGCACAAGAAGACCTGCGACGCCGATCAGGCCGATCACCGTCGCGACGACCAGGCTCCAGGCCCGCCCGATCACAAACCACAGCAGCGATCGCAGGATCTGGCCGCCGTCAAGCGGATAGATCGGAAGAAGGTTGAAGGCCAACAGGGCAATGTTGATGACCCAGAGTGTCTGTGCCAGCCGCACGGCATTCGGCGCGCCTTCGGCCAGACCACCGGCGCCCATGAGCTTCACGAGCAGATAGAACACTGGAACGAGGACCACGTTCACAAGGGGGCCGGCGGCAATGCTCCAGAGCGTGGGGCCGGGCCGCTGCGGCGGGGCCACATAGGCAACCCCTCCCAAAGGCCACAGGACGATGCGATCGGCGCGGCCTCCGACCTGCCGGCATGCCAGTGAATGGCCGAACTCGTGGAGCAGGACCAGGCCGAACAGCGCCAGGTACTCCAGGACGTTCCACGTCATCGACGGGTAGTGTCCCGCCCGCATGCTGATCATGTAGTACGCCACGAGAAACCACGACCAGTGCAGGTACAACGCGATGCCTGCCAGGCGGAACAGCCGAATCGATCCCTGATTCGTCGGGGTCATACCTCTCCTTCAATGCGTTGGATGTGAGTCTCAGACGTATTCGCTGAAGGCGGCCGACATGATCCGCTCTTTGGACCAGTCGTCTCGCGAAAACGTCCCGGCCACGCGACCGGCTGAGAGTACCATAATCCGATGTGAGATCGCCATCAGTTCCTTCAGGTCGGACGAGACAAAGAGGATCGCCTTGCCCTGCTGGGCCAGAGCAGCCAACATGCGGTAGATCTCGAATTTGGCTCCGACGTCAATCCCGCGCGTCGGCTCGTCGAAGATCAGGATGTCGCAGTCACGGTGGAGCCATTTGGCGATCACCACCTTCTGCTGATTGCCGCCGCTAAGCTGCCCAACCATCTGTTCCGACGAAGAGCAGCGGATGTCCAGCGACTCGACGTACCGTTTCGCAACGGCCCTTTCGCGGCCGGCGTCCAGCCAGCCCAGCGTACTGACCCCCTTCAAATGGGCAATCGAGACATTGGCCCGAATGGGCAGAGACAGAAACAAGCCCTGCTCCTTGCGGTCTTCGGTCAGTAGCGCAACTCCCCGGCGCACGGCGTCGCAGGGCCGTCGGATCGGCGCCGGGTCGGCGCCGTCGTGGAGGTAAATGGCCCCGGCATCCAACGAATCGGCGCCAAAGATCAGCCGCATGGTCTCGGTCCGACCCGACCCCATCAGGCCCGCCACGCCGAGAATCTCGCCGCGATAGGCCTCGAAGGAAACGTCACGAACCTTCTGACCCGCCCGCAGATCTGCTGTGCGAAGGGCCAGAATCCCCCGCTGCCCCCCGGGCACCAGGGCATCGAGGTCCAGGTCGCGGCCCACCATCAGGCGGATAATGCCATCGGCGTCCAGCTCGGCCGCGGGGCGGGTGGCAACACCTTTGCCGTCCCGCAATACGGTGACGCGGTCGGCAATCCGAAGCACCTCTTCAATTCGATGCGAAATGTAGATGATCCCGACACCCTCGCCCGTGAGTCGGGCGATCTGGGCGAAGAGCAGTTCCACCTCGCTGTCGGTCAGTGAAGCAGTCGGCTCGTCGAGGGCCAGAACGCGACACTGCCTCGATAGTCCGGCGGCGATCTCGACCATCTGCTGGTGCCCAACGCCGAGTGACCCGACCGGCGTCGATGGATCGATCCTGGAAAGCCCCACTTGGTTCATCGCCTCGCCGGCCATCCGGTTCAAAGCCTTGTAGTGGATGAAACCGAACCGGCTGGGCAGTCGCTCGATGAAGATGTTTTCGGCGACGCTCAGGTTGGGGATCAGGTTCAGCTCCTGCATCACCATGCGCACACCCGCGGCCTCCGCCTGCCGCCTGCCGCCGGGACTGTACGGGCGGCCATCCAAACACATGGCACCCGCATCGGGCGTCTCGATCCCGGCGATGATTCGAGTCAGCGTACTCTTGCCCGCCCCGTTTTCCCCGACGAGGGCATGCACTTCCCCCATGCGGAGATCGACACAGACCTGCGACAGTGCCTGGACGCCGGGAAAGGCCTTGTCGATACCCGTAACGGTCAGTAGAGCGCCGTCTGTAGAGGAGTCCATCAGAGCATTTCGGCCGTGATGAGATCGACGGGAGTCTCTTTGTCACCCGGCGTCGCCTTGCCAGCCAGAAGGTCCAGAGCGTACTGAATCCCGTAGAGCGCCAGTTTGTCGGCGTGCTGATCCACCGTGCAGAGGATCCTGCCTTCCTTCAGCAGGCGTTGGACCGCCGCGATGTTGTCGAACCCCACCACGTAGACGTCGTCGGACTTGCCCGCGTCGCGCAGCGCCGCCACGGCACCCAGCGCCATGCTGTCATTGGCGCAGAGAATCGCCTTGAGGTCCGGGTGCTCGTTGATCAGAGCCGAGGCAATGGGCTGGGCCTTGTCCGTCTCCCAATACCCGGTCTGCGAGGCGACAATGTCCATGCTGTTGCCGATCATGGCGTCCTCGAATCCGGCCTTGCGCTGGATACCGTTGTAGGCGTTCGGAGCCCCCTCGATGATGGCGACCTTGTCCCCGGGGTTCAGCCTTGTCGCCAGGTATACGCCGGCCAGCCTGGCGCCCTTGCGATTGTCCGGACCCACGAACGGAATCCCAATCCTCTTGTCCCGGAGCACCTCGTTGTCGAACTTATTGTCGATGTTGACCACAACGATGCCGGCGTCCATCGCCCTCTTGCAGACCGCCACCAGGGCCTTCGAGTCGGCCGGCGCGATCACGATCGCGTCCACGCCCTGGGCCATCATCAGCTCGACGTACGCGATCTGCTGGGTGACGTCCGTCTCATCTTTGATGCCGCGGACTTCAAGGTTGTACTGCCCCTTGTGCTCGGCGTGGTGCGCCCGGGCCCCTTCCTCCATCGTCTTAAAGAACTCGTTGGCCAGCGACTTCATCACAAGAGCAACGGTGGGCCAGTCGTCCTTCTTGCGGCACCCGCCGACGGCCACGACCAAGACCATCAACGCAACGGCGAGCACCTTCACAGTCCATCGGTTCGCGTGACTCATGGCGTTCTCCTATCAGTCCAGTTTCGTCAAGGGGCGAAATGTATCCACTTCCTGCCTCGTCGGCATCGACGGCTGCGCCCCCATCCGCGTAGTGGATACTGCCGCGACACGGCCGGCGAACGCCGCCGCTTCGCGAAGGCACTGCCCCTGTGCCAGGCCGACCGCCAGGCTTCCGGCAAAGGCATCTCCCGCCGCCGTGGCATCCACCGCTCGAACCGGCACGGCGGGAATGAATTCGGCGGTGGTCCCATCGGCCAGCAGGAAGCCCTTGGCCCCCATCGTCACGATCACGGCGCCGACGCCCGACGACAGTAGCCGCTCGGCCGCCAGAGATGCAGAGACCTCGTCGCTCACCTCCATCCCAGTCAGGATTTGGGCCTCGGTTTGGTTGGGTGTGAGCACCGTCACGTGTCTGAGCAGGTCGGGCCGCAGCCTCTGCGCCGGTGCCGGGTCCAGAATGAACGGTACGCCCGCTTCGCCGGCCATCTGGGCCGCACACTCGATCGTCTCGACCGGAACCTCCAACTGCGCCACCACCGCACCGGCCGAATCGATCTCCCGTCGCGCCTGCACGACGTCATCGGGTGCGAGCCGGCTGTTGGCGCCGGGCGCGACCACAATCACGTTGTTGCCTGCCGAATCGACGGCGATCAGGGCCACGCCGGAGGCAAACCCCGGCGTCGACGACACATACTTCGTGTGAATCCCCTCTTTGTCAAGGTTGGTCAGCGAACGCTGGCCAAACAGGTCGTCGCCGAGCCGGGCAACGAGATAGACCTCAGCGCCGAGCTTGGCAGCAGCCACCGCCTGATTGGCGCCTTTGCCCCCGGCGACCATGACGAACTCACCGCCCAGCACCGTCTCGCCCAGTTGGGGAATCCGAGACGTCTTGACGACCAGATCCATGTTCGAACTGCCTACGACGACGATGTTCGCCTGTCCGCAAACGATGGTCTTGTCTCCTGTACCGGGCCGCATCGCACCGAATCCTGTCACGATGCGGTCTGTCTCGGTTTATGGTTTACAATTCCCAATCTGCAATCTACGATTGGGTTTGAGGTACGATGGTACGTCTCAGATGGGGAACAGTCAAATGCAAAGGTTCGGCTCATGGATGTGATTCCCGCGATCGACCTTCGGGACGGCAAGGTCGTCCGGCTGATTCAGGGACAATACGACAAGCAGATCACGTACCGGGACGACCCCGCCGAGCAGGCGCGGCAGTTCCACGCCGACGGCGCCCGATGGCTTCACGTCGTCGATCTCGACGGGGCCAAAGCGGGGCGACCGGTCAACACGGCCAGTATCGCGGCCATCGCCAAGCTCGACTTGCTCAAGATTGAGGTCGGTGGCGGCCTGCGCGACGAGGCCTCCATCGCCCAACTTCTGGATATGGGCGTGACCCGCGTGATCATCGGGACCAAGGCGGTCAGCGATTTCGATTGGTTTGCCCGGATGACCGAGAAGTTCGCCGGTCGGATCGTGCTGGGCCTCGATGCGCGAGGTACGATGGTCGCGACGCACGGCTGGCTCGAAGACAGCACGCAGACAACCCTGGAATTCGCGGCACGGGCCGACAAGCTGCCGCTTGCCGCCATCATTTACACCGACATCGCCAAAGACGGCATGCTGACCGGACCGAACATCGAGCGAACCCAGGCCCTGGCCGAAGCGATAGATACCCCGGTCGTCGCCTCCGGCGGCGTCAAGGACGTGGACGATATCCGCAAGCTCAACCCAATCGGCGTCGCCGGCGTCATCGTCGGCCGGAGCCTCTATGAGGGCACCCTCACGCTCCCCGACGCGCTGGTGGCCGCGAAGTAGTATGGACCGGGAGCGGCAGTCGCCGGCAAATCTCGCGTTGTCGCCGGTGGGCGTTTGTGGTAGAATCACGCGTGCCGTGGCAGCGCCCGTGTAGCGGGTGCTGGCCGACGGTGTTGGCAGGAAGGCGTATGCACGGATAGACCACAAATTCGGCTCATCGCGAAAGGGGGACACCTCATGGAACGACGCACATTTCTCAAGACCATCGGGACCGTGGCGGGCAGCTACGCCCTTGGAACCGGTCCGCTTTCGCAGGCACAGGGAGCCGGTTTGGCGACCAAGCGGCTGGGCTTGCCGCGACGGATTCTGGGCCGAACGGGTGCGCGGATTTCGGTCGTCGGTTTTCCCGGCCTGGCCCTGGCCAATTACGACCAGGAGCAGGGCACGGCCAGTCTGCACAGGGCGTTCGATCACGGTGTCAACTATTTCGATGTCGCTCCGGCCTATGGAAGGGATGGTGACGCCGAGATCAAGATGGGGATCGGTCTGCAGGGGATCGATCGCAGCCGCATCTTTCTGGCCTGCAAGACCAAGATGCGAGACAAGGACGGGGCGCGCGAGGAGTTGGAACGCTCGCTCAGGAGACTCAAGACCGACTACTTCGACCTGTATCAGATGCACGCGATCTTCACGGAAGAGGAAGTCAAGCAGGCGCTGGGGCCGGGCGGGGCCATCGAGACGTTCCTGAAGGCGAAAGAAGAAGGCAAGGTTCGACATTTCGGTTTCTCGGCCCACACCACAGTGGGGGCCTTGGCGGCCCTGAACGGGTTCGCGTTCGATGCGGTGATGTTCCCTCTGAGCTTCGTCGACTATTTCGAGACCGGGTTCGGCAAGGACGTGGTCGAATGCGCCAACGAGAAGGGCGCTGCGATCCTCGCCATCAAGGCGATGTCCAAGGGATCCTGGCCGCAAGGCGCCGAGCGGACGAGGAAGTGGTGGTATCGTACGACGGAGACGCAAAAGGAAGTGGACCTGGCTGTGCGTTTCTCGCTTTCGTTGCCGGGCGTGGTCTCGGCGATCCCGCCCTCGTGGCTCGACCTGCTGGATAAGGCCGTTGAAGCAGGACGCTCGCCCGGTCCCATCACCGAGGCCGAGCTACTGGAGTTGCGGACGATGGCCAAGGACTGCCAGCCCCTGTTTCGCGAGGAACAGCGCGTCGCAGACGGTCGTGTGCATCCGGACTGCCCCCATTACCCCGACTCTGTCAAGAGGTTTGCGTAGACATTCGCGCTGCGGCAATCTGTCGTAAGGCTTCACACGCCCCCCGGCGAGTCTGGACGGGCCGGATGGGGGGTCCTCGTGAAGCGATGGACACTCCGTAGGACCTCGTCGAGCATCGTGGCGCGGCAAATCGGAGGCTTTCTCAGGGAATCTACGCAATGAATTCTGGTCGCGCGCGTCTGTAGGAGTATAATGCCCTGTTAGATGAAGGGTCTACATGCGGCTGGTGACTTGGGAAGGAATTGACGGTGAGGCTCGTTCGCGTACTTGTCATTCTCGTGGTGGTTGTCCTGATTCTGGGCGCGATGGGAGGGGGTGGGTTCGCCTGGCTCAAGAATCGCGGCGCGGCGGCGAACAAGCCGGCGATCGTCCGAGTCGAAGAGGCCCGTCTCGGGGAGTTGATCGAAGTGGTCAGCGCCCCGGGAGAGATTGAGCCGAGGACGAAGGTGGAGATCAGCGCCAAGACGTCGGCCCGGATCGTCGAGTTGCCCCACAAGGAAGGCGACACGGTCACCAAGGGCGACCCGGACTCCAATCCGCCGATCTCCGCGTCGGTTCTGGTGCGGCTTGACTCGAAAGACCTGGAGAGCCGGCTGCGCTCGGCGCAGGCCAGCCGGGCCGCCCAGGCAGCGCAGATCGAAGTCGAACGGGCCAGAATCGCCAGTCAGCAGGCCTCGCTGATGGCCCAACAAACGGCCGTGGAGAAGGCCCGACAGGACTACGAACGCCAGTGTGCCCTGTTGCTGACCAACGACGTCAGCCAGGTGGCGTGCGACGACGCCCGGTTCAGGGTTGAGGAACTGGAGTCGCAACTTCAGAGCGCCCGGCACAGCCTGGAGGCGGCCCGCCTGAATCTCAGGGTGCTCGAACACAATCTCGAAGTCGCCGACGCCGGGATCGAGCAGGCCAAGGAGGCGCTGAGCCATACGACGATCGAGTCGCCCATCGATGGCGTCATCACGCGAATCAACGCCAAGGTGGGGGAAATGGTCGTTACGGGTATGATGAACAACCCCGGAACAAAGATCCTCGAGGTCGGCGACCTCTCCGAGATGCTGGTCGTTGCGCAGGTCGATGAGTCGGACGTCGGCAAGCTCCGGATCGGCCAGGCGGCCCAGGTGCATATCCAGGCTTGGCCGGACAAGGTCTTTCCCGGAGAGGTCCGCGCCATTGCCCTGAGTCAGAACATGGGCACCCAGGGCGCGAAATACTATGAAACCGAAATCCTGTTGATCGACCCGAGCGAGCAGATCTTCACCGGCATGACCGCGGACACGGACATTGAAGTGTCTGAGCACGAGAATGTCCTGGTGGTGCCGAGCCAGGCCGTGCTGGGTCGGGAGGTCGATACGTTGCCCATCGACATCCGCGATCAGCTCAGTGAGGACGAGAGGAGCAAGACCTATGCCACGGTCGTGTTTCGCTACATCGACGGCAAGGCGGTGATCACGCCCGTCCGGATCAGCGCCAGCAATGCCACGCACACCGTCATCGAATCCGGCATCACACCCGGCGAGAAGCTCGTGGTTGGACCCTTCAAGGAACTCGAGCGGCTCGCGCACGATCAGCCGATTCAGGATGAACGCGAGGCCGAGGCCGAAGAGGAAGCCAAGAAGAAGACGAAAGAGGCCCCTGCCAGTGACTCCAGCGATGCCAACGCCGCCCAATAAGATCGTCATTCGACTCGAGAACATCACGCGCGTCTACAAGGTGGGCGTGGAGCGCATCCGCGCCTTGGACGGCGTCAATTTGGCACTGCGGCAAAACGAGTACGTGGCCGTGATGGGGCCGTCGGGCTCGGGCAAGAGCACGCTGATGAACCTGTTGGGCTGCCTGGATCGTTGCACGAGCGGGATCTATGAGCTGGACGGCCATGACACCACGCGTCTCAGTGCCGGCGGCCTGGCGCACATCCGCAACACGCGGATCGGGTTCGTGTTCCAGTCGTTCGAGCTGATGGGGCGTTCCAGCGCGTTGAAGAACGTCGAGATGCCGCTGATCTACTCGCGCGACGGCTGGTGGTCGCGTCACAAGCGGGCCAAGCAGATGCTCGACCGCGTGGGGTTGGGAGACCGGGTCAGGCACCGGCCCAATCAGCTCTCCGGAGGAGAGAAGCAGCGCGTCGCCATCGCTCGGGCACTGGTTTGCAGCCCGAGCATTCTGTTGGCCGATGAGCCGACGGGCAATCTCGACAGCAAGACCAGCGAGGACATCCTGAGGCTCTTCGATCAACTGCACGCCGAGGGACAGACCATCGTGCTGGTGACGCACGAAGAAAGCGTCGCTCGTCACGCCAAGCGCGTGATTCGCATGGTGGACGGACGCATCTTCACCGATCTGTCCAGCGCCGACGACCAGGCGCGGCGGGCGGCCCTGGCCAACCGTTTCGGGGAGGTGTCGAAATGAGAGCCGTTCTTGGCATTCCGCTGGCCTTTCTCAAGCTGTTCTATCAGAGCGTCTATCTTGCGCTCAGCCAGATCTGGGCGAACAAGGCGCGCTCGGTGCTGACCACGACCGGGATCGTGATCGGCGTGGCGTCGGTCACCTCGGTGATCGCGGCCCTGACCGGTTTGAAGGCCAACGTACTGAGCAATTTCGAGTCGCTGGGGACCAACAAGATCTTCATCAGTCCGCGATGGCCCAGAGAAGGACGGTTCAAGAACGCCTCCTGGCGCGTGATCCGCTTCCAGCCTGAGATCTTTGAGGGGCTGCGGGATCGCTGTCCATCCATCGACGACTATACGTTGATGACCGAGCGAAATGAGACGGTTCACTTCGGCGTCCACAACATCGACAGCGCCCGCATCTATGGCATCAATCCATCCTGGCACCGGATCGAAAATCGCTCGGTGATTATGGGCAGGCCGTTCAGCCTGATGGACGAGGAGAACGGCTGGCAGGTGTGCCTGATCACGCCGAAGGTCCGCGACGAGTTACGGATGGACCGTGACTGTATCGGCAAGCGAATCGTGGTCGGGCGGCGCAGCTTCACCATCGTCGGCGTGGTGGAGCAGCGGGTGGAATCTTCGATGTTCGGCGGGATGGGATCCTCCGAGGAGGTGTTCATTCCCTTTTCCACCGCATGGAAGCTCTGGGGCCCTTGGACGGGGATCTACGCGATCGCCAGTTGCCGTCAGCCGGAACTATCGGTCGAGGCCCAGGCGGAGCTGCGATTCTTCTTGCGGCAGGCCCGTCGTCTGGGGCCGGGCGACCCGGACACGTTTCGTCTGGAGGTCATCGAGGAGTATCTCAAACAGTTCAACACCGTGGCCCAGACTACGACCGCCATCGCCGGCGGCGTCGTGGGCATCTCGCTGCTGGTCGGCGGAATCGGCATCATGAACATCATGCTCGTCTCCGTCTCGGAGCGGACGCGCGAAATCGGTCTGCGCAAAGCGGTCGGCGCGCGGCCTTCGGCGATTCTGTTCCAGTTTCTGGTCGAGTCGGTGGTGCTGTGCCTGTTCGGCGGGCTCATCGGCGCCGGCTTCGGCCAGGCGTTGACCGAACTGATCGCCAAGATCCCCAATGCCAGTCTGGACAAGGCGTATATTCCGCTGTGGGCGCTCGGTCTTTCGTTTGGCTTCGCCGCGGCTACCGGCGTGTTCTTCGGCATGTTCCCGGCCATCAAGGCCGCCCGTTTGGATCCCATTGAGGCACTCCGGCATGAGTAGCAAACGTTGTTCGAAATCGACCCGTCGTGTGATGGTTGCGGCCTTGGTTGTGGCCCTGCTGAGCGGCTGCGACGCCTATCTGCCCGGCCCCGGTTATTCGGACGTCAAGATCCCCCAGGAGAAGCTCCGGCAGATCGAGACGCTCGAACTCCAGAAATCGGACGAAGAGCCCCAGTCGTCCGATGCCGATCGTGATGAAGATTGGGACCCGCCGGCCGAGATGGAGCTGTCGCTCGAGCAATGCCGGGCCCTGGCCCTGACCAACAACCTCGCACTCAAGGCCAGGCTGATCGATCCGACTATCGCTGCTGAACGCCTCAGCGAAGAAGAAGCCAAATTCGAGTCTTCATTTCTTGGCGGTGTGAGCTTCGATCGATCTGAAGTGCCCGGAGGAACGCTCGTGGACGTGGGCGACGGCGTCTATGTCCCCACAGTCGATGCCGTCGAGACGGAGAGCGTGGTGACCAATCTGGGCGTTCAGGTCCCCCTGCGCACCGGCGGGAACGTAACATTCAACCTGGCGGACTCGCGAACTGAGAACCTCAGTATCGACGGTCCGTTCAACCCGTCCTACCGGAACCAGTTCGCGATCTCCGTCAGCCAGCCCCTCCTTCAGAACGCCGGCCGCTGGGCGAACACGCATTCCATTCGCGTTGCACGGTACAACTATCAGATGGCGGACGCCCGCACCAAGCTTGAGGTGATCGCCGTTCTGGCGGCGGTCGATCGGGTGTACTGGCGTCTCTACGCCGCACAGAAGGGGCTGGAAGTCCGCAAGCAGCAGTACGACCTGGCCGAGGCCCAGCTTGAACAAGTCCGGCGACTCGTTAATGCGGGTGAGCGATCTCAGGTGGAGGTCGTCCGCGCCGAGGCCGGCCTCGCCCAGCAACTCGAAGCCATCATCGTCGGCGAGAACAGTCTGCGCGAACGCGAGCGCGAGCTGAAGCGCGTCATCAATAGAGCGGGGCTCGACATAGCCGGACCGACCGTTCTCGTTCTCGCGACCGAACCCGATCCGATCCGGCACCGCCTGGAGCCAGCCGGCCTGGTCCAGATGGCGATGGAGACCCGGATGGAACTGCTGGAATTGCAGCTCCAGTTGCTCTCCGATGCGAGCAGCATCGACTACGCCCGCACTCAGGCCCTGCCGCTGGCCACCGTGGGCTATACCTATAACATCAGCGCCACCGAGGAGACGCGATCCGATTCGCTCGACATGCTCTTCGACACCGAGTTCACGAGCCATCGCCTGAACCTTCAGATGGTCGTTCCCATCGGCAACCATGCGGCCAAGAGCCGCATTCGCCAGGCGCTCTATCGGCGCCGCCAGCGAATGGCCACCCGCAACGACCGAGAGGTTCTGATCGAACTCGAAGTGCTCAACGCCGTCGATCAGGTCGAAGCCAACTGGCAGCGGATCTTAGCCGCCCGGCAGAACAGCATCCTGAACGGCCGTTTGTACGATGCCGAGAGACGCCAGTTTGAGCTTGGTCTGCGAACCAGTACCGATGTCCTGGACGCCCAGACCAAGTTCGCCAACGCCCAGAGCGCTGAGATCACTGCCCTGGCCGAATATCAGATCGCCTTGGTGGACTTGGCGTATGCCACAGGAACCGTGCTCGGCGCCTCGCGTATTCAGTGGGACCCCGTCGTTCCTGTGGCCGATGGGCGCTGACCGGTCGCCGGCGAACCTGCGCCTCCACCGGCCGAAATGTGAACTCAGATTGCGTGCGAGGCGATTCCGGCCAGGTTCGGGTACATCTTGAGAAGCCCCTCAGGGACGGGCTGCTTCTGCCCGGTGACGAGGGCCTTCAGTTCGAGGGCGTTGGCCAGTTCGGCCCCTCGGTAGTGGTTATTGGCGATCACGGTCAGCGACTCGAAGGCCTTGGCCAGTTCGTCGAGCCGCTGCTTGATCCCGGCCAGCTCGCGCTCGTTGTAGTAGTAGTTGTAGACCTCATCCCGTCCTGCCTTGCTGAACCACTTCTCGGCGTTCCTGCCGTGCATGCGCAAATAGCCCGACCGGCCGACCGTGCAGTGCGGCAACTTGAACGACTGTTTCGACGTGGGGTAATCCAGGTTGCACACCGTCACGCCGAGCCCCCCGAGAAAGTCCAGGGCCCCCTGGCTCTCCCACGATACGTGCCGCAACTCCACCACCAGGCTGAACGCTTCGTTGAACTGGCTGACGATGTCCGCCAGGTGCCGCCGAGCGGGCTCGCCGTCGGCGAAATCGTACCGGAATTGCACGAGAAGATGTCGCAGCTTCTTCGCCTCCAGGAACGGCTCGAACCCGCGATGAAACTGCTTGACGATCTCCGGATCGACCTTGCCTTCATGGGTGAAACTCCGGTGCAGCTTTGCCGTAAAGAAAAACTCCGGCTTCTGCGACGTCCGCTCCAGCCAGGACCGAACCGTTTTGGCGAACGGCGGCCGATAAAACGTGTTGTTGATCTCGATACAGTCCACGAACCCGCTGACATAGACCAGTTGATCGACCTTGGGATCGGTGTACACGATCCCCTGCCAGTCCGCATAGGACCAACCCGCAATCCCGATGGAAATCGGACAGACCATCATCGACCTACCGGACCTCCGTGCGGATGCAGCCGATCACCTTGCCGAGGACGCGAACCTCTTTGTCGAACTGCTTGATATATCTCGTTTTATAGCCGGCCCTCCGGTTGGCGGGTTTCAGGGCGATCCGGTTCTTCTGAACGAACACCCGCTTGACGGTGGCCTCGTCGTCGAGCAGCACAACGCCGATCTGCCCGTCCCCGATCTTCGAGCCGGATGCGACGACGACATAATCGCCGTCCATGATGCCCTCGTCGATCATGCTGTCGCCGGAGACCCGCAGAGCAAAGGTCTCCTTCGGGCGATGGAAGAGCTTCTCCAGGGTCATGTAGCCTTCGATGTTCGGCTCGGCCAGGATCGGCTCGCCAGCCGCGACCCGCCCGAGGATCGGCAGGCCTTCAGCGTCCGCTGTTTCGTCAAGATACGCCGGAGACAGACGAAGCCCCCGGTGGCCGCCCACGTCCACCAGATAGCCCTTTTTCCTGAGATAGCCCACGAGTTGATAGGCGGCATTCTGGGCCATCTTGAAATGGCCGGCAATCTCCCGCTGGCTCGGCGGGTGATTCTCCTGCAACCGAGCCGCAACGAACTCCAGAACCTTCCTTTGTCTTTCCGTCAATGGCTCCATGGCATGCACTCCAAACAAACCCAAATCGCAATCTATGGTTGTTTGACCATTATGTCAACCCAAAACTTCCGGCGATTGCGATTCTTTTCTTCGGCCGCCTGCCTTGCCCCCCTCCACGCCGAGCAGTATCTTCAGACAGACACCATCCGATGCCTTAAGGAGAATGGGACCATGGAGGTGAACGTAACAGGCCGAGTGCTGGAACTGATCGAAGGCGATATCACCGAGATGGACACCGATGCCATTGTCAACGCGGCCAACGCCCGCCTGATCCTGGGCGGGGGCGTTGCCGGCGCCATCGCCCGCAAGGGCGGCCCGGCCATCCAGGCGGAATGCGACCGCATCGGGGCCACCTTCGTCGGCGGCGCCGCGATCACCACAGCCGGGCGGCTCAAGGCAAGACATGTGATCCATGCCGTGGGCCCCCGCATGGGAGAGGGCCACGAGGACGAGAAGCTCGCCAACGCCACGCGGAACGCGCTGAAGATGGCCGACGAGAACGGCCTCAAGAGCATCGCGTTTCCCGCGATCAGCACCGGCATCTTCGGCTTCCCCATCCAACGCTGCGCCGAGATCATGCTGGCGACGACTGTGGACTACCTCAAGGGCCGGACCGGCCTGGAACGAGTCGTCTTCTGTCTGTACGACCGGAACGGTTTCGACGTGTTCGCCGGGCAACTCAAGCAGGAGACGACCTGATGAAGGCCATCGTCCTGCCGCGGATTGCCCCCATCGAGGAAGCGCCGCTGATCGAGACGGAACTGCCGACACCGGTTCCGAAAGACGACGAGGTCCTCGTGAAGGTCGCGGTCTGCGGCCTGTGCCACACGGACCTCGACGAGATCGAGGGTCGGCTCCCGCCGAGCGCGCTGCCCGTGGTCCTGGGCCATCAGGTCGTCGGAACCGCTGTCCAGCAGGGCCCGGCCGCGACCGTGCACGAGATCGGGGCGCGAGTCGGGGTCACATGGCTGTATTCCAGTTGCCAGGCCTGCTCGTTCTGCCGAAGCGGCCGGGAGAACCTCTGCGACCGGGCCCGATGGACCGGCAAGGACGCCAACGGCGGCTACGCCGAGTACATGGTCGTGCGGCAGGATTTCGCGCACCCCATCCCGCCGGCGTTCACGGACGCGCAGGCCGCCCCGCTGCTGTGCGCCGGCGTGATCGGCTATCGGGCGATCCGTCTGGCGAAAATCTCCGACGGCCAGACCATCGGCCTGTTCGGATTCGGCGCGTCGGCCCACATCGCGATCCAACTGCTGCGGCATCGGTTCCCCGGCAGCGACGTGTTCGTCTTCACACGAGGCGACGAACACAAAGCGTTGGCTCGAAGGCTTGGGGCCGCCTGGAGCGGCTCGGCGACCGATGAGCCGCCTGCACCGTTGGATCGGGCCATTGACTTCACCCCGGTCGGCGAGACCGTCCGGCAGGCCCTGGCCGTCCTGAACAAGGGCGGACGCCTGGTGATCAACGCCATCCGCAAGGTGACGCCCGTACCCGAACTGATCTACGACCGCCATCTCTGGGACGAGAAGGAGATCAAGAGCGTGGCCAACGTCACGCATGACGACGCCAGGGAGTTCCTGCCGCTGGCGGCCGCGATCCCGCTGTGCCCGACGGTCGAAGTTGTTGCCCCTGAAAGCGTCAACGAGACTCTGCTTCGGCTCAAGTGCGGAAAGATCCGGGCCGCCGCGGCGGTGTGCTTCTCAGCGACCGAACCATGAGACGCAATCCGATCGCTCTGAGTTTCTCTCGCACGTCCATCTCCAATGAGGCCGGCTACAGCGTGCCGTGTGGCGCCAGCGAGGCCTGTTCGGTGCCACCGTAAGCGCCCATGTTGATCCGCGTATTGACAGCAGCCCGCTCGCTCAGCGGGTCGCCCGCTTCGCACAGCGGCTCGTCACCCAGCGGCCGGCTCGGGTCCCCGGCGTCGATGCACGGACTGGTCGCATCGTCCCACGACCAGAGCCCCTGCGAGATATCCCAGGACCAGCCCTGGCTTTGGAGGTGGTAGTCGCCGGGCATCCAGAGCATATCGTCCAGCCACTGGCCGCGCGCGACAAACAAAGGATCGGCCTCGATATTGCCCTGGCCGGGCCAGCCACCCTCGACATTGGAGTAGCTCACCGTCGCTTCCTGCCGGGCGTCGAGATTCACGCCGTCGTTGAAGTAGACGATCGAGTTCACCAGGACCGGGGCAACGGAGGAGACGCCGTACCCAAGATTGTCGGCGATCGTGCAGTTCTCAAGGACCGGGTACCCGCTGTAGACCCCTCCGCTGCGGTTGCCGGCGATCACGCAGTTGCTGAACGTGCCGTAGTTGCGCTGGATCCGCCGCCCGCTGACGTCGGCCCACATCTCGACGCCGATGCGATTGGCCAGGATCTCGCAACGGCTGACGGCCGGCTCGCCGCCGCCCCAGACCTTGATCCCCGCCGAGGTGTTGCCGATCACGTCACAGCAATGGATCGTCGGGCTGGACCCATTACAGACGATGCCGTAGCTGCCGCCGGCAACGGTGAACCCCGTCAACACGCTGTCGGCGGTCTCGCCGTCGGCAAACGTCACAAGTGGTCCGCCTCCGCTCAGGACGGTCGTCGCCCGCACGGCCGGGTCGTCTGGAGCGACCGAGGTCAATGTGATGCTCTTTCCGGCGAAGCGGAGCTTCTCCTCGTACAGCCCCGGCTCGATGACGATCACGTCGCCGTCTTCGGCCGCAGTGATGGCATGTTGAATATAATCGTGACGAGTGCCCGACGTAGCGTTCTCGATCGGCCCGTCCTGCAGCGAATACGCAAAATCCAGACGAGCCCCGGAGATCTCGTAGTTGCGGGCCCACGTGATCGTCGAACCGCTGACCTCGGGGCCGCCACCCCACGGATAGTCCGGAAGCGAGAAGTGGACAACCCCATACTCTCTGGTCACGCAGCAAGTCCTGATGTTGCCGCTCCAGTTGTCGCCGTCCAGATAGACAATCGTCGAGCCGTCGATGCTCGCCTGCAACTGCCAGCCTCCACCAACCCAAACCTCAAACTCGCGCACGTTCTGGGGGTCCGAGATGTCGGCGCCGTAGATGTCGCCGATATCGTTGCGCTCATCGGTCCACACAACCAGGTTCCCGGAGACCGAGGGATCGTACTGCCGCTCGGGCGCCGTGCAAATCGCAAAGACCTTGATGTCGCTCAGATCGGAGATGTCGGCCCCGTAGATGTCGCCGTCGGCCTCCCAGACGACGAGATCGCCGCAGATGTCGACGAATCCTTCGTACGCCTCGGTGTAGTTGTCATAGGGGTATGGCATGCCCCGCCCGACCTCTTCGGCGATGGTGAAGTACACCGGATTGGCCCGGTCCGTGACGTCGGCGCCGCAGATATCGTACACCGCCTCGGCATAGCGTGTCTGGTTTGCCGTGTCCACGTCACGGTGCCGCAGCCAGACGACCTTGCTGCCGGAGATCGCGGGATAGCCGTAGGACTCTGTTTGCGTGCCCCGCCGAAGCGGGAAACTGTCACCTGTGGCCGCATCACCGAGATAGACACTGGTGCAGATGGGATTGTAGTACGACCCGGTGCTGCTGGTCCAGACGACGAGAGAACCGTCGATTTTGGGCTTGGTATTCACGGTTCCGGCCTTGAACGTGCGGAAGATGCCGGTTCGAGTATCCGCGCAGAAGACTTGCCATTCGGACGGATTGTAGTTCTCGTTGCCCACATAGGCCACGTGGGTCCCGGAGGCCGAGGGATAGAAGAAGTACCTTTCCGAATCCTGCGCGATCGTGAACGGCTCGGCGTTCACGGTGAACGGAGCGGCCTCCACCTTCACGACGTCCGGCTCGCTGTCGACGAAGCCGTCGTTGACGACCAGCTCGAAGCGGTAGACGCCGGCCTCCTGGCACAGGAAATAGGGCATCGCCGAATCCGCCAGAGGCAGATCGACCGGCGGGCCTTCGAGTTGCGTCCAGGTATAGGTCAGCTCATCCGGCGGGTCGGCATCATACGACCGGGAGCCGTCGAGGCGAATCAGGCCCGGCGCCGCCCACAGCTTGTCCGGACCGGCGTTCGCGACGGGCCGCTCGTTGCCCACCACCACCAGCACCGTATCGGGGCCGCTGGTGTACTGGCCGTCGGCGACGACCAGCGAAAACGTGTACCATCCTTCGGCCGGCGGCGTGAAGGCCGGTTGGGCCGCCGAAGCGTCGTCCAGCGTCACTTCGGCGCCCGACGTCTGGGTCCACGCAAACGACGTGGGCCCGTGCGGGTCTGAGAAGTAGCTGCCCGTCCCATCCAGCGTGACCGGTTCGGGGGCCAGGATGTGACGATCAGCGCCGGCGTGAGCCAGCGGCTTGACGTAGCCGATATACTCGTCGGCCCCGATGTCCACACGCATCGCATACACGCGCGGATCGCCGTCGATGTCCGTCTCGCCCGGACGCGGGACGAAATCCGGGTCGCCGGCGCTGATGCACGGAGAGCCGGCGTCGAGACGATACCGCGTGCTCCAGGAACTGACGAAGACCGGGTCCGAGGAGATGTTGCCGTTGCGCCCGGTCCACTCGGCCTGGCCTCCATAGATCGCCTCGTTCGTACGCAGGTCCCGCGTGACATAATCAACCGGAGTGTTGCCCCAGACGTTGTTGTAACGGATCACGTCGCCGCTCGCGTATGTCCAGAACAATCCGCCACCCGACTTGGCGCTGCAAACGATGTTGTTGGCCACCGTCAGACGCGTGTAGTCGTATCCGAACGACGCGTAGACGTTGCCGCCGAGGCCCGCTTCGGGCTCCAGATCGCAATCGTTGCCCACGATGGTGTTGTTCAGGAGCAAGCCGGCATCGATGTAGACGCCGCCGCCCTGGACAGACGAGTTGTTGTAGATCAGGTTGTTTGTCACCGTGGCCGAACCACTGGCGTAGATCCCACCGCCGGTTTCGGCTGCGTTGCCATAGATCACGTTCTGTGTGATGGTCGCCGAGCCACTGGCGTAGATCCCGCCCCCGCTGGACCACTCGTATCTGTAAGTGATATAGCGGGCCCCTCCGATATCCACCTCGATTTCCTCCCGCGAGTACGGAGCGACGTTTCTGGTGATCACATTGCGCGTGATGGTAGGGGAAGCCCCCATCGACAGAATGCCCGCGCCATAGGAGTAGCTGTACGTATCGCTGGAATACATCACCGTGCCGGCCCCCCCGGTGAGCGTGAAACCCGTCAGTACTGCCCGCGACGTTTCGCCCCCGCGGAAGGTCACCACGCTGCCCTCTCCCTGAGCATGGAGAATCGTGTATCCGACGACTCTGGGGTCGTTGGGGTCGGTGCTGGTCACGACGATGTTCTTGCCGTTGAAGTTGATCGTCTCGTAATAGAGACCGGGGGCGACAATCACGGTATCGCCGTGGTCGCTGGCGTCGATCGCCTGTTGAATGGACGGATACTCGCCGGGGACACGGCGGACGCTGGCGGCGGCCGAACAGCTCACCACACCCACGACAGCAAGGCTTGCAACAAGTAGGCGTCTCATGAATTGACCTTTCCCTCGCTCAACATATCTCACGATCTCACAAGGCCGACAGTAGGCGGGCTGTCACCTCCACACGGTTTAATCCCCATTCTACCAGGAAACGGGCGGCGTGGCAACTCCATCGGCCGGAATCGTCCTTCGAAGAACACCAAAGCCAGTCGTGGGATGGCCCTGCCCAACGGCCCGTTCGCCCCCGGCATATCCCCGGACGCACCACTCCACCCTATTTCTGACGCCGCCCGGCCGCATTTGTTACATCTTTTTCGTGTCTTCCGTCCCGATCCCACGGCCGCCGACGAGCCCGGTTGTATCGAGCCGCTTGCGATCTGGGTGAGGCTGAGGGCTCGGGGGGTTGACCCCGGCGGCCCGTCACAGTACTATGCCCCAGGCGGGTGTATGGCCGCACAGACCTGCCGGCCCGTCGCAATGAAGCAGCCAGCAGAAGGAGTGGTCGCGTGCCCCAGGAAGAGCAGGTATTGGTCGTGCAACGGCGCATCCTTGACGATGTGGGGACGTTTCACGGGTTGAATTTCGACGTTGAGCGGTATCTGGACGCCTTCTTTGCCCAAGGCAAGCCCCGCTTCATCGCCAGGCCGCAGGCGGAGAAGGACCCATCCCATAAACAGATCATCCCCTATGTGATTATGATCTGTGAGGACAAGTGCCTGACCTACGTCCGGGGCAAACGGGCCGGCGAGACCCGCCTCGTCGGGAACCGCTCCATCGGCATCGGAGGCCACATCAACCCAGTCGATGACGAAATCCCCCTGTTCAACACGGATTTTCGCGACGTCTACCAGGCCGCCGTGCAACGGGAGGTGGCCGAAGAGGTGTCCGTGGACACGAAGTACACAGATCGTGTGGTCGCCCTGCTCAACGACGACTCCAACGAGGTCGGCCAGGTCCATCTGGGTGTGGTCCACTGCTGGGTCCTCGATGCGCCGAACGTGACGAAACGCGAGCAGATGATCACGCAGATGGACTTCATGACCATCGAGCAGTTGCAGGCCGTGCGCGACACGATGGAGACCTGGTCGCAGTTGTGCCTCGATGGCCTGGGGCAGATGATGCACCAGATCGAATCCCGAATCTGAGCAAGCGGGTCAAAGAACCGAACCTACCCTATTCGAAAGGATCGACCATGGTCAGGTTGATGAATTGCGTGTTGCTCGTGGCCGTCCTGCTGGCGACCGGCGCCGAGGCCCAGGAATGGAAGCTGGTCTGGTCGGACGAGTTCAACGTCGCCGGCATGCCCGACCCGAACAAGTGGGACTACGAAGAAGGCTACATCCGCAACCGGGAGCTGCAATACTACACGAAGGCCCGGCCGGAGAACGCCCGCGTCGAGAACGGCTGCCTCGTTATCGAAACGCGGAAAGACCACTTCGAAGGCCGTCCTATCACCTCGGCCAGCCTGCACACGCGCTGGAAGGCCTCGTGGTGCTACGGCCGGATCGAGGTCCGCGCCAAGCTGCCCACCGGCAAGGGCATGTGGCCGGCGATCTGGATGCTCGGCGTCAATCGCGAGATCGGCTGGCCCGCCTGCGGTGAGATCGACATCATGGAAAACGTCGGGTTCGATCCGCTTACGATCCACGCCAACGTCCACACCAAGGCTTACAACCACGTTCTGGGCACCCAGAAGGGCAATCGCATCAAGGTAGAGGACCCGTCGAAGAACTTCCACGTCTACGCCATCGAGTGGTTCGAGGACCGCATCGACTTCTACTTCAACAAGACCAAGTACTTCACGTTCCGCAACGAGGGGACGGGCAACGACGTCTGGCCGTTCGACAAGCCGCACTATCTGATCCTCAACGCCGCCTACGGCGGTTCCTGGGGCGCCTCGCAAGGCACCGACGACAGCATTCTGCCCCAGAAGTACTACATCGACTACGTCCGCGTCTACCAAAGCAAGTGACGTCCGCCGCATCGATTTGACCGAAGGGAGAACGTATCGCATGAAGACCCTCCAACGCATCGGACTGCTCCTGGCAGCCCTCCTTCTGTCCACAGGTTGTGCATCCAATATGGAGATCATCGCCCATCGCGGGGCCTCGTATCTGGCCCCGGAGAACACCGTCGCCTCGGCGAAACTGGCCTGGGAATTGAACGCCGACGCCGTCGAGGTGGACGTCTATCTCAGTGCCGACGAGCAAGTTGTGGTCATCCACGACCGCACGACCAAGCGGACCGCCGGCGAGGATCTCGACGTCGCCACCAGCACCGCCGAGCAGCTGCGCCGTCTGGACGTCGGGAGTTTCAAGGATGCGGCCTACGCGGGCGAACGCATCCCCGTGCTTGAGGAGATCATCGAGACCATGCCTCGGGGCAAGCGGCTCTTCGTCGAGATCAAGTGCGGCCCCGAGATCCTTCCGGCGCTGGAGCGGATCATCGCAGAGAGCGGCAAGCGTTCGCAGATCGTCATCATCGGATTCGGCTTCGATACGGTCACAGCGTCCAAGCGGCTCATGCCGGACCTCCCCACCTACTGGCTGGTCGGCACGAAGAAGGACGAACAGACCGAGCAGTGGATTCCCCACAGCGGGACCCTCGCCGATCAGGCAGCCGCAGCCGGTCTGGACGGTCTGAACGTACACTGGGCGGGTGTTACAGAAGACTTTGCGAAAAGCGTCCGAACGGCCCGTCTGGGCCTGTACGTCTGGACGGTCAACGACTCGGCCGAAGCGGCCCGTCTGGCCAGGATCGGCATCGACGGCATCACAACCGACCGCCCCGGCTGGCTCCGCAGCGAACTTTCGGCATCCAAGCGTCCGTTCTGATCGGTTCGCATCCCGCCGGTGACGGTCAGGCCGTCAGGCCGGTCAGATCGACTTCGAGCGTTCGGTTTTCGCGGATCAGTTCATCCAGTGTGAGTTTGGTCCGGCGGCGCGCCGCCTCGCGGCCCAGGATCGTTGCCAGCGTCGCGTTGACGCTCGGTTCGACCGTCGGGTTGTCGCAGACGCCGGCGGTGACGTACTTGTGGAATGCGTCGATGTTCCGGATCGCACCGTTCGGATAGAGTTCCACCACGTCGCCGCCTCGCCAGCCGGCCCGGTTGCCGAGGATGCGGACCCGTGTGGTGTAGCCCGTCTCCAGGAAGCCGTCGCGACCCTGGGCAAAACAGTCGGAGCGAAACTCGAACCGATTCTTCAGGTGCTCGCCCCGATGGTTCAGGATGAGCCCGTCGGCAAACTCGTATGTGATCGAGTAGACGTCGTGCGAGTCGCCGTGCGGATCGCCCCGGCCGATGCGAGAGGCCCCCATCGCACTGACCGGCATCTGCCCGGCGATCCATAACGCCACGTCAATCGCGTGAATCCCCGCGTTGACCAGATAGCTGCCGCCCAGCGCCTCGTCATTGACCCAGATCAACTGCTGCAGGCGGCTCTCGATCGTCGCAGTCTTCGGCGGGTCGCTGAAGCTCTCGTCGTTGTACTCCGAGCTGAGCATCACAACAGGCCCAATGGCGCCGTCGCGCACACGCTGGACACCTTCGATGAAGAACGGATCGGTCCGCGTCTGGAAGTCCACGAGGAAGACCTGCTTGCTGGCGGTCGCCCTCTTCGCCAGCTCGGAGATCTTCATACAGCCGGGGACATCGCAGCCCAGAGGCTTGGCGATATAGACGTGCTGGCCCGCCTTGACCGCTGCCTCGACGTGCTCCGGGAAGCAGTACGGCGGCGTCTCCAGAAACACCGCGTCAATCCCGCTGGCGACGAGCTTCTCACAACAAGACAATCCAGAGAACCGCCTTGCGCCGGGCACGCCGAACCGCTCGCCCGCCGCTCCGACCACGGGCTCGAAGTAGTCTGCTACCGCCGCGACCTCATAACCGCCGTGTGCGGCCAGCATGCCGGCGATCATCGTGCCGCGCTGGCCAACGCCGACGATGCCTGCTTTGATGCGACGGTTGGCCGCCGTCCCCCGAACGGCGCTCGGCCCGACCAGCGAGAAGGAAAACGCCGCCGCACCGGCGCCGGCCATGAAGTCACGACGTCTGAGCTTGCCTGCCATAGTTACGTTCCCTTCAATTCCGATCGCCCCATAGGACTGTTGACACAGCCAGAGTCTACCCAGAGACCCGTCCCACGCCAAGGGCAATAGGTTTTGGCGTTGACTTTTGGTGGCGTTGGTCCGACGATAGCCCCACCGAATCGAAATCGTGGTTGTTAGCAGGAGAGTACCAATGTCGGAGCAGGCACTGACCGTTCTGGCCCGGGTCAAGGCCAGGGCAGAGAAGCTGCAACAAGTGGAAAAGACGCTGGCCGGCCTGATCGGCCCAACGCGACAGGAACCCGGCTGCGTCAGTTACACGCTGCACCAGTCGAACGACGATCCGTGCGTGTTCGTGTTCGTCGAGGTCTGGCGGAGCCAGGCCGACCTGGACGAGCACCTCCAGAAACCCTATCTGCAGGCGTTCGTCGCGGAGGCGGGCGAACTGCTGGCCGAGCCGCTGGACGTGACGTTGTGGCATGAGGTTCAGCCGTAGCAGCCGACATCGGTATGGGGGCGTGGCATGGAGTATTCGGTTGGACAAACCGGTCGCGTGATCGCCGCAAGGCTGTTCGAAGGCGAGGACCTGTACGAATCCATCGAGCAGATCGCAACGAAGGAACAGATTCGCTGTGCGGCTGTGCTGATCACCGGGGGCTTTCGCAAGGCGGACGTCGTCGTCGGACCCAAACAGGAAGAGCCGAAGATCGAAGCCGAGTTTCGCACATTCACTGGTCCGGGCGAGGCGTTTGGCGTCGGGACGATCTACTGCGACGACAAGGGCCCGAAGCTGCACCTGCACGCGGCGATGGGCCGGGGCGGGCAGAACCTCGTCGGCTGCCCGCGAGGTGGCGCGAAGACCTTCCTGATCCTGGAAGTGACGATCGTCGAGATCGTGGGAATCGAGGCGGGCCGCAAGCTCGATCCGGCCACGGGCTGGAACCTGCTGCGGGTGGGATGAGTGGACACAAAGTCCGCTACGGTGACAGAACGAACAAGACAACAGGAAGGACCCTGAAGGTGGACCAGTCAGCCTCAATTCCCGATCACATCGATGGACTGCCGAACCTGTGCGGGTCCGAGGACCGAATCGCCGAAACGATGAGCCGCAGCGGTCCGTTCTATCTGCTGGAAAGCGGGATCGACTTCGACCGCATCCAGAGCGCGTTTGCCATCGCGCTGCACATGCACCAGCCGCTGATCCCGGCCGGCGGCGACGACCTCCGGACGGCGCAGATCATCAGCAACCTCGAAGACATGATGAACCATCCGAACGTCGGAGACAACCACAACGCCTCTGTCTTCCGCTCGTGCTACGAGCGTATGGGCCGGTTCATCCCGCAGCTCGTCTCCGAAGGCAAGCGGCCCCGCGTCATGCTCGACTACTCCGGCTGCCTGCTGCACGGGCTGATCCGGATGGGCGCCACCGACGTGATTGACAGCCTTCGCACGATCACGTGTGATCGGGCCTATCGCCACTGCGTCGAATGGCTCGGATCCGCTTGGGGCCACGCCGTGGCGCCCTCGACCCCCGCGCAGGACTTCCGGCTGCACGTCCGCGCCTGGCAGCACTTCTTCGCCGCCCTGTTCGGATTCGATGCGCTGGCCCGCGTTCGCGGCTTCAGCCCGGCCGAGATGGCCCTGCCCAACCATCCCGACGTCTGCTACGAATTCGTCAGGACGCTCAAGGACTGCGGCTTTCACTGGGTCATGGTCCAGGAGCATACGGTCGAGCGGATCGAAGACGGCGGGCCGCTGCGGATGCCGCACGTACCACACCGACTGGTAGCCAGAAACTCCAGGGGACAGACGCTCAGCATCACCGCGATCGTCAAGACCCAGGGCAGCGACACCAAGCTCGTCGGCCAGATGCAGCCCTACTACGAGGCCAAGGGCCTGGGCCGGCGCGAACTGGCGGGCCAGCCGATCCCGCCGCTGGTCACGCAGATCGCCGACGGCGAGAACGGGGGCGTGATGATGAACGAGTTCCCGCCCAAGTTCTTCAACGTGATGGCCGAAGCATCGGACAGCGCGACCATCCCGGCCAACGTGACGGAGTACCTGGAATATCTCGACGGCGTCGGCATCGGCGAGGCGGACTTCCCCGCGATCCAGCCGGTCATGCAGAGGCGCCTCTGGGACCGGTTCGGCGACGGGGCCGGGCCGGACGCCCTCGACAAGGCCATCGCCGATCTCCGCAAGGAGGATGACCGCTTCCACATGGAAGGCGGAAGCTGGACCGGCAACATCTCATGGGTTCGCGGCTACGAGCACGTGCTCGGGCCCATGCAGAATGCCAGCGCCCTGTTCGCCGAAAAGGCGCTCGCTGCCGGCGTCCCGACGACCGAGACGCGATACCGCAACGCCCTCTACCACCTGCTGACGACGCAAACGAGCTGCTTCCGCTACTGGGGCGAGGGCACCTGGACCGACTACGGCCGCGAGCTGTGCCGCCGGACGGTCGAAATCCTCAACGCCGATTTCTGATCCTTCGCATCCGGACCTATCGTTGGCCTCCAAACCGCACCTCCGGCGCCCGACGATCCAGCCGCTCATACGTCGCCTCCAGAGCCTCGACGAATGCCTTTTCGGTCATGGACTCGACGTGCCCGTCCAGGAAAAGGACGTTGATCCTGTCGTCGCAGAACTCGGGATTCTCGTAGACCAGGACGTTGCCGGGCGACATCGTCATCGTCTGGCCGGCGATGTAGATGTAGCTCGGACCGTCGAAATCGTCCGGCTTGCGCGGCGACCGAAGAACGCTTGGGCTGGCCAGATAGGACTCGATGTCCTCCAACGCGTCGGCGAAACGACCGTCGCGGTCCTGAGCATGCATGAATAGGGCCAGACCCATCTGCTTCAGATCGTCCATGGTGCTGACTCTCCGGGCCGTCTGGCGGGCCCGGGCCAAGGCTGGCATGAGGACGCCCGCTGCCAGCGCCCCGCCGGCGGCACCTCGGAGGCTGACTTCGAGCCCCGTGCCGCGATAGTGTGAGTAGAACCCATCCGCGCGGGCGTAGCTGTACTCGCAAGCCGGTTGCATGTCCTTGACGATCGCGCCGAGGTTCGGCAGCATCACCGGCAGCTTGATGCCCGCCTTCATTGCCCCCATCGTCGCCAGGGGCCAGACCTGCTGAAGCTGCATCATCATCTGGGTGAATTGCGCCTGCGAATCGACGTAGCTCAGGCTCAGCAGATTCTTGGGCAGATCGGCGGTGGCTTTCTTGTAGCTGTCGCTATCGGCCAGCGAGCGCTTACCATCGCCCCTCGACGCAACCCGCTGGATGCCCATCGTACACAGCGCCGTGTTCGAGCCGATCACGGCCTGGTCGCCGACGACCGACCAGGTCGGCATCACCTGCGCAAAGGCCAACGCCGGACTGGCCCAGAGGTGGATCGTGCGGCCGTCCTCATCGGTCTGTGAGCCGACCTGAAGCATGCCCTCGGCCTTCTCACCGACGAAGGCCCCCAGCGTCGTCATCGTCTTCTCAAAGAGTGCCGGGTCGCTGAGCTTGAGCATCGCGACCGCGCCGCCCATCGGCGCTTCGGGCATCCTTCCGGCCGGCAGCGAATAGAATACCACCGGGCCGGCCAGGCTCTTGAGCAGGCCGTCGCGAAGGCGCATGCCCGCCTCAGACTCCAATTCCGCCAAGCCCTCCTGGACCTCGGGATAGCCCTCGTCGGGCGAGACGGCCTTGAGCGTCTTCATCACCGTGTCAAATATGTGTCCGAGGTCGACGTTCATGATCGTGGCGTTCACCGCCATTGCGTCTACCGTGCCCAACAGCGAGGCATCGACCGGCTTGAACGCGGCAAACAGACCGGTCCTCGGCTCGGGCAGTTCGGCAAACGAATGGGCGATCAAATCGCCGCCCGAGAACCCGACCCTCGCCACAACCGCGCCCAGCCTGCTGACGCCAAGTCCGTCGAGGGCGACCTTGACGGGGATCAGGTCGTCCTGGCCCCCCTCTCGCCAAGCGAAACTCTGGACGATCTGCCAAATCATCTGCCGGTCGAAGCACACCACCAGGGCATCGCCGTGGCCGGGGACCTTTTTGAGATGGTTGGTAGCCGCCGAACGGGGATTCGCCAGATACTTCGCAGCCACCCCCTGCGCATCGTTGATGCCGACGATCAGAGAGTTGCCCACCCAGCCCCAGTAGAGAGGGACCTCGTCGCTGTCCCTGGGCCCGCGCATCGTCAAGGAGCCGACCTCGACCTCGCCGATCTCATCTTCGCCGATCATCCCCTCGATTCGCGTCACCGCGGCCGCGAGTTCGGACCTGCGGTCCCCTGCGTCGAGGATGGCGAACAGGCTTGCCGGCGGCCCTTCGGCCGTCTCAGCCCGCGCGACGCCGATGACGATGGGACGCTTCAGGAGCAACTGGGCATATTCGAGCGCCATGTTGACCATCTGGGGCACTTGCGGCTGCTCTTCGCCTCGCGTGCCCATGGCCAGCAACTCGGTCTTGATCTGCGCGACAAAGCGCGCGACCTGCGGATCGCTGCCTATCCGGCCGAGAATGCTCCTGGCGCATTCGTCCTTCAACGCGTCGCCACCGCTTGTGGCGATGAAGCATACGGTCTCGTCGGGAAGCATCCGGGTCAGCTCCTCGACCGCCGAGCCCGCCGCCGACTGGGTCCGAACGAAGCCGGCCGCAACCAGCACTGCCACACAAACCCACAGAATCCGATTTTGCTCGATCATGGTCGTCTCCCTTCATGAAAGGACACCCCGGTCAGTTCTTCGCACAACGCCTCACGTCAAACACAGTCATCGATCATGGTCCGGGCGCGGCCGGCGCATGGCACAAGTCAGGCGCCGTTCTGCAACTCGCTCATATAACGCCGCAACAGGGCCGCGCGGGTGACCATGCCGACAAACGCATTGGGTTTCGAATTCTCGCACACCGGCAGGCTGTTGACTTCCGAATGGGAGAACAGCTCAAGGATCTTATCGAGCGTGTCATCCGCCGAGACGACCGGCACATCATGACGCGCCAACTCCTCGCCGATGATCAACGGAATCGCTTCCGGATGCACGAGCGTATTGCGCATGTCCTTTTCGCACAACAGGCCCTGATAGTCTCCCCGTTCATCCACCACAATGAAATCGGACACATCTTCGTCGGCGGTCTTGAGGATAATCTCCTGCAGCGGCATGACGCCCTCAACAATCACCGCACCGGGCTCCATGATGTCCCGCACGGTGAAACGACGCAGCATGGCCATCTTGGCGTGGAGGCCGAATTGAATGCCCTTGTGCTGGAGCCGCAACGTGGCCGCCGACTGAGCGCAGAACATCCGAGCGATCAGCATGGCCACCGTGCAGGAGAACATCACCGGCAACACGATCAGGTAATTGTGGGTGATCTCAAAGAGCATCACCATCGCCGCCATGGGGGCGTGGGTCGTCGCCGCCAGGACGGATGCCATTCCCACCAGGCTGTACGTTGCGGGATTGACGCCGGCATACAGATCGAACCGCTGGACCAACAGTCCCAGAGCATACCCGGTTGTTGCGCCCATGAACAGCGCCGGCGCAAATACGCCCCCGGACGCCCCGCTGCCGAGCGTCAGCGAGGTCGCGACGATCTTCGCGAGAGTCAATACGACCAAGACACCGGCCGTCAGCTCGAAGGCGGCAAACCGTTCCTCCGATGCCGTGCCGATGCACAGACCGATGAATGCATATCCCTTGCCGAAGATGGTCGGTTCGGCCCGGATCGACCCGTGAAATGCGACAACGGTCATCAGCCCCAGCAGGCCCACGGCGGCGCCACCCAGCATCGGCTTGAACACGCCGGGCATTCGAAGCCGCTCGAAAACGTCCTCGGTCCTGTTCAGCAGACGGATGAACGCCACCGCCACCGCCGCACACAGAAACCCAAGAATGATGTAATTGCCCAGCTCATTCCAGTGGAATGTGTAGACCGTCAGATCGCCCAACGGGAAGATCGCCTGATCGGTCCCCAGCAGACTCGTTACCACAACACGACTCAGAACGGAGGCAATGAGAACCGGCGACAACGTCTTGAAATTGATGTCACGTAGAAAGACCTCCATCGCAAACAGCACCCCCGCGATCGGCGCATGAAAGATCGCCGCAATTCCGCCGGCGGCCCCGCAGGCGATCAGAACGGGAAACTGGTGTCGCACCACACGAAACAACCGTCCCGCCGAGGAGGCGATCGCCGCACCGATTTGAATGATCGGGCCTTCCGGTCCTGCCGAGCCGCCAGAGCCAATCGTCAGCGCCGCCGTGACAATGCGGGCCAGAGCCACGTGGAATTTGATCTTGCAGTTGCGGCGAACGATCGCATCCATGACCTCGGGCACGCCATGGCCGACCGCCTCACGGGAATAGAACCGAGCGATCAATCCGACGAGCAGGGCCCCGAGCGACGGCAGAAAGAACAGCAAGATATACCGCTCTCGATAGAGGCCCGGAGTCGAGGAGGATCCGTAACAGATCGCATCCACCCACTCAATCAGTTGATTGAACCCCACCGCCGCCAGTGCCGTCAGCACGCCGATCACACAGGCCAGCAGATAGAGCAGTAGTTCTTCGCGCCACGCAAACCCTTTGATGAACGATGCGATCGGCACTGTTTCTGTCAACGCATCCTGCCTGGCAGCGCTGCGGTTGTCCATTCCGGTAGTCCCTTGCGAACGGATACAGTGAATCGTGAGAATACCGGGCTACAGAATACCGTGATCGGGCATTCTTGGCAACCTGTCACCTCCAGGCTCGTTGGGCGTGAGGCGCCACCCAGAACCCAATCAAGGGTCGCAGAGGACCAGCTCCCACTGAAGGTGCGGATAGGTCTGACCTTCGCAGATCGCCCAGGTCCTGGTGAAATTCCAGTCGGTGAAGCTGGCCCTCTGCTTCATCTGCTCGTCGGTCAGGGGCATACCGAATCCGTCGTCCGGCCCGCCCACTGCAGGGGCCAGGAAGTAGCTCCCTGCGATCCGCGAGAACTGCAGGTCTCTGCCAACGAGGAGATCCGCGTATGGGCTGCCGGCAACATTGGTCAACTGCCCCGCAACATAGCATCCGGAGATGGTCCCGCTGTAGTTGAGGCCCACCAGCCCTCCGGCTCGCGCGTCGGGCGCCTCGGTCCAGACGCTCGCAGTGGCATAGCTATCGGCGACAATGCCCTGCCGGTTCGAGCCGGCGATGCCGCCGGCGACGAGGCTGTTCGAACTCGCAGTGACCGCCCCCGTTACGTAGCAGCCAACAATGGTGCCGGCGTTGGTGCCCGCCAATCCACCGGCGTTCCGGACGCCGTTCACAGCCACAATCGAGACGTTGTCCAGCCCCAAATCGTACACCCAGGCCCCGCTCTCGATGCGTCCAAACAGACCCAAATCGCCTGCCGGACCGCCCTCGACCGTCAGATTTGTGATGCGGCGACCGCTGCCGTTGAAGTACCCGCGCAACACCGGGATCGGGGCGCCGTTCCAGGTGATGTCGGCCAGATCGATATCCGCCGCCAGCCTGTACCAGGCATATCGGCTGTACCGCGCGACGGCGCCGAGGTCTTCGGCCGTTGCGATTCTGTAGGGATCCTGCGAAGTGCCCGCGCCTTCCAGCACGTGCCAATCATTCGGATCGTCGAAGGCAGCCAGTTGCGGATAACCCCCATCGTCCGGGATTCGCCAGGTGTCGGCTGTCCCATCCGAACGAAGACAGGCAAGGTCCCACCGCGCCATGCGGAAGGTCTCGACGTCGTGCATCTGCGCGGTGTCCAACCCTGCACCGGCGGCGCTTTCCACCGCCCCGCTGCTCTGGCGGTCCCAGAACGATTGCACGACCCGGATACGCGGGGCGCTCTCGACGTGGCCGACCAGACCACCCCGATCGTGGGGGTCGCCGGCTCGCATGAGACGACCCGTTGCATAACAGTTTGTGACATCGCCGGCCGTGCGGATCTGGCCGATCAACCCGCCGAGGAGACGACTGCCGGAGCCGCCCGCCACTTCACCTGTCGCATAGCTGTCGCCCACCGTGCCGCCGAGCAGCGAGCCGACCAGGCCGCCAAGGCTTTGACTGCCGTCGGCGGCATGGACGTCACCAGCCGCATAGCAGCCACTCACTTCGCCTCGCAGATGGCCGACGAGGCCGCCAAGATCGCGACAAGCAAGGCCCCCCGACACGCGGCCGCCGGCATGGCAGAAGACGATCCAGGCGCTGGAATCGGCGCCGCCGACAAGCCCTCCGACACTCCAACTCCCCTCGGAGGCTATGACGTGACCGCTGGCCCGGCTGTATTCGATGGAACCTCCAAGACACCCGCCCACGAGACCGCCCACGTCGAAGCTCTTCCGTCCGGCGCGGACGTCACCTGTCGCGCCGCTATTGACGATTCGTCCGCGATGCACACCGACCAGGCCGCCAAGCTGGAAGCCGCCGTTGCCGGCCGTCAGGGTGACCGCCGCATGACAATCGCTGATGCCGCCGCTGTTGGTCCCGATCAGGCCGCCGACCCAGTTGCCTTCATCGGCCACGTGGATCGAGCCGCCGGCGTGACAATTGACGACCGAGCCATTGCTGGAGCCGGCCAAGACCCCGATCCGCCCGGGTCCTTCGATCGAGACGTCTTCCAGGTGCAGATCGTAGACCCGTCCGGCCGAGCCGATGGCCCCGAACAGCCCCAGATACTGAAGCGTCTCAGTGCGGATCGCCAAGTTGCGAATCGTGTGACCTTCCCCGTAGAAGCGTCCGGTGAAGGACGGATAGGGCGCGGCATTGGGCTGCCCATCGTGAGCGATCACCGCGCCGTCGAATACCCTCCCACCGGGCAGGTTCGGATCCAGGTCGAGGTCGTTGACGAGGACGAAGTGCTTGTCGAGAAGATCGGCGTCGTCGCCGATGGAGAGCAGATGCCCGACGGTAGCGATCTGGTAGGGATCGGCCGCCTCGCCCGTGCCGCCGGCGGACTCCACAGCCGCTGCCGTCCAGGCGAGTGCCGCAACCAGAAGCGCAGCGCAGAAGCCTCTCGTCCATGCGTGCCGAGCCATCATCGATCCTCCAGGAACGTGTCGAGCGCCGGCTCAGAGCCCGGCCACCACTCGGACCACTCCAGGTCCTCGAAGTAGGCGGTAAAGGCTCCGTTGCGGTAGATCCCCCGATTGCCCGGACGAGGTCTGAGCGATTCGTTGCCGGGAACCTTACGATAAAACGCATGTCGGGCGAGGTTCTCGCCCTGGATGGCGGCAATCTCGAGCGTGGGACCGTAGATCTGCTTATCCTCCACCACGCGCTGCCAGGCGTGGACCAGTTCATGCGCCAGACTGATCAGCGGCGGAAACGTGTCCCAGGCCATCGGCGACCCGTAGGCGCGGGTAATGGTCGGGTTCCAGTAGACCGTGGCCGAGGGCTGATGGCAGAAGTTCTGCCCGGTGGTGAACTCAATATGCGGCGTCTTCCACGCTCTGGCGAACCGGTCGAAGACGAGAGGCCGACTCTCCACAGCCGCCACCGTGTCGCGCACGGCCGGGCACAGAACCATTAGCGCCTGAAGCGGCCAGAAGATCTCCTCATTGCCCTGACTCATCGCCCAGCCGACCTGCGTGGTCTTGCGGGCCGACAGACCCGGATCGTTACGGGCGTACTCGCACCAGGCGTCAATGTCCGTGAAGCCCCGCGTCCAAACGAGGGCGCCGTCCTCATCGAAACAGGCGTAGGTCAGCATCGGCGCCGCATCGCCATCCGACACGATACGAGGATCGTCCAGGTCCAGGAAATCGTACGAGAAGAGAACCACGTCGGCGTCGGGTATGAAGCTCTCGGCCCTCACGTGTCCCGTCGCGAACAGCACCGTGAGAGAAGCACCCCACAGGAACAGACCGACCAATCCGCGTGCCATGCCCTGCGTTCCTGGGGCAGTCCGACCTGCGTTGTACTGGTTCATCGGTACCTCCGACCGTGCATTCCGCCGGGAGCTGTTTCGATCAGCGCGTGAAGAAACCCTTCACTGACCATCATAGCAGATGAACAGCCCGATTGCCAGCCCCCCTGACGCCCGGCGTGTGCCGCTGCGATCAACCAAACGCGTCGCGCAGGAGCTTGAGACTCTTGGGGATGGCGGTCTGCCAGTCCTCGTGGCCCTCGAATTCGAGCGAGACGTAGCCGTTGAAGCCGTGCTTTCGCATGATCCGGGCGATACGTGGATAGTCCAGATCGAGCGTGTACCAAAGACCCCCACCGTAATAGGTCTTGGCCTGCATGAAGACCGTCTGCGGGGCGCACATCTCGAGCTTGTCATAGGGGTCTTCGAGGAAGTTGCCTGTGTCGAGCAGGACCTGGAGCCAGGGCGAGTCGATCGCGTTGACGATCCGCAGCAGTCCTTCGGGAGTCCGGGCCAGGCCCCAATGGTTCTCCAATCCGAGGATCACGCCACATTCCTCGGCCTTGGGCAGGCACTTCTCGATGCTGTCGATCACCCACTTGAAGCCCTCATCCTCGGTGTGGCCCGGCAGGACCGGCTCGATGCCGCGATTGGCCATCAGCTCGTCGAAGTTGCCGCTCGTGCCCCACCGCCCCGTGCCGATGCGGATAATCGGGATGCCGAGCTGATAGGCAATCTCGATCTGACTGATCGTCAGATCGACGTTCGCCTGCCGCCGGGCCTCGTCGGGCGTAACGAAGCCTTGGTGCGTGGACAGACAGCACAGATCCACGCCGTTGATCAAAGCGTGACGTTTGATCTTGTTCAGAGCATCTCTGCTCTGGTCATCCACCTGTCTGAGCAGGATGTCCACGCCGCTAAATCCCATTCGAGCGGCATGGTCGATGCACTCGACGATGGGCATCTGCATGCCCTTCCTGAATCGCCAGAACGAGTAGGTTGCGACGGCAATCGGATTGCCCCGTCCGTGATGATCGGCAGTCGACGCGGCCGACTGTCCCATCGCCCGATTCGATATCGCCGCACCCGCCAACGTCGCACCTACACCGGCCAGAAACGTCCTTCGATTCACTGCATCCATCGTACCCATCCTTTCTCATCGCCAGGAGCCGGAGTCTCAGATTTGGAGCGTGAAGTGAACGCACAACGGTGAATACTTTGCATCGTCCCTTCAAACTTCAAACTCATCACTTCAAACCCGCTATTTTACGTCAATTGTTGCGGCCGGACAAGTGACCCGGACCGGATTTTCGCCGCCACCTGCATAAGCCGAGGCAGTGCGTAGTCGAAGAATCGCCCGTAACTCTCGCAGAAATAGCTCTCGCGGCCGCGGTTGCTGGGGTCAAACGGGGCGCGGTCCTTCATGCAGCCGCCGCGACAAACCGCCAGGTGTCGGCAGATAAGGCACTTGTTGCAGAGGTTCTGCTTCTTGCGGGCGAACGCCTTCTTCTTTGCCGACGCAGCGAGTTCCTGGATGGGCGTCTCGACGATGTTGCCCAACTTCCATTGCGGCTCGACGAAGAAATCGCACGGGAAGACATCGCCGCTATGCTCGATGACGATGTACTGGCTGCACTGGCGGTCGAAGGTGCAGATCGTGTGCCGGCCCGCCATGCAATAGCTCAGCAGCGAGTCGAAATCGCGAATGCTGAGCTTCTCCGGTCCGACGGCCAGCCAGCGATCGAAGATGCGGCATAGAAACTCGCCGTACTGCTCCGGCGAGACGGAGAACGCCGCGATCTGCCCGGTCTGCGGATCGCCCTCGACGCACGGGATGAATTGCATATAGCGAACGCCCAGGTCGAGCAGGAAGTCGAAGATCTCATCGGGGTGTTCGGCGGTGAGATCGTTGATCAGCGTCAGCGTGTTGAACTCGACGTCATGTCGCTTGCAGCAGTCGATGGCCCGCATGACGCGGTCCCACGTGCCATGCCCGCCGAGGTCGAGCCGATAGCGGTCGTGCAATTCCCTGGGCCCGTCGATGCTGACGCCGACAAGGAACTTCGACTCGTGCAGAAATCGACCCCATTCGTCATGGTCGAGCAGAATGGCATTGGTCTGGAGCGAATTGCCCACCTCCTGGCCACGGACGCCGTACCTGGCCTGCCACTCGACGGCCTTGCGATAGAAGTCCAGACCCATCAGCGTCGGCTCGCCCCCCTGCCAGGCAAAGCCCGATATCGGAAAGCGCAGCTCCATGTAATCCTTGACGAGCGTGTGCAACACCTCGTCGCTCATCCGCTGACGGCCCTGCCCCACCTCCGGCGCGCGGCACTTGTAGAAGCAGTATTCGCAATCAACGTTACAGTCGGAACCCGATGGTTTGATCAGAAGCGTAAATGGCTGCATCACTCTATCTCTGTGGTGGTGGCATGGTCATTCCGACTCACCGACCTGCCGAAAGCGCGGGATCACTTCGGCGATGGAGATGCCCGAAAGGTCGCCGCTGAGCATGAAGGGGCGATGCCCCACGACAATCGACATCCGATTGGGAACCAGTTCGCTGTTGCGTCGTTGTGTCCAGTCACGAAAGCCCCACTGCACGAGGCTGGCGTCGTGGCCCAACTGCCGAACCAATACGGGCGTGTCGGGGTTCTCCGTTTGCAGGACGATCTGGCGGTCCCGGTCGTCGTCCGACCACAGCATCCAGAAGTCGCGGCCCGCTCGCGCAAAGCGCAATCCCTGCACGCGCTGATCGGGTGTCTCGATCCGGCCGGTGTACTGTCCTTTGCCGACGAGTTGCGAGATATCCGCCATCACATGGTACGCCGGCTTGGGCGTCAGGTCGGGCCGCACCAGGCCAAAGTTGTGTTCGTTATACTTCGGATCCCAGCCGTCGTCCTGGAAATCATACCACCACAACCCCTCGAACGACTCCGACGTGCGGGCCAGCAGATAGAGACGGGCCAGATACGACGCCGACAGTTCCGGCTCGGTGCCGCCCTTGGCCACGTGCGTCGGCCAGCCCATCTCGGTGACGTTGAACGGCACGTCCATATCACCGTTGTAGCGGCGGAGCATCTGCTGCACGCTCGTCATCCAGGCCGAGCAGGCCTCGGGCCCCCGTTGCGGAAACGGCTCGTTGTAGTTGTAGCTGTGGATCGAAATGGCGTCACAGTACTTCAGGGCGCCGAGTTTGACGATCTCTTCAAGCCAGCCCTTCTTGACGCCCCCGCTGGTCGGCGACCCGGCAATCACCGTGACATCGGGATCGACCGCCTTGATCCTGGGATAGACGGCCTTGAGCAGGTTGAAATAGCTCTCCGGTGTGCCGGGTTTGCGGTGGCGTTCGGGCAATCCGATGGGGATGTCCCATTCGTTCCAAATCTCGTACAGCCGTACATCCTTGCCAAAGTGGCGAACGACGAACTCACTATACCGGCAGAAGCCCTCGATCGCCTCGGGCGATTGCGGCCGATCGCCGTCGTCGTAGAAGCGGTTGCCGTAATCGAGGATGAGCAGGATATTGATCCGCCTCGCCGCGGCCTGACGGACGTAGGTGTCGAACGACTCGGGCATTTCGAGCCGGCCCTTCTCCCGCTCGATGGCCCCCCACGGAACTTCGTCGCGAATCGCACCGATGCCGGCGCTCTTGATGCTGTCGAGATTCCGTTCGACGATGCCCTTGCCCTGGCAGAAATGCGTGCAGACGCCCACCTGAAATCGCCACGGCTCGATGACCGGACCCGAAACCGCCTGCTGGGCCCGGCTCATGCAGCAGGTCCCCAACACGACCACCACACAGATCGACCTGGTGGGGAGGTTAGATCGTGCATTCATCGGCATCTCCTTCTGCGGGAGCATATCATCAGTAGGGACGAATCATCATTCGCCCGTACCCATTCATCATAGCAGGACAAAGCCAACATACAAGGGCCGACGCATGCGTCGTCCCTACAATGGCGTGCCGTCAGGACTTTCGATGGGGTCGTCGAAGCCATAGAAGCGGATTGCCGCCGGCGTGTCCTCCCACTCGGTCGGACGGCACTCGCGGGCGCCGGTGGTGAAGTAGATCAAGCGGATGTCCCTGGCTTTCAGCTCGTCCAGTATCTCCTGCGAGATCCCGGACTCCAGTCGCGGCTCGAAGAGGAAATTCTTCGGGCAAAGATGCGCCCCGCCGCCGACGCTCTGCGAGAAGAACCCGGTCAGGATGATGGGCTCGCGGGTGAGGCCCTCGATCCCCGTCCGCTCGATCTGAACCGAGGTCGGCGACGATGGGGCCCAGCTCCATCGCATGTAGAACTGGACGCAAATCGAGACGCCGGTATTGGGGTCGTCGAACTCGCACGTCTCGAGGCAATCCTGCTCGCCCGGCTCCCAGGGCCGGTACAGGGTGGCTTCTTCCGCAATCGTCACATCCGTCTCGCCTGTCGGCACGGGCCGGTCATACTCGACCTCGACCATCAGCCGCAGGTCGTCCATCGTGACGACCGGATCGGGCACCGCCGCCTGGAACGCTGGTGTGGTGCGGAGGCGAACCGTTCGCGGATTGCACGGGTCATCGAGCCGCCAACTGTCAATCAGGTTGTACCGGTCCCAATCCGTCTGAGGCGCCTCGTACTCGTGTCGGGCGTCGGGCAGCAGCGACATCAGCCCCGCGACCTCCTGGACCCGGCCATCGGCGACGTACTCGATTCTCACGTCGTCGTAGAGGCACCTTTGCAGCGCGCCTTCGTCGAGCCATGTGCTTGCGGGCGTCAGCGTCCATCGCGACTTGAGGCGGTGGTTGGTGAAGACATTGCTGCCCCGGCCCTGCAACGTGCGGTACTGTCTGGACAGGCCGAGCAGGAACGGCGTCACATATTCACCTGCGTCAGCCCGGGGGATCTCTCGAATCTGTTTGACGATGAGTCGGCCGTCGGGCGCGAGCTTCTTGAACTCCAGGTCGAGCACGGGACCGTCTGCCGGCTTGACCTGACAGTATCGCTCGGCCGCCATGACGACCAGCTCGTACAGGTGGACATAGTCGCCTTCCCATTCGAGCACGGTGTCGTCGCGAAGCGAAACCAGACTCGACCGCTGCACCACCCACGGCATGGGCCCCCAGGATGTGCCACTGACCTGCACGATCTCCGGCACCGCGTCGGCGGGCGGGTTCGTCACGGAGACCGCCCCCTTCTGGGAAACGATCTCAATGCCCCAATTCTCGTCCCAGCGGCGCTCCATCGTCACGACCCCGTTGGCCAGCTCGATCTCGTCGGGGAAGGAATGGTGCACGAGCAGCGCCATACCGACCTGCGATTCGTCGATTCCGTGCTTGAGCCGTTCGAGGAAAGCGTTGTCATTGTAGAAGCTGGCGAAGACCTTCCGAATGGCCCGAAAGACGCCGCGTTCCTTACTCTCGGTCGGATCGCACGCGCACGGGCCGGCCGCATCGCCGTCGAGATCGTCGGCCAGGCATCCGCTGAAACTGTCGTAGAGCCCCGCACCCGTGAACCGGTCGCTGTCCTCGACGTTGGTCGAGCTGCGAAAGCGGATCTTCTGCATCGGGTCGAATCCGAACTCGGTCAGCGCCCCCAAGACAATCGCCTCCAGCTCATCACCGAACGAAACAGCCCGAGAATCGGTGAACAGATCGCGAACCAGCGCCAGATCGCTCGAAAGCTGCTGCATGTTCGCAGGCGGATATTCGGTGTATTTCGACAGGCGCCGGGCAATCTCATCGCGAAGTGGCGTGCCGAACGTGGGCCGGTCGAGGAAGGCGTTCCACAAATCGAATGAGAAGGCCATCGCACGAGGGGAATTATCCGCGACCGCGCTGCGAAGGATCCCGAAGTTGGCCGCCTTGCCACCGAAGTGCGCGATATCGCCGGGCCCCAGGTTGCTGGTGTCCGCCCAGAACCGACCGTAGTGGACCGTCGGACGAATCTCGACGGGAGGCAACTGCTTCAACGCCAGCAGCGCTCCCTCGTGCTCGGCGCTCAGCGAGCCGGCATCGAGCAGCTTGAGCCGGCAGTCTGCGCCGAAGTCATCCCGTGTCACGCTCAGGTAGACGGTTCGCCCCACGAGACTCTGCGCCGAGGCAACATCAGACGCCAGAGCCAGATGGATGAACGGCACACCTTGCGAACGCGCCAGGATCGCCACGTGCGAATTGGGCGTCGCGGGCATCAGCGTTACGATCCCGGCGACCGACGGCACCTCAGCCGGGACCCCATCGGTCAAAAGGATGTCGTGGGACCTGAGTTCTCCTCGCGTGTAGGCCGTCTGAATATCCGAGCCCTCGACGAACCTCAACGTCCCCAGCGCCCAGCCCTGGGAGTAGCTTGCGTTGCCCTGGGTCCATCGCGCCGTCGAGCCAATAGGGACACCTTGCTCTTGAAACCAATGGCGATGCTGCTGAGCGACGGGATACTGCTCGTAGGTCGGGAAGTAGTACGCCGTAACATTCGGCTCGGCGATCACCGACGCCCGAACCACGCCGAACAGCCGGACAACCTCGTCGCGAGAGTACGCATCCTGACGCACGAGCTGAATCCCATATTCGTTCAGCGGCGGATCGGCCCACGGCGGCAGGATGACCGCCCCAAGAATCGCCCGTTGATTGTCCTCACGCAGCGTCACCGCATCGAACTGCGATATGCTCATGCGCACGAACGGATCGAGATGCTCGACGGCAAAGTCATAATGGTATTCATATCGACTCGAATCCTGGTAGTAGACCACGTTCGGCTCGAAGCCCTCCGTCGTAACGATCGTGAACTTGACATAGGCCGGCGAAGTCCAGCTTTGGAACGGATCGTCCGGAAACGCGATCTGGGTCTTCCAGGTCAACTCCGGATCACTCTGTCCGGCAAAGGCAACCGCCGAAACCACCAGCACACACAGGCACCGGCACATCGACACCACCTCGTTTCTTTCGACTGAACTCTTCTGCATCGCCTCCATGAGCACCGTCTCAACTCCACAATCCTATTGTATCCGAAACGCCCGGCGCATTCAATGCCCGGCCAGCCAGTCTCTGGCCCATTTTTCGGCTTGGTCTCTGGTGTGGAGGTGGTTCTCCAATTGGGCAATGTACAATTCCTCGGCTAATTGGCCCACCTGTGGACCCGGCCGGGCGCCCAGGCGGATCAGGTCGTGGCCGTCGAGAAGAGGCGTGGGGTGGACGTCGATGCCGCGAAGCGACTGCACCCGCCGGCGCAGCTTCGCCAGGGCCGCCAGCGCCGCTTTGTTGCCGGCGGCCTTCTGTGTGGCCCGCTCCAGTTCGTAGAGGTCCCGATAGTAGGGCTGGGCCAGCAGCTTCTTGAGCGACGATAGGGCCATCTCGTGATCCAGCAGACAGCCCCGATGGGTCAGAAGAAACCGCAGATGCCTGGTCTGGCTGCGGCTGAGCTTGAGGACACGGCACATGTCGAGCGCCATCTCGGCCGGACAACCGCAGAAGAAGGCCGCCAGCGCCAACGGGAAGTCCACCCGCTTGCGCAGCCGTTGCAGGGTTTGCACCGCACCGGTAGGGGCGAGGCATGCCTCGCCCCCCCTGTCGCTATGCAATCCGGGAAATACCTGTTCGGCCAGTCCGCTCGCCAGCAACATGGAGGCCCCGGCGCCGCGATTGGGATGAACCAGCATCGCCTCCAACTCCGTGGCGATCCGCTCGCCGCTGATTCTGCTGATCTTCTTGGCGTGGCGACCGATCGCAGCGGACGTCTTGGCTTCGATGGCAAAACCAAGTTGCGTCGAGAAGCGAATCGCGCGGAGCATCCGCAGGTAATCCTCGCCAAACCGCTCGTCGGGATCGCCGATGGTCCGCACGATCCGCCTCTCAAGGTCGCTCTGGCCGCCGACGTAGTCGATGACCTTCTCGTCGATCGGATCGTAGAACATGCCGTTGATCGTGAAATCTCGGCGGGCCGCGTCGCTGGCGGCGTCGGTAAATGCCACCCGGTCGGGATGACGGCCGTCCTGGTAGCCGGCCTCGCTGCGAAACGTCGCCACCTCCACCTGGGCGCGTCGAGCCAGAACGATGACCACGCCGAATTGGGCGCCGACCTTCAGCGTGCGGTCAAACAGGGCCATCACGTCCTCCGGGCGGGCGTCGGTCGCCACGTCGTAGTCCTTCGGCCGACGGCCCAGCAGCATGTCACGCACGCAACCGCCGGCCAGCAAGGCGCAGAAGCCCTTGCCGCGCAGCCGCTCGACGATCTGGATGGCCGCGCGCTTATTCGTCATCGCCCTGCACCTGATACAAGACAATCGACATGCTCCCCCAGTGCCGTCGGTCGATCGCGCAAAACGCTCCGCAGGCGTCCGGCGGCATCACGCCCTCTTCGGTCCGCACGACGACGACGCCCTTGTCGGCGACCTGGCCGGCCAGCACGTCGAACAACTTCGCCAACGGCGAGCCTTGGCCGGCCTCCCGGCTCAGCGCATAAGGCGGATCGACGAAGACCAGATCGTGCTTGAGACCGGCCGCGTCCGGCGGCGCGCCGCACCGAAAGGCATTGGCGCGGATCACGCGAGACTGCGCCACGAAGCCGGCGCGCGCGATGTTCTTCTCGAGACAAGCGGCGATCTTCGGGTCCTGCTCGACGAATGTCACGAACGCCGCCTCGCGGCTCAAGGCCTCCAGTCCGAGCGAACCGACGCCGCTGAACAGGTCGGCCACCCGCTGATCGGCGAGCAGGCCGTAGTTGTGCAGGATGTTGAACAGCGACTCCTTGACCCGGTCGGTGATCGGGCGGGTATCCTGCGTCCTGGGACACTGTAGGTGCATCCCCCGCTTTGTGCCGGCAATGATCCTCATTTCGTCCAGTCTATCGACCTGCGAAAACACCGTCCATCGCAAACTCCAACACCCCCTTTGCGGATGCCAGACAGGCCGCTACAATGACGGGCAAAACGTCCGGGCTTCGGGCGAGAAAGTGAGGACATCGAATGAACGAGAGTTGTTCGGCCGTTGCGACGGCGTGTTTGACCGTCTGTCTGACCGTGTTGACGTCGCCCGTCCTCGGGGCCCCCAGGCCCGAACACGGCCTTCGTTACGATAGTCCCGCGACGGTTTGGGACGAGGCGATGCCCCTGGGCAACGGGCTGCTCGGCGCGCTGGTTTGGGGTGACGGCGCGCCGCTGCGGATCTCGCTGGACCGGACCGACCTGTGGGACCTGCGGCCGGTCCCGGAGTTCCATACCGAGGAGTACTCCTATGCGACGATGCGGCAGTGGGTCCGCGAGGGTCGCCTCGGCGATCTGCACAGGCTCTACGACGATCCGTATGGCCATCCGGGCCCGACGAAGATTCCCGCCGGAAGAATCGAGCTGTCGCTCGACGCAACGTTCCAGAGCGCATCGTTGGACCTGGCCACGGCCGTCACCACGGCCAGGTTCACCGGCGGTCCCATCGCCGAGGTCTTTGTCCACGCCACCAAGCCGTTCGGCATGATTCGCCTGAGCGGCGCGGCGCCGAAGGAAGTGACATTGCTCGCGCCGCCGTTCTCCGGTGAGATCACCGAAGAGGCCGGGGCCGGCAAGATCAGCGCCGGCGACCTGGCCACCCTGCGCTACAAGGCTCCCGAGATTCACGAAGGCGACGGCTGGACCGGCTATGCCCAGGAAGGCTGGGGCGGGTTCCGTTTCGCCGTCGTGCTGATGTGGCGGCCGAACGACGGAGGCTGGCTGGGCGTCTGGTCGGTCGCGACCTCGAACGAGTCGTCCGATCCGCTCGCCCGGGCCCGGCGGACCTGCCTCCGGGCCATCGACCAGGGCTTTGGGAAGACGGTCGCGCAGCACGCCGCGTGGTGGCGGACCTACTGGGACGGCGCCTCGGTTCGCGTGCCAAACTCGATCATCGAACGCCAGTGGTATCTGGAGACGTACAAGTTCGGCGCCGCCGCCCGCGCCGAGACGCCGCCGATCACGCTGCAAGGCCCCTGGACCGCCGACAACCGCAAGATCCCGCCGTGGAAGGGAGACTATCACCACGATTTGAACACGGAGCTGTCGTACTGGCCGGCTTACAGCGGCAACCGACTCGACGGCGCCGCCGGCTTCGTCAAGTGGCTCTGGGACACCAAGCCCAACGCCGAGGCCTGGACGGAACGCTTCTTCGATCTGCCCGGCCTGAACGTGCCGATGACGGCCGATCTGAACCAGGAACAGATCGGCGGCTGGCACCAGTACACCCACTCAGCGACGACCGCCGCGTGGCTGGCCCACCACTTCTACCTCCACTGGCGGTACAGCATGGACCGCGACTTCCTGCGCGACCGGGCCTATCCCTGGCTCCGGGACGTCTCGGTCTTCCTGGAGGCAGTCACGGAGAAGGGGCCGGACGGCAAGCGGACGCTGCCGCTGAGTTCGTCGCCGGAGATCAATGACAACCGCCTCGACGCGTGGTTTCCCACGATCACGAACTACGATCTGGCGCTGATTCGCTGGAACCTCGAGACGACGGCCGAGTTGGCCGATGAGCTGGACCGCCCGCAGGAGGCCCGGCGCTGGCGCACCGTCCTGGCCGAGATGCCCGATCTGGCGCTGGACCCGAACGATCACAAGCTGCTCGTCGCCAAGGACTACCCCCTGCCCGGCTCGCACCGGCACTTCTCGCACCTGATGGCGATCCACCCGCTCGGCCTGATCCGCTGCGAGAACGGGCCGCGCGACCGCGCGATCATCCAGGCGTCGCTGGCCGATCTCGAAAGACACGGCTCGTCCTGGTGGACAGGGTACAGTTTCAGTTGGCTGGCCAGCCTGGCCGCCCGGGCCCGCGACGGCGAGAAGGCCGAGCGTGCCCTGGAGATCTTCTCGACCGCCTTCTGCCTGCGCAACAGCTTCCACTGCAACGGCGACCAGACGGACAAAGGCTATTCGAACTTCCGCTACCGGCCGTTCACGCTCGAAGGCAACTTTGCCGCCGCGGCCGGCTTGCAGGAGATGCTCCTGCAAAGCTACAGCGGCGCGATCCGCGTCTTCCCCGCCATCCCCGATACGTGGCGGGATGTGTCCTTCGACAAGCTCCGCGCCGAAGGCGCGTTCGTGGTCTCGGCCGAACGCCGGGCCGGCCGAGTTGCGTTCGTCGAAATCATCGCTGAAGTCGGCGGGTCATGCCGGATGGAGAACCCGTTCGGCGAGATGGACTACAACGTGCAAGGACTGGAACCGAGCGCGATCCACAGTGTGGGAGCCAATCTGATCTTCCAGCTTGCGGCCGGGCAAAGGATCCGCATCCACCGTATGGAACCGACAGGAGGAATATGACCTGTGCCCTTTGAGATCGTCGGGGTATGTTCCCACGAGCGCAATGATACAAGCGACGCATCACTTGACCAGCCGGGCGATGGGCTTGAATTGGGGGTGCTCGGCGGTCTTGAGCAGATCGAAGAGGACCATTTCCGTGCAGGCGACGGCCGCGCCCTCGGCGGCCAGGCGGGCCAGGGCGATCTGCTTGTTCTCGGCGATTCGGGACGAGACCGCGTCGGCGATGACGGTCACGTCGAAATCCAGGCGCAGCAGGTCCATCGCCGTCTGATAGATGCAGACGTGGCTCTCGATGCCACAGAGCAGGACCTGCCTGCGGCCCAGTGAGTCGAGTTGCCTGTTGAACGGCTCGTGGCCGGCACAACTGAAACTGGCCTTGTCGATCGGCTCGACGCCGCCGAGCAATTCGGCAATCTCCGGGACAGTGGGTCCGAGGGCCTGGGGCACCTGCTGGCACCAGAGAATGGGGATCTCCAGAATCCTGGCCGCCTGGATGAGGATGCGGGCGTTCTTGAAGAGGGTTTCTTTGTCGGCCATCAACTGGGCGAGCTTGCCCTGGATGTCGACGACGACGAGGCAGCACCGATCGATTTCGAGCATTCCATTGCCTTACGCTGTCGCGCGGCCGGAAGAAAGCGCCTCCATGCGCTACTTGCCGGTCACTGCGTGTTGAGGAGGACGATTGTCATGCTTGCCTGCACCCCATCTTGTGGCGGGGCGGGGATCGCCTTGATCGCCGGATCGTTCGAGGCCAATCGGGGCCTGGGAATCTCCGGCGTTGCGATCGTCGTGGTCGAGTCGTCTTGGAGTACCGAACGAATGTCTCGGCCCGGCATCGCCTGGGCAAAACTGTTCATGACGGCTGCGCGGCGGGCCACATGCACGCTGCTTTCGCTGTTGTCCTGGCCGACAATCTGTACGACCTGACGAACGGTCACCGGCTCGACGACGACCGCGTCGGCGAAGCGATCCGTATAGACTACCAACCGGGCTGAGTCGAAATTCTTCCAGATCGGTCCCAGATCGGCTATGACGCGATCGAGCCCTTCGCGGCCGCACTCGATTCGGTAAACCCTTCTGTCGGGCAGGACCTGCGACTCAGCGAATCCCGCCAGACCGTTGTCTTCAATGACCGCCTTGATGAATGCATCGGCCTGGGCCAGGGCCGTCGTCCGCAATTCCAGCCGCCCGGAGAATCCCTGTCCAGCCACAACGCTGGGCGTTGGGGCAACCTCGGCGAGATCGGGGATCACCCGCACCGGATGGATCGAGTCAGCCACAGGCCGGCCCGGGCCACCTGGTGAAACCGGCACCACAATCTGATACACGACCGCCCCAAGCCCCCCCATCAGGGCGATCATCGCAGCCGCTGCCACGAATCGACGAATCTTCAGGTGTCGGGCTCCCGCACCCGACCGGACGGACATCGAATGCTCCCCCAGTAGCGTCCGTCGTTCCAGCGACTGCTTGACTTGTTCGAGCATATCGACCGGCGCCGGCTCGGCCGGTAAAGCGTTGACCAGATTCTTGCAGTTCTGAAGCTGCCGCAGGCGCCGAGCCACCTCCGCGTCGCGGGCCACGAGGCGTTGCACCTCCGTCTGCTGACGGAGCGGCAGTTCGCCGTCAATGAAACTGCTGAGCAGTTCATCGATCTGTGGGTTTGCCTTCATTTCTGCATGGCCTCCAAAACCTCTCTCAGATGGCTCCTGGCACGGCTAAGCCGGCTCCGGACGGTCCCGAGCTCAATGTTCAGAACGTCCGCAATGTCGGCATAGTTCATGCCTTCGATATCGCGGAGCACCATCACCGCCCGCTGGGGCTCATCGAGCCTGAGCAGGGCCTGTTTCGCCAGGGCGCACAACTCCCGTCGCTGCGCCAAAACCGCCGGATCGGCGACGCTCTCGTCGCTCAGGAACTCTTTGAGCCCCTGCCGTCCCTGTCCGTCGGCCTCGTCTTCTTCCGTATCGAGAGAACGAGTCGTCATCTTGGCGCTTCTCTGGCAATAGTTCAGCGTCAGGTTGACGGCGATTCGAAATACCCAGGTGTAGAAGCTACTCTTGCCTTTGAACTTCTCAATGCTCTCAATGACTTTGACAAACGTCTCCTGGGTGAGTTCCGCCGCATCGTCGGAGTTGCCGGAGATTTTCAGAATCACGTTATAAATCCGGCCCTGGTACTTGAGAATCAGCCTCTCCATGGCCTCAAGATCGCCGGTCTGCGACCGCTGAACCAGCACGGAGTCATCGATGTTGATGCTTGCTGCACTCAAGGGCACTGTGTTCCTCTCTCATCTGAACGTTCTGAAGGGCAGGTTGCCCTGCCCCACACAATCCAGCCATTCAAGGGACGGCCATCATCGCAGATCGTGCATTTCGGGTCAATCGAATTCGAGCCGAATCAGGGGGTGCAACTGTCGGACTGGCGCCCCGCAGCCTTCCCGCGACGAATCAAGGGACGTGTCACGTTTTCGGACGTCTTGCCGGAAGACACTTGAAACAGCCAGTCTATCGCTCTGACCTGTCACTCCAACTGTGCCAACGGGCAAAGGGAGTCCGCATTCTCATGTGTTGACGGGGCTCACGGCAGGAAACAGAAGCGGCTCGACCGAAGGACGCGGCCGAGCCGATGCGCAACTCGAAACGGTGCTTGAGGTGGGTCAGGCTTCGATCTTGTCGATCTTCACCTGGAGATACTTCTGACGGTGCCCAACGCGGCACTTGCTGTTCTTCCGTCGGCGGAAATGCGTCACGTAGAGCTTCTGGCCCTTGACCACGGCGTCTTCGGCCGCCCCGCCAAACGACGCGATGACCTTGGCCCCCTCTACATAGGGGGCGCCGAGCCGGCTGTTCGGACCGTCACCAACGAAAAGGACGTTGTCCAGTTCGATCTGCGAGGCTTGCGGGTCGATATCCGTCAGCTCGATATTCAAGCGATCGCCCTCGGCGACCTTGTGTTGCTTTCCGCCCTGCTCGATGACTGCGTACATCTCGATCACTCCTGAGTCAAGGGTTGCTATCTTGGGAAAACCAGTATCTTATGCTCGACCGCCATTTTTGTAAAGACATTTCTGAGGGTTTTTCGTATTCTGTCGGCGGCAGACGGTGCCCGGACCGGAACGGATGCTTTTTCGGAGTGCCTTGATGAAACTGGCCATGCTCAACGACAGGATCGTCCCCGTCGAGTCTCTCGATCCGATCTACTTCGATCGGGGAATCTACTTCGGCGACGGGGTCTATGAGGTCCTGCGCAGCTACCACGGCAGGCTTTTCGCCCTGGACGACCATCTGGCCCGGTTCGCCCGGAGCCTGGCGGAGGTCCGCATCGCGAGCATCGACGTCGACCAGGTCCGTAACCGCATCGAGCGGGCCTTTCTGACCAGCGGCCTGACCGACGCCAAGATCTACTTCCATGTGACCCGGGGCTCGGCCCCCCGAAACCACGTCTGGAGCGCCGACCTGGAGCCGAATTTCTTCCTGACCGTCAGCGAGGTGCCCGACGACAGCCGCGACAAGGCCCAGGGAATTGCCGTCTCGACCCACCCCGACTGGAGGTGGAAACGCTGCGACATCAAGTCGCTGAACCTGCTGGCCAACGTCCTGGCCCGTCAGGATGCGGCCGAGAAGGGCTGCGAGGAGGCGATTCTCGTCGATGAGACAGGCCGAATCACCGAGGGCGCCGGTTCGGGCTTCTTCGCCATCCTGGGTCAGCGTCTCCATACCGCCCCTCTGGCGGCCAATATCCTGCCTTCCATCACGCGCAAATATGTCATCGAGGCGGCCCGAAACCTGGGCATGGCAGTCGTCGAACAATGCCTGACGCCCCAACAGGCCGCCGGAGCCGACGAGCTGCTTATCGTAGTGACCACCAAGGACATCGTCCCGGTGGTCAAATTCGACGACACGGTCATCGGCAACGGCAAGCCCGGCTCTCAGACCGCTGCCCTGATCGCGGAATTCCGCAAGTTCACCGTGTAAGGATCGACGCGAGTGAAGCGGGCCGGGACACAGTTCAACATCCCGGCCCGGGATGGTCGCTCCGCCGGATGCCAGGGGCTGCGGTGTCTACTTAGCGTGGTACTCGTCTCTCGTGATCTCGACGAACCCGCCGAAGTTGTCCAGGCGGACAACGTCACGCGAACCCACGTTGAGATAGAGCTCGAACGTCCTGCCTTCGACCAGTTCTGCGCCCCTGGCGCTGCTGAGCGACACGCCCTTTATATCCGGGATATCATTGCCGTCCAGGTCCACCGCTTTGACGTAGATGGAGAAGTTCCTGCCAAGGATGAAGTCCCCCACATCGGCGCTGTCGCCGGTGAGATCCTGTGTGATAGTAGCCGTGGTCTTCGTTTTCAGTGAATTGAGTGGGATCTTGTCGGCCCCGGTATAGTAAGCGATGGTTAGATCGTCAAAGGCGTAGGGCCTGCCTTCGAGAGGCTTGAGGGGAATGGTCTGCCCTACGAGATTTGTGCCGACATACTCGGAGATCTTCTCGTCCCATAGCCTCGCCTTTTCCTTCACCTGCAGGCGGAACGCTTCGCCCTTCTCGAGGTCTGTGGCCAGAAGCTGTCGAAGCTCCTGCTGCAATTGCTTCGCTTCTTCGATGCGCTCCCGCTCGAGCTGAGGCAGGTTCTTCACGTACGGATTGGGCGTGCCCAGACTGAGCGTTGGCTGCCCACCGGCGGCCTCAGGGCTTTGCGCCGTCTCGCCGGGGTCGTCTCCGTTGCCACACCCCGCACAGGACAACACCATACACGACAGGGCCGCAAACCAGAAGATCCGATAGATGGTGTTCATAGCAACGCCTCCTTTGTGGAAGAGAACCAGACCGATTGCGCCACAGGCGAACTCCGCTTGATGGCCACTCCGCGACTACACAGTCCAAGCATGCTAATGGCTGCGAGTCCCGACGTCAACAGACTTGCCGACCCCTTGCCGGAAACTTCGGAGCGTGGGATGGCCCTTCAGGCCGTCGATGCCGTCCTGAAGGCCTGATTCGTACATCTTTTTCGGTCTCGGGAGGGAAATTCGCTAAAGATTTCTGGTCTGCCATTCCGATAAACAGCAATGAACAAGACAGGGCGTTTTGGTACGAGAGAGCCATGTCGAATGAGCTTCCAACGGACCGAGGCAGGTGCTTGCGGGGAGTTGAGGCTCGCGACGCGTAAACGTTCCTATACAACTTCTCCCATTCTTGCAGCGGTAACAGATCTCCTGTTACCGCTCTGTTTTTCTGCCTTCAGTCCGGCCCACCTGCCGGCGAACCCCCGCCGTAGGCCCCTGGCCTCGACTGAGGAAGACACGGCGCATCAGAGCGTCTGCCACGTGGCCGTCCGGGCACTTTCGAAGACGGCGTCGATGACGCGCATATTCGCGACAGCATCCTCAAGAGGGGTGGGAACGTCAGTGTCGCTCAAGATGGCCTGCGAAAACAGATCGCCCTGCAGTGTATACTGGTTGCTCTTGACCAAACGGATCTGGACGAGTTCCGAGTCGTTCTGCCGGTAGATCGCGGTCCGTTTGTCGGGGGGCGGCGTGAACGGAACATCGAGTTCGACCCGGCCGGTCTCTCCACAGACCTGGACCCGCTGACAGGCACCGAGCTGGGTTGAGCAGGTGAAGGTTGCGGTCCCCGGTGTGAACTCCAGAATGCCGGAAGCCAGTCGGTCGATCTTGAACTCAGGGTCATACTCTGCGACACCGAGGACACGATTCGGCTCGGCGCCGAAGAGGAATCGTGACAACGAGATGCAATAGCAACCGATGTCGAGCATGCCCCCGCCGCCGAGTTCCGACTTGTTTCGGACGTCGTCCGGGTTGGCGTTGTGATACGAAAAGAACGACTGGATCGTCCGCAGCGGGCCGATCCGGCCTTCAGCAACGATCTTCTTCGTTTCGACCCACTGCGGGTGGAAGCGGTACATGAATGCTTCCATCACCTTGAGCTTCGGGTACCGACGGGCCGCCCCCAGCAGTTGTCCGGCCTGCGTGGCATCCAGTCCGATCGGCTTCTCGCAGAGAACGTGTTTGCCTGCTTCCAGCGCCTTGATCGACCACTCGACGTGCAGATGGTTGGGCAGTGGGATGTAGACGGCCTGAACGTCCGAGTCGGCCAACAGGGCCTCGTACGAGCCGTGGGCCTTGGGAATCCTCAGTTGCTCAGCGGCCTTCTGGGCCTTGCCGGCATCGCGCGACGCAATGGCGGCAATTCTGCTGTACTTGCCCCGCTGCATCGCCGGGATCACCTTCTGCAGGCCGATCCTGGCCGTACTCAGCACGCCCCACGAAACCGTGTCCATCCTTCGACTCCTTTCCGAACGATTCGGTTGACCGGCTCACATCTTTCCTACAAACCGTCGATCTTGGCCGCAAGGACAAAGTCGTTTTCGTGCAGGCCGCCGATCTTGTGCGTCCACAGCTCGATCCGGACCTTGCCGTAGCTCAAATACACATCCGGGTGATGGTCCTCGGCCTCGGCCAATTCCCCGACCTTGTTGACGAAGGCCAGAGCCTGGCGGAAATCGTCGAAGTCGAATTCCCGCATCAGATGGTGCTCGTCGACCGCGTTCCAGGCCGGATTCACCTGGCTGACATATTTGGCCAGTGCTTCGCCCTTGAGCGGCTCAATGTCGCCCCGGCATGGCCGGCATCTCTTCTCAACGAGAGTCGTCATCTTCGGTCTCCTTCCAGCGACGTAAGGTACGTACTGAACTCATCGCGGCGCTCCTCATTCGGAACGCTGCTTCTGTTTCTGTGATACGGGCTGGGTCTCGGGCCGGTGCCCCGAAGAAACCGGGTCCGAGCCGCTCCATTTGCTTGTATGCCGTGCAAGAATCCCCGCGAGAACAGGGTGCACTGCACGTTTGTAGGTAGATTCTAGGCGGCCATGGGGCGGTTCTGCCAGAAGCGGTCCCATTCGCCGTTGAGCCAAGTGATCCGCAGGGCCAG
>Ga0334890_1000759_pt1 | contig 52486 bp, 46 predicted proteins | sample GraSluR1_MG_3_FD_207220 | JGI IMG/M metagenome (GOLD analysis project Ga0334890, IMG submission 207220) | Sludge microbial communities from methane-producing bioreactor in Wageningen University, Netherlands - Granular Sludge_31_08-R1 | ecosystem: Engineered > Bioreactor > Anaerobic >... | reverse complement strand
GGCACGATCGCCGTCGGTTTCCAGGCTGAAAGGACCCCGTCGCGCACCCGGAGAAAACCACTCCCTAGCAGCTTGGGTGAAAGCCTTTCCCGGAAAAGGCGAGTATTTCAAGCCGGAGCCCTCCGTTACAGGCGACGAGCGCGGCCCCCATCGCGGGGTGCCGAAGTAAGGTGGTACCGCGGATTTCCGTGAAGCCCTGCGGATCATACGCCCATCCGGCTTAGTCCGGCGAAGGCGGGATTTTCCGATACGGCCCCCGGGCGATTCGTCCTTACGCGAAGCATGGCTTCCCGTTAAAGACATCGTGCCCGGGGGCCTCGCTGTTTTTCGACCACCGCCCCGCGCGGCACGATAGAGCGATTAAGGGGTGAAAAGGAGCTTTATTATGGAAATCGATGTGGACAAACTGCGACATTCCGCCGCCCATGTAATGGCCGAGGCGGTGCTTCACCTTTATCCCGGCACCCGGTTCGGCATCGGCCCCGCCATCGACGATGGGTTTTATTACGACTTTCTCCTGCCAAAGCCCATAACGCTTGAGGACCTCCCGGCCATTGAAAAAGAAATGCGGCGCATTATCTCCGGCGGCCATGCCTTTGTCAGGAAGGAGATAAGCAAGGAAGAAGCGAAGAAGCTTTTCGCCGGCCAGGACTTCAAGCTGGAACTCATTGATGGCCTGGAAGAGGGGACTATCTCGATCTACGAGCAGGACGGTTTCGTGGATCTCTGCCGCGGACCCCACCTGGAAAATACCAGGCAGATTCGCCCCGACTGCTTCAAGCTGAGGTCGGTGGCCGGCGCCTACTGGCGGGGCGACGAAAAGCGCCCCATGCTCACCCGTATCTACGCCTATGCCTTCGCCTCCAAGGCCGAGTTGGAGGCCCATCTCAAAATGCTTGAAGAGGCCGAAAAGCGGGACCACCGCAAGTTGGGCAAGGAACTCGACCTTTTCTCCACCCACGAGGAAGCCGGCCCGGGCCTGGTGTACTGGCATCCCATGGGCGGCCGCTTCAGGGTGGCTTTGGAAAACTGGTGGAGGGACGAGCATTATAAGAACGGTTACGAAATTCTTTTTACCCCCCATATCGGCAAGTCCTGGCTCTGGCAAACCTCGGGGCACCTGGGCTTCTACAAGGCGGGGATGTACTCCCCCATGCAGATCGACGAGGACGACTACTACATCAAGCCCATGAACTGTCCCTTCCACATCATGATCTACAACAACGGCGTCCACTCCTATAGGGACCTGCCCCTGCGCTGGGCGGAGCTGGGCACCGTGTATCGGTACGAGCGCTCCGGCACCCTCCATGGGCTGGCCCGGGTGCGGGGCTTCACCCAGGACGACGCCCATATCATCTGCACTCCTGAGCAGATAGAGGACGAGATTGCCGAGGTTCTGCGTTTTTCCCTCTTTATGCACAAGACCCTGGGGTTCAAGGAGATCAAAGCCTACCTGGCCACCAAGCCGGCGGGCGACGGGTCGGTGGGCGCCCAGGAAATGTGGGATACCGCTTTGGAGTCATTGCGGAAGGCGGTGGACAAGGAAGGGCTGGCCTATGAGATGGACGAAGGGGGAGGGGCCTTCTACGGTCCCAAAATCGACCTCAAGATCAAGGACGCCATCGGCAGGGAGTGGCAGCTCACCACCATTCAGTTCGACTTCAACGAACCCGAGCGCTTCGACATGACGTATGTGGACGCCGACGGCCAGCGCAAGCGACCGTATATGGTGCACCGCGCTCTTCTGGGCTCCATCGAGCGCTTCTTCGGCGTCTATCTCGAGCACACCGCCGGAGCCTTTCCTGTCTGGCTCTGCCCCGAGCAGGTGGTGGTCATCCCCGTGGCTCCAGCCTTCGACGCCTATGCCAAGGAACTTCTAGCCAGCCTCAACGCCGCGGGTCTGAGGGCCAGGGCGGATCTCTCCGATGCCAGGATGAACGCCAAGATCCGGGAAGCCCAGGGCAAAAAAATCCCCTATATGCTCGTGGTGGGCCAGAGGGAAATGGACGAGAAAACCCTTTCTCTGCGCCTGAGGGACGGTCGCCAGGAAAACGGCCTCACGATGGATGGGTTTATCGCCCGCGTGCGGGATCTGGTGGAAAAAAAGTCCCTGGAACTTTAAAACAGGAGAACCGGGGAGCCGAAAGCATACTCGAAGTATGGGCGAACTGCCGTCTTCGCTGTTTTTTCGCTCTCCCCGAGCTTCGGGAATCCTGTTATACTGTACAAAGACATTCGACATTCAAGGAGTTCGTGCATGGTAGACCTACGTACGCACTATATGGGGCTCGTTCTCGACAATCCTCTCATCGTCGCTTCTTCGGGACTCACGGGCAGCCCCGAAGGCGTCGAAAAGGCCGCCGCCGCCGGGGCGGGAGCGGTGGTTCTTAAATCGCTTTTCGAAGAGCAGATATTGGCCGAGGTGGGTAAAGAGTCCGAGGGGATCGACCTGGACGCCCATCCGGAGGCCGAGGCTTTTATAAGCAGAACAGCCTGGGAAGAGGGCAGCGACGCTTATCTCTCCCTGGTGCGGGACTCCAAGCAAAGGGCGGGTAAAACGCCCCTCATCGCCAGCATAAACTGCGTAGGTTCGGGCAACTGGGCTTCTTTCGCTTCCCGGATAGAGGAGGCGGGGGCGGACGCCCTGGAGCTGAATATCGCCTACATGCCCAATTCTCCCTCCCTGAGCTCCAAAGATATCGAAGAGCGGGTCTTGTCCACCGTAAAAGAGGTTCGGCATTCAACAACCCTGCCCATCGAGGTTAAGCTAGGCTCCCATTATTCGAGTCTGCCCCATCTTGCCGCCGCCATCTCCAAACTTGGCGCCAATGCCCTGGTGCTCTTCAACCGGTTCTATCGGCTGGATATCGATATCGACAGCATGAAGCTCGTTCGCGCCCAACCCATGAGCGGCGGCGACGAGTACCACGACAGCCTGCGCTGGATGGCCCTGTTGTTCCAGCGGACCGGCATAGAGCTCTGCGGAGCCACGGGCATTCACGACGCGCAGACCATGGCCAAGTTCATTCTCGCCGGCGCGAGCGCGGTGCAGATATGTTCCGCCCTTTACAAGGGAGGATGGAAGACCGTGGGCAAAATTCTGGATGACCTGCGCATCCTTATGGAGGCCCAGGGATTTTCTTCCGTCGACTCGATGCGGGGCAGGCTTTCGGCCAAGAGTACGGGGCGATTGGACGAGTACATGCGCCTGCAGTATATAAAAGCCCTTACGGGGATATCCTGATGCCCCGCTATGGGGCATATTAAAAGTATTACCAAACAAGGACGGTGCCGTTATGGAACTCAACCTAAGTCTCAGCAATCTTTCGGAAGCGTTTCCCGGGGATATGGATGGGGAGCAGAAAGCGCGGGCCCAGACACTTTTTTTAAAGAAGCTTTCGCTGAAGGCGCACGAGTATTACGGGGGGAAGATGCAGACGCTGCCGAAGGCGGGGGTATACGGATTCAACTGGTTCAACGTGTGGTACACGCCTGGGGTATCCAAGATTTCGACGAGCATACGGGATGATAACGATGCGTCGTTTGCGCTGTCCAACCGTGGGAATCTGGTGGCGGTGGTTTCGGATTCGACCCGGGTATTGGGGGATGGGGACTGCAGTCCTCCTGGGGGACTGGGTGTGATGGAAGGCAAGGCATTTTTGATGAAGTATCTGGGGGGGGTGGATTCGATAGCGCTGTGTGTGGATTCGCGGGGCAAGGACGGGAGGCACGATCCTGACAAGATCATCGAGTTTGTGAAGATGCTGCAGCCATCGGTGGGGGCGGTGAACTTGGAGGACATCAGCCAGCCGAACTGTTACAAGGTGCTGGACGAGTTGCGGGAGAGCTGTGAAATACCGGTGTGGCACGACGATGCCCAGGGGACGGCGAGCGTGACCTTGGCGGGGCTTTTGAACGGGCTGCATTTGGCGGGCAAGGAACTTTCCGAGGCGAAGATAGTGTTTCTCGGTGCGGGTGCGTCGAATACGACGATAGCGCGGCTGATTCTGGCGGATGGGGGCAGGGGAGAGAACATGATTATGTTTGACACGAAGGGCTCCTTGCATGCCGGGAGGAAGGATATCGAGGGGGATGTGCGGCTGTACAGGAAGTGGGAGCTTTGTCGGCAGACCAATCCGCGGCGGGTGGAGGGAGAGGCCGAGGCGATACGGGGAGCGGATGTGTTGATTGCGCTTTCGAGGCCTGGGCCGGAGACGGTGAAGCGCGAATGGGTTCGTTCGATGGGGAGCAAGGCGATAGTGTTTGCCTGTGCGAATCCTGTGCCGGAGATCTGGCCGTACGCGGCGAAGGAAGAAGGGGCGTATATCGTGGCGACGGGCAGGGGTGACTTTCCCAATCAGGTGAACAACTCGGTATGTTTTCCTGGGATACTGAAGGGAGCGTTGGCGGTACGGGCGCGGAAGATCACCGATAGGATGGCGATACGGTGTGCCCATTCGCTGGCGGATTTTGCGCGGGCCCGGGGGATAGGTCCGGAGAACATAGTGGCGACGATGGAAGAGACGGAAGTGTTTGCGGTGGAGGCGGCGGACGTGGCGATGGAAGCGATTGCTGAGGGTGTGGCGCGCGTAAAGGCCAGCTGGCAGGAGGTGCACGACAAGGCGCTGGGGGATATTCGGGCCTCCCGGGAGATGACGAAGGACCTGATGGCCGCCGGGCATATCAAGGAGCCGCCCAGGGGGATGCTGGAAGCGCTGCTTGAGGAAGCGATCGCCGAAGTGAAGGGCTGAGCGCTTCGGGAAGCCCGGCTGCGTGTTGCGCCGCGGCTTCCTCCGCCGTATCATTCGATCATGGACAAGAAAGTCTTTCGGCCCTTGAGAAACGAGGCCAAGGCTCTGCTTATCACGATCTGCGTCTGTGCCTTTTTGGGCGTGTTGGCGACCTTTGACCTTTCGGAACACCACCGGGCCTGGCGCAGGGCGGAAACCTGGACCGAGGAACAGCGACGCGTAGCCTCCGCGGAGGATGCGGGTTCGATGAGACCTCTCATCCTCGCGGCGTTGATTAATAATACGCTTATTGTCGCCTTGTCCTCCGCCGGTATCCTGATATTGGGAATTTCCGTCGCATCGGACTCCGGATCAGGACTGTCGGCGGTAAAAGTACTGACCTGGACGATACTTAGCCTCGGCATCCTCTTGGTGCTTTTGGTTTTATTATACAGGCTCAGACTTGGCTCCAGGTTTGTTCTGAAAGGGCCCATATACGATTACAATCTTCGTTTCCAGCCGCCCCTGGTATTTGCCCTCGGAGGGTATCCGCTGGCCACCCTCGGCTTGACGTTCAATCGCGTTTTACGCAATAGGACAGGCTCCAGCACGAAAAACAAGGGCTGAGCTGAACCCGGAAGCTGCTTTACGTACTCCCGTCGCCCGTTCCTCTAACCGAGGCGAAGCAGGAGAGCGGGCAGGATATACTCGAAAAAGAGACCAAGCAAGAAAAGAACAACCCCGGCGATGGGCAGGGAAGGGGAATTCCTCTTCGAACTCCTGCGCTCCGGGGCGACGGATTCTTTTATGCCGGGATTTTCGTCGACTCCCAGGATGCGGCGACGGAGCTTCTTTTCCGCTTCGACCAGTCGAAGATAATCGGCGCTTTCGGGCCCGTCGGGGCCGGGGATGGGGGAGGGGGACGGAGGTTCTCGATCTAGCTGAGGCACTCTGTCTTTCCAGGATTCCGGGTGCTCGGTCCCGCCCCTTTTTTTAGGGGGGACTATTCGTATCCCATCCTTTTTCAAATATCCGACCCAGGACAGGCCAAAACAGAACAGGGATTCGACCACAAGGGCATCGCCCAGGGCGACTAAGAGGGAATCGTTCTTTCGCAGGAGAGCAAAAGCCAGGGCCGCGGCGAAACAGATCCCCGAAAGAGCGGCGACGCCACCAAGCTTTCCTCTTTTTGCCCGCCCGCCCGACTTCGCGCCTTTATTCATCGTCCATCCTTAAGGCGCCAGTATAGCATTCCCCGGCGCCCAATGATAATGCCAGTTGACGGCTCGATACAAAACGGCGAAAATGAACTGAGCTAATATGCCGCCGTTCTTATTCTTTACGGCGGAAATCTTGGACCCGCCTCGACGCGGGTGTATGTGGAGGCAGAAATGCTGAAAAAAACACTGTTAGCAGCAGCCGTCATAGCGGTCCTCTTCGTGGGATTCGCCGGCGCTGCTCCCAAATCGAAGGACTACGTAAATGTCTTCGTGAGCGATCCCAGGACCTTCAACTACCTGGAAAGCCAGAGGCAGACCACGTCCCAGCACACAGTCAACTTTGTTGACTGCCTCATCGAACACGACAAGTACGGTATTCTCAGGCCCGCCCTGGCCGAGAGCTGGAGTTCCAACACCGACAAGTCGGTCTGGACCTTCAATATCCGCAAGGGCGTCAAGTGGGTGACCGGTGACCTGGAAGTCTATGCCGACGTAAAGGCCCAGGACTGGGTCGACGCCATGAAGTTCATGCTGGACAAGAAGAGTCAGCTCAATTATCTGGTAGCCGGCTTTGTTAATAATGCCGCGGAATACCTTGCCGGCAAAGTCACCGATTTTGCCCAGGTAGGCGTTAAGGCAAAGAGCGACTACGTCCTCGAGTACACCCTTACCGGTCCCATCCCCTATTTCGATACCATGCTCACCTATAACCCCTACATGCCCGTCAACGGCGAGTTCCTCAAGTCCAAGGGTGCCGATTTCGGCAAGGTGGACAAGAACGGTATCCTTTACAACGGAGCCTACATACTGTCCAACTTCACCTCCAAGTCCGTCATGGAGTACGACGCCAACCCCTATTACTGGGACAAGGCTAAGGTAACCGTCCAGCACGTCAAACTGGTCTACGACGACGGTAAGGATCCCGATTCCCGTTTCAACAATTTCGACGCGGGAATCTACGCCTCCGCCCAGGTCAACACCGAAAACGAAGCGCTCTTCGCCAGGGCACAGGCCAAGTATAAGGAAAACATTTACAGGGCAAGACAGGATTCCACCACCTTCCTCTATGCCTTCAACTACGACCGCAACACCTGGGCTTCCCCCGCTGATCCCACCAAGGGTGTGTCTCCCAAGTCCGAGAAGGAGCGCAAGGATACCCAGTTGGCCATTCTGAACAGGAATTTCCGCAAGGCTGTTTTCTTCGGCGTCGACAGGCCTACCATCCTGGCCCAGCGCAACGGCGAGGTTAACAAACTGGCGGCCATCCGCAACTCCTACACCGGCACCGAACTCTCCAAAGATCAGGCCGGCAAGGACTATGTGAAGTATGTCGAGGACGCCCTGAAGGCCCGTAATCCCGCGGACTTCCCCGCCTCCTTCAAGATCGACGATGCCCAGGATCCCTACTTCAACGCCACCAAGGCCAGGGCCTACATGGCCAAGGCCAAGGCCGAGCTGACCGCCCAGGGCGTCAAGTTCCCCGTCAAGCTCGACACCGCCACCGACATCGCCTACACCAAGGGTTTGAAGGGCGATCAGTCCCTCAAAGCCAATCTCGAAGCCGTATTCGGAACTGACACGCTGGTGGTGAACGTGGTCGAGATGGACACCGACAACGCAGACGCCTCCACCTACTATGCCGAGTCCGGCAGCCAGTCCAACTACGATATCGGCGGCTATACCGGTTGGGGCCCCGACTTCGGCGATCCCTACACCTTCCTCCAGACCCTGGAGCCCGAGATCGGCGCCGTGCTGATCCAGATCGGCCTGGACTATACCGAAGACCCCAATTCCAGCGACTATAAGGCCGCCACCAAGGTAGGCCTGTACGAATACGCCAAGAAGGTCGAAGCCGGCAACGCTATCTATGACGACCAGGTGAAGCGCTTCAAGCTCTTCGCCGAGGCCGAAGCCCAGCTGTTGGACGACGCGATCATTCTCCCCTACATGTCCTACGGCGGCGGATTCGCCGTCACCAGGATCGTTCCCTATACCATACCCTTCGCTGCCTATGGCAACGACGAGTACAAGTTCAAGGGCATGATCGTCGGGGACAAGGTCATCACCCTGGCCGAGCGCGACAAGCTCAAGGCCCAGTGGGAGAAGGAGAGGGCCGCCGAGTACAAGAAGCTCAGCGCCAAAAAATAAGCTCCCATGGACGTGAATAGCGTTCAATGAATCGTGAAAGGGTTGTCAGGATTCGAATCCGGACAGCCCTTTTATATTATTTCCACTATATATTGCTTGAATTCGCTTTATTGCCTATATCCACGCTATCGGGTATAATGGCCGGAGAGTCCGACAAAACTCTGATTGTGGGGTTCCATGCTAGGATATGTTGTAAAACGTGTTTTTCAGTCGATTTTATCGGTACTGATCGTTTCAACCCTCACCCTTTTTCTGGTTTATTCCTGCGTTCCTCGACAGCTCGTGTTCAAGGGAGACTTAGTGCTTCCCAAGATAGCGAACAAGCCTGACGAGTACAACGATTATAAATTCAGGACCTGGGAAAAGCTGGGATACATCGATTATATGACCCAGCAGGAATATGCGCAGGAAGTTTTCGGGGCCGATTCGCCCAATGTGAGCCAGGCGCTTCTCCGGGATTCCTCGTTTTACGAAAAGTTCAGGACTGACCTCTCGGCCAGGGGCTATAAGGTCGAGGCCTTGCCCATATCCGGGTATCTTTACGCCACCAAGGACGTCGCCCTCCTTACCCGGGTGTTTCGCTGGTATGCCAAGCTGATTCAGATAGACCATCCGTACAGGATTCAAGACCCGAACAATCCGGGTCTGAAGCGAGGATATTTCCTCACCAGGGACTGGGGCGGAGGGCTTGCCCTGGCGGCCTCCGGAACTATCTACAAATATCAAATCTGGGTGGACGACAGTTTCCCCTTCTTTCACCAGAACATAGTCAGGCTCAATATGGGCAGGTCCTATCCGACCTTCGACGGGGTTCCCGTGCTGGATGTCATCTCAGGGGGCCAGGGCAGATCGGCGCGAAGGGAGATACGGACAACCGTGCGGGGAGAGGAAGTCAGCTTTTTCACTTCCATAGACGAACACAGCCTTAAGTACAAACCTGTCCTGGACAGGTTGGACATGAATAAATTCGAGGACAACTACGCCGACGGAAATCTTACGACCATCGATCCTTCGATGCTCGGGACAAGCTTCACCATCGGCATGTATTCCCTCCTGCTGTCATTGGCCATAGGGCTGACGGTGGGCGTCATAGCCGCCATGAAGAAGGACAGGATCTTTGACAAGATCACCATGGCCTACATCGTCTTCATCAGCTCCATCCCCACACTCTTATATATAGCCCTCTTCGCCCGTTTCGGCATGAAGGTCCTGGGGCTTCCGGACAAGTTCCCCTTCCTGGGGTCCCAGAATATTCTCTCCTATATTTTGCCTACGATCTCGCTCTCCCTGGGCGGCATAGCCGGGGAGGCTCTCTGGATTCGGCGCTATATGGTGGACCAAATGAACGCCGACTATGTAAAATTCTCCCGGTCCAAAGGGCTTTCCCAGGCTGAGGTTTTCTTCAAGCACATCGTCAGGAACGCCCTCATACCTATCGTGCACTCCATCCCCATGGCGGTCATCGGAACCCTGGCGGGAGCGCTGATCACCGAAAGCTTCTACGCCGTGCCCGGCATGGGGAAGATGTTCCCCAGCGCGATCTCGGATTACAACAACGCGATGATCATAGCCCTGACCTTTATTTTTACCGTTGTTTCCATATTGGCCATTTTCTTGGGGGATATCCTGGTAACCTTCGTGGATCCGCGTATCAGCCTGGCCGCGAGAAAGGAAGCGAGGTAAGTATGGCTAAAACAGCTGAACGCTTCGCCTTCGCGACCTTCGACGTGCTCGAGTCCGAGCGCATCGCCGGTCCGCGCTACTCCTATTGGAAATCCGTGTTCCAGACTTTCTTCAAGCGAAAGACCGCCATATTCTGGCTTGCCCTCTTATTGAGCCTCACCCTTATGTCGTTCATACAACCCCTGGTTTCGGGCTACGACCCCGCCGTGGCCCCTAACATCAACACTCCTTCCACCTGGTACCAGAAACCTTCGGCGGAACACTGGTTCGGCACCGACGACAGGGGCAACGACCTTTGGGACGTGGTGTGGTCGGGCACCCGCATGTCCCTGTCCATAGCCTTCATCGCCGCGGCGATCAACATCGGCGTAGGCATTCTTGTGGGCGCGGTATGGGGCTATTCCAAGCGTCTGGATCCCATACTCCTGGCGGTCTACAACGTGGTGTCCAACGTACCCTATATCCTGCGTTCCATGATGCTCATGTACATTTTCGGCCGGGGCTTCTGGCAGATGATCCTGGCCATGACCATCACTGGCTGGCTTTCCATAGCCTTCTTTATCCGAACCCAGGTGATGATCATCCGGGACCGGGAATACAATCTGGCTTCCCGCTGCCTGGGCACTCCGCTGAAGCGCATGGTCACCCGCAACATACTGCCCTACATGGTCTCGGTCATCGCGACACTCATCTATCAGGAAATTCCAGGGCTGATCAATACCGAAACCATTCTCTCCTACCTGGGAATCGGATTGCCCTCCACCTATCCCTCCCTGGGCAGGATGATCGATGTGTACTGGTCCTTCGTTGATACCTATCCTCATATGATCGTGTTTCCCGGCGTCGTGATGGGTTTGGTCACGATCTCCTTCTATGTCGTCGGTCAGCTCTTCGCGGACGCGTCCGACCCCAGAACCCACCGATAGGAGGAAGATCATGGATCAGAACAAGGGAATTCTAAAGGTCCGGGATTTGGTGGTCAAATTCAGGGTCAGGCGCCGGGAGCTCACGGCGATTCGCTCCGTGTCCCTGGATCTTTACGAGGGCGAGACTCTGGCCATAGTGGGAGAATCGGGATCCGGCAAGACAGTCCTCACCAAGACCTTCACGGGCATGCTGGAATCCAACGGAAGAATAGCCGCCGGCAGCATCGAATTCGAAGGCAGGAATCTTTTGGAGCTCAAAACCGATAAAGAATGGGAAAAAATCCGGGGTGTGAAGATCGCCACGGTATTCCAGGATCCCATGACCAGCCTCAACCCTCTGAAGCGCATCGGCATCCAGATCACCGAAGTCATCGAAAAGCATCAGAAACTTCCTCCCGAAGAGGCAAGACGCATCGCCTTGACCCTTATGGAAAAGGTGGGAATCAAGGATGTGGAAAAACGCTTTTACGACTATCCCTTCCAGTATTCAGGCGGCATGCGTCAGCGCATTGTCATCGCCATAGCTTTGGCGTGCAAACCCCGCATTCTCATCTGCGACGAGCCCACCACCGCCCTGGATGTGACCATCCAGGCGCAGATCCTGGACCTTATCCGCTCGCTTCAGCGGGATTACGGTTTCACCACCATCTACATCACCCACGACCTGGGCGTGGTGGCCAATGTGGCCGACCGGGTGGCGGTGATGTACTCAGGTCAGATCGTGGAATACGGCTCGGTGCGGGAAATCTTTTACGATCCCCGTCATCCCTATACCTGGGCGCTCATATCAAGCCTGCCCACCCTGGCCAGAAAAGGCGAGCCCCTGTATGCCATTCCGGGGACCCCGCCCACTCTTTTCAATGAAATAAAGGGCGACGCCTTCGCTCCCCGCAATCGCTATGCCCTGGGCATAGATTTCGAGGAAGAACCGCCCTTTTTCAAAGTGAGCGAAAGCCACTACGCCAAGACCTGGCTTCTGGACCCCAGAGCCCCCTTCGCCGATCCGCCTCATGCGGTGAAGCTCATGCGTAAGAAAGGAAACATCTACGCCGAGGGCGGCGCCGCGGAGGCCGGAAAATGAACGACGTTTTGTTATCGGTAAAAGACCTGGAAGTCACCTTTAAGAACGGCAAGGAAACCTTTACCGCGGTACGCAAAGTGAACTTCGATGTCCACGAAGGCGAGTCTTTCGCCCTGGTGGGAGAATCCGGTTCGGGCAAAACAACCATAGGCCGGACGATAATCAGGATCAATCCCGCCACCAAGGGAGAAATATTCTTCGCCGGGAAAAAGATTTCCGGGATTATCGACCGGGAGCTGGATACCTACGTCATACGCAATATCCAAATGATTTTCCAGGACCCTATGGCTTCCTTGAACGAAAGGGCGACCATAGACTACATAGTCTCCGAAGGGTTGTACAACTTCGGCCTTTTCAAGGACGAGAATGAACGCAGGGGAAAGGTCTTCAAGGCCCTGAACGACGTCGGTCTGTTGGAGGAGCACGCCGAACGCTACCCCCACGAGTTCTCCGGCGGCCAACGCCAGCGTATTTGCATTGCCCGCGTTCTGGCGATGGAGCCTAAGTTCATCATCGCCGACGAACCTATATCGGCGCTGGACGTCTCCATCCGCGCCCAGGTGCTCAATCTTTTGCACGATCTCAAGAAGGAGCGGGGGCTATCCTACCTCTTCATCGCCCACGATCTCACCGTGGTCCGCTACTTCGCCGATCGAATAGGGGTTATCCATCAGGGCGAATTGAAGGAACTGGCCTCCACGGAAGAGCTTTTCGCCAGACCTCTGCACCCCTATACCCGTTCCCTTTTGTCGGCCGTGCCCATGCCCGATCCCGACGTGGAAAAGGAAAAGCGACTTATAGTCTACGATCCTACGATACACGAGTACGAGAAGGAGGGACCCTCGTGGAGGGAAGTCTTCCCCGGACATTTCGTCCTGGCCAACAGCGGGGAAGAGGCTGAATACAAGGCCGCGTATTCTTAATACGAAAAGTCCGAATCCCCGATAAACTCCCGCAAGATGGAGTCCCTGGGCACGTACTGGGCCGGGATGGGGGCGAAATTGTTTAAGAAAGCCTCGATACGTCTGGCCTCGGCATATTCGGGCATCGTGGGTTTGATAGTATCCAGAAGCGGATCGGCGAATACCTTCAAGACGCCCAGTTCGTAGTCCAGCGCCGAATTGAAGGCCTCGTCTGCGCTGTTTTGGAAGGGGAAAATATAGCGCCGTTCCCCCCGCTGCACCGAAGACCACATGGAAAGCGTGGCCAGGGCGCTGTGGCCACGGAAATAATAATCCCGCACCATACGCCGTAAAAGGCGGTAGTCGGTGGTGCTCACCCTGTTGTGGTCGTCCAGGTTGAGTTGGGTGAGGGCGGAAACGTAAATCTTGAACTTGTTTTCCTGGGGGATTCTGGGGGTGAGTTCATCATTGAGTCCATGGATTCCCTCAAGAATAAGAACCTCGTGACCCGAGAGCCGCAGACGCTTGCCCGAGCTCCTGCGGCTTCCGGCTTTGAAATCGTAGATGGGCATCTCCACTTCCTGCCCGTCGAAAAGCCTGAGTAAAAGTTCGTTGAGATACGCAACGTCGAGGGCTTGCAAGGATTCGAAATCCGGCCTGCCTTCTTCGTCCAGGGGAGTTTTTTCGCGATCGATAAAGAAATTGTCCAGCTCCACGGGAATAGGTTCCAAGCCCAGCACCTTCAATTGGATGGCTAGCTTTTTGGAGCTTGTGGTCTTCCCGGAACTGGATGGACCGGCGATGAGGACTACCTTGCGTCGTTCGGAATTTTTCGCCACCGCCTCGGCCATGGCGGCGATTTTCTTGTTCTGGAGCGCCTCGGCCACCATGATGTAATCCTTGATTCCTCCTGTGGCATAGAGCTGGTTGAGCCTGCCCACAGAGCCGATTCCGAGGATCCGGCCTCGTTCCTTGTATTCTTCGGAAATTTGATAAAGGATGGGAACGTCTTCGAAGGGATCCAGCCGCTGGGGACTGTCTTTGTGCGGGTATCGCAAGAGCATGCCGCCATGATAGGGAATGAGCTCCCAGATGGAGAGAACGCCTGTGGAACTCACCAGGGGATAAATATAAAGATCCCTGAATCCCGCGCATTCGTTCAATGCGATCTGCGGATCGTTGAGATTCTCCACGAGCGCGAGGGTGTCCAATTGTTCATTCTTTTTGAAATACCCGCAGGCGAAGGCCCACGGCCACTTCTCGAGTTGTATGGGGATATTGTCCTCGGTTAGCATTCTCATGCGCTGACTTAGGACAGATACCTCTTCCTCGCTCAAGGGCTGTTCGTCCGCATAATAGTGATAAAATCCCGCGCCTATAGCCATGCCGGCGATCAATCTTCGCTGGGGGAAAAGCTGTCGGGAGGCGATGGCCAGGAGAAAGCAGAGCGATCTCCTGTAGACGAGGGCGCCGGGAGCCGAATTGCTTAGCACCGGAGCAACCCTGCAATCGCTCACAAGTTGTGTATCCAGGCCTTTGATTTCGTTATCCACCAGGGCGGCCACCAGTGGCTGCTCGAGACATCCTGTCTTGGTAAGGACATCCAGCACCCTTACCCCGGAAGGATAGGCGGCTTTCTCGCCCGATTCGTACGATACGGTAATTTGTGTCATTAGGCTAAACCTCCCGAGTTTGACGATGCGAACCTTCAAAGAGTACAATAAACGATAACGCAGCACTAGAGATGAGCGAAAAGGAGACATCATGAATAATGAAATTCCCGTCAGAAGCCAGGTGCGGCCTGAAGATCGCTGGGATCTCTCGGCCCTCTTCGGTTCGGACGAGACATGGGAAGAGGGGCTCAAGGAGCTTGTCGGCTTGCAGAAAGGCATTGAAAAAGCCCGACAGGGCTTCGCCGACTCCAAGCAGAGCTTCCGCTCCCTCCTCGGCTTCTACGAGTCCTATTCCATCCTGGACGAGCGTCTGGCCTACTACGCCGACCTGCGGACCACCGAGGACGAGGGCGACAGCGCCGCCAGGGGGCGCCTGGACCGCTATATCGGCGCCGCCACCGCGGGGCAGGCCGCCTGGTCCTGGCTGGTGCCCGCCATCCAGGCCCTGCCCGAAACCTTCGTAGAATCCTGTCTCCAGGACCCCGGCTTCGCGGATTACAAGGTCTTCCTGAGCAAGCTCCTGCGCTTCAAGCCCCATATCCTGACGGAAAAGGAAGAAAGGCTCCTGGCGCTGCAGGCCGAGAGCAATCGCGTCGCCCAGGAAACCTTCGGCATCCTGACTAATGTGGACTTCGATTTTGGCCGGGTTAAAACCGACGAAGGCATGCAGGCCCTGAGCCAGTCCAGTTTCGCCTCCCTCATACGCAGCAAGGACAGGGATCTGCGGCGCAGGACCTACATGAAGTTCTACGGCCTCTACGACGCCCATAAACACAGCCTGGCCAGCCTCTACGCGGGCTCGGTCAAGACCGACAAATACCAGGCCAAGGTTCGCAACTACCCCAGCGCCCGGACGCAGGCCCTCTTTCCCGACAAGGTCCCTGAGGCGGTATACGACAACCTGGTGAAGACTATCAACGAGAATCTGCCGGTTCTCCACGAGTATTATGAGTTGAGAATGAAGATCCTGGGCCTGAGGGAGCTTCGCCACTACGACGTCTACGTGCCCCTGGTCCCCGAGGCGAAGAGCAGGCACTCGTACCGGGAAGCCGTGGATATCGTTATCGATGCCCTCGCGCCCCTGGGCGGGGAGTATACGAAAACCCTCAAGTCGGGGCTTCTGGGCGGCTGGGTGGATCGGTACGAAAACAAGGGGAAGCGTTCCGGGGCCTTCTCCGCGGGCAGCTTCTCGGGCAAACCCTATATCCTTCTCAACTACAAGGAGGATGTGCTGCACGATATGTTCACCATGGCCCACGAAGGCGGACACTCGATGCATTCCTGGTACTCCGTGGCGAACAATCCCTTCCTCTGCTACAACTACAGCATTTTCGAAGCGGAAGTGGCCAGCACCTTCAACGAGCAACTGCTCTTCGATCACCTGTTCAAGCGCTCGAATTCGGAACAGGAACGCGCCTCCCTTCTGGCGACCCGAATCGACGGAGTCCTGGGCACCCTGTTCAGGCAGACCATGTTCGCCGAATACGAGGCCATTACCCATGCCATGGCCGAATCGGGACAGGCGCTTACCCTGGAGGCCCTCAGGGCGGAGTACAGGAAGTTGCTGGTCAAATACTTCGGTCCCCTTATGAAGCTTGAAACGGTGTCGGACCTGGAGGGCCTGCGAATCCCCCATTTTTACAACGCCTTCTACGTGTACAAGTACTCTACCGGCGTCGCGGCGGCCATCGCCCTCTCCCAGCGCGTGCTCTCCGGCGGGGACCGCGAACGAAAGGATTACTTCGCCTTTCTCTCCTCCGGCGGCGCGCGTTTTCCCCTGGAGGCCCTCAAACTCGCCGGCGTCGACATGGCTAGCCCCGAACCAGTGCGCGCCGCCTGCGCCAAATTCGCCTCCGACGTCAAGGCGCTGCGGGATATACTCAGGCTCTGAGCCAGGGATTCTGGTTCTGCGCCGCGAAAAGCGGCGCGAGGAGGCCGCAAGTGGGAAAACGGAATATTCCCTTCCTTGTGCCGATCCTTCTGCTGTTCTGCCAGGGCCTCAGCGCAAAGCCCGCTGAGGGCGGCTTTCGCGCTGAGGCCTTGGTGGAAACGAATGTCGCCTACCTCGCGTTGAGCGCTCTATCAACGAGTCCCAATAATGTCTTTCTTGTTATCCCTGTCAATTCCCAAATCATGATTGCGGAAAAATTCAGCATCGATCCCTCCCTGGTTTTCGTCTATAATAAGAATTCCTCATCGAAGGAAGACAATTTCATGGTCCTGTTCGATCTCGGCGCATCGTTCCATTTCGGCGCCGGCCTTCAAGGCTGGGTCATTGGCCTGACGCCGGGAGTTTTCTATTCCTTCGATTCCCGTCTGGCTGGGTTTTCCGCCAGCATAAAGAGCGGCTACCAGTGGGTGCTCGAAAAAGGACTGGTGCTCGGAGTCATGCTGGGGGGCAGGTATATCTACCTGGACGGCACACTGGTAATACCCGATTTGGCTCTCAATCTTGGCTGGAGATTGTGACAGGAACGTTGAGCGAAAACGCCGACGGCGCCGGGCTGTCGGGGACCTCGGATAATGGCGCGGCAAATTGGATTATTTGATTCTCTATAGCAGGCCGATTCTGGACAGAACTATGCTCGCCGCCGCGAGGGCCGCCGTTTCGGTTTTCAGGATGCGCCGGCCGAGGGAACAGACAAGAAAACCGCGGGAACGCAGCAGCTCCAGCTCCGCTTCCGTCCAGCCCCGCTCGCTGCCTACGGCGAGCCAAAGCGGGGTCCTTAATCGAGGAAAATCGGCCAACTTCGGAAGCTTCTCGCCTGGGTGGAACACCAGCCTGTCGGGCTCTTCGGCCGGGACTTCGAAAACGAAATCCCGGGGCGTTGTTCGAGCGCCCGTCGCCGCGTCGCTGTCAAGCGACGCGGCGACGCGTTGCGCGGCATCGAGCGCGTCGCAGGCGCGCGGAAGGCTCCAGAAACATTCGACCTGAGGGAGTCTGGGGTTGCCGGACTGCATCGCGCCCTCGATCAGATGGCTTTCGAAATCCCTGGTCCTGAAGAAACTCGATTCGGCGTAGGATTTTTCCCCCAGCTCGCTCAGGGTAAACCAGATACGCCGAAGCCCAAGGCTGGTGAGATCCTTGAGTATCCTGCCTGCCTGTATAGGTCTTGGAAAACCTATGAGAATGTTCACCGGATACAGGGAGGGAGCTTCCGATTCGGGCCGGTAGGAGAGGAGTATGGATTCGTGGCTCAGCTTTTCGATGCTGGCGCTGCCCAGGCTCCCGTCAGAGCAGCCTGCGGCGATGATCTCGCCCTGCTTTTTCCTGAGCACCCGGGTGATGTGGCCGTAGCGCGCGTCGCTCCTGTAGAGGGGGATCCCCAATTCCTCCTCTTTCAGGTAGAGAATGTTCATGCCAGCGGATCCACATCGGCCTCGTAATCGACGCCGGGAATTCCAAAGCCGTGAACCCGCAGGAAATCGGCCTTGAAGCCCTCCAGGTCCGCCAACTTCGGCAGGGTCTCCTGATCGATTTTTCCCATCAGTTCGAGCACCTTGTTCTGGACCGAATCCCGCATTTCCAGCTCGTCCAGCCTGATCCTGCCTTCGCCGTCCACCGGCACCGGCCGGCCGGCGCTCGCATAAAGCCGATCGGAGAACAGCCTCGCCATTTGATCGAGACAATCCTCGTGGCCCCCGTCTTCCTTCATTACCTTGAAGAGCACCGAAACATAGAGGGGGATTATGGGGATCACCGCGCTGGAACGGGTTACCACAGCCTTGTTTATCGAGACGAAGGCGCCAAGGCCCGAAACCGCGTGGCGCGCGTTGAGCGATCTTGCCGCCCTTTCGAGGTCTTCCTTGGCTTTCCCGATTGTGCCGTCCTTGTAGATGGGGTGGGAGAGGGGAGGGCCGATATAAGAATACGCGGCGCTCAACGCGCCGGGGGCCAGGACGCCGGCCTCCGCCAGGGCGTCGATCCAGAGCTCCCAATCCTGCCCGCCCATCACCTTGACCGTGTCGGCGACCTCCTGGTCGGAGGCCGGCTCCACGCTGGCCTGGCTCAACTTGCCGGTGAAAGGATCGGCGGTCGTGCCGGAAAAGCTCCTGCCGATCGGCTTTATGACTGAACGGTACATCGTTCCGGTTTCGGGATCCACCCGCACAGGACTGGCGAGGGAATAAATAACCAGATCGTAGGCGTAACCGCCGGCTTTGGCTTCCCCGATCGCCAAGGCTTTGGCTTCCCTGGAAAAGGCGTCCATCGAGTGGCTTTTTGCCACGAGGCCTCGTTCGGCGGCGAGCCTGTCGAAGGCGCGATTGGCGTACCAGCCGGGGGAGCCGGTCTTGGTGGCCGAAGGCTCCCGCTCGAAGGAAATCCCCAGGGTGGAAGCCCCATAGCCGAAGGCCGCCACGATTCGGGATGCCAGGCCGTAACCCGAGGAGCAGCCGATCACCAGGACGTGATGGGGAGCTTTGGTCGGGGCCGATGCCGAAACCCCGGCCCGGACGCTGCCGCCAACCTTATCCAGAACCCGCCGCATCTGCTCCTCCACGTCCCTGGCGCAACCGACAGGGTGGGCGTTGAGGCAGATATTGTTTCGTATCATTGGCGATATTTTCATTCTTCTACCCCCGAGGACATGGCTATCCACTCGGCTTCCACCGCCAGCTCTCCATCGACCTTGCCGCGGCCCTTCTGGTGAAGAACAAGGGAGCCGGACTTGCAGATTTCTATTTCCATATCCAACCGGTCGCCCGGAAATACGGGTTTCCGGAAGCTGGCCGAACGTATCTTGGCGAGTACGAAAAGCCCCTTGGGTTTTATGCCAAGGAGTTTGGCGCCCACGCCCCCGGCCTGGGCAAGGGCCTCGATGAGGAGAACCCCGGGCACCACCGGGTGTTTGGGAAAATGCCCGGCGAAAAAGAACTCTTCGGCCTTGAAAAGCCTGGAAGCGATAATTGTTTGCCCCCGGGTTCGGGCTTCATCCACGAACAAAAAGGGGTTCCGATGAGGTATATACTGTTCAACCGTATCCATTATTCTATCCTTTTTCGGCGATGAACCATCTTTGATTGTTTCCATAACTATACCGCTCTTCGGATAAAACCGAAAGAAGGCGCCCGCCCTCAGACTTTCTTAAAGGCCAGCGCTCCGTTATGTCCGCCGAAGCCTAAGGACGCGCTCAACGCGGCTTGAACCTGGTATTGGATCGCCCGGTTGGGGATATAATCCAGGTCGCAGCCGCCGTCTGTATCGGCGGAATCCAGATTGATCGTGGGAGGCAGCCATCCGGTTTCCAGGGCTTTGATGCAAACGATAGCTTCCAGGGCTCCAGCCGCGGCGATGCAGTGTCCCGTCATGCTCTTGGTGGAGCTGATCTTCAAGGTTTTTGCGTGTTCCCGAAAGCAATGTTTGACCATGAGGGTTTCTGTGGGGTCGTTGAGGGGTGTGGAAGTACCGTGGGCGTTGTAGTAGCCCACATCTTCGGCGCCCAAGCCCGCGTCCTCCAGCGCCAGGGCCAGGGCTCTGGCGCCCTGCACCGCCTGGGGATCGGGAGCCGTGAGGTGATAGGCGTCGCAGCTGGCCCCGTAGCCTGCGGCTATGGCACGGATATTCGCCTTCCTGGCCCGGGCCCTTTCGTAATTCTCCAGGATGAGGACGCCCGCGCCTTCGCCTATGACAAAACCGTCCCTGGCCAGATCGAAGGGTCGGGAAGCTTGGGTCGGCCTGTCGTTGTATCCCGTGGAAAGGGCTTTGAGCTTGCAGAAGCCCGACATGGCGAACAGCGTGATCGCCGCCTCGGTGCCGCCGGCGACCACCACATCCAAACGCCCCGCGCGCAGCAAATCGATGGCCTGGCCGATGGCGTCGGTGCCCGAGGCGCAGGCCGTGACCTGGGTGAAGGCCGGGCCATGGATTTTAAGCCTCATGGCGACGTTGCCCGCGGCTTCGTTGGCGATCATAAGCGGCACTGTCATCGGAGGCAATCTGTCCGGACCCGACTCCATCAGCTTGGTGTGGGATTCCTCAAAGACATCGATACCGCCGATGCCGTTACCCAGGCAGACGCCGACCCGCTCGGGCCTATACCCGAAGTCCAGGGCGCCTTCGGAGTCTTCCCGAAACCCTGCGTCCCTCCAGGCCTGCACCGAGGCCGCGACCGCGTATTGGGAGAACAAAGCCATCTTGCGGGCTTCCCGTTTGTCCATCCACAGCGAGGGATCGAAGTTTTTCACCTCCGCGGCGATTCTGCTCTCCAGCGCGGAGGCGTCGAAATGTGTCACTGCCCCGACGCCCGATTCGCCCTTGAGAAGGGCGTTCCAAAAACTGTCGACATCGTTGCCCAGAGGGCTTATGAGCCCGAGGCCCGTTACCGCGATTTCTCGTTTCATGTGATTACTCCTGTCGAACTTACCAGCGTATGACCGCGGACCCATAGGTGAGACCCGCGCCGAATCCCACGAGCATTATCAGATTGCCCGGTTTCAATAGCTTCTTTTCATCCATTTCCGCCAGGGCGAGGGGTATGCTGGCCGCCGATGTGTTCGCGTACTCTTCGATATTCATGTAGAACTTTTCCGCCGGTACGCCGAAGCGCTTGCCCGCCGCCTGGACGATCCTGGCGTTAGCCTGGTGGGGTATTATCCAGTCGAAATCCCCGAGGCTGTATGCTGTGGCATGCATGATTCTTTCTATCAGAACGGTGATCGATTTTACGGCGAATTCGTATACCTTCTTCCCGTCCATGCGCAGGGTGGGCACCGTGGGCGCGCTCCGTTCCCAGATGTCGTCCCTGGGCGACTGCTCCAGGTAGAGATCCTTCGCGCCCGAACCCTCGGCGCCCAAAATGAAGGAAAGGCAGCCCCGGCCCGCCTCGTCGATCCGGGAGACGACAGCGGCCCCGGCTCCGTCGCCGAAGAGCACCGCCGTGGACCTGTCGCTCCAATCCGCGATTCTGCTCAGCAAATCGGAGCCTATCACCAGGGCGTGACGTCCGTGCCGAGCTTCAAGCATCGAGGCCGCGGCGTCAAGGGCATAGATGAAGCCAGTACAGCCGGCGGTTATGTCGAAGGCGGGGACGCCATAGGCGCCGATCTTTTCCTGCACTATGCAGGCGGTGGCGGGAAAACCGAAGTAGTCGGGGGTGGCGGTGGCCAGCACGATAAGATCGAGTTCCTTCGGGCCTATCCCTGCCTTGGTCAAGGCTTTCCGGGCAGCCTCGGCGGCCATGTCGCTGGTCATGGTCCCCTTGGGCGCGAAATGCCTGGCCCCGATACCCGTATGGGAACGGATCCATTCGTCGGTGGTATCCAGGCGTTCGGCGATATCCTCGTTACTCATGCGAAGAGGGGCTATGCTCGCCCCCAGGGAGCGCAGTATAACTGACATAAACAGCTCCTTTATGAAATGACATAATATGTTAATTTGTCATTCTTCCTTATTCAACATGAATGAAAGGAAGCTGTCAATACATAGAGAACCGGTGCGCGTCGGCGCTCCCCCCGCACGATTGCCACAAAGCCATTACATCGTCCGGTTCTCTTGACCCTCGGGCTTAGATTTTCTATATTTCTTATGATCAATTTTACTTTAACTGTATTTCAGGAGGATAAGGTATGAACGTCAAACCCTTGGGAGATCGCATTCTGATCAAAATCAAGGAGAGCGAGACCAAGACTGCGGGAGGTATCATCATTCCGCAGACCGCTCAGGAAAAAACCCAGACGGGCGTGGTCGTCGCTGTGGGAACCGACAAGGATGTGATCAAGGTCAAGGCGGGTGATGAAGTCATGTACGACAAGTACGCGGGTACCCAGATCAAGATCGGCGGCGCCGAGCACCTCATCGTCAAGATGTCCGATATCCTCGCCGTGCTTGAATAGTTCCAAGCCAACGGGATAGCGTAAAAAGGACTGCCTAAAAAGGCAGTCCTTTTTTATGCGCTTCGCCCATATCGAGGTTCCGGGTTTCGGTCGCTCCGAACCCGGCTGTTCTCGAACTTATGGCTTCAGAATCGCGAGCAGCTCCTCGGGGCTCTTCGCCTTGAGGATCGCCTGACGCTTTTCCTCGCTGCGGAAAAGCATACTCACCTCGGCGAGGAACTGAAGGTGTGGACCAGTCTTATCCGGGGGAGACAGGGTCATGATGAAGATTCTGCAACCCTTGCGATCCAAGGCTTCGAAATCCACTTCTCTGTCCGAAACACCTACGCAGGCGACCAGTTCGGAAACAGCCTGGGTTTTCCCATGGGGAATAGCTATGCCATGCTTCATCCCCGTACTCATCCGCCCTTCGCGTTCCAGCACCGAAGCCTTGGCCTCGGCTTTATCGCGCACCTTGCCGCTTTTCATCGCCACATTGACGAGCTCGTCGATAATCTGATCCTTGTTTTCCCCTGAAAGATGCAGGGCGACGAGTTCGGGTTTTAAAACTGTCATGAGGTCCATATATCTGGATAGTAGAGTGCGGGACCTAAGGCGTCAAGCCTCGGCGGCCCCGGGTTTTATCGAGCGAAACCCAGAGCGGGACGGTAGTTACGGCAAGATAGGCATCACTGCTTCAGATGAAGTTGCGCGGAGCCTTTGGGTCGGCCTGGAGCGAACCGCGGGCGATAAGGGCCTGCGCCGCCCCGATCCATAGGGCGTCCAGGAAACCGGCCATCATCGCCAACAAAAAGGCTATCGGGACGATAATAAGATACCCGTTTTCGAATCCACGGCCGAAAAGACCGCAGGCCAGGGTGATCACCGCGATAGGGCCGCTACCCAGGGACGAAGAGGAGGCGATGGTGGCCAGGGGAATGAGAAAGGCAACCGGCAGGAGCCTGGGAAGGGAAATCGTAAGCTGGGAATAGGAGGATAGGACGGCCGCGAAGGAAAAGGCGGCGATATACGCGGTGCCGATCCGGCCGGCGAAAATTCCACCGGGAAGGAAAATAGCGTTGTATCGTCGCTTTACGCCCTGATTTTCCCTGGATTGCCTGATAATAGTACCCAGGGCGAATCGTACGCTTCCGGAGCTCATGGCGGCCAAGGCTGCGGGCAGGCTGGAATAGAGCAGGGGCAGGGGATTCTTCTTTCCATTGAGGAAAAAGAGGGCCAGGGGTAGCACGATGAGAAGATGGCCAACATAGGCAATGCTCAAATAAAGGAGGAAAGATCCGTATATGCCTCCCTTGAGCGAGTCGGCCAACAAATGAAGGGTCCGGGCCGAAATGGGGATCAACAGCGCTCCCGCGATTTCGGTAATGAAAACATTGATGGTGTGCAGGATTCGCGAAAAAGAATCCAAAACGTTGACGAACGGTTTGGCCGCTATGGGGTCGTGCGCCATCGCCAGGCCGATGCAGAGGGCCAGGACGAGGGCTGGCAAGGGCCAGTCTCCGGAGCGTAAAAACAGTTCGGAAATATTCTTAGGAAAGATCTCCAAAAAACCTTCGTCGAAGCCTTGCGCGGTGGGAGCCGCGATATCCGACAGGAGGGGAAGCCTGATAGGAAGAACGATCAACGCCGAGATCAGGCCGAGAATCGTGCCGGCGACAAGGGAGAGGGCGAAGAAGGAAAGGCTTTTGAACGTCAAGCCCCAGAAGCGTTTTTCTTCATACAGCTTGACCACCGCCAGGGGAAGGTTGACCAGGAGGAGAAGCTCCAAAACATAAAAGCCTATTCGCAGGGCGATTTCGGAGGCCTGATAGAATGCGGCGCCAGGCTCGAAGAGGGAAGGGGGGCTGACCCAGAAGAGCAGTGCCCCAAAGACTATGCCGGCCAGGTATTTGAACCATAGTTTCATCGCCGTTCAGCATACCCGCAGGCTAAAGCGGCGGTCAACCTCGGGCTGGCGGGCACGCCGCGGCTGTCCGAGACCTTGCGGAATTCACTGAAGGAAGGAAGAATAATGGTAAAACGATCACTACAATAGAGGTGAAGGTATGGTCAATGCGATAATCAAGCTTCCGTATCCTGAAAACGAGCCGGTCTACGATTATGTCGCCGGAAGCCGAGAAGCGGAAAAACTGAGCGAGGAGCTTGCCGGGCAGAGCAAAAATCCTCTGGAAATACCTTTGATAATCGGTGGGAAGGAAGTAAAAACCGGAATTCTCGGGGAGTTACATTCTCCCCACAACCACGGTCTTTTGTTGGGAACGTATCACAAGGCGACAAAAGAAACGATCGCCGCCGCGATCGACTCGGCTATGACGGCGCGAAAAAAGTGGATGAATATGCCTTGGCAATCCAGGGCCGCTATTTTCCTAAAAGCCGCCGATTTATTGGCCACAAAATACCGGCCGATATTGAATGCGGCCACAATGCTTGGTCAGAGCAAGACGGCGCAGCAGGCGGAAATCGATTCCGCCTGCGAGCTGATAGATTTTTTCAGGTTCAACGTTCACTACATGAGAAAGATTTACTCGATCCAGCCGGAGCACAATAACGAACATGTCTGGAACTATGTCGAATACCGGCCCCTGGAAGGTTTCGTTTTCGCCCTCTCTCCCTTCAATTTCACATCGATCGGCGGCAACTTGCCCACAGCGCCTGCCGTAATGGGCAATGTCGTAGTCTGGAAACCGGCCAGCGCGGCCGTCCTATCCAACTATTACATTATGCGTCTTTTGAAGGAAGCCGGGATGCCCGACGGCGTGATCAACTTCGTCCCGGGAGACGGCGCCCAGGTCGGCGACCCGGTCATCGATAGCAGACACTTCGCCGGCGTTCATTTTACCGGTTCGACAGGCACCTTCAACTCCTTATGGCTGAGGATAGCGGAAAACATCAAAAAAAATACCTATAAGGTGTATCCGCGCATCGTCGGCGAAACCGGAGGCAAGGATTTTCTGTTCGCGCATAGGGATTGCAACATCAAGGCAATGTCCGAGGCGCTGTTCTGCGGAGCCTTCGAATACCAGGGGCAGAAGTGCTCAGCCACCAGCCGGGCCTACATTCCCCGATCGATATGGCCGCAGGTCTCTGGTTTGCTGAAAGACCGCTGCTCAAGGGCCAAGCTTGGGGATACGAGCGATCTCTCGGTGTTCATGGGAGCTGTGATCGACGAAAAAGCATTTAAAAAAATCGTTTCGTATATTGAGCTCGCGAAAGCCAGCCCCGGGGAATACCGAATAATCAGCGGAGCTTCCTACGATAGCTCAAAGGGCTGGTTTATCGAGCCTACCATCATCGAGACGACAAACCCTAAAAGCAGGCTGATGGAAGAAGAAATTTTCGGGCCTGTATTGACCGTGTATGTTTATGATGATGATAAGCTGGACGAGACCCTGGAATTGCTCGATTCGACCAGTCCCTTCGCCTTGACCGGCTCGATCTTCGCCAACGACCGCGGGGTAATCGAAAGACTTACCGCGGCGCTCTGCGAAACGGCTGGCAATTTTTACATCAACGGCAAATCCACGGGCGCTGTGGTCGGCCAACAGCCCTTCGGCGGAGCGCGGGCTTCCGGCACGAACGACAAGGCGGGAAGCGAGCTTAACCTAATGCGATGGGTGTCCATGAGATCGATTAAAGAAAACTTCTCCCCGCCGGAGGTCTGAGCGGGCGCATCGAAGGCAGCAACGGAATTCGCTAATTCACGATAGCGCTGAAACCGCTGCTCGACAGTCCCGCTCCTGCCGACCATATTCTGAAGCCGGCGATGACATCATGGAGGTAGTCGGAATCGGAAATCGTCAGTCTGGGGATTGCGTCGTTAATGAACGGCTTCAGATCAAAGTTGACCGACAACAATTCAGATGAGGCCACATACGTAATATTCGAGCCATCTTTCCATACATTCCAGAGAGATCCTCCTATGTTGACATTACTTGCTATCTGTACGCCCGATGGATTATGGCTCGTTGGCTTGGCCATCCAGATTTCCAGCCATTTTTCTGGTCCCAGGATATTTCCAGTTTCGGATGCCGTAAACCATAGGTTGATCAATGGAAGAAAATCTGCGGATGCCGAAACTCCCGACTTCGACCATGTCCATCCTGTTTGCAGGCTGCCTATAGCGCCATTACGTTTGGGTAGGTTCGAGTCGGTCGTTGCATGCCCGTTATTGTTGCCGATGAATATCGATGGAAAGCTGACAGCCAGTGAGGCCGAGGAGCCAGTATGTTCTTTTATTACGAAATTGCCAGTTGAAGTTTCATACTCAACCTTCTGGGCTGCAACGCTGTCTATTATGTTGTTTTGAACAATGTACTGTCTGCCGCCGGAGACGACAGCGAGCTTTCCGCCATAGCCCGATGCCGCATCTTCATTGTAGAGAGTTCTTGTTTCCAGCTCTGACAGCGTCGTGGTCGTGGTAGTCGAATCATCATCGTTTGTAGAGTTTAAAATCGCCGGGTAACCCGAAAGCAATAGCATGACCGTGATTGCTGCAAATACCTGGAAATTTCGCTGTTTCATATACGCCTCAAAGGTTAGTTAAGCTCAGTATCCCATCGGTCTGCTGTTTTGTAAATAAATTTATACCGAAAATTTAAAACCTCTTTGCGGCACGCGCTTGGAAATTATTGGCCCTTACAGTGAACTGAAACGTTTACGACAGCTCGAAGATGAAAACAAGCGCTTGAAGCAGATGGTTGCCGAGCTCAGCGTGGACAAGCACATGCTGCAGGAGGTGCTGTCAAAAAAAGCCTGACGCTTACCCGGAAGCATGAATTGGTCGACAACCTTGCTGCCACCTACCGGGTAAGCATCAGGGCCGTCTGCAAGATCCTGATGCTCAACCGTGCGACCTATTACTACAAGCCCCATTCTGATGATCAGGAAGTCTTGAAATTGGGGGACCTTCAACTAGGTTGTATAGTGCTCGTATAGTGGTCTTGCCCGTTGGGCTCAGCATATAGATACGATCCGCTGGTTCAGCGCTGATTTTGTGTCGCAAAATTGGAAATAAAAAAATCCTTTACATAGGCTGCCTGTGGTGAAAGCCGTTTGGAGTTTTTCCATGCCAAATAGATGCTGCGTATGAAACTTGGATTTCTGATCCGGAGAACGGCTACGCTGCTCTTCTCGAGGCCGGGTACATGGGGAATTATCGAAACACCGAAATGGAGCGACACAAAATTGATGAGAGCGTTACATTCATCCGCTTCATAGGTCACTGACGGATTCATCTTGATCTCTTTGAACAATTCGTCAATAGCCCATCGCAATCCAGTCTTCTTATTCACCAGTGCGAAGGATTCGTCTTTAAGCTCATTGATGTCGATTTCCTTTTTATGGGCTAGCTGATGATCCTTAGGAACGATGGCGTAAAGCTCCTGACGGTAAATTTCGACGGACATGCATTCTTTCGTCGGTTTCGGACAGATGGCTAGATCAATGGCTCCAACATTCAATGCCTCCACTATGTTGCTGTTCACATTCTGGGTGAATTGAAAGGTAATATGCTTGTTTCTTTCATCAGAATAAAAGCTCAACAAAGCCTCTCTTATGAAAGAATTGCTCAGGCTGTAAATGTAGCCAAGCCTTACAGCACCTCCGAGCGGGTTTAACGACTTTATCGTGACCACCCCTTTTTCCAGTTGGTCGAGTGCGCTTTCCACGTAGGTAAGGAATATCTTCCCTTGTGCGCTCAACTGGATTTTTTTCCCATGTCGCTCAAAAAGAGCGAGAGAGAGTTCCTTCTCCAGTTCTGATATCGCGTAGCTCAAGCTCGGTTGAGATACGAATAGAATTTCCGCGGCTTTGGTGTAGTGCTGGACCTTTGCGAGGGTTCTAAAATACTGAAGTTGCTGCAATGTCATGGCAGGCGACCTCCTCTTCCGGTCTTTGCCCGAAATCGATCACTGACGTTCAAGTTTATACAAGAAAATAAAATATACTAATTAATGATTCCAATAATTATAGTCATAATCTATAGAATCTGTCTATGATTATTTCAGGAAAATTGTATTGGACGCTATCTAAATAATGCCTTTTAATGAATTAACATCATATCGCTGATGCAATAACGATTCTTGGATTACTCGAAAAGGAGCTATTATAATGCCATCACCGATCACGCCGGAACAGGTTCATGAATTGGATGAGCTGTTCCTAAGAGCCAACAACGCCATGAATAGCATTGCCCACTATGACCAGGCGAGGGTGGATAGACTATGTCAGGCTGTTGCTTGGTCGGTTTCTAATAAGAAAACTTTTGAGATGCTCTCCAACATGGGTATCAGGGAGAGCGGACTCGGTGATCCTGTAACAAGACCGGGCAAGCGTTTCAAAATCAGAGGAATCCTTCGCGACGTCCTGCGGCAGAAAAGCATTGGAATAATTGAGGATATACCCGAGAAGGGCATTTCAAAATATGCGAAACCGGCGGGAATTATCGCATCTCTCGTGCCGACGACTAACCCTGATTTGACGCCGGGCGGACAAGCCGTTTTCGTGATTAAGGCAAAGGATGCGATTATCTTTTCTCCGCACCCACGATCGAAAAACACCACATTCGAGACAGTGCGAATCATGCGTGAAGCGCTGGCGGCCGAAGGAGCGCCTCCCGATATTCTTCAGTGCATCAAGAACCCGAGCATCTCCATGTCGCAAGCACTCATGTCCAGGGCGGATCTGGTAATCGCCACTGGCGGGCGACCAATGGTCAGGTCCGCCTACAGCTCGGGTACGCCTGCGTATGGCTCAGGAGCCGGTAACTCGACGATGATCTATGACGAAACGGCGGATGTGCAAGAAGCATGTCATAACACAATGTTGAGCAAGATATCGGATTACGGTTCGGGCTGCTCCTCCGATGGGAATATCATCGTGCATGAGCGAATTTACGATCAGGTTATCGCACAGCTCGAGAAGGAGGGTGGCTATCTGGCCACGTCTGAACAGCGGGAAGCTTTGAAGAGGGTGATGTGGGACGAAGAAGGGCATCGTCTACCTGAAACCGTTGCCATATCGCCCCAGAAACTGGCAAAGATCGCCGGATTCTCGATCCCTGACGATAGGAAATTCATCTATGTGATTGGTGAGGGTATTGGAAGGCAGCATTTCTTCTCCAGCGAGAAACTTACTACCCTGCTTGCTGTCTACAAGTATGAAGGGGATTTTGAAAATGCGCTCGATATGATGAGGGAAGTCTTTGCGGTCGGCGGCAAGGGGCATTCCTGCGGGATCTATTCCTTCGATGATAATCATATACATAGCCTCGCTCTTGCGGCCCCTGTGAGCCGAATCATGGTGCGACAGCCGCAGTCGAAGGCGAATGCCGGAGCTGCGAACAATGGTATGCCGATGACTTCCTCTCTCGGATGCGGGACATGGGGTGGCAACATAATATCCGAGAACATCTGCCTCAAGCATTATCTCAATACTACCTGGGTATCCCGCCCGATACCGCCGGATATGCCCTCGCCCGAAGAACTTTTTGGTGAATTCTATGATCCCGAAATGGATCAATAGCCGTATTGCCTGCCCAGCGACGCGTGCCGGATACGCGTCCTGTCCGAAAAGGGATTCGTGAGATGAAACATTCAATGAATGAATTAAAAGACCTTGCCAAGAGGGCGAGAAGTATCGTAATCGAGATGATCGGCAGTCTTGGCAAGGGTCATATCGGTGGTTCTCTCTCCATCGTTGATGTGCTGGTCATCCTCTATTATGAACAAATGCACATAGATCCATCCAACCCTCGAATGAAAAACCGAGATCGTCTGGTGATGTCGAAGGGGCATGCCGGTCCGGCTCTCTATGCTTTCCTGGCTATGAAGGAATATTTCGATCTGGAAAACATTACGACGCTGAACCAGCCCGGCACCATTCTGCCGAGCCATTGCGATATGAACCTAACAAATGGAGTGGACATGACAACCGGATCGCTCGGCCAGGGTTTATCCGCTGCCGTTGGAATGGCCATCTCTTCAAGGGTGGACAAAACGCCTTTCAATGTATATTGCGTCATCGGCGACGGCGAGAGTCAGGAAGGACAAATTTGGGAAGCGAGCATGTTCGCGAGTCAAATGAAGCTCGGAAATCTCATCGTATTTCTGGACCACAATAATCTTCAGATCGATGGCTCTGTGGAGGACATCAACAGTTTGTCATCTCCGAGCGAAAGATGGCGAGCCTTCGGCTGGAATACGCAGGAAATAGACGGGCATGACCTTCAAGCCATTAATGAAGCGGTGGAAAGGGCCAAACGATGCCAGGATCGCCCTAACTTGATAGTTGCAAAGACCATAAAAGGAAAGGGCTGGAAAAAAATCGAGGGGACCGTTAAGAGCCACAGCATGCCTGTTACCAAAGAAGACGTAGCCGAGGCGCTTGGGGGACTCAAATAAAGAGGCTAAAGGAGAATTCCGATGTCCGACACTATCGAGATGCGCCAAATCTTTTGCGACGCCTTGATTGCCCTCGCTGAAAAGGATGAGCGGATTGTTGTCTTGAACTCCGACTCTCGACAGATATCCGGTACGAAAGCCTTTGATGATGCATATCCTGACAGAACGCTGAACGTCGGAATCGCGGAAGCCAATCTGGTGACGGTGGCGGCAGGCATGGCGACCTGCGGGAAGAAGCCGTTCGTCCATGCTTTTGGGCCTTTCATGACCCGGCGTTGCTTTGATCAAATCTTTATTTCATTGGCCTTGGCGAGGCTGAATGTGGTACTGGTCGGCCTCAGCCCCGGGATCATGGCTGAAATCAATGGCGCCACGCATCAGGGGTATGAAGATGTGGCGCTTATGCGAACAATTCCGGGAATGACCATAGTGGAACCTCTTGACGGTATACAGCTTCGGAAAATGATACCTGTCCTGCTGACTTTGCCAGGTCCTGTCTATCTGCGATATTTTCGAGGTGTTACTAAAGATGTGTACCCGCAAAATTATGAATTCTGCCTGGGTAAAGCTGATGTCCTGCGAGAAGGGAAAGACCTCAGCCTGATTGCTTCCGGAATTATGCTGGAGTTCGTACTTAAGGCTGCGAATATCTTGGCTTCCCAGGGTGTCGATGCCCGGGTATTGAACATGCATACAATCAAGCCGCTCGACCAGGAGGCAGTCCTTCGGGCTGCCCATGAAACGAAAGCGATCTTGACTGTGGAAAACCATACGGTGATTGGCGGGCTGGGCGGCGCGGTCGCCGAGCTTGTCTGCGAGGAGTATCCCGTACCCGTAAAACGTCTCGGCATTATGGACCGATTCGGCGAAGTCGGGAATATGGCATATCTACGAAAGACTATGGGTATAGATACGGAAAATATCGTAGATTCCGCACTTACGCTCGTCAGGGCTAAGCAATAGCAAGGAGGATTATCGTGAAAAAATTGGTATTTCTGGTGGTACTCGCCGTGGTTGGGACCTGTATCGCATTCGGCGCACCGAATGTGAAGCCTTACCTTACCTTCAAGGTGGGTACTGAGCATAACAAGACATCATTTTTCTACACTGGCTTGCAGCGTTTTAAGGAACTTGTGGAGCTCGGCACCAACGGTGGCGTCCAGGTCCAGATCTACGACAGTGCCGCTCTCGGCTCCGAAGGGGAGATGAGCGAAGGTGTCGCAATGGGAACGGTGGACGCCTGCCTTGTCGGATCGAGTTCTATCGCAAAGCTGATTCCAGGATTCAATGTGTTTAGCCTCCCGTATCTCTTTACCAACAACGCGCATGTTGATGCCGTTTTCGACAGTCAGATCGGCCAGCAGTTCAAGGATCAGCTTCTGGAGAAAAAGAAAGTTGTCATGCTGGATTATTGGGAATCGGGATTCCGCCATTATCTGAATAGCAAGAGACCGGTGAACAGCCCTGAAGACATGAAAGGGTTGCTGATCCGGATTCCCAATAACCCCATACAGGCGGCGACTCTCAAAGCTCTGGGCGCCAGTTCATCGACTCTGGCGTTCAACGAAGTTTACATGGCTTGCGCCAACCATGTCGTCGACGGACAGGAAGGTCCTGTGTTTGCCATCGTTGACTCCAACATGTACGAGGTCCAGAAATACATGGTGCTCGATGGGCATATTTATACGGTCATGGGATTGCTGATGAGCGCTAAAACCTTCAACAAGTTGACGCCTGCTGACAAGGCTGTCGTGTTGAAGGCTGCGCATGATTCAGCTACCTATGAGAAGCAGTTGATCCGCGACAATGAGAAAGAGATGGTAAAATTCCTTCAAAGCAAGGGCATGATCGTGAACGAAAATCCCGACAAAAAAGCATGGCAGGACGCGATGCTTCCGGTATATAGCCAGTTCAGCGATACGTACGGCAAAGAACTCATCGACAGCATAAGGAATTTTAAGTACTGAAAAGACCATGAGATTAAACCGGCAAGGCTGAAGTCTGTATTGCCTTTTCTTCCGGATTCTGGCCGCAGAAGGTGCCTGGGAAAGGCACCTTCCGCGGAAGCAGAATCGCAGATTCTCATCCTGTCGTCGACTATAGGAGGATGTTGTTTATGAATGATCAATATCTGTCAGCATACAGAAAGGGGGCCGAAAGGCTGTACCGTATCTTGTTCTTTCTGTGCGTGACCGGATTCTCTGTTCTCTTAATTCTTCTATTCACCAACGTCGTCAGCAGGAACTTTTTCAGAAATAGCTTTGCCTGGATAGATGAAGTAAGCAAGTTCATATTCACATGGGTAATGTTTATCGGCATCTCCTTATGCATCCATAAAAAAGGTTTGATAGGGATGGAGTTTCTCACGAGCAAGCTTCCGGCAAAAATACGTTATGGAATACAGACGATAAGCACAAGCATTTCATCCGTGTTTTTTCTGGTTCTCACCATTTACGGAATTAAATATGTCTTTGCTACGGCGGGAATGTTTTCGCCGGTATTGAACATTAATTACGGTATTGTCTATCTATGCATCCCCATATGCGGAGCCGCAAGCTTGTTTTTCTGCATCAGCGAATTCATCAAAAACAAGAATCTAAAAAAAGAATCAGCAGGAGGGAAGGCAACATGACTATATCAACGATGCTTCTGATTATGATTGCCCTGTTTATAATTCTCGCGGTGATAGGTGTTCCGATCGGTATAGCCATAGGAGTCGCGGCTCTTGTCGAGCTGGTGATGCAGGGCACGGTCCCCCTTCTCATCGTACCGCAACGCATGTATACGGCTGTCAACAGTGTGACGTTGATGGGAATTCCCTTCTTTATGCTCGCGGGTTTGATAATGGAGCGTAGCGGGATTACCGAAAGGCTGATCAGGTTCGCGAATGCGCTTGTGGGGTCCTTGAGAGGAGGGATGTGCTATGTGAGCGTGCTGACGGGTATGTTGATGGGTGGCATATCAGGATCGGCGCCTGCGGATACGTCGGCGCTTAGTAGCCTCATGGTCCCAAGCATGGAAAAATGCGGATATAAGCGCGAATTTTCTGCGGCGATTATGGCCTCTTCGGGCACGCTTGGAATCATTATTCCTCCAAGTATGCCCATGATTGTCCTAGGAAGCATTACCGGCATATCCGTGGGAAAACTGTTTCTCGGAGGCATCATTCCGGGAATCCTTTTTGGCATATCTTTCATGCTTGTCTGTTTCCTGATAGTGACCTTCAAGAAGCTCGACGAAACCGTGAAGGTCGCCTTCTCCCTGCCGGTTTTGCTCAAGACATTTAAATCCGCATTATTACCCATGCTGGCGCCGATAATCATAGTCGGAGGAATCCTGACTGGCGTATTCACCCCGACCGAGTCGGCGATAGCTGCGGTTGCCTACACGCTCTTTCTCGGCATGGCAGTTTACCGGACGATAAGGATCAAAGATTTGCCCGAGCTTTTCATGACCTCGATAATCGGCGCAGCCAACGTTATGTTGATAATCGCCGCCTCAAGTCTTTTCGCCTGGATCCTTCAAACCAACAATTTCCAGGACGTCGTGGTCAGACTTTTCGGGAATGCGATCAACAGCCAGATAATCGTCATGATCGTAATCAACTTTATTTTCCTGATTGGCGGATTCTTTCTCGAGGGAACGGCAATGCAGATTATGTTCATACCTGTACTCTTTCCAATCGCCACTGTCGTAGGGATCAACCCAATCGCGTTCGGCGTCACGGTAATCTGCAACATCGCGCTTGGAAACCTTACTCCACCCGTGGGTGTATGCCTCTTTGTGGCATCCTCCTCGGCTTCGGTCGCAGTGGACAAGATCATAAGAGAAATCATGCCGTTTATTCTCATCAGCGTGGTTGATATCCTCCTGCTTATCATTTTCCCCCAGCTGATCACGTGGATTCCTGGTCTAATGAAATGACCCAAGGAGAATGAAAATTACACTCCCGAAAAAGATCACCATATGCGAGGTAGGTCCCAGAGACGGCCTCCAGAACGAACCAAGAGTCCTGAGTGTTGAGGAAAAGGTTGGGCTTATCAATCGTTCGACGGACGCCGGCTTCAAAATAATCGAAGTGGGCTCGTTCATGAATCCCGTGGCTGTGCCTCAAATGGCGGAGACCGATGAAGTATTCAGAAGAATCCACAGAAAGAGCGGGGTGGAATACAGGGCCCTAATCGCAAACCTGAAGGGAGTCGATAGGGCAATCGCCTGTGGATGCAGCAAGGTGAAAATGAACGTCTCTGCAAGCGCAGGTCATAATATCGCGAACCTCAACAAGACACCGAAGGAAAGCATGGCGGGCTTCAAGGCATGCGCGGAGAAGGCGAGATCCAACGGCCTCGAAATATCTGGTTCTATCTCCATGCCGTTCGGATCTCCCTGGGAGCATAGGATCCCGCTTGAGACTGTAATAGAAATAGTCGCCACCTATCTCGACGCAGGTATAAAGGAACTTTCGCTCTCTGACGCGTCAGGCATGGCGATGCCGAATCAAGTGTTTTCCGTCTGCGCGCAGATGAAAGAAAAATATCCGGATGTACGATGGATTCTGCATTTTCACAATACGCGAGGGATGGGCATCGCCAATATCGTCGCAGGAATGCAGGCCGGCGTTGATTGCTTTGACGCTTCCTTCGGCGGAATTGGCGGCTGTCCTTTCGTCCCCGGAGCCGCAGGGAATGTGGCTACTGAGGAGGTTTTGCATATGTGCGACGAAATGGGCATCGAAACGGGGATTGATCTGGATCGCGTCATTGAGACTGCTCGGGCAGTACAGGAATTGCTAGGGCGCGACCTACCGAGCTCCATCCTTAAAGCGGGAAAAAACAGCGATCTTCTTGCAAATCGCTGAAGTCTATACATGTGTGAGAGGAATTCTTAATCAGGATACTCTTTGCTTTGCCAGCTTGTGACATACCCGTTTTCAATCAGAGGAGTTGATCTTGCGCGGCCTTCCTGAAGGTGTTAAACCAATTCATTATACTATAATGGCCCAGGGCCGATTCGAACGGCCGACCTACTGCTTAGGAGGCAGTCGCTCTATCCATCTGAGCTACTGGGTCGCGGGCGCAGCCCGGGGGCGGCGCGAATCTCCGGAAACGACAGTACAGTAAAGCGCCGTGAATGTCAACGCAAAGCGAAAGTTTCGAGCTGCTCGCGCATGAGCCTGATGTTGGATTTCATTTCGCCGTCGCCGAAAGAAAGCTTCGCGTAAAGCGCCTCGGATTCTCCCAAATCCTCTTCGATGAGATGGATTTGGGTTTGCGTATGATCGAGGATAGTCGACCTTACTCCGTAAAAACGGTAGGCAGCCCTGTAAAAAAGCAGCAGGGCAAGCTGCTCTGATTCGTTCCGGGCACTGAGTATCTGGTCTTCGAGAAAGGAAAAACCCCGCAGATACCCGTCGGAGGTAAGCAGCCAAGAGCCGAGGAGCGAATCGAGTAGAAATACCTCGCCCCTGAACTTTCGCATTCCATCCACTGCGAGTACCCGAGCGCTGTCCCAGTCCATGTTGGATACGGCCATTTTGTGCCTGAAAAGTACCGAAAGCCAGTCATCGGGGAAAAATGTTTCCAAGGCCTTTACATATTTTTCGAACTCCCGGGGCCTGTCATGGAGAAGGGCCGTGTCCGCGGCTCGCGAATACGCGTCGTAGGCTTGTTCGCCGGCCGGTTGAAGGGATGCGAGATTGTCGTACTGGGCGAAGGCTTCGTCGAAATTCTGATTCGCGGCGTAGGCCTCGGCCAGGGTTTTCCGCGCCTCAATGTTTTCCGGCTCCCAGTCTAAAACTTCGAGTAAAATTTCGATCGACTTATCGCTTAGGCCTAGTTCCATGAGTAAATCGACATAACGCAGCATTTGCGGGGTAGTTACGAGAATATACGCTTCTTCTGCTTTTTGGTAACAGCGCATCGCCGAGTCGAAGGCTTCTTCCTGGCTTTGCACCCAATCCTCGGAATACTCGACGTAGTTGAACCATACCGTGTAATAGTAATCCCCCATCGCCAGGGAAAGGATAGGCGGTATATCGATGCCCCGATTCTCCATTTCGGCAAACTGGGCATGGGGGTCGAAATCGAAGAACTCCGGGTCATTTTCTCCCGTATACCGGATATCTTCCAGTTCCTCGCCCTCGGTCAGGTCCGCGAAGGCAAAGCCGCGAAAGTTGTCCTGATCGACATACCCTCTTAAGGCGATATCGACTTTCTTCGCGAGTATATAGGGATCCTTCCCGGGCGGATCGGTATCCAGGAGGGTATACCAGGCCGAGAGCCATTGACCGTAACAGGAATACTCTTCAGCGGCGGCTACAAGTTTTTTCGCATACTCGGGGGCGTCCTCAAAAAACGCCGGAAGGAAAAAGAGTTCGGAAGGTTCTTCCTGGGTACTCTCCGGCGCCGTCGAGTAGGCCTGGGTGGCGCCTGGATAGAAGTGGCCGAAGAATTGACTGTAGACCGCCGGGATTTGCGCGCCCGAGGTTTTTTCCTGGACCCCCGCTCCGGTGCGCCTGAAAATTTCGTTTATCTCTAAGCCTGGCTGCGTAAGGTGGTCCAGTAATTCATCGGTAAATGTCCCGTTGCGCCCCAGACCATCCTGGGCCGTACTTCCGGCGCTGGTGGAATAGACGACGATGCTGCCCGGCGGTTGGGCGCCCACGATGCTCAAGCCCCGGGCTCCCGATCTGGCCCAGGCGAAGGGATTGTCCCTGCAGGCGTCCAGGATGACCACATTGAGTTTGTTTTTCGCTTCCCTGAGACTTTCGAGCACGAATTGAAGCGGGACTGCCCTTGTCCTCAAAAGAGATTCGGAGGGAATCTGGACGTCCACAGGAATGAGGTAGTTTTCTCCTCCCGATTGCAGGCCGTGGCCCGCATAGAAGAAAAGCCCCACCGCGTCTGGATTCCCGGCCAGTTTGTCCCTGAAACTGAGAACCGCGTTTTCGAATGCTTCGAGGCCCGAATCGGTGAGCACTTCGACGGAAAATCCCAACTGGGCGAGCGCATCGCCCATGTCGGACGCGTCGTTGACCGGATTGGCCAGTTTATTGAGACCGGAATAATTACCATTGCCGATGACAAGGGCTAAGCGGGGAGAGGAGGGCGGATACTCCTGGGCTTTTATTTGGGAGACTGCGGTAAGGGTCAGGAGAATGAAAAAGCTGGGGAGAAGAGAGACATTCCTCGGGCGCCTCATGGTTGAATTGTAAAACAAGATTACTTGAGACGCAATCTTGGGTCAAATCGACGAATTGAAGGTAAAAATATCGCAAAACCGTCTTTCTTCGGCCCGAAATGGAGTGTACAGTAATGTCAGGTGGAATGAACCGAAGCAATTGCCGAAACAAGATCGATGGTTTTGCGTGCTTGTTCTGCCTGTTCTCATTATTTCCACACTATCTCAGAGCTTCAAAGGAGGAGCCAATGATTCGGAAAACCTGTATGGTCGCGGCGGTTCTGGTCGCGGTCCTGGGCATGGCCCTGGGGGCGCAGACGATAGAGCCCGCAAAACCCGTGGTCCCTGTGGTGAAAACCGGTCCGATGAACGCCATTACCGATGTGCCGGGAATCCAGGTAGGTAGTTTTCAAAGGAACTTCACCGGGACGACGGTCATTCTGGCGCCCCAGGGAGCGGTGGGAGGCGTGGATGTGCGCGGCTCGGCGCCGGGAAGCAGGGAAACCGACCTCTTGCGGCCCATCGACATGGTGGACAAGGTGGACGCGGTGGTGCTCACCGGCGGTTCCGCCTATGGTCTTGCCGCCGCCGACGGAGTCATGAAATGGCTTGAGGAAAACAATAGGGGTTGGGCCGTAGGTGGTGGAAAGGTGGTGCCGATCGTCCCCGCGGCCGTCCTTTTCGATCCGGGCAGGTTCGGCAGGGATTTCACCGATAGGCCCAACGCCAGCTTCGGCTATCTGGCCTGCGAAGCCGCCAGCGCCGGTCCCGTGGATATGGGCAACGTGGGCGCGGGCGCGGGAGCCGTGGGGGGCGGCCTTAAGGGCGGTCTCGGAACGGCCAGTCAGGACCTGGGCGATGGTGTCATGGTCGGGGCAATCGTGGCGGTAAACGCCGGCGGTTCGACGGTCAATCAGGCCACAGGCGAGTTCTATGCGGCCTTCCTGGAAGTGGGCAATGAATTCGGCGGCCTGAAACGTCCCTTCGCCAACGCCCTGGCCAAGGATGGCTTCGAACTCGCTTTCCTGGATACCATGGAAGCTTCCAAGAACACCACCATCGCCTGTATCGCCACCAACGTGAAACTCACCAAGGCCCAGGCGCAAAAAATCGCCGAAATGGCCCATGACGGCATGGCGAGGGCGATCCGTCCCTCCCACACCATGTTCGACGGCGACACGATCTTCGTGCTGGGAACCGGCATGCTCGATCTGGACACTCTCAAGCAGAAAGCCGTCTGGGGCAACACCTCGGCCAACGTCAACAAGCTGGGAAGCGCGGCCGCCGACACCCTGTCAAGGGCAATCGTCCACGCCATGCTGAACGCCGAAACCGTGGGCACGACCGCTAGTTACAAAGACAAGTATCCGACGGCTTTCACCAAGTAAATTCCATAAATGCCCTATGTCCGGGATTTTATGGAATCGAAAAGTTGCCTGAGGCGTAAGATGTGAATGAGTAAGGGCCGGGCCGGCCGGAATATCCTTCCGGCCGGCCCGGCCTTTTTTGTAAAAACCGCTATTACGCCAGCCTCGGGCCTCGCATGCGTCTGACCAAGGCTACGGCTTCCGCGCAGAGGGCGGTGATTCTGTCGTATTGCCCCGAAACGATCAGGTCTTCTTTCACCATCCATGAGCCTCCGATTGCGGCCACGTAGGGCAGCTGAAGGTAGGACTCCAGGTTGGAAGTGTCGATCCCTCCGGTGGGTACGAAGGATACGTCCGCATAAGGCCCATGAAGGGCCTTGAGCATCTTTACTCCCCCCGAGACCTCGGCGGGAAAGAATTTGAGCAGCTTCAAGCCCCGCTCCAAACCCTGCTCGACCTGGCTCGGAGAATTTATTCCGGGCATGACCGGCATTCCCTTGGCCAGACAAAAATCGACGATCCTCGGATTAAAGCCCGGCGTTACGATGAAAGAAGCGCCGGCCGCCATGGCGGCTTCGGCCTGTTCTATGGTGAGTACTGTACCGGCGCCGGTGGTGAGGGCCGGGAATTCCTTTTTCAACAGGGCTATGGATTCGGCCGCCGCTTTAGTCCTGAACGTTACTTCCGCGGCCGGAAGGCCTCCCTCCACCAGGGCTTTTCCCAGCAAAAGAGAGTCTTTGGGGTTTTCAAGTTTTATGACCGGCACAATGCCGATCGATTTGATAATAGAAAACACATTGCTCATGGCGAGCCCTCCTTGACGAAGCGCTTAATGGATTCGATTAGATATTACCTTATTTTAGCATATCAAAAAATGCGGTGATAGGAAAACTCTTACCCGCGGCAGACGATAAATTCCAGGGAAACGCATACAGCCATGGCGGAATAAAAAACTTGACAATACCTGAATGTTGTGCCTATAATGCAATTGAACAAACGTTCTGAACAAATGTTCAAAAGGAAGTACGATGGATGGTTTGGAGCTTCGAATAAGCCGTCTTTTTAGGAACAAATCGTTGTTGCTGCTCGCTTTCGATCATGGGCAGTATATCGGTGTTCCCGAGGGCTTGGTCGCGATCGATCCGGTTCTGGAAAAACTACAAGAAGCTCCGTTCGACGGTTATCTTTTAAACCCGGGAAGCATTCGGCACCTGCAAAAAATAAATACGGGTAAAAGCCTGATATTACGTATCACACACGCGGGCACCCGTATATCAAATACTTCGATCAACAACACTTATTTCCTGCGCCCCGAGGACGCCCTTAGGCTTGGGGCGGATGCGGTGATTTCCATGGTCGTTCTGGGGCACGACAAGGATATGGAATCGATCGGCGAATTAGCAAAGGCTGTCAACGATTATCATCGTTTGGGGATACCGCTCATCGCCGAAGTACTGCCCGCCGATTCGAGGGATTTTTCCTCTCCGAAGATTGTGGCCGATATTTGTCGTATCGCCGCGGAGATCGGCGCGGACATAATTAAAACAGTCCTTACCCCGGAATTTGAAACAGTGGTCGCCGGCTGCCCTGTTCCTGTCATCGTAGCCGGAGGGAAAAAAGAAGATAATTTCATTTTCAACGTCGGAGCGGCTATGCGGAGCGGCGCAAAAGGCGTGGCCGTCGGTCGGAATCTTTACCAAAGAGAAGACTCTGCTTCCTTCGTGACCGAGATAGCCAAGGCGATGGGAAGACGGGAATACCTATGAAACAGGATGATGTGATTTTGGCATACCGCTGTGTTGATCTATACTATCGGCAGGATATCTCTCAGTTGGAAATCGCTAAAGCGATAGGTATCTCCCGTCCAAAGGTTTCCAGACTCCTCGCCCTGGCGCGCGAGTTAGGCATGGTGACGATTTCCATAAAACCGCCGGAATTGTTCAACCAGAGGGATTTGGAAAAGCGTTTGTCCGAAAAATACGGGTTGAACCATGTTTTCATCGGTATTGCGGAGGACTCCAGCGATTCAAGCATTCAAAAGACGATAGGAGCGAGTTTTGTAAAAGAATTTCCGGGATTTCTGAAAAACGATATAAAAATAGGAATAGGCCTGGGCTCAACGATGTATGAAACTTCGAAAATCATACATCCCGAAAGGCACGTTCCATCGGGAATCTCCATCTATCCCCTCATGGGATTGGCTGGAAGGGCCGACCCCGCCTATCAAATAAACAGTATTATTGATCTCTTCGCGGAAGCTTTAAATGCGCAGAGAAATTATTTCCTGGCTCCGGCGATATTCGATGACGCGGCGCAGAAGGATACCTTCTGCAGATCGAAACAAGTGAGAGAAATCATAGACATTTGGGAAAAGCTCGACCTTGCCGTATTCGGGATCGGCGGACCGATCGGAAGGTCCGCGCTGCTTTATTCCTCATTTCCGGAAAAGTTTCTTGTACAGATGGTCCAAAACCATGCGGTCGGCGATGTCCTGGCGCATTTTTTTGACGTGGAGGGAAAACTCGCTTGTCCGGAGGCCGAATCCATGCTTTTAAGCATAGCGTTTCCCTCGTTGAAAAAAATACCGGAAAGAATTTGTCTCGCGGGGGGGCTATGGAAATTGGATAGCATCAAAACCGCGCTGAAATCAAGACTCGCGACCGTGCTGGTTACGGATCTCATAACAGCTCAAAGCCTTATCGAATAGCCGATAGCCGAGGAGGAATAATGAAAGCGGTTCTATATGAAGCTCCTAAGTCGATATCGTTCCGTGATGTCCCTGATCCAGCGGTCGACACCGATACAATACTGATTAAAGTCTCGTATTCCTTTATCTGCGCCACCGATATCAAAACCTACAGGCAGGGACACCCTCACATCGTGCCTCCAACAATTCTCGGACACGAATTCTCCGGCATAGTCGAGAGTGTCGGAAGCGATGTCGAATCCTTTTCGGTGGGCGATTGCGTTACCGGAAGTCCTTTCATCAATTGCGGCACATGCGAGTCCTGCTTTCGCGGAAGGCCGGAAGTATGCTCCGCAAGGAAATTCCCATCCAACGGCGCCTTCGCCGAAAGAATAGCCATGACGAATGAATATGCCAAACTAGGGCTTTTTACGGTGAGACCGACATTTCTGCGGCAGGCCGCTTTATCGGAGCCGGTGGCTTGCGTGCTCAACTCCGCGCGATCGTTCAACCCCAGGCCGGGGGAATCCGTTCTCGTGGTCGGGGCGGGATTCATGGGGGTTTTGAATGCCTTGGTCCTGAAAACCATCTTCGGAGTTCGCGCGTATATCACCGATACGAATACCGAAAGGTTGAAGCTTCCCGCGTCTCTTGGCATTGAAATAGTCGAAGACACGGAAAAGCTATCGGGATTTTTCAACGCGATAATTCTCACTCCTCCAATACCGGAGTTGATAATCCGATACCAGAGCCACGTTCTGCCCTTCGGTCATTTGGTGTTGTTCGGAGGTTACGCCAAAGAGACGAAGGCGCTTTTCGATCCGAATATGGTGCATTATACGGGTTCAAAAATCGTCGGCACCTCGGGATTCTCCCCATTCGATTTCAAGACGGCGGTCAACCTGATAACCGATGGCGCGATCGATCTGAACGTGTTCATGACCAATATGTATGAATTTTCCTCTTCCGAATTCCAGAAAGCTTTTATCGATGCGATGGATGGCCGCGCGCTAAAGGCGGGATTCATCCTATGACAGGGAGGGATGCGATGTCTTATGGGAAAAGAGTCCGGATGTCCAGGATTTTTAAAGGCGAAAAAGCGAGAACAGTTATGCTCGCGCTCGATCATGGAATGGCTTTGGGGCCCATGAAAGGAATCGAACGTCCCGGGGAATTGCTGAGCTCTATTGGCCCCCAGGTCGATTCCATAATGCTTAACAAAGGAATCTTGACCAATTGCGCTGATCCGGCTTTAGGCGCCGGGATCGTACTTCGAGTAAGCGGAGCCTCGACGATCGCGGGACCGGACCTGACGGCGGAACGAATCACCACAACGCTTGAAACCGCGATCAAGCTCGGGGCGGATGCCGTGGCCGCATCCATATTCGTCGGTACCGCGAACGAGCACGCTTCCATCGAGGCGCTCTCGCTGCTGGCCGATGAATGTGACAGGTTCGGCATGCCACTTCTGGCCGTAACCGCCTTGGGAAAAGACAGGGAAAAGGGATTCGATCCGCGATATTTGGCCTTGGCCGTCCGCGTCGCCGCCGAAATGGGCGCCGATATGATAAAGACCTATTTTTGTGAGGAAGGTTTCGAAAGGGTGGTTGAAGCCGCGGTGGGAATACCTGTGGTGATCGCCGGAGGCCCAAAGATGGACGATGACATCAGCGTGCTGGAAACCGCCGAAAAAGCGGTGAAGGCGGGCTGCGGGGGCGTCGATATGGGGCGTAACGTTTGGCAGAACGGGAACCCCGCAGCCATGCTCAAGGCGCTCGGGGCGATAATACACGAGGATTGCTCCGCGCAGAAAGCCTTGCAGCAATTTTGGAATTGATCGCATGACAGAGGAAATCGTCCGCGTTGAGGCCATTTCTAAAGAATTCTTAGGGGTGACCGCGCTTAGTAATGTCAACCTTCGGCTTAATAAAGGAGAAATACACGGATTAGTGGGGGAGAACGGGGCGGGAAAATCGACGCTTATCAATATTTTGGCGGGCGCTTTCCGTCCAAGCTCGGGTTCTTTATTCATAAGCGGGAAACCGGTTCTCGAGTTTCAACCTTCGGTCGCGCAATCTTTGGGCATTTCGGTCGTGTATCAGGAAACGGTGCTGGTGCCCGATTTCACAGCCGAGGAAAACATATGGCTGGGCAGGGAAGACAGCAGAAACCTGATGATCGATAAAGCCGGGCAAAAAAAGAAAACCGTGGAATTATGCGAAGAATATGGAATCAGCGTTCCCTTATCCGTTCCGATGTCATCCTGTCGCGTCGCGGAAAAAAAACTCGTGGAAATTCTCCGCGCCTTGAGCATGAATGTTAAGGTATTCATCCTGGACGAACCCACGGAGGCCTTGTCGAAACAGGATGTCGATAATCTGTTTAGGATATTGTCGTCGTTGAAAACAAGGGGTTTCGCGATACTTTTCGTCTCACATCACCTGGAAGAAGTATTTCGCATATGCGACCGGATCACCATCTTGAGGAATGGCGAGGAGGTGGGAAACTTCCTTCCTGAAGAGTTGACCGTTCAGTCCCTTATCCATTTGATAACCAACCGAAATATCGGGGAGCAGTATCCCGCCCAACATACAAGGCGCTCGTCAGAACCAATTCTTGAAATAAAAAACCTTGACAATGAGAACCTCGGGCTTTCCAATATTTCATTCCATGTCGACAAGGGGGAGATTGTCGCCTTCTTCGGAATGGTGGGCTCTCATCGCACTGAACTCATGAAATGTCTTTTCGGCGCGGAAAAGGCCGGATCCGGCGAAGTGATTTTCAAAGGCAGAAAAATCAAACTGCGGTATCCGGGAGATGCGATAAAAAAAGGAATATACTTCTGTCCCGAAGACAGGAAACTTGAAGGTTTCGTGCCGGATATGTCCATTCTCGATAATTGTACATTGCCGTTCCTGGGTCGATTCACCAGGGGCGGCGTGATCAGTAAATCCAGGCAAAGCGAAGTGGTGGAAAAAGTCATTAAGGATTTATCGGTCAAGACCCCATCGGCGGATCAAAAAATAATCTTCCTGAGCGGCGGTAATCAGCAAAAAATTGTAATCGGGAAATGGCTTATTGGTCAGCAGGGAGAATTATTCATCTTCGATGAGCCGACTAAGGGCGTCGATGTCGGAACGAAAATGGATATATACAAAGCCATGGAGGAGCTGGCGGAAAACGGCTCCGGCGTAATATTCGTTTCTTCGGACCTTAGGGAGTTGCTTGGAGTATCCGATCGACTCTATGTGATGCGGAAAGGCGAAGTAGTAAAAGAATATTCGAGAGAACAATTTGATCAGCACGCGATCCTTATGCAAGCCTTGACCGAAAAGAACCAGCGGGGAGAAGTATCGTGAGAGAAAATGCGAAATATTTCGTCCAAAAATATGGCACTATCATTACGCTAATTTTGTTGATCGTAATTTTTTCCATAACCACCGAAACCTTTCTTGAGCCCAGGAATCTTTTGAACATTGTCGCGCACATATCGATGTTAATGATAATCGCCACAGGACTAACGGTGTGCATGGTACCTGGAGATTTCGATATGTCGATAGGTTCGGTGGCAAGCCTCTCGGGAATATTTTTCTCGAGTTTGGTCGTAAGGAATTTTCCGCTTATCCCATCCATACTTGTCGTTTTATTAATGGGCGCCGTTTTCGGCCTTACTGCTGGTTTATTGGTGACCAAGGTGAGAATTTCTGCTTTTATTGCCACCTTAGCTTTGGGGCAAGTCGCTACCGGCATAAATTTTATGTACACCAGAGGGCAGGAAGTATTCGGCGATTTCAGTAAAGGTTTTTTGTCGCTGGGGCAGGGCAAGACGTTTTCTATAATTCCCAATCAAGTCTTGATAATGATCGGCATTGTCTTCATTTTCGCATTCACGATGGAAAAGACAAAGGTCGGTAGATATATGTATGCAATAGGCGGAAGCATTCACGCGTCTTTTCTGTCCGGGATAAAGGTGAATCTATATCGTATCTTCGGTTTGATGATATCCGGGGGATTGGCCGCGTTCACCGGATGCATCTTGGCTTCGAGACTGGGATCGGGCCAGCCCACCGCCGGCGATTCTTATCTGATGGATGCGATCGCCGCGGCCTATATCGGCATGACCACCATTAAGACTTCGCGGCCTAATATTATCGGTACGCTTATAGGTGTCTTGTTTATCGGCGTCATCGAAAACGGGCTTGTCCTTATCGGAGTTTCCTATTTTTTCCAATACATCGCCAAAGGGGTAATTATAATTCTTGCGGTTGCCTTGTCGTCGAGGGGGTCAATGGTTGTCGAAAAGTGACAACCTGGATTTATATTTTCAAGGAGGCTCGTATGAAAAGGTTTTTCGGGTTACTTCTTGCGCTTGCAGTTGTAACGCTGAGCATTGGAGCACAGCCTGTGACAATCGGTTTTGTCTCTCCGGATCAAGGGGCTAGCACACAGGCGAGGATCGCCAACAAGCTTGAACAGGTCGCTAAGCAGGAGGGATGGAAAATATCCGTATCAAGCGCGACCGGTTCATGGGAGAAAATGGCAAACATCGTTGAAGACTACGTAAGTAAAAAAGTGAGCGTTATCGTCATAGCGATGGGACAAAGCACTTCGATAACCCCTGCGCTTGAAGCGGCTAAAAAGGCGAAGATTCCTGTTCTGGCAATAGATTCGGAGTTCTCGGATCTGCTGACAGCGGATATTTTAACCAACAACTGGGAGATGGGGGCCAAAATTTCCACATATCTCGTGGACAGATTGAATCATAAAGGTAATATCGTCGCTTTCAAGTTCGATCAGTTTTACGGAACCAGGTACCGCGGAGAAATACTCGATACTATCCTTTCCGAGGAACCCAATATCAAGGTACTGGATACTCATTATATTCCTCCTACAGGATATCTTGCCGATACTCAGGCCGCGATGCAGGCCTATCTCGTCAAATACGGTTCGAAAATCGATGCCGTTTGGTGCGCTTTCGACGACCTGGCATACGGCGCTTCGCTGGCTATAAAAGAAAAAGGCTATGGCCCGGCGGATATGTTCGTCGTAGGTATCGACGGTACCGATCGTAATTTAAAGCTTATCAAGAGCGGTTCCTCACCGGTGGTCGCGACGGTTATTCAGCCCTTCGATAGTGCGGTGGACAAGGTAGTGGATCTTATAAAAAAACTGGTGATTCAAAAGAAAACCGAGAAAGAAGCGATAGGCGAGGTTAAAGTCATCTATATGGATACGCCGCTTGTTACCTCCGCTAACGTTGATGAGTACTTAAAGTGAATTGACTGTCAGTGATCAGGAGAACTGCTCTATGGTGCTGGGAATTGATATTGGAACTACCTCTTCCAAAGCGATTGTTGTCGATGAGAATTTGAACATTCTCGGAGAAGCTCGCGTTCCTCATGTCGTGGATACGCCCAAGCCTGGGTTCGTAGAGCAGAAGGCTGAGGTTTGGTGGGCTGACCTATGTCAGCTCGCCAAATCTTTGGCTGAAAAAATCGATATAAAAAAGATACAGGCAGTCGGCTTAAGTTCCATGGGACCTAATACGGTTCCGATTTCATCCCGGGGCGAACCCTTGCGACCCGCGATCTTATATGGAATCGATACAAGGGCAAGCGTTGAAATCGAAGAACTATCCAAAATTTTACGGCAGGATGAAATCGCGCACACGCATGGGCGTTTTTCTTCGCAATCGATATTACCAAAAATCCTATGGCTTAAGAAAAATCAAAGTGAGTTGTTTCAATCCACCCACAAGGTTTTGACGACAAATGCTTATATCGGGCATAGGCTGACCAAAAACTATGCTCTCGATTACTTTACCGCTTCAGCGGGCGCTCTCATAGATTTTTCGCAGAATAGTCTTTACGAAAAAAGCTTTCGGTCGATAGGCGTCCCCACCGCGATCATCCCGGATTTATTGTGGCCGGGCGACGTCCTCGGGACCGTCTGCCCGGAAGCGGCCAGCGCCACAGGGCTTTCTGCCGGCACTAAAGTAATCATCGGCACAACGGACGCTGCGAACGAAGCAGTTGTGTGCGGGTGCCGGGAACCAGGCGATTCGGTTATATCCCTGGGAGGCACTTCGATATTCGTCACCTGTACCGATAGGCCTCTGATGATGGAAAACGCCCTGGTATGCAATTACCTGGACGAAAATTCCTATATTATAGGTGGGGCGACCAGTTCTGGGGGTATTTTAATAGACTGGTTTTCCAAGGAAATCTGCGATTCCTCGCCATCAGAACTGGCATCGCTCATCCCTGGACAAATTCCTTACGCGACCGGACTTCTTGCCTTGCCCTATTTAAATGGAGCGAGGAATCCGCTTAATGACAAATTGGCGAAAGGTATGGTCGCCGGACTTACGTCGAATACGCGGCTGAAAGATGTATACATGGCGCTCATCGAGTCGTTGGCCATGGAAATCGAGATGATGATAGAAGACATAACCAAAATCGTTCACATAAAAAAAGATCTCAAAGTCACAGGCGGCGGAGCCAACAATGAAGTCCTGTTGCGGACGATTTGCGAGGTGCTCCGGGAAAACATCGATGTGCTTCCTCCCGAAATGGGAGCGGCCGCAGGCGCAGCCGTACTGGCGGGAGCCGCGATTGGCGAGTGGACAATCGATCAGGCGGCAAAAATGGTTCCCGTAAAACGACGCTATAAATACTCTGAAACGAATGACGGGTATTATGATCGCAAAAAAGAGCTCTTTCGCGACGCCTATATCGCCAATAAAAGGATATTCGCCGGTTTGGATGAAATGGCAAGGGCGATCCATTCCAGCTAGTGGAAGCGGCGTTTATGGAAAAGGTATTGGTAATCAATCCCGGCGCCACATCAACGAAAATTGCGATATTTTCCGGAACCAGGAGAATATTCCTAAAAATCATTGAACATGGGTTGGAAGATCTCGCCAGGTATGAACACGTTATCGACCAGTTTGGTTATCGATATAATTTACTGCTTTCCGCGCTCGCCGATGCCGCGATCGCGTTATCCGACTTTGATGCCGTGGTGGGAAGGGGTGGAATGCTTCAGCCTGTGGAAAGCGGCACTTACGAAATCAATCGCGATATGATTGAAGATCTAAAACTTGCGTCGAGGGGAGAGCATGCGTCCAACCTTGGCGCATTATTGGCTGACAAGGTCTCCGGCGACTATGGCATTCCTTCCTATATCGTCGATCCGGTATCGGTTGACGAAATGGATGACGTGGCGCGGGTTTCAGGATTATCCGATTTGCCCAGGGTCAGCCTTTCCCATGCGCTCAACGGCAAGGCCATAGCCAGGAAAGCGGCGAGACACATTGGGGGAAGGTATGAATCCCTCAACATAATCGTAGCGCACCTGGGAACGGGTGTCTCCATTTCAGCCCACAGGAACGGCAGGATGGTGGATGTGAACAATGCTCAGGAGGAAGGCCCTTTCTCATCGGACAGATGCGGCACCGTTCCTTCCTATCGGCTTGCCAAGATGTGCTTTTCCGGCCGATATTCCGAACAGGAAATTCTCAATAAGTTGATGGGATCTGGCGGATTGAGTTCTTTGCTGGGCATGAAAGACGTCAGAAAGATCGAAGAATTGGCGAATTCCGGAAATAAAGATGCCGATCTTGCGCTTCGGGCGCTCACGTATCAGATCGCCAAGGAAATCGGTGCTCTATCTACGGTATTCAACGGAAAGCTCGATTGTATCGCCATCACGGGGGGGCTGGCTCATTCGGACCGAATCGTAAAAGACATCGTATCCCGGGTCGAATTTTTATCCCGCGTGCTTATTTTCCCCGGCGAGGACGAGATGGCTTCTCTGGCCCTTGGCGTTCTTCGCGTTTTAAGGGGAGAAGAAGAACCGAAAAAATACAAAGGAACTTGTAAAATTGAAAAACCTGCATGATCTCATTGGGGCCGCTCGTATTCTAGGTTCAAGGAAGGTTTGCGTAGCGGCGGCGGAAGATGGCGAGACCATCAAGGCGGTGCGCGATGCCGTTTCCTTAGGCTTGGTGGAAGGCATACTCGTCGGCGATCAGGCTAAAATAACCGCGCTTTGCGGAGTCGAGGAACTGCCGCGGGGGATGAGCGTTGAACATGCCGCATCATGCGTCGATGCGGCATTTAAAGCGGTTTCGATCGTTAGGGCGGGCGAAGCCGATGTTCTCATGAAAGGTTTGATTAACACGAGCGATTTTCTGAAAGCCGTGCTGAATCCCGAAAACGGTCTTAGGACAGATCGCTTATTGAGTCATTTGGCTGCGTTTGAAATACCCGGCGAAGCTAAATTGATATTTCATAGCGATGGGGGTATGAATGTACTTCCACGGCTGGAAGAGAAAAAAGCTATTTTAAAAAACGCCTTGGACGCTCTGCATCGGCTGGGGATCGAGAATCCCAACGTGGCGATTTTAGCGGCCAACGAAAAAGTTGATCCTAAAATTCCATCCACGGTTGACGCGAAGGCGATTGTCGACGCATGGAAGGCCGGCGAGTTTTCGCGCTGCGTCATCGAAGGCCCCATAGCCATGGATGTCGCGACAAGCGAAGCTGCTGCGGGACATAAAGGAATCCGTAGCGCGATCGCCGGAAAAACCGATCTCTTCATATTCCCTTCGATCGAGGCGGGCAATATAGCGGGGAAGTTGCTCATGCGATACGGACGGGCAAAAATGGCCGGCATAATAGTTGGCGCCGTAAAGCCAATCGTTTTGGTTTCGAGATCTGATGATTCTTTTGCAAAGATAGCTTCAATAGCCCTGGCTTGTCTTGCTTCGAGCCGAGGTATCCCGTGATTTACTAAGCCCTCTCCGTTCTGGTATTCTCAATAATCATTTTCAAAAAACGGAGCAGGGTCATGAAGCGACTCGGGCTTTTAGGCGTACTCAGCCCCGGGTATCGAATTTCCAATTCGACGGGGCTTCAGCGGTACTGGCGCGAACTGCTTGTTCTTCTCGGCATTGTTGCGATGGGCTTATTCGCATCCTGCGCCACGAAGGGTGGTCAATCCATGGATCATAGCGCGAGCGTGCGGTACTGGAGCCAGGAAGCCGCCGGCGCGGGGATGAAGGCCATGACCGTGCCGGAGGATCAGCTGAAAAATCAGGAGTTACCCCTTAGGGACGCTCCCAGGCTCGTTATTCTCATGTACCACAACCTGGTCTACGGGAGGACCGGGGGCGAATATAATCGGGATATCTACAATTTCGAGCATGATCTGGTCTTTCTGCGAAAACGCTTTGAGATAATCGATTTCGACCAGCTTCTGGCCATTCGGCGCGGCGAATTCGTGCTGAACCACGATGCGGCCATAATCACCTTCGACGACGGGGATCTTTCCATGTACGGCATCGCCTATCCCCTGCTCAGGTATTACGATATCAAAGCCACGTTCTTCATCATCGCCGGATCGGTGGGGGAGGTGGGCTATATGAGCTGGCCGCAGATACGCGAAATGGCCGGGTATCGCAACAATGAAGGAGAACGCCTTTTTTCCATAGGTTCCCATGGCGTCAATCACTTGGCTCTGGGCGAGGTGGATGAGGAAACGCTGCACTCGGAATTCGCCGAATCAAAGCGCATAATCGAAGGGCAAATCGGACTTCCCGTGGAGGTATTCGCCCTGCCGTACGGCTCGGGAGCGGGAAGGAAGGATATCGAGAAGCTTGCTTTCGATACGGGTTACAAAGCCCTGCGAAGTTCCGACCGGCGGGCGCCGCTCGTTTCGACGCTGAATCACTACCGTTTGCCCGGAATTTACATCGACAATTCCAGCACCGATAAATCCATGGCCGATGTTTGGCGAATTCTGGGACGCTAGGAGGGCTTTTTATTAAGGGAAGTCTGATCGTTTTGGGCTTTTTCCAGTTCTTCGAAGGGGTCGGCCAAGGCTTCCAGGTGGCCCTTTTTCAAGTCTTCGATGTAATTGGAGAGTTCTTCCGAACGGCTGCGCACCGAGGAGATAAGGGATTCGGGCAACGAGGCCTCCCGCTCCTTGTCCGCCGCCTTGGCCTTGGCGAGGTCGAGGCGCAGCTGCTGTATCTGATTGACCGATGAGCGGAGTCTCAGGTCGATAAGTTCCCGCTGTTCGTTGAGGGCTTTGAAGGACTCTTCCTGGGCTTCCACTTCCTTGATGCTGTCTTCATACTCCGCCCTCATGGCGGGGCTCGCTTTTTCCAGTTTAGTCCGTAGCTCAGCCTTATCTTTTTTCAAGGCTTCCACCGGGATATCCCCGATAATTCCGTCCAGTTCATTGGCTGTCTTCGCCAGAAGAAGAACCTGACCGAGGTAGTCCTTGAGTTGCGGCCGCATTTCCTCCTTGAATTCGGGGGCGAAAGCATCAAGGGCTGTCTCGATCTCCGCCGCCGATTCTTCGGCGTTTTGGTAGAGATCGGCATAGGCGCCCAGCTCGGTGGTTTTGGCCTCCCGCTGACGGCGCGCTTCTTCAAGGCTTTTTTTATTACGGCGAAGCCCCAGCTTCGAGAAAAACTGACCTGCCCTGCGGGGCCCGGTGGCGACGTATGAAAGAAGATGAATCACAAAAATTACCGATAGGACCCCAATCGGGATTAGGTGCCAGGGATCGGCGCTCCCGGTGGCCATGTTGATGGCGGTGAGCCCCGCGGATATGGAGAGGGTGCTGAAAAAATGGCTGCCGATGGAG
>Ga0334890_1000756_pt1 | contig 52758 bp, 61 predicted proteins | sample GraSluR1_MG_3_FD_207220 | JGI IMG/M metagenome (GOLD analysis project Ga0334890, IMG submission 207220) | Sludge microbial communities from methane-producing bioreactor in Wageningen University, Netherlands - Granular Sludge_31_08-R1 | ecosystem: Engineered > Bioreactor > Anaerobic >... | reverse complement strand
ATCAAGTGCTCACGCAGTGCCCGGAACGCCTTGGCGAACCTGTCGGCCCCAGCGCCTAACCGCGCCGGATAAGCTGACCGTCCCGTGACACGTGCGATTGACGCAGCGCTACTCGCCGAACGCTCTGACGCGCCGGCCAGCGCATCCCCCCAAGGGATCGGCGTGCAACTCGACACGCCCGTTGCTTTGCGGGGATTGCCCTGGGGTGGCCCGCCCGAGCCTTCGACCGAGGAACCGGACGGACTTTCGACGTCCGCGCTGAGAGGACGCCAATCGCATCGGCTGTGAACCGGGCCGCGGCTGCCTGCAACGGAACCGCCTCCTCGCAGTCACTCAGCGCAGCACCGGAGCGGATCTTTGACAACCGAATACAGAGGCCCCGGGCAGCCGGACGCCTCAGAAGCGCCGTGCCATCGGCCCCGCGACACAATGGTGTCCGACCAAGCCGACACGCGACGAGCCAAGCCTCGCCGACCGCGCCAACGAGACCCGTCCGGCTGCTAACAGCCGAATCAACCTCCGCCCACCCCGCGCCGCGTGCGCGTTTCGCCTGGGGCCGGCCGGCGCAATTCTCGTCCCGCCGCCGACCCTCCGCCAACGCGGGCGTGCCAGTACGGCAAGGTCCGATTACAATGCCTGCGCCCCCAAGGAGGTGCAGCGTGAAGATCGTACGCGAGCCGCGTGTTTATCTGGTTGGCCGGCAGCAGGTTGACGCCGCCGCGCTGGACCAGTTTCTGCGGGACCACGAGCTGAGTTGGACCGCCGATACGGAGGTCGGCGCCGAGGTGCTGTGCGAGGCGGCCGGCCGGCTGTGCTACATGTCCTTCGGCCAGGGCCGGCGGACCAACGCCGAATACCTCGACAACATCCTCTCCAGCGCGCACGGCTCGGTGCTGGAGCACGCCGTCTGGAACGTGCTGATCACCGGCGTGTCACGCTCGTTCACGCACGAGCTCGTGCGGCATCGGGCCGGCTTCGGCTACTCGCAGCTTTCGCAGCGCTACGTCGATGAGAGTACGGCGGACTTCGTGGAGCCGGATTGCATCGCGGCGGACGCGGAACTGCACGCCGTCTGGCAGGCCGCCGTGGAGCAGTCGCACGCGGCCTACTGCCGGCTCGTGGACGCGTTGCAGGAGCGTTTCAAGGACGAGCCGGACCGGACGTTGCGGCGCAAGCTGGCTCGCCAGGCGGCCCGCAGCGTGCTGCCCAACGCGACCGAGACCAAGATCTTCGTGACCGGTAACGGACGGGCCTGGCGGCATTTCATCGAGATGCGCGCCAACGAACATGCCGAAGTCGAGATTCGCCGCGTGGCCGTGCAGATTCTGCGGCTGCTCCAAGCGGAGTCGCCGGCCCTGTTCAGGGACTACGAGCTAGCGCGGCTGCCGGACGGCAGCGAGGTGGTGCGGACGCAGTACCGCAAGGTCTGACCGGGCGGGCAAGGAGGCAGCCGGTGAACGCTACAAGCCGATGGTTGGGCCTGGCAACGGCCGTGCTGGTAGTCGGGCTGGCGCTGGCGGTGCCGGCCGGAGCCGAACTGGCCGACGTGTATCTCAAGAACGGCCTGGCGCTGCGCGGCGAAGTTCAATTGACCGACACGGAAGTCGTGCTGCGGAACGTGCTTGGCGAGGTGCGCATTCCGCGCGACGCGGTGGCCCGCGTGGTGGCGGTGGGAGCCGTGCCGCTGCCAGCGCCGGTGCAGCCGGCGGACGTCCCCGAGGCCGAGACATTGCCTGCTCCGGAGGACGAGGATGCGGAGGGGGACGACGAGGCCGAGGCCGCTGCGCCGGCGACGGAGTTGCCGCTGCCGGTGCTGTCGGCCCTGGACATCCAGCGCGTGCGCATGTCGGAGCTGGGGCTGGACGGGCCGGCCGAGAACGTGCGCGTCGATTTCGGCAGCGCCGCCGCGCACGACCGCATTATGGGCGAAGTCCTGGAGCGTCTGCGGCAGGACCCGGATCTTGACGCGCTTTGGCGCACGAAGTTGCTGGAAGGCACGCCGGCTGAGCAGTTGCAGGTTGTCGCGGCCCTGACGGGCACGGAGTATTGCGGCCGCGTGCAGATCGGGAGTGATCCGGAGGTGCTGGCGACCTTCCGGCAGCGCATCTGGCCGCTGGTTCAGCAGAGCTGCGGGCGCCTGGGCTGCCACAGCGGTCCGAAGGCCCACGTGTTTCGTCTGCCGACCAGTGCGCAGCGCGGCGATAGCCATATGTACACGGCCTTCGTGATTCTCAACTCTCTGGAAACGGTGCACGGGCCGCTGATCGACCGGGACGATCCGGAAGGCAGCCCGCTGGTCAGCTACATGCTGCCGAGCGAAGCCACGACGAAGCCGCACGGGCCGGTACCGGGCAGGCGGCGGGTTACACCGGTGCTGCGCAATCGGCGCGTGCCCAGCTACGACGCGCTGGTGGAGTGGATCGATTCGCTGCGGACGCCATACCGGGGCTACGGTCTGGACTACCAGCTTCCGCAGGCCGGGGCCGCGGGGCCGCGCTGAGTGGTTCATCGGCGGGGGTGGCGGCCGGGCATGCAGTTATTGCGCCAACGTGATTTTCTCGGGCCTGCCTGCCGCCGCGACCCATAAATCATGATCTGGCGTGCGCTGAGGGGCGCTAAGCTGCAGCCGGGGCGCGCGTTTGTCCGGGGTTCGTCAGATGCGATTGTCTTTCGATATTCGCGTGGTATGGTTTAGGTGAGAGTAGGGCGGTATGGACAGAGACTACTTCACCATCCTGGGCCTGAGTCCCGGGCGCTACAACCCCGGCCAGGTCACGCAGCGTTTCGAGGCTGAGCGGGTGCGCCTCCTGGCCCAGCTTGGTCGGCCGGCAACACACGCGGTAGCGCGGCGGGGGCTCGACGAGCTGCACTTGGCGTATGCCACGCTGCGCGATCCGCGCGCCCAGGCCCAGTATCTGCGGACCCGCACGGACGGCTGCGATGATGTCGCACGATTGCAGCAACTGATCGCGGCCTCGCTGGAGGATGGGTTGCTGCGCTATTCGCGGCGTCAGGACATCCTGGCGGAGGCCCGCCGCCTGGGGTTCTCCGACTTCCAGACGCAACTGCTGATCGCCCAGGTGCAGTTCGGCGACGATCAACTCGACATCATTCGACCGCGACCGGGGCGCGCGGCGGTGGGTGGCGCGACGCGCGCCTGGGCCAGCTTCGCGGCGGCGGGAGTGCTCGCCCTGGCGCTATTCCTGGCGATGATTCGCTGGCTGGGGAACTGACGACAACCGCACATCCGCTGGGTGTTTGCCACTTCTGAACGCGGCCCAGCCGCACGCTAACCAGGCACGTGGAAAATCACGCGCATGAGCTGGAATTGCAGGAAGTTGAAGGCGAAGTGGGCGATGGTCACGACGCACAGGCTGCGGGTGAGGATGAAGGCCAGCGCGAGCACGACTGAGACGCCCAGCACCTGGAACACACCTGCGAGCCCCTGATCGATGTGCAGGGCGGCGAAGACCAGCGACGAGATCAGCACGGCCGACCACCAGTGGCCGGTCAGGCGGCGCAGGTACGGCAGCAGCAGGCCGCGGAACAGAATCTCCTCGTGCGCTGCCACGGGAATCAGCAGCAGCGAAGCGCGCCGCCAGTCGTGGATCGGCAGCAGCTCGATCATGCGTGTGCGCTCCAGCACGTCGTTCAGCGCATCGGGGTAGAGCAGCAGTATGGCATAGATCAGGACGACCGTGCACATCAGCCACAGGTAGATGGCCGCGATGGTGCCCAACGCCCAGACGGCCTGCAGCAGCGGCTGGTCGCGGCGCAGACCGAAAGCCGCGCCGGGCAGGCGGCGCGCCAGCAGGAAGTACGCCATCAGTCCGGCGGCCAGGGCCCAGTCAAACCACTTGTCGATCGTCAGCAGTTCCCCGTGCGGCAAGGGCACATCCCTGAGATCCTGCCCGGTCGTGAATCTCACGAGCAGCACGGTGACCAGGTTAAAGGCGCCCGGCAGCAGCAGCGCCACGAGCACCACCAGGCCCAGATCGAGCGCGGCCGCCCGCCGTGTCAGCATGGGCAACTCCAACGGCGACGGCGGCTGGTCGGCCGTCAGGACGGGCCGCGCGGTGACAAGCGGTGTTGCCGGTCGCGCCGGCGTGGCCGCGCCGGTGGTCGGTTCGTACGGGTTGTCGTGCTCGGTCGTCATGCACCTACCCAGCGTGACGGCGGTTGTCGGGCGGCCGCTACCTGGTGTGCGCCGGCGGCAGCGAAAACGCCGCACCGCCGATTGGCGCGGCGCAGGTCGTAAGCATAATAGGGCGCGGGGCTGATGGGAGCCTGCCGCGGCGGCTTTGTTGCGAATTCGCTGCCGGAGGCGAACGCGGCCGGCTGGACACGCGGTGCTTGCATGAAACGACATTTGGGTGAATCAGTCGGTCCGCGCGGCGGCGTCCGGGCCGGTGCGCGTGGTACACGCGGCTGGCGCTGGAGCGCCGCCGGAGCGCTCGTCTCGGCCCCGGTGCGCTGTCGCCGGGCGCAATGGTATCTGGCGCGCGGCAAGCCCGCGGGTCCGGACATCCCGGGGCGCGTTGACGTCCTGATGCGTTTCGTCCACGCCGACCAGACCTTCAGCGAACGCTGCCTAAGCCTGCACGCCCGCTCTGGGGCTGACAACGGCGAAGACTTGCTGGGCTGGGTGCGCGTGCCGGACGACGCCACGCACCTGCAACTACGGCTGGCGCCGACGGAGCCGGCCGGTCAGCTTGCCGAGGTCGTCTTTCACTATGTATCTGAACGGGACCCGAAATGTCATCCGCTGGCCAATGTGCCGCGCTGGCGCGCCTACCAGCCCCCGTTTCCGTTGCGGCGGGTAGTCCTGCCGCCCAGCCTGGAAGGGCTGGCCCCATTGCTCGCCGGCCAGACGGTGGAGATTCTGCGGCCGCGCTCCGCCAAGCAGTTGGTCACGGCCGCCCGCGGGGCGGCGTGTGTTTTGGACCCGGCCTGGGTGCGCTCGCTGCGCTGGAACTGGCGCGACCTGGAGCGGCTGGCGGAGGATTCGTGGGTGTTGGTGGATCTGGAGACCGTGGCGCGCCTGCTGCGTGGGGTCGCCGGGGAGCGGTTCGAGGTCAAGGTGCGCTGGTCGCCGCACGGCATCATGTCGGCCCGCGTCGAGTATGCGGACGTGCCGACGCGCGGCTTCGCCCTTCAGGACGTGTTTCCATATGGCGGTGTTGTCGGTGAGGGTGCCTTCGCCCTGCGTGTCCTGGTGGCAAGTCGCGCCTGGCGGCGCTACGCAGACGCCATCGGCTTCGCCACGCTGTTGGCCAGCGAGACGCCCGATCCGGACGAGTGCGGCGACGTGCTCTCGGCAGCGTATCCGATCGGCGGCGGCGAGTTGATCGCGACTGACGTGCCCTGGCTGGCGGCGGGCGCGTTCGGGCAGCCGCTGGCGCCGCGGCTGACGCGGCATATTCTGCGGATGCACCTGGGGGCGGCGCTGCCCGACGAAGTGCAATACTGGAACCGCTGGGACGATTCCCAGATCGTCGTGCGGGATATCTCCGATCTGGCCCGCCGCTATCCGCCATTGCAGGCGGTTCGCTGGGCGGCACCCAACGGAGACTCCGTCGCGCTGGGCGTGGCTCTTCCAGGGCTGGCTGGGGCCGGTTCGGACCAGACGCTCTTGCTGCGAACCGGCCGGATTGACAACCTGGCACGCCACCCGGGCCTGCCGCCGGAGCCGCTGGTGATATTCATGAAGATGCTGGCCCGCGAGGCCCGTGAGCACACGGCCTGGGCCCGGCGTTACCTGGGGCGCCTGACCGTGGTCTGGCAGTTCGACAGCGCGGCGGGGCTGCGCTACGCGGCTAACTACGCTTCCGCGGTTACGGTCAGTGCCGCGGTGGCGCAGACCGTGCTGCTGACGCGGGGGGCGGAGGCCGAGCCGGCGGGGGGCCTAGGGCGGATCGAGGTCTTTGCCGACGATGAGGGCCTGTTTGGCGATGGTGCCCTGGAGTATCAGGGTCGGCTGAGCCGGCGGCTGCGCGGGCTCATTGAGCGCGCGGCGGCGAATGACTGAGTGCGGTGGGGGCGTTGGCCGGCGCGTGTTTGCCAGCGTGGCTGTAAGATGCTACAAAGCGTGTCCGTTTACCCGCTGGGTAGCCCTGCTTGCGCGGGTGGCGCCCGACCAGTGTCTTCCGGTGAAGAGCAAAGGTGGCCAGAGTGCGTGACCTGGGGAATACCTGTGTTGTCGGCCTGCAATGGGGCGACGAGGGCAAGGGCAAGATCGTCGATCTGCTCGTGCAGCAGTTCGGCGTGGTGGTGCGCTTCGCCGGCGGTGCCAACGCCGGGCATACGGTCGTGGCGGGCAACGAGAAGTTCGCGCTGCACCAGCTTCCCAGCGGCATTCTGCGGCCCGGCGTCCTGAACGTGATCGGCGGGGGGGCGGTAGTGGATCCCGGCGCGCTGCTCGGCGAGATGCAGTCGCTGGGCGCCCGGGGCGTCACAATCGGTGAGAACCTGCGCATCAGTGATCGCGCCCACCTGGTCTTTCCCTGGCACCGCCGGGAAGACGTGGCCGCCGAGCGTGTGGCGCAGGTGGCTGACAAGCTGGGGACGACGTCACGCGGCATCGGCCCGTGCTACGCCGACAAGGTCGCCCGCCGCTGGGCGATCCGCGTTTGCGACCTGTACCGGCCCACGGCCCTGCGGGCGCGCGTGGCACAGGTGGCGGCCTACAAGAGTGCGCTGTTCCGGGCCGTGTTCGAACGCCCGGAGCCTTTTGACTCCGGCGCCATCGCCGATGAGTACCTGGCTTTCGCGGAGCAGCTCCGGCCGTTCGTGTGCGACACGACGGCGTTGTTGAGCCGGGTGTTGGCCGAGGGTCGGCGCGTACTGTTCGAGGGCGCCCAGGGTTGCCTGCTGGACGTTGACCACGGCACGTATCCATTCGTAACCAGTTCGAACGCGGTCGGCTTCGGCGTCGGGGCCGGCGTGCCCGCGTCGGCGGTGAATTCTCTGATCGGCGTGCTCAAGGCCTACACCACGCGCGTCGGTTCCGGTCCGTTTCCGACGGAGCTGCTGGACGCGACCGGCGACACGATTCGCGAGCGCGGCGGCGAGTACGGGACGACGACTGGGCGGCCGCGGCGTTGCGGCTGGTTTGACGCCGTGGCGGCGAGCCACGCTGTCCGCGTCAGCGGCCCGACCGAACTGGCGCTGCTGCACCTGGACACGCTGTCAGGGCTGTCCGAGGTGAAGGCGTGCGTGGCGTATCGCAGCGGTGTGGACTTGCTGACCGACTTTCCAGCCGACGCGCAAACGCTGAGTGAGGTCAGGGCGGTCTACGAGACGCTGCCCGGCTGGTCGGAAGACGTCAGCGATTGTCGCCGTCTGCACGAGTTGCCGGCCAACGCGCGCGGCTATCTTGATTTTATTAGCGGGCGGCTGGGGGTGCCCGTGCGGATCGTCGGCGTCGGGCCGGACCGCGACCAGATCATAATGGTGGACGCATAGCGGCGATGGGCGACAAGGCAAGGTTGGATCCGCGCGAGGTGCTGGGGGTTCCGGCTGAGTCCCTGCCCCGACATGTTGCCATCATCATGGATGGCAACGGCCGCTGGGCCGCGGCGCGCGGTCTGCCGCGCCTCGTCGGCCACCAGCATGGTGCCAAGGTTGTGCGGGCGTTGGTGGAGCACTGCGCCCGCCTCGGCATCACGCATCTCACCTTGTACAGCTTCTCGCTGGAGAACTGGCGGCGGCCGCGGGCGGAGATCGACGGGCTGATGGCCCTGTACGTCGAGTACCTGGTGGGCAAGCGCCAGGAGTTGATGGACAACGGTGTGCGGCTAGTCCAGGTGGGTCGGCGGGCCGGCCTGCCCCCGGACGTGCTGCGGGAGCTGGACGAGACCCAAGCCCTGACGCGCGATAATGAAGATATCACGTTGTGCCTGGCGCTGAACTATGGCGCACGGGCCGAGTTGGTTGACAGCGTGCGCGGTTTGGCCGAGCGCGTGTGGCGCCACGAGTTGTCCCCCGCCGACATCGACGAGCAGACCATCGCGGCCGGGCTGTATACCGCCGGCCTGCCTGATCCGGACATGGTTATCCGCACCGCGGGCGAAATGCGTCTGAGCAACTTCCTGCTTTGGCAGATCAGCTACGCGGAGTTGTACGTTACGCCGGTGCTGTGGCCGGATTTTGGCGTGGCGGATATGAACGAAGCCCTCCGCGAGTACGCCCGGCGTGACCGCCGTTTTGGGGGCGTCGGAGCCGCGCCGCTGACCACGCCGGCCGATCAGTCGCCGGCGAGTTGAGCTTGTCGCGAACCGGAGCGTCCCGGATACGATGCTACGACTACGACTGATCGTCGGGCTTTCGCTGGCGGCGCTGCTCATCGCGCTGTTGCTGGTGGACGCCGGCCTGTCGGCGCGTGTGCTGTCGGGGTGGCGGGGGTCGGGTCTGGGGCCGGCCGCGGGACGCTGGCTGGGCAACGGGGCGATCGCGACGCTGGTCATCGGTGTGCTTGTCTGGCTGGCTGCTCGCGAACTCGTGCAGTTCGCCCGCAGGCTGGATTATCGACCGGCCGGCGGTTTGGCGCAGGTGGGCGCCGTGCTGCTGTCGGCGTGGCCTTTCGTGGTGTTCAACCTACCAAGCGCGGCTCGCCCGGGCGACGGGTGGATCCTGCTTCTGCTGGGCGTGGTGCTAGCGCTGGCCTTCTGGGCGCAGGCGCAGCGCCACGGCACCGAGCGCGTCATCATCAACGTGGGCAGCACGTTGCTGATTGTGCTGTATCTGGGCGGACTGGCACATTTCCTGACGCGCCTGCGCATGGAAGTCGGCGGGCCGGCCGGCGTGGCGCTCGTCCTGCTATCCGTGACCGTCGTCAAGCTCACGGACACGGGGGCGTATTTCACCGGCCGGCTGCTGGGACGCCACAAGCTCATCGAGTGGCTCAGCCCCAAGAAGACCTGGGAAGGTCTGGTTGGCGGCGTGCTCGTCGCCGTCGGCGCCTCAGTGGCACTCGGTGAGGCGCTGCACTACGCCGACATCGTCCTGTTTGAGTCGCCCTTCGTCGGGCGGCTGGCCCTGCTGCTTGGCTTTGGGGTGCTGATGGCCGCGCTGTCAGTGGCGGGCGACCTGTGCGCCTCGTTGCTCAAACGCGATGCGGCGGTCAAGGATTCCGGGGACACGCTGCCCGGCCTCGGCGGCGTCGTTGACGTCCTGGATTCACCCCTCCTGGCCGCCCCGGTGGCCTGGCTGATCTGGACCCAACTGCTGCAACAGGGCGTTATCACTCGCGGGCCGGCCTGAGCAGCCCGGCGAGCCGTGCGGCGGGGGGGGCGCGGCCTGGTTAACCCGCGCTTTTACTTGTTGCTTTCAGCAGGCGATTCGTCCGCATGGGGCGCGGCGTCCGCGCCGGCCAGCGCGGTTCGCGAGAGCAGAAAGGCATGCGCCCGGCGGACGTAGGCGACTATCGACAGGGCCGTGACAATCACCGTCAGCCAGATGCAGACCACGCGCAGCGGCGCCAGCCCCTCCAGGTTCCAGCCGAGTTGGCCGAGAATCAGGCAGACCGTCACGGACTGGATGAACATCTTGAACTTGCCCGCCCAGGCCGCGCCGAAGTCCATGCCGCTGGACTCAGCGTGGGCGCGAATACCGGAGACCAGCAACTCGCGCATGATGATTACGATGACCATCCAGGGCTGCACGCTGGTGATCGAGCGTCCTTCATGCATGAAGTTGGCGCTGGCAAAGAAGATGAACGCCCCGCAGATCATCACCTTGTCGACGACCGGGTCGATGACGCGTCCAAACGAGGTTTCCTGGTGCAGCCAACGGGCCACCAAGCCGTCCAGCGCGTCGCCGATCGCCACCGCCAGGCACAGCCAGAAACACACTAGCAGCAGCCAGCGCTGGCTCTCCAGGCTGCCGGCGTCGAACAGCGCGAGCAGCAACAGGACCACCAGTGTGAGCAGCAGGCGGCCCAGCGTGATGAGATTAGGGATACTGATTTTCATCCTGCACTTGTGCCAGCTTGTAGATCGGTCCACAGTGTAGCACCAGCCGTTCGGCTGGGGAAGCGAAGGCCCTGGCGTATGCGGCGTGCCGCCGGCAACTCGTCAGTACACCCGTTGTGACTGCCGGATTTCTATAAGGTTGCCGTCCGGGTCGGTGGTCAGGAGCCACTCGTCCGTCGCACCCAAGCCCCGGTAACGCTCATAGGGCCGGCCGTGTTCATTCAGACGCTGGGCGACCTCGGCCAGCGACGGCACCAGCAGCGTGCAGCGCCGCCGCACCGGATCAACGGTCGGATCGTGGCGGAGTTGAAGGTACAGGCCGCACTGCGGATTGCCAACGCCCCAGCCGCCCTGCACCTGCTCTGACGCAGGCCAGGCCGGCAGCCCGAGAACTTCGCAGTAGTAGTGTTGAACCTCGCCCAAGCGGTCGTAGGCGATCTCAGCGCGAACCTCGCGCACGCAATGCACGGCGGGCGGGCGCATCCAGCGAATGGCGGTCTCGTCCATGGGCCCACCCAGCGTAGTCGAACTGCCGGCCGGATTGAAGTCGCGCACGCGCGCCCCGCCGACCGGCCGCGTCGCTAGCCGGCGTGGGCCATGGCCGTGGCCAGCGCCTGCCGGACCGCCGCCGCCCGGGAAGAACCGCGCTGGCCCACGGCCCCCAACAGAATGTCGCTGGCCTCGGGGGACAGGTAGCCCAGGTGGCGATTTAAGGCCAGCCCCTCCAACTCCTCATCCTCACCGGGCACTTCGGCGTCGTCGAAGCCGCCGAACAGCGTCAGTGACGGGCCGCGGGACTGATTGTCGAGCGTTCCGAGGGCACGGTCCCAGTCGTCGAGCGTCAACCGGCCGCTGCGCAGGGCACTCTGCAGTTCGAGGTACTCGTTAGCCAGCGTGGGCGCTTTGATGACCGTGCCGCCGAAGATGGTCACGAAGACGTGCGGCGGGCGCTGCCGCGCGCCGGTACCGGCCTGGCGCATGTCACTGATCTGCCTGGCCACGGTCGGCCAGCGCAACTCGGTCGTGCCGAACATCGTGAAGTAGATTCGGCGATCGGTGGGCAGTTGGCCGCCCTGGCCGCCAAACAGGCATATACGGATCATGCCGCACCTCAAGCGTCGCGAACCGCGCGTTCGTCCGCGCGGTATTCGGGTTGGCGACGGGAATATTCTAGCCAATTCGAGGGGCGGCCGGCCCGGTTACGGGACGGCGATCGCGCTTACTTTTTCGATGACCCGCGGCAGGATGGCCACAAGCTGGTCGATCTGCGCGTCGGTGTTGAAGCGGCTGAGTGAGAAGCGGACTTGCCCGTGGGCGAGCCGCTCGTCCAGGCCCATGGCGCGCAGGACGTGCGAGGGCTGCAGCGAGCCGCTTGAGCACGCCGCGCCCGCCGAGGCGCACACGCCTTCCTCGCTCAGCAGCATCAGCAGGGCCTCGCCGCTGACCCCGGGCAGGCACAGACAGGTTGTATTGGGCAGTCGCGGAGCAGCCGCCCCGACGATCAGCGCCTGCGGGTAGCGGCGCCGGATCTCATCCTCGAGCCGCTCCCGCCGGGCACGCATCTCTTCCAGCGGCGTCGCGCCCAACTCACGCGCCACCTCGCAGGCCGTGCCGAACCCGACGACGCCCGGCGTGTTGAGCGTGCCGGCGCGGCGCCGGCGTTCATGCGGTCCGCCGAGCAGAGTGGGGCGGAAGGGCGTCCCGCCGCGTATGAAGAGGGCCCCGGCCCCCTGGGGGCCGTGCAGCTTGTGCGCGCTGAACGAGGCCAGATCCACATCCAGATCAGCCATGTTGACCGGTATCTTGCCCAGGGCATTCACCGCGTCCGTGTGGACGAGCGCGCCGCGGGCGTGTGCCAGCCGGGCTATCTCGCGCAGTGGATATATGACGCCCGTCTCGTTGTTGGCCAGCATGACGGATACGAGGGCGGTGTCGTCTCGGAGGCTCGCAGCGAGGTGTTCCAGATCCAGCCGGCCGGCGCGGTCGACGGGGACCTGTGTGACTTCCGCGCCTTCGCGTGCCAACTGCTCGGCCGGCTCGAGGACGGCATGATGCTCGACGGCCGAGATCACCAGGTGCCGGCGTTCGGGCCGCGCGGTCAGAACCCCGCGCAGGGCGGCGTTGTTCGCCTCCGTGCCGCCGCTGGTGAACACTATCTCGGGCTCGCGGCTGCCGATGAGCTGCGCCAGCCGCGTGCGGGCCGCCTCGACCAGCGCGGCCGCCTGCATGCCCGCGTGATGGACGCTGGCCGGGTTGCCATACTGATTCTGCAGCGGCGCGAGCATGGCGGACGCGACGCGCGGGTCCACCGGCGTAGTGGCGTTGTTGTCGACGTAAATCACGGGTGCGGGTACTGGCTGGGCGTGTTGGGGTTCAGGTCCCAGTTCTCAGCTAGTTGTTCCTTGAGCGTCGTGCTGCGAATGGCGTGGCCGTCGCTGAACGCGTAGTTGGCGCCGCCGTAATGCCGCTCATCGATGTACGCTTCGCCCTGCAGACCGGCGATATGCTCCTTGGGAACGTCGCTGCGAAAGTAGTCGTCCGCCGGGTCGAGAAGCTCCTTGGGCTCCACCAGCGGGTTGGCGTCCATGATGATCGGCAGCCGGTGATTGACGCGGTCCAGCGCCCCATACGACCAACTCACCTCGTACGCGCGGTAATGACCCGCGTGATTCGTCAGCGGCCGGCCCTCGACGCAGGTCCAGAGTTCGTAGCGGTTTCCAGAGTTGCGCATCGCCGGAAAGTACTCTTCGATGGGGTAGGCCTTCTCGTTGTAGAGCGAGCGGTACAGCGCTTCGGCCCAGCCGTGCAGCGGCACGTCCGCCGGGTCGCCGGTCTCGACCTCATATGCCGGATAGGTCAGCGGCGGCAGGCGGAAGCCGTAATCCGCCTCGTAAGCCACCAGGCCCTTCATGAACTCCGATAAGCGCGACAGGCACACGGTTGACTTGGCCTGCTGTCGGGCGCGGCCGACCGAGGGCGTCAGTATGGATATCAGCAGCGTGATGATGGAGATCACGACCAGTAGCTCGATCAGCGTAAACGCCTTCTGGCATAAGCGTTTACGCACTACGGGGCGTCCGGGACTGTTTGTGGCGGGTCTGTTCGTCACGGCAAGCATTCATCCTACTCACATATTCTAGCCGCCCGCCGAGTTGCTGTCGTGTCCCGTCAGCCGGGCGGCGGCTGCGCAATCGCTCCGACGGCCGTTCAGCCCGGGGAGCTGCGCGGAAACACGGGCGCTACGCGGATCTTCAAGCTGGACTGCGGGCCCGATCCCGGCGACGATGCAACGGCTGTTCCACCAGCGCAAGGTGCGTACGTGAGCGACACGTCCGATTCACAGACCCCGCCAGTCGAATCGCGACCGGAGTTCCTGGCCGAGGTCGCGCGCATGGCCGAGCGGCTCGAGGCGGCCTGCGACCTGCGCGGGATCGAGCGCCTGGTTGATGCGGGGACCCTGCCGGCCGAGTTCTTCGCGCATTTCAATGCAGCCCTAGAGTGCTACGACCGGCTCATCGATTTCGTGCTGGCCTTCAGCGGCACGGCGCAGCGCCTCTGCTGCCGGAAGGGTTGCTCCAATTGCTGTGTTGACCTGGTGCGCGGCGTGACAACGCCCGAAATCGTCAACATATACCACCATGTCCGCGGTTGGCCCGACGCCCGGCAGCTCTTTGAGTACCACCGCGCTTCGGCTGAGATGTTCATGGATATCCTGCAAGGTATGCTCGCGCCGGGCGAGACCGAGTTCGGCGGCCGCGACCCGCGCGTCGAGCAGGCCCAGATCGAGTACAACCAGCGTTTGCGTCCATGCGGCTTTCTCGACCAGGACACGGGCTGTTGCCGGATATACCCGGTGCGGCCGCTGGCCTGCCGCTACTTCTTCAGCCTGGACCCGCCGGAGACCTGCACGCCCGCGCATCCGAAGTATCTGCACCGCGACACCGTCACCGTTCACTTGCCCCCCGAGATCCACGCCCTGATTCTGACGCTGGCCCGCAGGCTGGGTTTCCGGCCGCTCGACTACCTGGCGGGGGCGTTCTGCGGCTTCGCGGCCGAAGTCATGCAGGCGCGGCCCATCAAGCTCCTACCGGCCGGCGAGACCGGGACGTCCTGACAGCCGCGGGTGCGGCCGCCGCCGCAAACACCGGTCCCAGCCCGAGTTCGGTCAGCAACTCGTCCTCGCGCGCGTGCATGCGCCGGTATGCCCGCGGGGCGTGGTCGTCGTACCCGGCCAGGTGCAGAAGGCCGTGCGTGAGGTAAAGGGCCAACTCGGCGCGGGCATGCTTCAGGAGGTCCCGCGCGCCCGGCCCCAGTTGCGCCCGGCAGCGCTGGCGGGCCACCGCGGCACAGATGACGATCTCGCCGTCGAGCAGGCCGCGGCGTCGGTCGGTGCCCAGGTCGAAAGCCAGCACGTCGGTGGACTCGGGATTATGCCCATAGCGCGCGTGCAGCGTGCTCATGGCGCGCTCAGCAACCACCACGACCGACAGTTGTCCCCGGGCGAAACCCTCGGCCGCCGCCACGTGCCGGGCCACCCGGCCCAACAGTGACTCGGCCCGCCAACTAGTTCGCAGGCGCCAGCACACGGTGATTTCCGGTCCGGCCGAGCGCGCCGGCATTCGCAATCTCCTGGGTGTCCGAAGTCGGCGCCGCGGTCGTCCCCGGCCCGGCGCGCTTACGACGCCCGCGACTCGCCGTCGCGCTTGTCCTGGGCTTGCTCGGGGTACGCGATCCGCGAGTGATACATCGCGCACAGGCTCTTGACGAGGCTGCGTTCGATCACCTCCAGCTCACGGAAGGTCAGGTCGCACTCGTCGAACTGCCCATCGACCAGCCGGCGCTGCACGATGCGCGTAACCGTGTCCTCGATGCGGTTGGGCGTCGGCTCCGGCATGGCCCGCACGGCCCCCTCGACGCCGTCACACAGCATGACGACCGCCGCCTCACGCGTCTGCGGCTTCGGCCCCGGATACCGGAAGTGCACATCCGAGACCTCGCGTTCGCCCGGCTTGCGCTGCTGACTCGCCGCGTGGTAGAAGTACTCCACCAGCGTCGTGCCGTGGTGCTCGGCCATGAAGGGGTGCAGGCTGGCGGGCAGGCCGTATTCGCGCGCCATCTCGATCCCGTCCTTGACGTGCCCAATGATGATCAGGTGACTCATGGCCGGCGAGAGGCGGTCATGGCGGCTTACGCCGAAGGCCTGATTCTCAGCGAAGTACTCGGGCTTGTTGATCTTGCCGATGTCGTGGTAGTACGAGCCGGCCCGCGCCAGCAGGCCGTGCGCTCCGATCGCCTCCGCCGCCGTCTCCGCCAGCGTGCCCACCAGCAGGCTGTGGTTGTAGGTGCCGGGCGCCTCGGCGGCCAGGATGCGCAGCAGCGGCTTGCTGGCGTCGCACCATTCCAGCAGTGACATATCCGTGCTGACCCGGAAGACCCGCTCTATGCCGGGGAGAATGCCCTCGATGACGAAGGCCGCCGCCAGCGTGGCGCCCATGGCCGGCAACGCGTAGTATCGGAGGACAAACTCAAAGGTCTGCCCGCCCACGACGCCCGCCGCCAGCGCCGTGCCCAGTGCCACTACGGCCGCGGCCGCGCCGACCAGCACCGTGCGGCCGCGGCTGCGCACGTCCCGCAAGCCGAATTGCAGCGTTAGCGACACGGCCAGCAGCACGAGGAAGAAGGCGACGCCCTGCCGCGTGGACAGTGTAATCAGCAGCGCCAAGCTGCCCGCCACGGCTGGGTCCGACCGCCGACCATACACAATCGCCAGGACCGCCGCCGCAAGAGCCTGGATCCCTACGGCGTAGTACGCGGCGGTAGTCGTCACGTATACGGTGCGCGCCATGCCCAGAGCGGCCAAGAGCACCAGCGCCGTGATGATGTGCCGCGTGAAATCGACCCCCAGAGTTCGCCGGGACTGGGACAGGTAGTACGCCAGGCCCAGCGGCACCAGCAGTGCCAGCGAGGCATAGCCCACCCGTGCCTGAACCCGCCGCCAGTGGGCACGGCGCGCTGCGGCCCGATCCTGGGCGGCCCGCTCGGCCGCCGCGTCGGCCTCAACGCCCTCCCTGGCATTTTCGGGCGGCGTATGCACGGACGCAATCCAGCGCCGGTACTCATCATGCTCGAACCGCAGCAGCCGCAGTTCATCGGGGCTGATGGGCCCCGCGTCCGCCAAGGTGCTGCCCCGAGCGTGAGTGTCGAACTGAACCGGGACGGCCGCGTAGGCCTCCTGGGCCGCCCGCAGCGACCGCTCGGCCGAATAGCGGTAGATCGGGCGGGTCTGGCCGTCGCGCCCGTCCGTGAGCATCGCGGTAATCGAGGCCTGCATGCTGGGCCGTAGGGTCGGCTCAAAGCTGTTCGCCGCCGCCGCCCCCACGGTCTCACGCGCCTCCGGCTGGCTGGAGTGCACGAGTTGGGAGATCGGCACGGGTCGTTCGGCCGGCGCCTGTTGCTCGCCTTCCTGCCGCGGGTCCAGCAGAATGGCATTCATCGCGGTGCGGCGCAAGCTGGGATCGATCGCCTCAACGAGCAGGGGGGCCTGGTTGGCCAGCTTGAAGACCGCGTCGGCGACCGCCGCCCCGAACCGCTCCGCGGCCCGCTGCGATTCCCCGGCGTCCGTAAGCGCCGCGATGCGCAGCAACTCGCCGCGGGCGTTCTCGTCTAAACGGATCTTGTTACGCAGGGCCTCTTCCTGAAACCGGTCCGGATCGGCGCTGTGGGCCCGCGCCAGGGCCAGCGCGCTGGTCAACCGGCCCTGGATATCCTGCAACAGCGATACGTCCAGCTCGTAGTAGTTAGGGGCGTTGTCGCGCGCCCGGGCGCGGCGCTCGATCGTCCGTGCCTCGTTCTCCAGCCGGAAGTCGAGTCGCGACGTGATACCACGCGGCGAGATTTGCCCCACCCGCAGTTCCAGCACGTCCCCCCCGGCGTTGACCAGCACCGCCACCGCCACCGCCGCCCCGATCGCTGACCAGATCGGCAGCCAGTGGACGTGTCGGGGTAGGCGCTGATACCAGCGCAGCCCGCGCTCAGCCTTGGAGCGCCGGATGTCCTTGCGGCGGGCAGATTGTTTCGTGAAAGGCCACATAGTCGCAGTTGCTCAGAATCGCACCCTTATCGGTTGGCATTGGGCGCGGTCGGCAGCGCTGTTATCGGTCAGTTTCCGGCTCGGGTTCGGGAGCGATCGGCAGCTCTGAAGGCGCCCGAATTTCTTTATTATGGGACGTGTACCCAGGATAGCCACGTCCGCGCGCGCGATCGTCGGCATAACGCGCCACAACCGCCTGTACGAGCCGATGGCGGATTATATCCCGCTCAGTAAGCCGGAGAATGGCGATTCCTGGCACGTCGCGCAGCCGCTGAATCGCGTCCACCAGCCCCGAAGGCTGCCCGGGCTCCAGATCAATCTGGCTGTCGTCGCCGGTGACGATCATCTTGCTGCGATGCCCTAGCCGGGTGAGGAACATCAGCATTTGTGAGGGTGTGCAGTTCTGGGCCTCGTCCAGGATGATAACGGCATTGTTGAGAGTGCGTCCGCGCATGTACGCCAGCGGGATCACCTCGATGATGTCGTTGACCAGGAAGCGCTTAAGCTGGTCGAACGTCATCATATCGTGCATGGCGTCGAACAGTGGACGCAGGTAGGGGTTCACCTTCTGCTGCAGGTCGCCCGGCAGGAAACCCAACTTCTCTCCCGCTTCCACCGCCGGCCGCACCAGGGCGATGCGGCTCGTCTGGCCGGCCTTCAGAAGGTGGATTGCCACCGCGACTGCCAGGTAGGTTTTGCCCGTGCCGGCCGGCCCGCCGCAGAAGACCAGGTCGTGGCCGAGCATGGCCCGGATATAGGCGCGCTGGCCCTCGGTCTTGGGGGCAATGGCGGTGTGGGGGGTGAAGACGCCGAGGGCATCGGGGGCCCGGGCCGCCGCTTGGCCCTCCGCGTCGTCGATGGCGCGCGTGACGGCATCCTCGTCCAGGTCGTCGCGGCCCTGGAGCAGTTCCTGGAGGCGTTCGAAGGCCGCGGCGGCCTTGGCGACGTTGGGCGGTTCGCCCAGGATGCGCACGTTGGCGTTGCGGGCCTGGATGCGCACGTCGAAGGCGTCGCGCAGGCGGCGCAGATGGGCGTCGCCGGCGCCGAACAGCGCCGTACGCTTCTGCGGTTCTCGGAGGCTCAGCGACAGTTCCATCTGTTTATAGGGTAGTGCTGCGGACCCCGGCTTGGCAACCGCCGCCAAGTTGCCGCAGGCCGTTGCACCCGGCGTGCGAGACGGTCACAATGCGGCTTGCAAAGTTGACCACGGCCTTTACAATCCCGGCCGGACTGGCGGGTCGGGTGCTGGCGTGGCCCCGGCCGGCGTTGCGTGGGACTGGCCACGTTGTCGACGGTTTGCTCCAGTGTTGTACGAAGGAGTCCGCTCGTGAGCACCATGACGAAAGTGTTTATCGTCCTGACGGCCGTCCTGTCGATCGCCGCCTCGGTGCTGTTCATCGGTACGACCGCCATGAGCGCCAATTGGAAGGAACTGGCCGAGGTCTACCGGGAGCGGCAACTGGCCGAGTTCGCCCACCGCGTCAACATCCAAGCGACAATGGAAGCGGCGCTGGCGATGAAGGAAGACGCGCTGCAGGAAGTGCAGATGGCGCTGGACGCTGCCAACAGTGACAAGCGCAGCCTGACGGTGGAACTGAGCACCGTGCGGTCCGATCTGGCCCGGCAGAGCAACGAGCGCGTGGCGGCGGAGGCCGATCGCAAGAAGGCCCTGGAAATGCTGGACGTCGAAAGCGCGCAGCGCACCGCCCTGGCCGAGCAGAATCGCGTGCTCCTTTCGCAGAACATCGACTTGCAGACCCGCAATACGCGGCTGAACAGCCGCGTCCTGGAACTCACGGCGAACAACACCATCCTGACCGATCAGGCCCGCAACTTGCGTGAGAAGCTGCACGCGGCCGAACAGGAGTTGGCCGATCTGCAGCAGGCCCAGCTTGCCGCCCGGCGCCCGGCGCCGGCGCTGGCCGCCGTGACCAGCGTGCAGCCGCTCAGTCCGCCAGTGGCCGGGCCGATCAGCGGCGAGGTGGTCGCGGTCGATGGGAACTACGCCAGCATCAACATTGGTGCCGCCTCGGGCGTCCTGCCGGGTATGGTTTTCATGGTGTACCGCAACAACAGCTACGTGGCCGAACTGGAGATCGACGGGGTGCGCCCCGAGGAGGCGGGCGGCAAGCTGCTGACCGTTCAGCAGGCGGTTCGCGCGGGTGACGCGGTGGTTTACGGTCTCGAGAGCGCGGGCAGCTAGCGCGGAAGGTGGACTGATGGCTCAAGCCGGTCCGGTTACGAGTCGTGGCGCACGGCCCGACGCCGACAGCGACGTATACACCGTTCTGATGCTCATTGCTTTTCTTTTCGTGCTCACCGCGACGATCTACGTCGGCTATCGCGCGGTCGAGTTGTTCGGCACCATTCTGCCTCCTCCCGGCGGCTAGTGCGGCGCGCCGACGCGGCATACCGCATGGAGGCGGACAAGACCCGGCGCGCGGCAAGGCGCGGTCGCGGAGTTGGGTCCGTAGCGGTCGGCTCAGGAGGAGTGAACCGTGTTTCTCCGCCGCCTGATGGGCCTGTTCAGCGTTGACATGGGCATTGACCTGGGGACGTGCAACACGCTGGTGTGCGTCCGTGGGGAAGGCATTGTTCTGAACGAACCGTCCGTCGTGGCGGTGCGGCGCGGCACCAACCAGGTCCTCGATAATGGCAACGCGGTCGGGCTGGTTGCCAAGGAGATGCTGGGCCGGACGCCCGGCAGCATCACTGCCATTCGGCCGCTCAAGGACGGCGTCATCGCCGACTTCGACATTACCGAGGCGATGCTGGGCTATTTCATTCGCAAGGTGCACGGCAACCGCGGCATCGCGCACCCGCGCGTCGTGATTGCGATTCCCTCCGGCATCACCGCGGTCGAGAAGCGCGCCGTCTTCAATTCCGCCCAGCGCGCCGGTGCCCGCAGCGTGCACCTGGTCGAGGAGCCGCAGGCGGCCGGCCTTGGCGCCGGGCTGCCGATCCACGAGCCCACCGCTTCGATGATCGTTGACGTTGGCGGCGGCACCACTGAGGTCGCGGTCATGAGCCTGTCCGACATTGCCGAGTGCCACTCGCTGCGCGTGGCGGGCGACCAGATGGATGCCGCGATCATCAACTACATGAAGCGCAACTACAACCTGATGATCGGTCTGCAATCCGCGGAGGCCATGAAGATCCAGATCGGCTCGGCGGCGCCGCTGGCGGAAGAGATGAAGATGGAGATCAAGGGGCGCGACATGATCAGCGGCCTGCCGCGCCGCGCCATAGTAACCAGCGAGGAGGCGCGCGAAGCTCTCAAGGAGCCGGTCGGGCAGATTATCGAGGCCGTCCTGCGCACGTTGGAGAAGCTCGAGCCCGAGTTGGCGGCCGACCTGGTGGACAACGGGATCTGCGTGTGCGGCGGCGGGGCTCTGCTGCGCGGCTTGGATCAGGTATTGGCCAAGGCCTCGGGCCTTGAGGTGCGCGTTGCGGACGACCCGCTCACATGTGTCGCCCGCGGAACCAGCGAGTTTCTGGACAACCTGGATGCCTGGGGCGACACGATCGAGTCGGATGAGGACGAGTACTAACAGCCCGGGCCACCTGCCCGCGGCCCGCGGCCGGCCGCGATCGGCTTGGCCGGTCGGCGGCGCCACAGCCTGGGGGTGGATTGCCTGATGCGTCTGCGCGTGCGCCGGCCCTCCAAGCCCACCACATTCGCCATACTGATGGTTCTGGCCGCTCTGGCGTCACTGCTGGGGCCGCGCTGGACGAACTGGATCCGGGCACCCTTCCAGATGCTGGCGCTGCCCCAGCACGCACTGCTGACCACGGTGTACGGCGTGCGGGACAGCTTCACCACGGCGAGCGCGGTGCAACTGACGCCGGCCGAGGTGGCGGCATTGCAGCGCGAGAACGAGCGGCTGCAGAGCCTGGTGCTGCATCAGGAAGCGCGGCTGGTTGATATTGCGCGGGAGGTCACGCAGTTGACGCGCCTGCGGCATCAGCTTCAGGACGACTCCACGGCGCTGGTCGTGGCGCCGGTGGTGGGGTTCGATTCCTCGGCCCAGCGTGAGACCTTGGTGATTCGGCGTGGTTCGGAGAGTGGTATTCGCGTGGGGCAATGGGTGGTGGCCGGGGCGGGGCCCGACGAGCGTACGCCGGGGGCCTCCGGGGCCCAGTTGCTGCTGGAGCAGTGGCTAGTGGGGCGCGTCAGCGCGGTGCATACGCACGTAAGTCGCGTCGTGCTGTGCAGCGACGCGAAGTTCCGCGAGCGCGTGGCCGTGGTCAAGATGGCCCCGGACGGCCGGTTGCTGGCCCAGCCGGAGGCCTACGTGCTGACGGGGTTGGGCCGGGGTGCGCTGGTGGTGCGCCAGGCGGATCGGGATTACCACGAACTGGGGTATGAGCGGGTGGCCGTTCCGGCGGCGCCGGATCTGCCGGTGATGCTAACTATCGGCAGGATCGTTGGTTCGGCGCGGATGGCGGAGTCGGCGCTACACTTTGACTTATCGGTCGAGCCCTGGGGCGATCCGCGCCGGCTGCGCTACGTCTACGTCCTGGCGGTGGGGGGCTGAGTCGGCCGGATGGCGGCGCGCGTAAGCGGTCCGGCGGCTGGGAGGCATCCTTTTTATCTCCGGGGGGTTGACGTTTCTGCATAAGTCGCTATGTTGGCACGACTCGGCTCTAGTGGACGGGAACGACCCGTAGGTCGTGGTTTAGCGGATGGAAATGGACTAATGGCTGGCGAGCGAATTCGAATCAGGATGGAGGCTTACGATCATCGGGCGCTGGACTCTTCCGCGCAGGAGATCGTTGATCAGGCCAAGCGCACGTCTGCCATTGTTCGCGGCCCCGTGCCGCTGCCAACCCGCATCGAGCGCTTCACGGTGCTGCGTTCCCCCCACATTGACAAGAAATCTCGTGAACAATTCGAGATGCGCACCCACAAGCGAGTCATCGATATTTTCGAGCCAACCCCGAGAACCGTTGAGGCTCTCAACCGGTTGGTGGTGCCCGCGGGTGTGTTTGTGAAGATCAAGGCGTAGTCGGTGCGTTGACCGGCTGCGTACTACCTTGACCGGTGATGCTGCGATGCAACGCCGTCCAGCAGGAGTGCCGTGGTATGGTCCCGGCGATTCTCGGTAAGAAAGTCGGAATGACGCAGGTGTTCGACGACACGGGCCGCCGCATTCCCGTTACGGTCGTGCAGGCCGGCCCGTGTGTGGTCTTGCAGGTTAAGCGGGGCGACGGGCCCGACGGCTATGACAGCGTCCAGCTCGGCTTTGACGACGCCAAGCCGCACCGCGCAACCCTGCCGGAGATCGGGCATGCCCGCAAGGCCCAGACCGCCCCGAAACGCTTTGTGCGGGAGATCCGCTGCGGCGTGGCGACTGACGTGGCCGTGGGGCAGACGATCACGGTCGACGTCTTCGCCGACGGCGACGTCAAGTTCGTGGACGTCATCGGCGTGACCAAGGGCAAGGGTTTTCAGGGCGTCATGCGGCGCTGGGGCTTCGGCGGTATGCCCGCTTCCCACGGCACGGAGCGGAAGCATCGAGCGCCTGGAAGCATCGGCGGCCGGGCGGCCAACCGCGGCACCGGCCCGGGTCCCAAGAAAGGGTTGCCGATGGGCGGGCGCATGGGTAATGCCCGCCAGACCATCCGCAGCCAGGCGCTGGTCAGCGTTGATGGTGAGCACAACCTGCTGCTCATCAGAGGTGCCGTTCCGGGTCCAGTGGGCGGCTACGTTGTTGTCCGCCAGGCCAAGACCCGCTCGTAACCGGAGTCCGTTTATGCTGAGCGTACCGGTTTACAACGAGTCCGGCGAGCAAGTCGGTACGGAGCAGATCGACGAGGTTCTGCTCGGTACTGAGGTCAACGCGGCCCTGTTGAAGCAGGCGATCGTGATGTATCACGCCAATCGCCGCCAGGGGCACGCGGTTACCCGCAGTCGTGGCGAAATCGCCGGTTCTACTCGCAAGCTCTATCGCCAGAAGGGCACCGGCCGGGCGCGTATGGGTCCGGTCCGTACGCCGGTCCGGCGGGGCGGCGGCCACACCTTTGCCAAGCAGGTGCGCGATTTCCGCCAGGCCATGCCGCGCAAGATGCGGCGACTGGCGCGCGACCAGGCGGTGTTGGCGAAGATCCGGAGCGAAGAGGTCGCGATTGTTGATGGACTGCGGTTCGAGGTGCCCAAGACGGCGCGCCTGGCGACTCTGCTGCGGAAGCTGGGCGCCGAGCGCGGCTGTGTGTTCGCGACGGCCGGGCATGACCAGGTTCTTTACAAGAGCGGTCGGAATATCCCGCGGGCTGAGGTTTGCGACGTGGCGGAGCTGAACGCCTTTGACATCCTTTCGCGGCGCAAGCTGCTGTTCACCCGGGACGCATTCGTGGCCTTCCGGGACGCGGCGGCGCGCGTGCAGAGAGTAGGGGCGTAGCGATGGATATTTATCAGACGGTGATCCGGCCGCTGGTTACGGAGAAAAGCTCCCATCAGGCCCGGGGTACGTCTAAGGGTTGCGGCGGCACTTACAGCTTCGAAGTCCACCCGGAAGCCAACAAGATTCAAATCAAGGACGCCGTTGAGAAGATCTACGGCGTCAAGGTTGTGGATGTGCGCACCTCGAACCGGCCGGGCAAGTTGCGGCGCTATCGGTTCAAGGTTGGTCGCACGCGGCAGATCAAGAAGGCGATCGTCACGGTGGATCCTGACAGCCACATAGATTTGTTCTAGCGGAGGCCGCGGGCGCGGAAAGCCATGGGCGTCAAGATATACAAGAAGACCTCGCCGGGCCGGCGTTTCGCCAGCGTCAACACGTACGAGGAGATTACGCACCGGCACAAGAACCGTCCGGTCAAGGCCTTGTGCGAGCCGCTTAAGAAGAAGGGTGGGCGGAATCACCACGGCGTCGTTACGTCGCGCCATCGCGGGGGCGGCAACCGCCGACTGTACCGCATCATCGATTTCAAGCGCAATCTGGACGACGTTCCGGCCAATGTGCTTGAGATCCAGTATGACCCGAATCGGTCGTGTCATATCGCCCTGCTCGAGTACGCGGGCGGCGAGAAGCGTTACATCCTGGCGCCGCTGGGCCTGAAGGCCGGTGATGTGGTGGAGAGTGGCCGGAAGGTCGAGCCGAAGGTGGGCAACTGCATGCCGTTGGCCTCGATTCCGGTCGGCATGGACGTGCACAACATCGAGATGAACGCCGGCCAGGGCGGCAAGCTGGTCCGCACGGCCGGTGCTTCGGCTCGGCTGATGGCGCGTGACCAGAACTGGGCGGTGATCCTGTTGCCGTCGGGCGAGATGCGGCAGGTGCGGGTGGAGTGTCGGGCCACGCTGGGGCAGCTCGGCAATCTTGATCATCAGAACATCCGTCTGGGCAAGGCGGGCAAGACGCGTTTCCTGGGTCGCCGGCCGCATGTGCGTGGCAAGGCGATGAACCCGGTGGCGCACCCGTTGGGCGGCGGCGAGGGCCGCAGCAACGGCGGGCGGCACCCCTGTTCGCCCTGGGGCAAGCTGGCCAAGGGCGGGCGCACGCGCAACCCGCGGGCCCGTTCCAATCGGCGGATCGTGCGGCGCCGGCAGACAAAATCGTACGGTGAGGCGAAGCTCCGGCGCAGGTGGTAATCGGCGCAGAGGTATTTGGAATGCCGCGTAGCCAGAAAAAGGGTCCATACGTCAACGAGAAGCTATTCGCCCAGGTAATTGCCGCGCGCGACCGCGGCCTGTCCCAGCCGATCAAGGTTTGGAGCCGCTCCTGCACCATCGTGCCGGAGTTCGTGGGCACGACCTTTGATGTCCACAATGGTCGGCATTTTATCAAGGTTTTCGTGACCGAGGACATGGTGGGGCACAAGCTGGGCGAGTTCGCCCCCTCGCGCACGTTCAAGACGCACACGACGCGCAAGTAGCACGGGAGCGCAGACGATGGCATGGTACGCAAAACACAGCTACGCTCGCATCGCGGAGCGCAAGGCACGCCTGGTGGTCGACTTGATCCGCGGCAGGCATTGCGACGAGGCCGCCGAGGTGCTGCGCTTCACTCACCAGCGCGCGGCGCGCCTGGTTGACCGCGTGCTGAAGTCCGCCATGGCCAACGCCAACGAGGCGTCCGCGGCCATGAGCCGGTTGTATGTGTCCGAGGCCCGGGTCGATGCCGGCCCGATCATCAAGCGTTGGCATCCCAAGGATCGCGGGCGCGCGCACCCCATCCAGAAGCGCACCAGTCACATAGTGATTGCGGTTGACGAAAAGGACTAGGCCGTGGGTCAGAAGTGCAATCCAATCGGGTTTCGGGTGGGTGTGACCGAGGGCTGGCGTTCGCGCTGGTACGCGCCCAAGGCCGCCTTTGGCACCTTCCTGATCGAGGATGAGAACATCCGCCGGTTCATCGAGCGGAACCTCAACGAGCGGCCGCCCTTCGCGGGGGTCTCGTCGGTCGAGATCGAGCGGACGCGCGACGAGGTTAAGGTCATTCTGCACACGGCCCGCCCCGGCGTGGTGATCGGCGCCAAGGGCGCCGAGGTTGACCGCCTCAAGGAGCAGCTCGAGGAGCTGATCGACCGGCGCGTCTCGGTCAACATCGTCGAGGTGAAGAACCCCGACATCAACGCCCGGCTGATCGGCCAGGGCATTTCCGAGCAGTTGAAGAAACGCGGCAGCTTTCGCCGCATCATGAAGATGAAGTGTGAAGCCGCCATGCAGGCGGGTGCCAAGGGTATCAAGATCATCTGTTCCGGGCGCCTGGGCAATGCCGAGATGGCCCGCGTCGAGACGCAGATGCTGGGCTCGATTCCGCTGCAGACCCTGCAGGCCGAGGTCGACTATGCCGTGACCACCTCGGTCACCACCGTGGGGGCCATCGGCATCAAGGTCTGGGTTTATCGCGGGAACTACGGTGAGCAGGCGGCCGTGCCCGCGGAAGGGCGTTTCCGCCGGCGTGCCCGGCGTTAGTACGAGGAGTTTGCCATGCCGGCCAACATGCCCAAACGCGTCAAGTACCGCAAGGCCCAGAAGGGCCGCGTACGCGGGAACGCCACGCGCGGCAACACGGTTGCCTTCGGCGACTACGGTCTCCAGTCGCTGGAGCCGGGGCGCGTCACGTCGCGGCACATTGAGGCCGGCCGCGTGGCCGCCACCCACTTTCTGCACCGCGAAGGCCGCGTTTACATCCGCATCTTTCCCGACAAGCCCATCACCTCCAAACCGCTGGAGACGCGCATGGGCAAGGGCAAGGGCGAGGTGGACATCTGGGCGGCGGTCGTGAAACCCGGCACGGTCATGTACGAGATTGGCGGCGTAGAGGAGTCGGTGGCCAAGACCGCGCTCTTGCGGATTGCCCACAAGCTCCCGGTGCGCACGCGGTTTGTTAGTCGCCGGCAAAGTCTGTAGGACGGCAGGATCATGAGGCTCAAGATCGACGCACTGCGGGCCATGAAGACCGACGAGCTCCATTCCGAGCTGGAGCGGCTGCGGCGACATCTGTTCGACTTGCGCGCCCAGGCGGTCACCGAGAAGTTGGAACAGCCCACGCAGCTCGGCGCGACCCGCCGCAGCGTCGCGCGCATCCTGACGGTGTTGTGCGAACGCGGCGAGCAGAATATTGAACAACGGCAGGCGCGCATGACGGCGCAGGCCACCCGGCGGTGAGGTGTAGGATCATAACTGCTTTGACGCGAAACGGATCCGCGTGATGGTAACCGAAGGACCTGGACAGGCTGTACTTTCGCCCCGCAAGTCGCCCGGCAAACGCGCCACGCGCATCGGCGTCGTGGCCTCGGCCGGACGCGACAAGACTATCAAGGTAACCTTGTCGTATCAGGTGAAGCATCCCAAGTACGGCAAGTACCTCCGGCGGCGAACCGCGCTGCACGCGCATGACGAGCACAACGAGGCGCGCCTCGGCGATCTCGTCGAGGTGGAGGAGTGTCGCCCGGTCAGCAAGACCAAGCACTGGCGCCTCATCCGCATTGTCGAGAAGGCCCCGCAACGAGCGGCAGGGGGTGGCGCGTGATCCTCCAATACACCAGGCTGGACGTGGCCGACAACACCGGCGCCAAGGCCCTGCAGTGCATCCAGGTGCTCAAGGGCCGCGCCCCGCGCCAGGGCAAGCGCCGCCTGAGCAAGGGTGGTGTCGGCGACATTGCGATCTGCTCGGTCAAGGCCGTCCTGCCCTCTTCTGACCTGAAGAAGGGTGACAAGGTGCGCGTGGTCATAGTGCGCACGAAGTACCCGACCCGCCGGCCCGACGGCACGTACGTGCGGTTCGACAGCAACGCCGGCGTCATCATCGACCAGGAGGGCAACCCGAAGGGCACGCGCGTCTTCGGGGCGGTGGCCCGCGAGCTGCGCGAGCGGAACTTCGCCAAGATCATCTCGCTGGCCGAGGAGGTGTGGTAGCCATGGCGGCCCGCATACGCAAGGACGATATGGTCGAGGTCATTGCCGGCGAGCACAAGGGTGCGCGCGGCAAGGTGTTGCGCGTGGACGCCGACCACCAGCGCGTGGTAGTCGAAGGCGTCAACATGGTTTACCGGCACGTGCGACGCAGTCGCAAGTATCCGCAGGGTGGGCGCATCCAGAAGGAGGCCCCGATTCACCTGTCGAACGTCATGCCGGTCGATCCGCGCACCGGGCGCGGCGTGCGTGTGCGCTTCCCGGTGGAGCGCGATGCCAATGGCAAGTTGCTGAAGAAACGCGTTAGTGTGCGCGGCACCGAGCTGAGCGCGGTCACCCACGCCACCGGCGAGTTCAAGGGCGAGAGACGCTAATGGCACGTTTGCTGGACAAATACCGAAGCGAGGTCGTGCCCGCCATGCGGGCGGAGTTCGGCCGCCAGAACGTCCTGTCGCTGCCGCGTCTGGACAAGGTGGTCGTCTCGATGGGGTTGGGCAAGGCCATCCAGGAGAGCGGCAGCAAGGCCCGCGAGAACCGCCGCTTCAGCGAGGCCCAGGAGCATCTGGCCACCGTTACCGGGCAGCAGCCGCAGGTGACCCGGGCCCGCAAGAGCGTTTCGAACTTCAAGGTGCGCGCCGGCTGGGACGCGGGCCTTAAGGTCACGCTGCGCGGCCGGCGGATGTACGAGTTCCTTGATCGCGTGATCGCGCTGGCCATCCCGCGCGTGCGCGACTTCCGCGGTCTGAACCCCGGCGGTTTCGACGGCCAGGGCAACTACAACATGGGCCTCTCCGAGGTGGGCGTCTTCCCGGAGATTGACCCTGACAAGGTGACCTATCAGTTGGGCATGAACATCACGATTTGCACCACGGCCGGGGACGATGCCGAGGCACGCCGGCTGCTGACGCTGCTGGGCATGCCCTTCAGGAACTAGGGAACGACTATGGCCAGGTTGGCACTGATCCACAAGTCCAAGCGCGTACCGAAGTATCGCGTACGGGCATACACGCGGTGCGAATTGTGCGGCCGCTCGCGGGCCGTCTATCGCAAGTTCAAGATCTGCCGACTTTGTTTCCGCAAGCTCGCGGGCGAAGGCCGCATCCCCGGCGTCCGCAAGGCCAGTTGGTAAGAGGTGAATTGATGCCGACGTCTGACCCGATCGCCGACATGCTGACGCGGATCCGCAACGCGGTGCGCGTGCGTCAGCCGCGCGTGCGCGTCAAACGCAGCAAAGTCTGCCTGGGCATCGCGGAGGTCCTTAAACAGGAAGGCTACATCGCCGACTACCTCGCGATCGACGACACGAACCAGGGCGAGATCGAGCTTGATCTGAAGTACGGCGAGCGGGGCGAGGCGGTGGTCCAGGACCTGCAGCGCGTCAGCCGGCCCGGCCGCCGCGAGTACTGCGGCGTGGACGGCATGCCGCGCGTCCTGGACGGCCTGGGCATCCTGGTCGTCTCAACCAGCCGCGGCGTCCTGAGCGATCGACAATGTCGGCGCCAGAAGGTCGGCGGCGAGTTGTTATGCAAGGTATGGTGAGCGAATGTCGCGCGTCGGAAAAAAACCGGTTCCGATCCCGGGCGGCGTAAACGTCAAGATCTCGGGTCGTGACGTGCAGGTGTCCGGTCCCAAGGGAACGTTGGCCTGGACCGTGCCTGCGCCCATCTCGGTGGCGGTCGCGGACAATGAGATCGTCTGTGCTCGGCCCGATGATGCCAAGCGCAGCCGGGCGCTGCACGGCCTCTCACGCGCCCTCATCGCCAACATGGTCAAGGGCGTGGCCGATGGCTACCAGATCGGCCTCGAGGTTTACGGCACTGGTTACGGCTGCAAGCTTGAAGGGCGTAACCTTCTGCTCAACTGCGGTTACATGGGCCGCGGCGTCGGGCGCAAGGCCCAGTTCGAGATCCCCGTGCCCGACGGCCTGACCGTTGAGGTGACCGTTCCGGCGGCCCGTGGCGACAGTGAGCCGGCCAGGTTCTCGGTTAGCGGGCCGGACAAGCAGCAGGTCGGGCAGTTTGCTGCGGAGATTCGGAAGCTGCGCAAGCCCGAGCCGTACAAGGGCAAGGGCATTCGCTATGCCGGCGAGCACATCCAGCGCAAGGCCGGCAAGGTGTTCGCCGGTGGCGGCGGCTAGGCCGCTCTCAGGTTGAGGTAAGGTCGGATGAAGACAGAACTTATCAAAGCGGCCCGGCAAGGCAGGCGGATGCGACGCGTCCGCAAGCGGGTGGTTGGTCTACCCGCACGCCCACGCCTGGCGGTTTCACGCTCACACCGCGGCATGTACGTGCAGATTATCGACGATTCCACCGGGCGCACCCTCTGTGGGCTGTCGACATGGTCCAAGGATCTGCGCGAGCAGGTCGGCTATGGCGGCAATGCCGCCGCGGCGGCGTTGTTGGGCAAGGCCCTGGCTGTCAAGGCCCGGGAGTTGGGGGTCGAGCAGGTTTGTTTTGATCGGCGCGGCTGCCGGTATCACGGACGCATCAAGGCCCTAGCGGACGCAGCCCGCGAGGCAGGACTGAAGTTCTAGACAAGACCGAGGCGTTGAACGTATGGCTGGGCGGCCAAGACAAATGCGAGGCAGAGGACGGGGACGCGACGCTGACACCGGACCCGAGTCCAACATCGACGACGTGCTGGTCAAGCTTTACCGCTGTGCCTGCGTCGTCAAGGGTGGTCGGCGTTTCTCCTTCGGGGCCCTGGTAGTCGTTGGTGACCGGGACGGCAAGGTCGGCTACGGCTATGGCAAGGCCAACGAGGTGCCGCCGGCGGTCGAGAAGGGCGTGAAGCAGGCCCGCCGGCGGATGTTCTCCGTCCCCCTGCGCGGCACAACCGTGCCTCATCGGATCATCGGTCGCTTCGGCGCCAGCCGGATCGTGCTCATCCCGGCCAGTGAAGGTACCGGCGTTATCGCCGGCTCCGCCGCCCGGGCCGTGCTCGAACTGGCCGGCATCAAGGACGTCCTCACCAAGGTTTACGGCTCCACCAGCCCGAAGAATCTGGTCAAGGCCACGATCAACGGCCTCCAGTCGCTGCGCTCCCGGGCGGATATCGAGCGCCTCCGCGGCGTTAAACTCGGTTTCCCCCGCGAACGCGAGCTCCAACCCGTCGTGACCGAGGCCTATGTCCAGCCGGACGAGACTGATGGCGGCGACGCGCCGGCCGGCCCCGCCGACGACGCACAGGATTAGTATCATGATGCTGAACGATATCACCATCGAGGCTGGGGCTCGCAAACGGCGGCTGCGCGTCGGCCGCGGTGAGGCCAGCGGCAAGGGCAAGACCTGCGGACGCGGGCACAAAGGTTGTCAATCCCGCGCCGGCGGCGGAGTCCGTCCGTTGACGGAGGGTGGCCAGATGCCGCTATTCCGGCGGCTGCCCAAGCGCGGCTTCAGCAACTTCAAATTCCGCACCGAGTACCAGATCGTGAACGTCGGCGTGCTTAACGACCGTTTCGATGACGGCGGTACTGTTGATCCCGACACGCTGCGAAAGCTCCGCCTCGTGGAGAGCACGCGACCGTTGGTTCGCGTCCTTGCCAGTGGCAAGCTGGAGAAGAAATTGGTCGTTCGCGCGCACGCCTTCAGCCGCAAGGCCAAGGAGCTGATTGAGCGGGCCGGCGGCAAGGCCGAACTGATCGAGGATCTCAGCGCCGCCGAGAAGGCGGCCCGCAAGCGCAACACGGCCAAACAGGCGCGCAGTACGAAGGTGCGGCCGTCGGCTGCCCCGAAGGCGGCTGTGGTTCGGGAGTCCCTCCCGCCCGCGGCCCCGGACGTTCAGCCTTCGGCTGAGGAGCCCCAGACCGAGTCATGATGGCCGGTGACTGTGTCCAGCGAGGTTAGACCGCGATGATCCGTGCCTTCTTCAACGTCTTCCGGATCCCGGAGCTCCGCAACAAGGTCGTATTCACGCTCTTCATGCTGTGCGTCTACCGGGTTGGCTACTATGTCCCGCTCCCCGGGATTGACCAGGAGTCCCTCAGTCGTCACTGGCAGAGCAGCGGCGGCACCGGTGCCGCGCAGCAAGCCGCCGACTTGTTCGCCATGTTCACCGGCGGCGACTTGGGGCAGAGCACCCTGTTCGGCTTGGGCATCATGCCCTACATCAGCGCGTCGATTATCCTGCAGCTACTCGTTACCGTTGTGCCGGCGCTCGAGAAGCTGAAGAAGGAGGGGGAAACCGGCAGACGGAAGATCCAGGAGTACACTCGCTACCTGACGGTCGCCTTGTGCTTGATCCAGGCGGTCTTCTGGGTGCGCTATCTGATCTCAAATGGCCTTGTCTATCCGGATTACGCCAGTACTTTTTCGTTCGTGCTCATCGGTGTACCGGGCCTGATGGCCGGTACGATCGTCCTGATGTGGATCGGCGAGCAAATCGACGAATACGGGATCGGTAATGGCATCAGCCTTATCATCATGGCCGGCATTATTGCCCGCCTTCCCGACGTCATCCTCGAGGTCACGTTTGGCCTCATCCGCGGCGGCGCTGCCGCCGGCGCGACGATTACCCCCGAGAAGGTGGTTTTCCTGGCCGTCTCGTTTGTGACGGTGGTCGCGGGGGCGATCCTTATCACGCAAGCTCAGCGACGCATCCCGATTCAGCAGGCCAAGCAGACGCGCGGTCGCCGTGTCGTCGGCGGGCAGCGGCACTACCTGCCGCTGCGTGTTAATCACGGCGGCGTAATGCCGATCATCTTCGCCAGTTCGTTCCTGCTTTTCCCCCAGATGATTCTTGGGTATCTCCACGGCCTGGATCTGTGGCCCGGCGGGTTCTGGAGCTTCATGGCCACGGTTTTCCTGCCCGGCCAGTACGTTTACGAGCTTACGTACGTGGGGATGGTCTACTTCTTCGCCTACTTCTGGACGTCCGTCCAGTTTCAGCCCAAGGAGATCGCCAATAACCTGCGCGACATGGGCAGCTTCATTCCCGGCTTGCGGCCGGGCAAGCGCACGGCCGACTACCTTGAAGCCGTCATGGAGCGGATCACCTACGTTGGCGCCGGCTTCCTGGCACTTATTGCCGTGATTCCGTCCATCGTCGCGATTCGGCTCGAGATCCCGTTCCGGATATCGGCGTTCCTGGGCGGCACGGGCCTGCTTATCGTTGTGAGCGTGGCTCTCGATCTGGTGCATCGCATCGAGGCCAATCTGATCATGCGTAACTACGAGGGCTTCCTTGGCTCCGAGGGTGGCCCGCGTGTGAAGGGGATGTACTGATGGCGGCACTGCGACTTATCTTCCTCGGCCCGCCTGGCAGCGGCAAGGGCACTCAGGCAGCGCGCCTGGAGCAGCGGCTGGGCATCAAGCAGCTTTCCAGCGGCGACGTACTGCGTCGCGAGGTCAAGGAGGGCAGTGCGGTCGGCCGCCGGGCCGCCGAGTACATGCAGGCCGGTACGCTCGTGCCGGATGAGGTCATTACGGGTGTGATGTTGGCGGCGGTGGACAAGTTGCCGGCCGGCAGCGGCTTCATCCTGGACGGGTTTCCGCGCACTGTGCCGCAGGCCGAGGCCCTGGAGGCCGGGCTGGCGGAACGCCGTCTGGCCCCGCAGGCGGTGCTGGATTTCCAACTGGACGACCAGGAGATCATCCGGCGGATCGTAACTCGCCGGGTTTGCAATGATTGCGCCGCCACGTATAATACGGAGTTTATGCCGCCCAAGGTGGCGGGTAAGTGTGACCGCTGTGGCGGGGAGGTTATCCAGCGTGGCGACGACCGCGAGGACGTGGTTGCCACGCGGCTGAAAACGTATCGCGCGCAGACGGCGCCCCTGATCGGCTACTACACAGCGCGGGGACTCTTGCGTAGTGTGGATGCCACCGTCGGCGCCGACCGTGTCGCCGAGGAAGTCATGCGGATCGTGGACTCGCTGAGCGCGGCCGGATGAAGTCTGCGGCAGGTAAGATTGTCGTTAAGTCGCCGCGGGAAGTTGACTTGCTGCGGGCGGCCGGACGGCTGGTCAACAGTGTGCTCGTAGAGCTTGAGCACATGGTTGCGCCGGGCATGACGACGCTGCGGCTTGATCAGCGGGCGTCTGAGATGATCCAGGCGGCTGGTGCGACGGCCCTGTTCAAGGGTGTTGAGAATCGCCAGGCGCGTTTCCCGTTTCCGGCGAGCATCTGCTCGTCGGTGAACGCCGCGGTGGTCCACGGGATTCCCGATGACCGCCCGTTGCAGGAAGGCGACATCGTCAGCATTGACTGCGGCGTGCGGTTGAAGGGCTACTGCGGCGACGCGGCCCGCACCTTTGCGGTGGGGCGGATTTCCGCGGAGGCCGAGCGGCTCCTGGCGGTTACGCGTGAAGCCCTGGTGCTGGCGATTCGCGAGATCCGGCCCTGTGTGCGCTGGAGCCAGATTGCCCGCACGGTCCAGCGCCGCGTCGAGTCTCAGGGTTTCGGCGTGGTGCGCGATTTTGTCGGGCACGGCATCGGCCGCGAGATGCACGAGGAGCCCAAGGTCCCCAATTGCTGGGACCGCTCGCAGCACGCGGCGGACTTCGAGTTGGTGCCGGGCATGACCCTGGCGATCGAGCCCATGGTGACGGCCGGTCGCCCGGAGACGGTTTTCGGTGACGCGTCGCGCTGGGTAATCGTGACGAAGGACGGCTCGCTGGCGGCCCATTTCGAGGATGTGGTGGCCGTCACGGCGCAGGGCGCCGACGTGCTGTCGGACGGTAGCTAGGGTCGCGCTGGGCGGCCGGAAGGTGTCATCATGAAAGTGCGCAGCAGCGTGAAGCGCATATGCGAAAACTGCAAGATTGTGAAGCGCCGGGGCATCGTGCGCGTGATTTGCACCAACCCGCGCCACAAGCAGCGCCAAGGTTAGCGGCGGAGGCCTGATACATGCCACGTATCGCAGGTGTGGATGTTCCCAACGAGAAGCGGATCGATGTGGCGCTGACGCGCATCTACGGCGTCGGCCCGCACCGTGCCCGCGAGATCTGCCGGCAGCTCGAGATCGATCCCGCGGTCCGGGCCGGCAAGCTCAGCGAGGACGAGGTCAGCCGGATCGCGAACCTGATCGACGATCAGTACGTGGTCGAGGGGCAGTTGCGCCGCCAGGTCCAGCAGAATATCGCGCGGCTGCGCGACATTCGCTGTTACCGCGGCTTGCGCCACATTCGCGGCTTGCCGGTGCGCGGGCAGCGCACCAAGACTAACGCCCGCACCCGCAAGGGCCCGCGCAAGACCGTGGCCGGCAAGAAGGGTATCAAGGAAATGCATCGCGGTTAACGCTTGCTGGGAGTTGTGCAATTGGCCAAGTCAGGGAAACGTCGTCAGAAGCGGAGCGTGGCCAAGGCCGTCGCGCACATCCGCGCCTCGTTCAACAACACGATCGTCACGCTTACCGACATGAACGGCGAGACGCTCTGCTGGGCCTCGGCCGGTTCCGTCCCCCTGGGCGGTGGCGAGAAGAAGTTCTCCGGCGCCCGCAAGAGCACCCCCTTCGCCGCCCAGCGGGCCGCCCAATACGTTGCCAATGAGGCCCGCAAGTTCGGCGTCGTTGAGATCGAGGTGCGCGTCAAGGGCCCCGGCTCGGGGCGCGAGTCGGCCATCACGGCCCTCCAGGCCGCCGGCCTGCGGATCCAGTCAATCGAAGATGTGACCCCGTTGCCCCACAACGGGTGTCGTCCCCGCAAGAAGCGGAGGGTCTAACGCATGGCACGCTTGAACGGACCAAGCACGCGGCTGTCGCGGCGCGAGGGCGTCAACCTGATGCTCAAGCCGATCCGCGACGAGAGCGGCAAGAACCCGCTCGAACGCGAATACAAGAACTACCCGCCCGGCATGCACCTGTGGCGCCGCAGTCGGTCTTCCGAATACGGCGTCCGCCTGCGCGAGAAGCAGAAGGTTAAGCGTCACTACGGCGTGCTCGAACGCCAGTTCGTGCGCTATTTCCAAATGGCCGAGCGCGCCAACGAGAATACGGGTGTGGCGCTGTTGCGCCTGCTGGAACGGCGCCTGGACAACGTCGTCTACAAGACGCGCCTCATCGCTGGGCGGCGCGGCGCCCGCCAGGCCATTGTGCACGGTCATATTCTTGTTAACGGTCGCAAGGTGGATCGGCCCGGGTACCTGGTCGTGGAAGGCGATCGCATCGCCATTCACTCGCGCGAACGCTCGCGCAAGTATGCCCAGGCCCAGATGCAGCTGCTCGAGGGCGTGCCCAACCCGCCGACCCAAGGCTGGCTGCAGGTCGATCCCGCCAAGCTCGAGGCAACGGTCGTAGCGTTGCCCAGCCGCGACGACGTGTTGATTCCAGTGGAAGAGCAGTTCATCGTCGAGTTCTGCTCGCGGTAGAGCCGCAGGACGTTTTTTGATTAGCCGGTGGTCATACCGGAGCTGGCTCGGGAGGCAAGAGCAACATGCGGATCAGATGGCGCGGCCTCGAACTTCCCTCACGCGTGGTTCGTGACGAGGAACTCAGCACCGATATGTACGGCCGGTTCACGGTCGAGCCGTTCGAACGCGGCTTCGGCACCACGGTTGGCAACAGTCTCCGCCGGATCCTGTTGTCCAGCCTGGAGGGCTCGGCCATCACGCACGCCCGCATCGCGGGAGCCGATCACGAGTTCTGCTCGCTGCCCGGCGTGCTCGAGGATGTCACGGACATCATCCTCAACATCAAGTCCATCGTCGTCGACCTCGACGCCGACACGCCCAAGACCATGCGCGTCGAGCGCCGCGCGCGCGGCGAGGTTCGCGCCGGCGACTTCGAGTGCGACCCGGCCATCATGATCATGAATCCGGAGCAGCTCGTAGCCACCCTCACCGACGACGTGCCCTTCGTCGTCGAGCTGACCGTGAACCGCGGTCGCGGCTACGTCCCGGCCGCCGAGCTGATCGACGAGGACACCGAGATCGGCGTCATCCCGGTCGACGCGCTCTATTCGCCGGTGACCCGCGTCCGCTACCGCACCGAGGAAACCCGCGTCGGTCAGCGCGTCAACTATGACCGCCTGGTACTCGAGGTCTGGACCAAGGGCACGGTTCATCCGGAGGACGCCCTGGTCGAGGCCGCCAAGATCCTGCGCAAGCACCTTAATCCGTTTGTGCAGTACTACGAGCTGGGCGAGAGCCAGACCGCCGCCGACCTGCGGCTGGAGCCCGTGATGCCGGCCGTGGACGATGAGCTGCGCCGCAAGCTCGAGAAGTCTATCGCCGACCTGGAGCTCTCCGTGCGGGCCAGCAACTGCCTGGAGGCCGCCAAGATCGTCAACCTGGCTGATCTGGTGCGGCTGACTGAAGATGATTTGCTGCAATTGCGCAGCTTCGGCAAAACCTCGCTGAACGAGGTCAAGCGCAAGCTGGGCGACCTCGGCCTGCGCCTGGGGATGGATTTAACCGGCCAGCAGTCGGACGCCAACTCAATGGCGGCCGGGGCGCCCGGCTTTCAGATTTGAGGGTGAGTCATGCGACACCTGGTACGTGGCAGGAGATTGAACCGCAGCATGTCCCATCGCCTGGCGCTGCGCCGCAACCTCGTGCAGAGCCTGATTGAACACGGCGAGGTGCGTACGACGCTGCCCAAGGCCAAGGAGGTCCGGGCGTTTGCCGAGCGCCTTGTTACGCTGGCCATTGATGGCAGTCTGGCTGCCCGCCAGCGCGCCATCGCCCTGCTGAACGACCGGGCCATCATCCCGGCCGAACACCGCGCGGCCTATGACGGCCTCAGCGATGCCAAGCGCGCCAAGGTCCTCTACTCGCGTTCCGGCCGCCGTTACCGCGCCAGCACGACCCGGCCCGGCGTCAAGTTCACAGCCGAATCCGTCATCCATCGCCTCTTCGCCGACATCGGGCCCCGCATGAAGCAGCGCAACGAGGCGCGCAGTTGCTCCGGCGGCTATACGCGGATTATCAAGCTGGCCGACCGACGCCTGGGCGACGGCGGTTCGCTTGCGATCCTGCAGTGGGTCGGGCCGGACGACGCACCGCGCGGCAAGGGGTCCGATAAGACCGAACGCAAGCGCCGGGCAAGAGTCAAGTACGCCTTCTTCGCCGGCAAGCCGCTCAAGCGCCGCGGCGCCCGCCGCCGCCCCGCCAAGGCCAAGCCGACCGCGAGCGATGGCGAGTAAACACGTGGACGCCGGCGTACTCGTCGCTGACTGCGTGTTCTGCCGGATCATCCGCGGTGAGATCCCCGCAGAGCGAATCTACGAAGATGAGCACGTGCTGGCGTTTCTCGACATCGGCCCGTTGGCGGCCGGCCATTCGGTCGTGATTCCCCGTTATCACGCCGCTGCCCTTGAAAACCTGCCGGCTGACTGGGCGGCCCACGTGGCTCGCGCATTGGGCCCCCTGGCCCGCGCCGTCGTGGCGGTGACCGGCGCCGACGGTTACAATATCCTGCTGAACAACGGAGCAGTCGCCGGCCAGGTCGTGCCGCACGTGCACTTTCACATCGTGCCGCGGCGCCCGGATGATCAGCTCGGATACCGTTGGCATGCCAGCCCGGCCGACGCTGAGCAACTGGCGGAAATCGGCAGCTGCGTGCGGGCCGCGCTCAGATAGTCGGGTACGGGTTGCTCGCGGCGGTCGCCCGCTTATAATGCCGTATATCTGGGGACGTAGCTCAGCTGGGAGAGCGTCGCGTTCGCAATGCGAAGGTCGTGGGTTCGAATCCCATCGTCTCCATTCTGTGTCGCCTTGGTTGACGCCGCGGGCCGAATACGAGTCCGCGGCGTTGCGCTTCCAATGGCTCTCCCACCTTTGCCATGATTGACGTGTGCCAGCTTTGAGGATGATGTGCGGCGTTGCCGACCGCACGGGTCCGAATTGCCGGATTTCCGGCGAAAAGCGCGTGTGGCCGGCTTGGCTTGGCGGTATCGTATCACGTAGTCGGGTTCAGTTTGCCGCATGTCCAGTTCAGCTCGAGGAGCGCACGCCATGGATTTCGAGAGCTACTTGAACGAGCACGGCGTCAGCTTCGAAAGGCACCATCATACGGTGGCCTACACTTCGCAGGAGCTGGCGAATGTCGAACACGTGAGTGGTTACATGGTGGCCAAGCCGGTGGCGGTGAAGAGCACATCAGGGTTCGTGATGTGCGTGCTGGCCGCGCCCAAGCGCGTCGACCTGCAGCGCGTGGCGGCATTACTAGGAGAGGCTGACGCACGCCTGGCGACGGAAGCCGAAATGGCGGAGATCTTCAAGGGCTGCGAGCTGGGAGCCGAGCCGCCGGTCGGGGCCCTGTTTGGTATGAAAACGATCATGGATACCCAACTCCATGAGGCGGCCTTTCTCGTAATGCAAGCCGGAACGCACACCGATGCCGTCAGACTCAGCCGCGGTGACTGGGAACGCCTCTGCCAGCCTGAGGTCGCCCCAATCGCTGTCCACTGAAACGCGCTCGCCAAGCAACCCACTGTCCGATAACTGCCACTGGCGCGGCCTCTCAGTCCTGCGCCGGCGGTGAGTGTTCCCATTCGCTAACGTTCCAGGGTATCATGTGTCCCCTCTGTCGAAGCGCGGGGATATTGCCCCGGCGTCCCGCTGGGCGGACTGCCTTGGAATGAGACTGGAGACCACCTGAAATGCATACGTTCTTCACCGCATACGCCACTGCCGTGGCGGCTCTTCTGCTGACGTTGCCGTACGCCTCGGCCCAGAGCGACACCGGGCGCCCCATGCCGGGCGGTCCAGCCCGGGCAGTTACCGCGGACGAGCACGCCAGCGCTCGGCCTGACCTCGAACGGATAGCGAAGATGGAGTTGAGTGAGCAGGTCTACGATTTCGGGCAGGTCTGGCAGGGCCAGCAGGCGCAGCGCGAGTTTACGATAAAGAACGTTGGGGCTGCGCCCTTGACCGTTTCGCTGCGCAGCTCCTGCGGCTGTGCGGTGGCGACGAAGCCGAAGTCCCCCCTGCTCCCCGGCGAGCAGGACACATTCAGCATTACCTACGATACCAAGCTCCTCGGCAAGACCAACAAGCGCGTTACGCTGACTACCAATGACCCCGCGCAGCCGGAGGTCGTCATCAACGTCAAGGGGGAAGTGCAGCCGCTGTATGAGTGTGACCCCCCCGGCGGCATTCAATTCCAGGCGCTCGACTCGGACTCGCTCGAAACCCATTCGGCTCGTCTAATCAACAAGTACGGGCGGCCTGTTCGGCTGCAGCTCAAGGAGACTGATCTCAAGCACTTCACCGCTAGTCTGGAGGAGATCACCCCCGGCATGGAGTACCGGTTGACTGCCACGACGCAGCCGCCGCTACGCAAGGGTCGCAGCTTCGCCCGGGCCGCGTTCACGACGGATCTTGAGACCGTGCCGCTGGTGGAGGTGCGCCTTGCGGCCACGGTCGAGCCACGCGTGGTCGTTACCCCGACGCGCTTATACATCCCGCCCAGCGCCACCAAGGCTTCCCAGCATCCCGTCCGGATGCAGTATCGGCTCGACCAGCCGGTGCGCATCACGGAAGCGCAGGTTGACGGCGATTGGCTCAAGGTCGAGCTGTTACCCGACGAGGAGCCGACCCCGGGCAGCCCCGTCGCGTTCCACCAGCTCATGCTCACCGTGCCGCCGTTCTCCGAGATCCCGACCACAGGCGGCAAGCTTGTGCTGCTCACGGACGATGCCGACCCGCAGTTCCAGGCGTTCACGGTTGAAATCGTGCCGCGCGACTTGCCTGTCAACAGGATCGGGATGAACGAAACCGGTTCGGCGGGCGCGGCGCAGTTGGAGCCGGTCGCCGGTTCCAAGTCCCGCGATGCCAGCGCCGCGGAGGCGCGCAAACGCCACTGACGGCTTGCCGCGGCCGGTCGGCGCTTCGTCGATGGCGGAGAGCCCCGGGCGGCGGTAGGGGGGTGGGCTGCAGCCTTCGAGTCGCTTATCATCCCGGCTTGCGGCCATTGCCCCGCGTTGTAGCTCCCGGACCTTGTTCATGGGTGAAGCGCCAGAGACGACCGAGCAGCACGTTCCGCTAGCCGTGCAGATTCAGCAGGAGGCGTGCCGGCAGCTCGGACTGCCGATCGAAATCCTGGACCCTGACTTCGGCTATCTGTTCGAAGTGCGGCATGCTCGTCGCACCGCGGTCCTGCTCGGCGGGCGCTCGCCGCTGAATGACGCCGTCGCGGCGCGCATCTGTGAGGACAAGCACTACACCGAGCTCGTTCTGCGGCGTGCCGGCTTTCGTGTGGTGCAGTCCGCCCGCTGTCTCTCACCGCACGACATCCGCGCCTCGGTTTGGGCGGGCCGTGGCGGACCGGAACCCGGCCTGCGCCTGGCCGAGCTGAACGGCTATCCCGTCGTTGCGAAACCCAACCGGCTGTCACATGGCTACGGCGTGCGCCTGGTCGATACGGAAGCCGACGTGCGCGCCGCGCTCCATGACATCTGGCGCTACGACTACTGCGCGCTGGTCCAGCCGCCCGTGCCCGGTATCGACCTCCGGCTTAACTTCCTCGACGGCGAGCCGCTGCTGGGCTACTCGCGCACCCCGCTACAGATCGTCGGTGACGGCCGGCGCACGCTGCGCGAACTGCTGGTTGACTGTGACAGCCGTTTCGCGGACGACGAGTTCTGGAACAGGGCCGCCAGCGATCTCATCTACCGGGCGCGCGTCTCCGACTGCGGCTGGGACGCGAACACCGTCTTCCCCCGTGGGACGAAGCTGCACTTCGACACGCCCATCCTTAATCTGAACCGTTGGGCCACCGGCACGGTCGTGCAGTCGCTTCCCCGGGCGTGGTGCTCGTTCGGCGTGGCCATCGGCCACGCGCTCAACCTCCGCCACTTCGGCGTGGACTTCAAGGTGCCGCATCTACAGGCCGATCCGGACGAGGCCACCATAATCGAGGTGAACAGCTCGCCCCTGCTCGTCCAGGCTTATCGCATGGGCTACCAGGAGGAAGTCATCGCCGCCCACGCCAAAGTGCTGCAGGCCTACCTCGCCCAGTAGTGCGCCGTCCGTCCATCCATTAAGTTCAACCCCGGGTTGTGCTGAGAGACACGCCGCTACCGCGCCGCCAGGCGTTCCTCCAGCTTCGGAAGCTGGCCCCGCAGCGCCTCGGCCTGGGGCGAGCTGGGATAACGCTCGATCAGCTCATGTGCCAGCCGCAGGGCTTCGTCGAAACGCCGTGCCTGCATGAGTCGGCGAAACTCCGCCTCCATCTGTTGCCGCGTCTGAATCTCCGCGTTCTCCGTCAGCATCGGCAACTGCTGCCGCAGCGCCTCAGCCTCGGCCGAGCGCGGGAACCGCCGGATCAGCTCGTTCGCGGTCCGCAGGGCCGGGTTCCAGTCGCGCTGGTGTACGGCCTCCTGTGCCTGGGCCATCAGGCGCGCCCGCGCTTCCGCGTGCCGCTTCTCCCGCTGGATAGTGACGCGCCGCGCCAATTCCTGGGCCTGGCTCGAGCTCGGGTGCCGATCCAGCAGGTCGCGCACGACCGTCATCGCGCGGTCCAGCGCGCCTAGTGCCGTCAGGTCCTCGACCTGCCGCGCGGCCGCCGCCACGTCGCGCGCCTCCACCGTCGCCCGCATCTGCTCGATCTGCTCATCAAGCACGTCCCACTCCGCGAACGACGGAAAGCGTTCCCGGCCCTGTTGCACGCGCCGCCGGGCCTCGAACCACTGATGCTCCTTCAGCAGCGCCGGTATCTCCTCCTGCAACTCCGCGACCAAGGCCCGCCCCTGCACCTGCACTCTCCGGCTGCGCTCGCCCTCGCTGAGCAGGCCGATGTCACGCACCTCGCGTGTCAGCGCAATCAACTCCGCCAGCGACGCCTTCACCTCGTTCAGCGCGGCGTTGGGCGGCTCCGCATGGCGGTTTGGTCGGTATGCCTCGCCCGGCGAGCCCTCCGGCGGCGCACGCATCGACAGCCCTTCAATCACCGCGTCCAGCTTGCGCAGTAACTCGGCCACACCCCACAATAACAAACCCACGCTGGCCCCCACGAACATCAGCGCCAGCGCTTGCAGCAGGCTGGACAGCGAGAACTCGTCCGCGCGACTTAGCTCCACGAAGCGCGCCAACCCCCAGAACACGGCGACCAACCCGGTCAACACGCCGCCCACCCCCATGACCGCCGCCGCCAACCAGGTCCTATTCAGCCCAGCCTGCTCAGAGGGTTGCTCGGTTTCGCTCATCGCCGGTCTGCTCCTCGGACGCCCGGGGCATTATTCCCTACTGCCGTAGCCCTGGCAAGCTACATCGCCCGCCGGGGCCGCTCACTCTGGGTTGCCGCGCCGCGGCGACCCCGCCAGCGGACCGTGTGACGCTCGTAGCGCTTGCCTTCAGCCGTTACGTGATTACGCGGGACAAACGGCACATCATTCGGCAACTTGGCGAGCTGACCCGCCGCCGCCATCCGCTCAAGCTGTTGCTGAACTTCGCTTACCGAATAACTGGCGCCGATGCGGGCTCGCAACGACCCGGCAATCACGCGGACGGCCACCTTATTGGGCAGCAGGTTGCCGACGCTGACGCCCGTCTCCCGGTAAAGCTGCCCCAGCATGTCGGCGTGCAGCGCCGGCCAGGCCTGCGGATGGGCCGGTACGGCACTCTCGTCACACACCTGCGCCAGCCGCTGCTGCGTGTGCTGTACGTACTGCTCGGACAGGTCGATGCCGACGTACTGGCGCCCCAGCCGCTTGGCCGCCACGGCCGTCGTGCCGCTGCCTACAAAGGGGTCCAGCACGATGTCACCGGGATTGCTGCTCGCCAGCACTATCCGCATCAGCAGCGCCTCGGGCATCTGGCAACCGTGGAACCCGGCCCGCTCCTTGAACGTCCCGCACACCCGCGGAAACTCACCCCACACGTCATCCGGCAGCCGCCCGCCCGGGTTAGCACGCAAGTCCTGGTACTCCGTGTGCCGCGCGCTCGGGTAGCGCAACGCGCCATCGTTGAACGTGAACGCCTTGGGATGCTTCGTGAAGTAGAAGATGTGCGTATGCGCCCGACAGAACTTCGTGCGCATGTTCTGCCCGAACGTGTAGTGCCAGATGATCCAGTTGCGCAGGTGCAGCCCCAGCTCTCGCCCGATAATCCGGATGTCTGCCGCGAACTCATCGCCAATCGCAATGTACAGCGATCCCGTCGGGCTCAGCACCCGTTTGCAGGCCGCCACCCACGACCGCGACCACTTCACGTACTCGCCGTCCGGCAGGTCGTCGCGATACCGGTCATAGACGTAGCCGATGTTGAACGGCGGGTCCGCAAAAACGAGGTCAACCTGCTCAGGCCCCAACCGGTTGAGTATCTCGATCGCGTCACCACAATATATATGGTTGCTCTTGATTTGCATCCGACTGCCCTCTCTCGGCACCAGCGCCGACACCAGGCGCATTGTAGCGAGTCTCACACGGCGGCGCAAGTCCGGCCCTAAATCCTTAAGTCCCTATTATATAAATATTTATGGATTGCGGCGCTCTGGATCCGCGCAGGAAACCGGGCGCCGGTCCGAGAACCGGCGCCCGGAGCGTTACCGTGACAGCGACAGCGTGACGCCCGGCCACGCCTGACAACGCCGCTCCGCTACTTCGGCACCCGCCGAACCCAGCCGTACGGATCAGGTGCGTCGCCGCACTGAATCGCCGTTAGCTGCTCGTACAACTCGACACAGTACTTGCCAGGCTTGCCGTCGGGAGAGTAGATGGCCTTGCGGTCCCGGAACGTGATCGAGCCGACCGGCGTAATCACCGCGGCCGTTCCACAGCAGCCCGCCTCCTGGAAATCAAAGATCTCCTCGACGTGGACCGGCCGGCGTTCCGGCTTGAGCCCCAGCTTCTCCGCCAGAGTGATCAGGCACTTGTTCGTGATCGACGGCAGGATCGACTCGCTGTCCGGCGTGACATAACGACCCGCCTTCGTGATGCCGAAGAAGTTTGCCGGGCCGGACTCGTCGATGTACAGCTTCTCCTTGGCGTCCAGGTAGAGCACCTCCGTGTAACCCTGCTCCCGGGCGCGAATGCTGGCGCGCAGGCCCGCGGCATAGTTGCCACCGACCTTGACATCGCCCACGCCCAGAGGTGCGGCCCGGTCCACCTGCTCCTCAACGATCAGGTGCACCGGCTTGAAGCCGGTCTTGAAGTAGGGGCCGACCGGCGTAACGAAGACCACGAACATGTATTCAGTGGCCGGCTTGACCCCCACCTGCGGGCCGGTGCCGATCACCAGCGGCCGGATGTACAGGCTCGCACCCGTGCCATACGGCGGCACGAACCGCCGATTGGCGTTGATGGTGCGGAAGACAGCCTCTACGAATAGCTCTTCCGGAACGGGCTCCATATGGATCTTGCGGCAGGATCGCGCCAGGCGCTTGGCATTCTCATCGATGCGAAAGACCACAACATCGCCCTGCTTGGTTTCGTACGCCTTCAGGCCTTCGAAACACTCCTGGCCATAGTGCAGCGCCGTCGCCGCCATGTGCAGCGGGATGGTCTCCTCGGCCGTCAGCGTGCCCTTATCCCAGGCGCCGTTCCGCCAGACGTGGCGGACGTTGTAGTCCGTCTTGCGATAGCCAAACTCCAGGTTGGGCCAATCCAGAGCCGCCTTCTCCATATGCACCTCCCCGGTACCGTCATGGGCCGGCGGCACCGGTTCAACACTCTCCCGGTAGCGCTGCGTCGCGCCAAACGAAGTCGACTTAGTCATAGTAACGTCTCCTCAACTGCCAACAAACTCAGGCCGCGCTCGACCTGGTTTGCCAGTCTGCCGCTCGAGAGCGCGACCCGCGGGCCGTACCTGGACCAGCTCGCAGGTCGCCACAACCGCACCCATGCTACACGCCCTCAATCCTAGCTGACGCCGCGGCGAGCACCCCGTTCTGCCGCTGGCAGACAGCCCGTATCGCGGCCCCCAGCCGCCGCGCGCCCTCCGCCAACCGCTCCGGCGGCTCGGCACAGAACGACAGCCGCAGGCCCGCGTGCACGCGCCGGTGCACACTGTGCAACGCCCCGGGCGAAACCAGCACGCCCTGACGCTGCGCTTCCTCGAACACAACCTCAGAATCGTAATCCGGCGGCAGCCGCAACCACAGGAACCCACCCCGGCGCGGCTGCTGCCAACTCACGAATGTCGGCAGGTGCTCGCGCAGGGCCGCCTCCAACGCGTCACGCCGCTCGCGGTAGGCCGGGATGATGCGCCGCAGATGCGCACGCAGGTAGCCGCGCTCGATGAACTCCGCCACGGTGTGCTGCAGCAGCGCCGACGTCCCCAGATCCATCGTATGCTTGAGCGCCGCGAGCTGCCGCCGTAGCCCCGCCGGCGCCACCAGGAACCCCACCCGCAACGCCGGGATCATCCGCTTGCTGAACGTTCCCACGTACAGCACGTCCGGGTCCAGCGCCCGCAGCGCCACCGGCGTCGGAGCGTCATCCAACTCCAGGTCCGCCCCGTGATCATCCTCTATCAGCGGCACGCCCACCTCGTGCGCCCACTCGACCAACTGCCGCCGCCGCGCCACGCTCACCGACATCCCCGTCGGATTGCCGCAGTTCGGCATCATGTAGAACGCCTTCGCCCCCATGCGCCCCAGCGGGCGCAGGGCGTCAATGTCGGGCCCTTCAATGTCGCTCGGCACACCGATGATGTGCGCCCCGACCGCCGCAAACGCGTTCAACGCGCCCGTGTAGGTATATTCGTCAACCAGCAGCGTATCCCCCGGGTTGACCAGCGCCCGCGCAATCAGATCCAGCGCCTGCTGACTGCCGGTCGTGATCATCACGTCTTCAGCCGTTACCGTCACGCGCGCCCGCTCCAGCAGCTTGGCGATTAGCTGCCGCAGCCGCAGCACCCCATAGCGCGGGGCGAAGCCCATCGCATCCGCCCCGTATGTCCGCAGCACATGATCCAGGCACCGCCGCAACGGCGCGTCCGGCAACAGATCCGTGGACGGGTACATGCTCGCCAGGTTCACCAGATCTTCACCTTGCACCCGGTCCATCAGACGCTCTAGCCTGCTAAGCGGCTCCGCATTAGCACCGTAAGACAGCAACGAACCCCACGGCAGCTCACTGCTCGGCAGCGTCCCCGATTCCGCCGCCCGCGGCTGGTCCGCCACAAACGTCCCGCGACCCACCGACGAGTACACCAAGCCCGACGCCTCCAGCTCCTCGAAAGCTCGCGCCACCGTATTCCGGTGCGTGCTCAGCGTCTTGGCCAACTCGCGCGCCGCCGGCAGCCGGTACCCGGCCGGGTATGTCCCACGCCGAATCCGACTCACGATCTCGTCATAAATCTGCTTGTAGAGCGGCTCCCCACGCTGCGGGTCAATCTGAATGCCCGTACCTTGGTCCATATGACACCCAAGTACTGCCCTATTGTGCCACAAAGGCTATCGGTTTGCAACGACGGGTGAAGGAACTCCCTGGACAATTAGGCCAATCTGGAAACGACCACCTAGCAGCTACAGCCCGTCCCATCTTGCCTCCCCCTAGGGTTAGTATCCTTAAGTAACTGTGCAATAGTAGCTTACAAACCGCATTGCCTGCCGGCTCCCCCGCCCGCCGTGTCAATATGGCAGCTCCAACCCAATCCGGCCATCGCTCTAAGTGATTTTCTGATAGAGCTTTAGACAATACCTGTTGCCGCGGAACGCCACGTGCATTTCACGCGAAGGCGGCTCCGTTGCCGCTGGAGGTTTCGCTCACGATGACCATGGATCGCTTCACAATCAAGGCCGCTGACGCCATTCAGCACGCGCAGCAAGCAGCGCAACAATCTGGAAATCCAGAAGTTACGCCGCTGCACCTGCTGGCCGCCCTGGTGCCCGACCGCGCCGGCGACACCGGCGGCATCATCCTGCCCCTGCTCGAAAAGGCCGGCGCTAACTTGGCACAGATCCGCACCATGACCGACGCCGAGCTGAAACGCCTGCCCAGACAATCTGGCGGCTCGCTCAGCGCCCAACGGACCTTCCTCGACGTACTCAGCGCCGCCGAGCGCGAAGCCGGCCGCATGAAGGACCAGTACATCTCCACCGAGCACCTGCTCCTCGCACTCGCTGACGTCCCCAGCGACGCCAAGGAGATCCTGCGCCTGAACGCCGCCGGTAAGGACGACATCCTGACCGCTCTCAAGGAAGTGCGCGGCAACGCGACCGTGAGTAGCCAGAACCCCGAGGACACGTACGAGCCGCTCAAGCGCTTCGGCCGCGACCTGGTCGAGACCGCCCGCCTCGGCAAGCTCGACCCCGTAATCGGCCGCGAAGACGAGATTCGCCGCTGCATGCAGGTCCTCGCCCGTCGCACCAAGAATAACCCCGTCCTCATCGGCGCGGCCGGCGTCGGCAAGACCGCCATCGTCGAAGGCCTGGCCCAGCGCATTCTCGCCGGCGACGTGCCCCAGGCCCTCAAGGACAAGAAGCTCGTCGCGCTGGACATGGGCGCCCTGATCGCCGGCGCCAAGTATCGCGGCGAGTTCGAGGAGCGCCTCAAGGCCGTCATAAAGGCCGTCGTCGACTCAGACGGCCGGGTCATCCTCTTCATCGACGAGCTGCACACGCTGATCGGCGCCGGCAAGGCCGAGGGCGCCATGGACGCCGGCAACCTGCTCAAGCCCGCCTTGGCCCGCGGCGAGCTGCGCTGTATCGGCGCCACCACGCTCGAGGAGTACCGCCAGCACGTCGAGAAGGACAAGGCCCTCGAACGCCGCTTCCAGCCTATCTACGTCGGCGAGCCGAGCGTGGCGGACACCATCGCCATCCTGCGCGGCCTCAAGCCGCGCTACGACGCCCACCACGGCGTGCGCATTCAGGACGCCGCCCTGGTCGCCGCGGCCACCCTCTCGCACCGCTACATCACCGACCGCAATCTGCCCGACAAGGCCATCGACCTGATCGACGAGGCCGCCAGCCGCCTGCGAATCGAGAACGACTCGCTCCCCGCCGAGCTGGACGAGCTGCGCCGCCGCATCGTACAGCTCCAAGTCGAGTGCGAGGCCCTGCGCAAGGAGAAGGACGAGGGCAGCCGCAAGCAACTCGAAGCGGTCCAGCGCACGCTGGCCGAACTGAAGGAGCAGGACACCGCCCTGACCGCCCGCTGGGAGAACGAGCAGAACGCCATCGAGGCCGCCCGCGCACTCAAGCAGCAGATCGATGCCCGGCAGACGGCCCTCGAAGACGCACAGCGGCGCGGCGACCTGGAGACCGCCGCACGCATACGCTACGGCGAAATCCCCGCCCTTCAGGCCAAGCTGAAGGAGCGCGAGGAACACCTCGCGAAGCTGCACGCCGACGGCGCCGGCCTGCTGCGCGAGGAGGTCACGGCCGAGGAAATCGCCGAAGTCGTCAGCAAGTGGACCGGCGTGCCGGTCGCCCGCATGCTCGAGGGCGAGAAGCAGAAGCTCGTTCGCATGGAGTCCCGGCTGCATGAGCGCGTCGTCGGCCAGGACGAGGCCGTGCGGGCCGTGTCGGACGCAGTCCGCCGCTCGCGCGCCGGCCTGGGCGATCCGCATCGCCCGATCGGCTCATTCCTCTTCCTCGGCCCCACCGGCGTCGGCAAGACCGAGCTGTGCAAGGCCCTGGCCCAATTCCTCTTCGACGACGAGGCCGCTTTCGTGCGCGTGGACATGAGCGAGTTCATGGAACAGCACAGCGTCGCCCGCCTCATCGGCGCCCCGCCCGGCTACATCGGCTACGAGGAGGGCGGTCGGCTGACGGAGGCCGTGCACCGCCGGCCGTATTGCGTGATCCTGCTGGACGAGATCGAGAAGGCCCATCCGGACGTCTTCAACATCCTGCTGCAAGTCCTGGACGACGGCCGCCTGACCGACGGCCATGGCCGCACCGTGGATTTCACCAACACGATTGTCGCGATGACGAGCAACATCGGCAGCGAGCAGATCCAATCGCTGACCGCCGGCGGCGCCGACGACCTCGAAATCGAGTTGCGCGTCAAGGAGGTGCTCAAGCGGCACTTCCGCCCGGAGTTCATCAACCGCGTTGACGAGACCATCATTTTCCGCCGCCTGAGCCGCGAGAACCTGCGCGGCATTGTCGATCTGCAAATCAGGCATCTGCAGACGCGCCTGGCACAACGCGAGATGACCCTGACGCTGACGCACGCCGCCAAGGACCGCCTCGCCGCGGACGGCTACGATCCGGCCTTCGGCGCCCGTCCGCTCAAGCGGCTGATTCAGCAGCAGCTCGAGAACCCCCTGGCCCAGCGCATCATCGCGGGCGACCTGGCCCCCGGCGACGCAATAACGGTGGACGTCGCCGGCGACGGCTTCACCTTCCAAAAATCCGCCCGCCCGACATAAGAACCCGCCGGCGTGTTAGTCGTAACGCTCGACCAGCCGGGCCGGAACCGGTTCCGGCGTCGCGTCGGGCTCGCCGGCGTCCAGCAGGCCCACCACGCTGCCGAGGGCGTCACGGACGTAGTGCAAGACCTCCTCCGATCCGGCCGCCACGTCGCCGGCCGCCGTCCAGTCTACCATCACCAGCGGCTCCGGGAAGCGCGCGCCCCAGATGAACTCGCGGGCAAGCGTCCACGTACCAGACTACCGCAAGCACTCGCGCGCGAAACCGGGACACGTCAGCTTCCCGGACCAGTTTCCTGGAAGCAGGCCAACCCTTCCGCAGCGTCAGTCGATATCCGGACGAATCTCGATTCGAGTCACGCGAAGCTCATTCGCAGGCAACTCCTCGCAGTTTGGGTGCTCACTCGGGTCAACGGGTGGATCGTCCCGTACGACTGTCCCGTCGAAGGCCAGGCGGACAGTCGGGCCCAATGTCGCAAAGCACAGACCCTCCCAGCCCCGACCAAGTACTGATCCAGGGAAAGCCTGGCGCACTTCGGTCCATGTCGATCCGATGCCGATCCCCATGGCTTTGCGCGCCGAGCCTGTCACCTCGATATGGGACAGCTTTCCGCCCTCGAATCCCAAGATCAGGTCAGTCCCATCGCGTAGCGTGGCCGAGCGGGCGGGCGCCAACTGAGCCGGCTTCAGAAACAAGCCCGATGGTATCGGCGATACCTTGGCACACGCCGCCAAAGCGTCGCACTGTGCCATGCCCAGGTACAACGGCGCTGCTATGTCTATGGCGTAATGAAGAGCAATACCCCGCCTGCTCACTGCAACTTCGTGCTTGTGGCACCCGGCGCACATGGTGACCGCGGCCACACCCATGCACCAGCACATTCCGATATTGACTCGGCCGGTCCATTGAATACACGTTTTCACGCCATGCTCTCCTCACAACGGGTCCGGGCCATCCAACTCTGTGTTCAGTAGATGGGACATATGTAAGGGCAGGTAGCACTGTCGCACCTTGCGACGTCGCCAGCGCATAATAGTGGTCGTATGCCGCTGCTCTTCAGCAGCGTGCACTCGGGCCGTTCTCGAAACGTCCACAGAACTCCTGCAGCAAGCCGGCGCCACACCCGCCACCGTATCCAGCAGGCTCAACACGCTGCCGAGGGCGTCACGGACGTAGTGCAAGACCTCCTCCGATCCGGCCGCCACATCGCCGGCCGCCGTCCAGTTTCAGTCTGCCGTCACCACCGGGCCACTGCACCATGTCACGCCGCAGAAGAGAAGTAGAATGTCCCGGGACTGCGCGCCATTGCAGGGCGCCACGCGCTGCTAACAATGATCCGTCCGCGTGCTTGTGTCGGTGGTGTTGACATAATCGAGAATCTTCTCGGCTAGCATGCGCGCAGCGCTACGCTCCATCCTGAAACAGAAACCGCATTTGGTGCGCCAGCAGTACTCGGCGTCGCCAAGCGCCACGTTCGGCTTGATCATAACCAACAGTGCTCCTCGCGGCGTGTTGTCTTCCTGGAATTCGTGATTATGCCTGGGAGATACTTCCACAGTGAGCGGTGTGTCGCTGCCAGGCTCACGTAAGTCCGCACCTGCATCGACATCCTCATCCTTCAATCGAGCTATAGTATCTTCACGCAACTCATACGCAGCCTCTCTGAGATTCCTCGGCAATACAGGAGATGATCCATCTGGGAGAAGCGCATCGAAACGTCCAATAGCCTCCATCGCCCCGCCGTAGGCATCGTGCACGTCGTCGACAGTCTCAGCCCTAACAATTGCAACAAGAAGCCTGGCTGCCGTATCATATGCCTTGGCGATTTGTTCCAATAAGACATCACTCGAGGGGCCAGTCAGATGCAAGCGTGCCTGTATCTCTGAAGTGTCCAGTATCATTGGAGGCCGATCGTCCTCATCCTCATGCGACCGGGTCCTCGTGGTTTCGTCGGTGGTATCGAGGTAGTCGACAATCCTCTCGGCCAACATGCGGGCCACGCTGCTTTCCATGCTGAAACAGAAACTGTCCTTGGTGTGCCAGCAGTATTCGGCATCGGCGAGTCCCATGTCTGGCTCAACCACTATATATACCACGCCACGCGGCACGCCATCATTTAGAGGCGTGTAGTCATGACTAAAAAACATCTCCGCCATATGTCACCACCCTAGCCGCGGCGGACACTCGGTGAATCGTATTCCTGTCCTCAAACGCTGACTCCAGTCAAGGAGCCTGTCGCTTACAGAGAAGCCGATACATCTCCTCGCAGGCGCTCACTGCCGTGTGCCCGCCGCACTCCTTCGGGTGCCGCCTCATGTGCCGACAGGCAGCATTAATCCCCTCGCATGTTCGTCCCTTGATTTGCCTGCATACTTCCGCGCAGGCGCCAGCGCTGTAGCCGGCGATTTTCATGCATATGGTCATACAAGAATTGTACGGGAGTCGTGGCTCATCGGGTTTGTCGCGCTTCTTCGGCTTGTCCTTGCCATCCGGATCACGTGGTTGCGGAGTAGCATCGACAGTCTTGTCCCGTAACCGAGCCAGAACCTGTTCAAGAAGTTCTTCAGCGGCAGCTTTGAGGCTCTTGGCTGTTTCAGAGGTCTCAGGACAGGGGAGCAATCCATCGAAGTCCGCAATAGCTCTCAGCGCCTTGAAGTACGCGCTGTACGCGTCGTCCACAGTCGTGACCACGAGAATGGCGAGGAGGGCATTGACTGCTGTGTTATAGGCTTTGGCAATAACGGCAGAGGAGAGGGCGCCCGAAGGGCTCGTCGGACTAAGGCCGACCTGCAATCCCAGGGCGTCTACCAGTCGCATGGGTTCGCTGCTCACGTACTCATACATATTCACCCCATCCACGTAGCCCAGCGGGTCGCGTTGCAGCCAGCGGCCGAGCCGGGGGCTGTACGTGCGGAAGGGGAAGTGGTACAGGCCGATGGCGACGTCGTGGCGCTGGCCGGTCCACATGAAGGTATTGCCGAACGCCGACGGCTCGTCCGGCTCGTGCCGGACCCAGGCGCCGCTACCGCCGCCGGCCGTCGCGTCCCAGTGCTCGATGTACGTCTTGCCGTACGGGTCGTAGTCGTAACGCTCGACCAGCCGGGGCGGAACCGGTTCCGGCGTCGCGTCCGGCT